>Ga0070708_100000734_pt1 | contig 24848 bp, 13 predicted proteins | sample KBSK5503metaG_FD_65469 | JGI IMG/M metagenome (GOLD analysis project Ga0070708, IMG submission 65469) | Corn, switchgrass and miscanthus rhizosphere microbial communities from Kellogg Biological Station, Michigan, USA - KBS K5-50-3 metaG | ecosystem: Host-associated > Plants > Roots >... | reverse complement strand
TTATTGGAGAAAACGAAGGAATGCGCAGGCGTATCGACCCGGTCGCTACGGCTCCCGGTTCTGACTTTGTGAAGTGATTTGTTGTAGCTCATTCGCGTTTTGACACAGTCTCAGAGCCACCGCCTCACATCGAGCGGCGAAGCCGTGATCTAGGACAGTCTTAGCCTTTGACAGTCGACTTGCGGAGCGGGATGGGTCAAGTATGTTATTGCCACTCAATGTTGCCGCAGTCCGCGGCATCAACATGATTGCGGCCGACACTCAGAGCTACCCAGTTCATGGTCCGAAGCGTCGGCGGTATTCGGCGGAGACAATGAACGACTTCACCATTTCGGCACTAACGTAGTTGCCGCCCGCTGCGTTCAGTTTGTTCAGCCAAAAGTCGTAGCCCGTAAAGTCTCCATCAGGCGCATCATTTGGATTCCGTCTCAAGTAGCCGAAGTATTCCATCTGCGCAAAGCTGCGATTGATCTCGCGGTTCTGGAATGCAACGTTCTGAGTAATCCGCAACAGCGCCCGTCCACGGGCCTCTGGATCCGCAGCCGTAAGGGCACCTGCAAATTCATCGATCGCTGCTTGTCTCTCTGCGGGGGTCGCCGGAGTCACTGCCGCATGCAGATAGAGTTCGTCCACATACTGCGCCGGCGTGTCGGTCGTCGGATACAATCCGACAAACTCCGCCCGCGTGACAAAGTCCTTCATAAACGCATCGAGGTTGTCATTCAAAGTCTGTTGCCAATTGCCCTGCCCGACGGCTACCCCGCGTTGCACGGCTTGGGTATCGCGCTCGAACTCCACAAAGGCCTCCATGTTATTGGTCAACGGTCGATTCAAGGCCGTCACATAGAAGCTGCGCACCAGGTTTCCTGTCGTCTGGAATTCAATCGAAAGGAAGAAAGCCGCCGAAGTATCGACGCGCATGGCATCGATGCACTGCGCGAGGGTCAAGCTTGTCGGACGACGAGCCGGGTCATTGCACTTGTCGATGTTGTCCTTCCAGAAAGCCAGCCCCGCCGCGTCAGGCTCGCGATTCAGAAAGTCGTGATACTGCTCGCGCACAAACGTTGCTGTGTCATCATTCGCATTGGGCGCTGGGGCCGCCGAATCGCTAATAGTCACCGTCGCACTCGATGGCGTCGCCAAAGCTGCGCCCGTTCCGGTCAGGTTAGATAAGTTCACCGTGAACATCTCAGGTCCTTCGGTGTAAGAGTCCTGAGTAATCGGAATGATGAAAGTCTTTTGTACTTCGCTCGCAGCAAACTTCAGAGTGCCCAATGTCAGGCCAAAGTCGCAGCGCGCGGAAGCCATCCCGCTGTTGAGCGTGCCGCACACGTTAGACGAGCCCGTGTCGTCAGTCGCATAGTCGACGCTGACTGGAACTGAGAGGTCTCCCGTGCGATTGACCGTGATCGTGACAAAGCCGTCGCTTTCGTTCACGCTGTAGTTTGCATTGCTCAGGCTGATGAGCGGTCGATTGATGACGTTCAACGTGAAACTCGCGTCGGTGGTGGCGCCGCAGTTATCGGTGGCGCGAATCGTGATGGTGTGCGTGCCCGCCGGAGCAGCATTACTGACTGAGACCACGCCGGTCGTATTGCTAACGCTGATCGTGCCGGTGTACGTGCCCAGGGACTGCACAACTATGGAAGACACGGTTAAGTTGTCTGACGGGCCAGTTGCCGGGTTGATACTTAGCGATCCAATAAGATCGACGGCTTGATTGCCGTAAGTCAACGTCGGGGGTGTATCGGCCGTCACCGTGATCGCGGTTGAAGGTGCGCTGACACAACCACTCGCCGTTACGGTGACAGTGTACTTGCCCGGTGTAGTGGCGTTGTAGGTCTGATTCGTCGCGCCGCCGATGGGGATGCCGCCAAGGTACCACTGATTACCGCTCGCGCTGCTCGACGTCAGTGTCACGCTGCCACCGTTGCAGAAGGTTGTTGGACCACCGGGTGTGATCGTCGGTGTGGTGGGGATCGGATTTACAGTCACCGTCCTCGCAGCTGAGATAGCGCTGCTGCAACCGCTGGCCGTGACTATGTCGGTATAGTTGCCCGCGACGGAGGCGATGTAGGCCTGAGCGGTCGCGCCACCGATCGGATTGTTGTTCAAGTACCATTGATTACCGCTCGCGCTGCTCGACGTTAAGGTAACGCTGCCGCCGGTGCAGAACGTCGTTGGCCCGCCGGGTGTAATTATAGCGGTTGCCGGGATCGGGTTGACCGTTATTGTCGTCGCGGATGAAGCTGCACTAGTGCAACCGCTGGCCCTGTCAGTGACGGTGTAACCACCTGAGGCCGTCGCGATGTATGCCTGATTTGTTGCGCCACCGATCGGATTACCGTTCAGGTACCACTGATTGCCGCTCGCGCTACTCGAGGTTAAGGTGACGCTGCCGCCGGCGCAGAACGTCGTCGGGCCGCCGGGTGTGATTGTAGGGGTTGCCGGAATCGGGTTTACCGTCACTGTCGTCGCCGATGAAGTTGCACTAGTGCAACCGCTTGCCGTGTCAGTGACGGTGTAACCGCCCGAGGCCGTCGCGATGTACGCCTGATTCGTTGCGCCGCCGATCGGATTACCGTTCAGGAACCAGTGATTGCCACTCGCGCTGCTCGACGTCAAGGTGACGCTGCCGCCGGCGCAGAACGTTGTCGGGCCTCCCGGTGTGATTGTCGGCGTTGCCGGGATCGGGTTTACCGTCACTGTCGTCGTCACTGAGGGATTGGTGGTACAGCCATTAGCCGTGACGGTGTAACCGCCGGAGGCTGTAGCGACGTACTGCTGGGCAGTTGCACCACCGATAGGATTGCCATCCAGATACCACTGATTGCCGCTCGCGCTGCTCGATGTCAAGGTGACGCTGCCGCCGGTGCAGAACGTCGTCGGGCCACCAGGCGTGATCGTCGGCGTTGCACTGGCCGTGACATTGACAGTTAGTGTAGCGGTTGCAGTCCCACCTCCACTGTTTGTTACTGTCAGCGTAAGCGTCGAGTTCGTAGCCGTACAACTCGCTGCGACATCCGCCGTGACGTTGCCCGCCACGTCAACGCTGATGTTTGTGATGGTGACGCCAGTTCCGGTCAATGGTGCGGCAGTCACAGTCAGCGTATTGGCGGCTTGGCCTGCATCGCTGACGGTTGCTATTTGTGCATTGCTAGCAGCAGCGCCTTGTTGTCTTGAAAGCGGCGCGGATGCCGCGATCGCTGGTCTACTGTTGTCGAAGCAGACTGTCACATCGTTCAAGGTCGGCGTCATGGTGTTGTCTGTGGTACTCAACAAAGCTTCGTACTTCAGATAGCGGAATCCGTTGAACTGAGAGAGTGACGCGCCGGTTGTAGTAAAGAAAGTGGAGGCCGTCCCGTCCGGGCCGACAAAGTTGAACGGGCCGTCGATGCTGTTGCTGGCCGCCGCCTGGAATTGGACGGCGGTGTTCACCGGAGTTGCCGCGGTCCACGATAGCGTTAACCAACGGGGGACGAGGCCGACAGCCGGATTGGCGTCCTTTAGCCCGGAGATTTGATTGCCGGACAACGCGAAACCGGTGTTCATGTACGTCTTGAAACCGGCGTCCGTAGTCTGACCGGCCGTCAATGGAGCAGTCCAAGTCGAGCCACTATCAGCCGAAGAGACCCGCTGTCCGCCTGCATATACGTTGGTGCTGCTCCGGGTGATCGCGTATATCCCTGCGGAGGGATTCACCGTCGGGCGCACCACTAAAGCGTAAACCGTACCCGCCGTCAGGGTTGGGGGACTGGCAAAGTTCCCGACGAAATAGGACGAGGCCCCACTCGCGTTGCCGCTAAGCGTTGCCGTGGCGAGGTCGGCCCCGGTAGGCAAGTTGCCACTCGTGTCTCTCACTGAGAGCGTGAGAGTCGGGGCTGTACCCGTGCAGCCTGAGCAGAACAGGTTGATGTCAGCTCTCGTCAACTGGCCGGTGACGCCCGCGGTGAAGGTCTGACCTCCCCAAGTTGTGATGGTGATTCCAACGCCGCTGTTACTGAGCGTCGTGTTCTGCTGATCAATATTCGCGGCATTCAACAGGGTGACGTCTCCGGAGCTGGTGACGAGATCTACATTCGTTGATATACCCATCTGGAAGTCGGCCTGCGTGGTGTCGGTCAGACACGCGCTTGTCGGGGCCGTGCCGAGCGAGAGGTTCTGAATCGTGCTGCCGCCGTCGGTTACCACGATGGTAGACGCCGTGGCGGTGATGTATCCGGGGAAGCTGGCGCTGACCGTGGGATACGTTCCGGCCGGAAGGTTTAGAAAGCTGTAGATGCCGGAGCCGTTTGTGGTAGTAGTCCGGGCTCCGAACTGGATGGTCGCTCCGCTGATCGGAGCACCGCCCATGGTGGCGGTGACGGTGCCGGTGAGCGTGCCGCCGGCTCCAACCGGAGTGCACTCGGCGAATTTGAAAGAGCCGATCTTGGTCAGCCACCGCTTGTCGAAGGTTTGGGAGATCGGATTGGCGTACTCGTTGGTGTACCAGAACGTGCAGCCGTCGGGATCGAGCATCATCGAGCTGTAATCGCCCCAGCGAGTTGAGCCCGTCTGCGAGGCGGTTCCGGCGAAGAGGGTTTGCTCGGTCTGGCTGAACGTATTGACCGGATCGGTCGATAGCCGACCGGCATACCTCATCGACGGAAACTCAGTGCTGGAGGAGGTGGTGTATCCCATCGCCATGTTGCCCGCGCGATCCAACGCCAGACTCGGCATGTAACGGTGGATCACGTTCGCGGCGTCCGGATCCCAGGTGGTGGCCTGCGGAAGATTGGCCGCCACCGTGCCGCCTGTGACGTCCACTTGGTACCAGCGCGGCGCGGCGAATCCCGTGGTGTTCGCACGGCGGACGGTGTGCGGTACCCACAACGACTCAGTGCCCGCCAAATTGGTGTACTCGTTCTGCACCATCGCCCGAATCTGAAGTACGTCCAGAAGCGTTGCCGTTCCCGGTTGCGGAGCGTTGGCGACGTTCGCGTTCGGCCAGCTCGTGCCGGCAAGGGGAACGTCAGGTCCGGTGAAGGTCGACAGCGAGATGCTGTTCCAGTCGACGTGGAACTTGTACACGCTGACCGCGTTGATAAAGTTCCAAGTGGAAAGGAAGAGGTTCGGCCGGCCCGGCGGTGGCGTACCTGTCTGCAGGCGCGCATTTGCCGGGACGACGGTGAAATCGCTGTTGCCGAGATTGAACGAGACGACTTTGACGGTGGGGCTGCCGGCGTACATCTGCGCCTTGTTGAAAGACCACACCCTCACGCCCTGGAACGTCGAGCCTGCGCCGAAGGAGAACATGTTCGCCGACATGTACAGACCGTCCGTCCAGATACCGAGCTTCGGATAATCATTCAGAAAATCCGAGTTCTTGATCGAGTAGAAGTTCCACCCGCCGCTGACGGGATTGCCGTTCTTCGAAACGGCGAAGCACTGGTAGGCGGGGGTAACGACGTTGCCGCTGACGTCGGTGAGAAAGGCGAAGTCGGTGAGGATCCACCGGTCTTCGAAGGTGTCATAGAGGACGACCGGATCGCCGAAATTGTTGGTGTCGCACAGATTGCCAAAGTTGCCCTGGCTCATCAGAGTGTCGAAGGTGAACGCCGCTTCGCGGAAACCGTCGGACTTCCTGTAGATGCCGACCGAGGTGTTGACGCTTTGGATGTAGTATGTGGGACCTACGTCGCCGTTCGTGTCTGGAGGGCTGCCGGCGCCCCAATTCTCGCGGTCGAGACCCTCGAAGACAATGCTCGGCGCCGGAGCCGGGGCGGCAGGCGCGGGCGCGTTCAGGTCGGGCACGCTGGGTGCGATAGGCTGTGGAGTCACACTTGTGGGAGACGTGCCCGGATAAAAGGTTGGGTTAGGCTCCGGTCCCTCAAGCTCGGGCCGCTCCCGCTTCACAGGTTTACGATGTGGGAGATCGCGCAAGTCGCCGTTGAACGGGTGCGCCTTAGTGAGACGCTCTTCCTTAGGTTTATTGCTAACCTTGTCCTTTTCGCCGAGAGCTTGCCCGGTCTGTTCATTGCTTTGGAGAATCCCTTCCTGCATCCCGCCAGGATCGGCCGGGGCCTTATTATTATTCGGCGTCGCTCCGAGCGTAGTAGGAGAAGCAGCCGTCAGCGTTGTTCCTACCCGAGGTGCTGGCGGATTCATGAAAAGTTCTGTTAGTAATCTCTTACTGTCCGTCCCGCTCACGTCAGAATTGCCGTTGCCCCCCAGCTTCATGTGGCCTTTCTCATTCAACACGTCCGCCATGGACTTCGTGCCTCGCTTCTGTTCTGCTCCTGCCGCACTCTTCCTACTCTCGTACCGTGCGCCTGCCAGGACTGACGACAGTACAACCGCCGCCCCCAAGGTTAGTAACACTAACCAGAGTCTCAAATGGCGAACCATGAAACGATGCAAATGATGATTTTTCGCACGAGAGGAACCTGAACTGGAGCTGATAGCGTTACGCATAGAGAGTCTCCTGAAGAGCGCAAAATCTGCGGGGCGCCATTTTTTGGCGGGCTGAAATCTTTGGGGCCAGCATTGGTGGAGTAAACCAGGTCTGTTTTGTTCAGACGAGATTAAGGCAACACGCGACAATTCGGATTGATGGCCGGACCACTATTCGGCTGTATTGTTAGAACCAGAAAATACTCTGAGCTGGAAAAATTGGCGGTTAAGAACGAGTTTAATGGAGTGACCGTAGGATCCAAGTCACCTGCCAAGCCTGCGGGGAGGTGCATGCTGGTTGAATGCAGGCCTCGGAGGTATTCGCCAGAATGGCACTCTAAGCAAAATCCCAGCTTTCAAATTCAACGTCAGAATAGCTACCTGAAGAGCACTCGTCTGTGCGCCAATACACACATGAGTCTATGATTGAATACCTCGAAGCGAAAAACCTGTCAAGTGGGAATTAAGTCCCCTGTAGGGAGAAAATGGCACAATCAGTGCTAACCCATCAGTCCACATTCAAGTGTCACCTTTATCGAGGATCGTTTCCGGGACCAGCACAGTCAGTTTTACAGTCGGCTTAAAGAATAAGAGCGGGAATGTCGTCTTCTCGTCGCCATGCGGATCGCAAACTGTTCCAATCACCTTGCGCTAAACAAGATGGGTTATTCGAGGGAGCTAAGCGGCCCGCGTCTTTCTTCATCGGTTTCGGCAGAACTGGGAAACAGATCCTTGAGGACCGCGCGCATTTTCACATGACCATACAAAAGCTCCAGGAAAGTAAGGAACCTTCCCAGCAATGACCGCGCATCGAAGTTACCCTCAATAGATGTGATGACTGCGACTGCCAGGTTTTCGTAACCTTTCCAGTCTCTGTACATCAGGTACTGCATGTTTCCATCCCGAAATTCCAGGACATGCTCAACCACTTTCCGAAGAGTGTCAGGGTCAGGTTGGGCCTCGGCCTTTCGCACAAGTCTCATCAGCGACGATAGATCCCTGCACAGCAAGAGTGATTGCTTTAGTCTCTGTTCGTAGTCATTGAAAAGAGTCGCCCCGTCAAATGCCGGATCGAAGACCTGAAGCAGGGTGATGGTTGACTGCTGGAAGCAGTTGGTCAATAGACCGTGAGCATGAAGAATCTTGCCATAGACGATGGGCGTTGGTTGCTCGGTTATCCTTCCTACTAACTCCCTTTCAAAAATTCTTCTCAAATCATGCATGATTCCATAGTTGACCCCATCCAACACATCATTCAACTTCTCACTAATGCCATCCGCGCGCATCGCTTTTGTCTTTATGAACTCTGCCAGAAAGCGTGCTTCGAGATGCACGACATCAAGTAGCGAGAGGCTCTCCAGCAGCGTGTCCAGCCGATGCAGATTGACTTCGATACGAGCCAACCAGTCGAAAAGTCGAAGCAGTTGCCCCAAGACACTTTCGGCAGCGTCACGCACGATTGGATTGTCGATGCGCTGAATGACGGCGTCGATCTGGATCTGAACCGTATTGCCCACCAAGAGCTGCTGAAATACTGATTCGTCGAGTTTGGCATAGTCCTGATGAATCTCGCTTGTCCGATTTGCTTGAATCCCATCGCTTAGCAATATCGGTTGAAGCTGCGATTCGTCGATAATGGAGTCAGTTGGCCTGTGCATTGTCAAAACCTTTATAGAATGTTGAGAGCCTGTTGCAGATGTTTTGTCCGCTTCCGATGGATCAGCGTCGGTGAATTTATGATTCTCTTTTGAGAAGAAGCGATTTCGGCCTTAGATTAAGAATTTACTTTTGACAGGGACGTTTGGAATGCAGGCCTAAGAACCGCTTTACGTGAGAGGCTCGGTTTGCGAGGAAACGGTCTTGCCAGCGCTTGCGAATGATTTCAACTTATCTGCAGGACTGCCGAAGTGACTAGCCCGGTCGGGTCATGGCAACGCGGATGCCAACGGTAGTCTAACTTCTTCTCTGAGGGCGTAGCAATAGAAATGTTTGGAAGTGCCCTAATTTGTGGGGCGCCCTCCGTGGCCGCCCTAAGCCACCGAATGATCTTTCATTGGGGCGGCCACAGAGGGCCGCCCCCTACAAATCAGGGCACCATCCAATGTTTTACGTCAGGACTCCATGTTAGGGTCGCCATTAGTCTCCTTCGTCTCAGATAGACCGGACTCTCACCAGATTGACCAGCCAACGGTCAGATTGCGAGTAGTAGAAATTCGGTTTCGCGGAAAGCCAGAGCTCATCACTCCCGCCTTTGCCCGCCAAAATCAGCAGTTTCCTTAGATTAAACGGCTAAACCGAGGCTGGCACGATGCTCGCTTCTGTCGCTGCGCTCGAAGTCTGAGCTCGTTCCTTTTTTTTAAGTTCACTGCGGATTGTCCGCCTTTGTTGTTGAACTCAGTGGTCTTTTTTTGTCTGAGCCCGTGGAGAAAACCGGAATGTACCGCCCCAAGACCTTAAAACGCCTGACAACTTTCGCCGTGCTGTTCTCACTCTGCACCGTGATGCTGATTTCAAATCACACCACAGTTCGAGCCGGTGCCGGCAACATACGCCCGATGACGAGGGAAATATCCAGCGAGAAAATCGATGTCCAACTACTAGCACAACTGCGCCGAACGCGTCGTGGGAGTGGGGAGACAGCGCGGGTCATTTTCAATGTGGCTGGTTCCTCGTCAACGGCCCACGCTAGTTCGGTTTTGCAGCGTATGGGCGCAAGAGTCAAGAAAGAGCTGGATGCACTAAACATCATCGTAGCGGATGTGCCCATTGATACGCTTGAAACTATGGCCCAGCAACCCGAAGTATCATGGGTCTCAACCGATCAGCAGGTGGCTTCGCTCGCGTCAACGGACAACACGAGTCACGTTGAGGTGACAACTGGTACAAGCAAGATCCTGCCGCAAGATACCAATGGGCAAATTGGTAGCGGCGTGGCTAATGGGGGCGCAGGTAATGGAGTTGGTATCGCCGTCCTCGACAGCGGCGTTACCCCATCTGATGCGGCAGAGTTTGTTGGTTATCAGTGGCAGCAGAGTGGCGGCACTCTCAACCTTGGACTCTTGTTCACTCAAACCTATCTCTCCACATACGATCGCATCAAGAAGCACATTGATTTCACCGGTGAAGGACGAACTGACGATGCCTATGGGCATGGCACGCACACCGCTGGTGTAGCTGCCGGCACAGGTCAATCAAGCGAAAACTACGCTACACAAAATCCTGGTTCAGCAACATACGGTGGCGTCGCAACTGGAGCCAACATTATTGATGTGCGTGTACTCAATGCTCAGGGAACGGGTACGGTGTCGAACGTCATCGCAGGCATCAACTGGGTTATTCAAAACAAGAGCACATACAACATCCGTGTAATCAATCTTTCACTGGGTACTGCGATTACCCAAAGCTACAAGACTGATCCTCTCTGTTTGGCAGTTGGCAAAGCAGTCGATGCCGGCATTGTGGTCGTTGTTGCTGCAGGCAACTGGGGCAAAGATTCGTATGGTAACACCATCTACGGAGGCATACTCTCTCCAGCCAACTCACCTAAGGTGATCACAGTAGGCGCGACCAACACACAGCAAACAAATCAACGATCTGACGATGTTGTGACGAGCTATTCATCTCGCGGTCCCACACTTGTCGACGGTCTTGTCAAACCGGATCTGGTGGCTCCAGGCAATAGGACCGGAGCGGCTCAAACCGCCGATAGCTCGCCGACAGCCAGCTATTCTTACAGGTCCACTGGTGGAGGTGGACTAATCGGCGGCCTCCTGGTCGGGAACACGAGCACAAATCAGCCACAGGCAACGGGTAGCTATCAAATTCTGAGCGGCACTTCATTCGCCGCGCCGGCTGTCTCGGGCACCATCGCCTTAATGTTGGAAAAGAACCCGTCGCTGAAGCCCGCCTACGTTAAAGCTGTCCTGATGCGCACTGCCCAACGGTTACCGGTTTACGAGGGCATGATCCAAAACCATCAGATGAGCACCTTTGAACGCATCATCACTGAGGGCGCTGGACAGCTAAATACAAGTGCCGCTGTGGCAGTCGCTATGGCGATCCGCAAAGACGCCGACCGTGCGAAACCCGGTGATAACTTGATCACTGCAAACAACGTGACCTACTCATCTGTCGGTGTCACTTCGCCAATCGTTGGGGAGAACATGCCCCTGAACAACGGACTTGTTTGGGTCGAAGGCGTGTCATTCACAGATCGTTTGCTGCTCACAAACGGATATCTGTTGGCAGACGGACGAACCCTTTCGACCGGTTTTGTCGGCATGGATGGTTACCTGCAGGCAAATGGCAGCTACGTCATGTCGAACGGCTACATTCTGGGCAGCGGCTACATTCTGGGCAGCGGTTACATCCTGGGCAGCGGCTACATTCTGGGCAGCGGTTACATCCTGGGCAGCGGTTACATTCTCGGTAGCGGTTACATCCTGGGCAGCCAGTTTGCTGCTGCCGATGGCGTCTTGTCGAATGGCAGTTTGAAGGGTTGTAGCTTCGACAATGGCGCAACCTGGGGTTCGAATATCATTGATCCAAGTTCCACCAACTCAAATGAAGAACAGGTCATGATTCAAGGTGAGGAAGTAATGCCGACAAACGTACGGCGATTGGCCAGCAACAGCCCGCTCTATCCTCATCCTTAACTGAATCCGTCCCGAGGGCACAGGAAAAACTGCAAGGTCCGAGCTGGAACGAGAATGCAAAAGAATTCTGGAAAAGGGAACGACAGAAGAAGCCGTACCTACCAGGCAGCCATCACGGCCGCGGGCATTGTCGTTTGGCTGACAGCTGCAAGTCATACTATTAGCAGCTACAGTCTTCGAAATTTGCTGATCCTTGCGGCAGTTCTACCCTTTGGCACGATCGTCGGCTTCTTTCCCATTACCTTTCCCCTGCCAACAGGTCGGAAGGCGTCGACTGAGAACATAAACTTCACTCTCATTGATGCTGTCGTTCTAACCGCAGCTGTCTGTTATGGCATTGCGCCCGCGATCTTGATCGCGGGCCTGGAGGGTTTTACTTCATCGCGTCGCCTCGTTCGACGGACCTCCAGCAATTTGTTTTCTTCAAGCATGATGTCGCTAACTGCAGCGGCCGCCGGCCTAAGTCTGAGCGTTGTCTTGCCCGGCGCCTGGAGCGGCGTACTTACCAATCACAGTCCCAGCTTCTCCGCAGTTGCTGGCGCACTTCTGCTCGCGAGCATTGTGCAAGTGAGTATTAACTGGGGACTCCTCTCCGCACTGCTGGCATTACGCCAGGACAAGTCAGTACTGCATACCTGGAAACAGAATATTCTCTGTGCCGCACCGATGTTCTTGCCGACCGGTGTCCTGGCAACCATGATGTACTTCGCCTTGCAATATGGGGCAATGGCGTTGTTGGCGATCGGTGGGCCGGTTCTTTTGTCGATCTATTTTGGGCATCATCAGTATCGCGCCAAAGCTGAAGAGAGCGAGAAAGCCGAACGTGACCGGGCCGAAGCTGAGCGTGCGCGCGCCGAAGAAGCCGAACGGCATGTTCATGAACTAAACAACTATATAGCCGAGCAGGAAAGAATCAGCAGAGTGTTGGAGGAAACTAAAGAACACTTCCGTCATGCGGCTTTCCACGACTCTTTAACTGGCCTACCGAACCGGGCCATGTTTACTGAACTGCTGAAAGCCGAGATCGAAAGTTCGAAGCGGCGGTCTGAACATCTCTTTGCAGTATTGTTTCTCGATCTTGATCGTTTTAAGAACATCAATGACAGCCTCGGACACACACATGGCGATCTTCTACTGGTTGCTTTCGCGGAACGTCTCGAAAGAACTCTCCGCCCGGTTGATACACTGGCACGTTTCGGAGGCGATGAGTTCGCCATTCTCTTGAGCGGTATTGTGGACACCACAGATGCTGTACGCGTTGCGGAAAGGATCCACGAGGAACTTCTCTTACCTTTCGATCTCGACAAGAATTCGGCATTCGCCATGGCGAGCATCGGAATTGCTCTTAGTTCCAGCGGTTACGACCGACCGGAAGACATTCTTCGCGATGCTGACACCGCCATGTACCGCGCCAAAGAAAATGGCAAGGCCCGTTATGAAATGTTTGATCAGGGCATGCACGCGCGAGCAGTGTCCCGGCTGCAGTTGGAAAGTGACCTCAGACAGGCAGTCGAGCAAAAACAATTCTGTGTCTACTATCAACCTATCATTGCTTTGGAAACCGGTCGCCTGTCTGGGTTCGAAGCCCTGGTACGGTGGAATCATCCTCGACGCGGTATAATTTCCCCCGTCGATTTCATTCCCGTGGCGGAAGAGACCGGACTGATTGTGCCACTGGGCCGCTGGGTCCTCGAGGAGTCTTGCGCGAAGATCAGGCACTGGCAACAAAAGTCACCTAGCCATCGTGCGCTCAGTTTGAGTGTCAATCTTTCTGGCAGGCAAGTCTCCCAGCCCGATCTTGTGGAGCAGATCAAACAGGCACTGCAGGACAGCAAGTTGAGCGCTCACTGCTTGAAACTGGAAATCACTGAGAGCGTGGTGATGGAAAACGCCGAAGCAGCGACGATAATGTTCAAGCAATTGCGAGCGTTGGGCGTGCAATTGAGCATCGACGACTTCGGCACCGGCTATTCATCGCTTAGCTACTTGCACCGGTTCCCGTTGAATTACCTGAAGATCGATCGCTCCTTTGTAAGCAGAATGAGCACTGCGGATGACAACTCCGAAATCGTTCGCACGATTGCCACCCTGGCGCACAACCTGGGGATGGAGGTTATCGCCGAAGGAATAGAGACCGAAGAGCAGCATCAGCAACTGAAAGCGCTTGGTTGTGAATATGGACAAGGTTACTTGTTCTCGCGTCCGGTCGACGATGTCGCCGCAGAACATCTGCTGACGAAGGAAGGCGAGCGTGAATCTGCGATCACAATCGAACAGGCTGTCAGGGCCGAGGAAGTTCTCTCTACTGCCTATCCCATGTAGCCACTTCAGAAAATCGTCTCCTGGGCCCGGTCGTTGCCGCGAGAAACAGGAACTCAAGACCGGTAGTCTAACAATCAAGTTGAGAGTAGCGTGAACGACCCGGTCGCTACCGAGACTGTGTGGAAAGTCAGTCGAGTGAGGAAGGACACCAACATGATCGCAACTTCAATACAGTACCGCGAGCGACCGGATGCCGGCACTCAATAATCGCAAGTACTCTTGAAACGGTGGTTGAGTGCCGGCACATCCGGTCGCTTCGCTCGCGATACTGTATTGGGTGGCGACACCAATCGCATAATTCATGCTCAATCGCCAAGTTTCTACCCACTCACTACCCGCTCCTCGGTTCTGTAATGGAGTGGTTCTCGTCAAATTGTGATCTGATCTCTTTGATCCGCTTCACTCGTCGCCCTGAAAACTCCGCAAGTGTGAAGCGACACCGTGGTTTGTGCGACTCTTCTTCAAAAAACCTGCGCGATTAACACACCAATCAAAGGTCCTATCACAAAACCTAATGGTGCCGCCGCAATCACGAGAAGAAGCGCAATGTTCCTGGAACGCTTGGCTCGTTGGTAGTCGGGATCGCTGGTAATCAGACTGCCAAACTTCACTTGCCAGCGAATCAGCAGAACCACCGCGACGATGAAGGTGATCAGAAAAGCCCAGGAAACAAGGGGCACGAATGGAATCAGGCTGAGTCCAAGAAAGACAAACATAGCGACTGCGGTTGTCTTCAGATAGCTGGCATCGCTACAGGCTTGATTCGTCCGCTGCTGTCTCTCAGCGACGAGGGCCGCCACACCGGGATCGATTAGTACCGAACAGAAACGACATTGAGTCATCTGATCGTTAATCATCTCCTTACAGTTGGGACAAGGGAAACTGCGAGGTTGAGCGAACATGTGATGTCTCCTGAAGCAGATCCGCGATGAAGTTCAAACATAACAGCTCAAGTCCGGCGTATTTTAGCAGCAGACCGTCGCAGCGGTTTGCAAAACTGACTGAATTGTTTTCCCAATCTCCCAAGTTTAGTGTTTTTCCGTTTTCTGCTACATTGAAAGACAATAAGGATTAGCCGCCTGCATCTGTATTCAGTCGAGCATTGCCGGGTGTTGACCAACTGCTCACAGGCCCACGGCATCCTACGTCGCGCCTGATTTTTTACTATTTGTTAGGAGTTTTGGAATTAATGCGATTCGGTTTAAATCAAAAAACAGCGAGCCTCTTTTTAACAATACTGGTCGTAACCGTATTTGCTTCGACGAGCTTGGCGCAGAGCCGTTCGAGCGATGTCGTGATGGTACTTCCCTTTGAAAACACTTCTAATCGACCCGAATACAACTGGGTAGGAGAAAGCTTTGCGGATTCGATTGCTGAACTGCTAAACAAGCCAGGTTTGATTGTGGTTTCCAGCGATGAGCGTGAACTTGCTTACCAGCATCTGCGGCTGCCGGAAACCGTCATTCCCTCGCGAGCAACATCAATCAAGTTGGCACGCGAGGCTAAAGCTACGATGGTTGTTATCGGCAGCTATAACGTTATGCCGCCACCATCGGACGAAAGTAAGACCCAAAAGGACAAGTCGTCAGCAGAAGCTTACGTGCAGGTCATGGCCCGCGTGATCAAGATCAATGAAGGACGAACCCTTGGTGAAGTACTTGACGGTAGTTGGGCCACAAGATCGTTTGATTTTGGCGGTCCGCTAACGACCCTACAAACTATTCACGGACGTCTTGCTTATCAAATCCTCTATCAACGCGACAAAGCATTTTCCTATTCTCAAAACCAGATCGTTCAGGAAGCAACAAAGATTCCGCAGCGAGCTTTCGAAGCTTACGTGAAGGGTGTGCAACTAAACGAACGCGATCCCAAAAGGCCAAATTATCTAAAGAACGCCTTGCGTCTCTATGCGGACGCAAATGGCGGCGCGGTCTATCCGCAAGCAGCGTTTGAGCTGGGCCGCTACTACATGGTCGATAGCAAATGGAAAGATGCAACTGAGTATTTTTCGAAGGTGCAAAAGAAGGAACCACATTACGCGGAAGCGGCCTTCTACGCTGGTCTTGGTTATGCAAAGATGGGCGACCATGGCCGCGCCCTGGCCACTCTGGTGCCCCTCTCTTCCGATATGCCTTTGATCGGAGTCTACAACAATGCCGGGGTCGTGGCAGTACAAGCCGCTCGAGTGAACAAGAAAGATGACGAGCGCGCACAGTTATTAGCCCAGGGTACATCCTTCCTCGCTAATGCTGCCAGGTCAGCACCCGATGACCAGATGGTGCACTTCAATTACGCCTACGCGCTCTTTCTCGGCGGCAAGTTTTCCGAAGCAGCTGACCAACTTCGGCCAGTTATCACTTCTGATCCACGTGATGGCCAGGCTTATTTTCTCTTTGCCAAGGCGCTCGAAAAACTCGGTAAGACAGAAGCCGCTACTGCCGCTGACGATCAAGCACGTCGATACCTCCAGCAGACCTACGCAAAATGGCAAACGGAGTGGCAAAAATCCCAAACGACGAGTGGGGTAGACTTGCGCATGCGCGACGTCTTGAACCGCGATGACGTTTTCGACCTTGCACGTCGCACTGCCATGGCGACAAATCTCGATTCCACGACTTCTGCAACTCAGGACCTGCTCGTAAAGGCGCGCGAGCTTTATCAGGCAGGACGTGACGACGAGGCCCTGCCGGAGCTACACCGCGTAGTAATGATTGAGCCCACGAATGCGGAGGCCTATCTACTTAGCGGTCGCATAAATCTGCGCCGCAGCGATCAAGAGGCGGCCATTGCGGCGCTCAAAACGGCTATATTCTGGGATCCCAAGTTGATTGACGCGCACATCCTTTTGGGGCGCATCTTCTTAGAGCGCGGCGACCGGGGAGAAGCAACCAAGTACGCGTCAAGCGCAATGACCATCGATCCTAATAATCAAGAGGCGATAGCGCTCCAGCGTCAGGTGACTATGGGCAAGAACTGAGTATTTTCCATTTGTCATTTGTCATTTTTTATTTGGTCATTTTTCTGGTGACATGCTCTCTCGGAGCAGTGATGATAATCGCCTGCAACTCTCGCCGCCAGAAAGCAAGAACAGATGGCCCACCGTTGCTTGGGTCGAAAGCAGCTGTAGAAGAGCAACTGAGTCCGGAAGGTGCCGTGTTAGTGCACGGTGAACTTTGGAACGCATGCTCTCTTCACGGGCAGCTCATCCCACCTCAAACCAGTGTGACTGTCGTCGGACTGCGAGGACACATACTTGTGGTTGATGACTCGTGAACTGAGACGTTCCGCTCTCAACCTAGTCGACCCTAAGCGTTAATCGCCTGCCTATTCCAGGAAAATCTTCTTCTTTGGCACAGAAGGTGCTCAATACTCCAACGGCACGCACGGAACATACGATAATGGTTGACCGTGCCCCGCCGCCATCACCCCTCTGAGCGCCGCCTGCCGCTGCGCCAGCCACCTTCCGAGCTACCCTTCAGTGCTTCCCCCCTAAACTTGGACCCGGTCAGAAATGACTGGGTCTTCTCGCTTTTGGGCTACTGAATCTGCCCTACTCAACGTTACGCGTAACTATGGTCGTCGGCCTTATTGCTAATTAGCCCTCTATTCCAGAAATTTCAGAAAAGTTTTCTTCTTTGGCACAGAAGGTGCTCAATACTCCAACGGCACGCACGGAACATACGATAAGCGTTGACCATGCCCCCGCCGCCATCACCCCTCTGAGCGCCGCCTGCCGCTGCGCCAGCCACCTTCCGAGCTACCCTTCAGTGCTTCCCCCCTAAATGTGAGCCCAGTCAGAGATGGCTGGGCTCTCCCGCTTTAATAACAAGCAAGTTTCTTAATTCTTCCCCCCTTCGACGTTTCCTCCTTCGAGACTCAACTCCGATTAACAATCATTGGCCATAGAGCCGCCTTGCCGACGAAATTTGTCACTTTGAGAGTGACGTTTTCTGTCTTATTGGCCCCAAATCGCCAATTAAGTATGGTCCACACAAATGGGTAATGGCTATCAAGAAGAAATTTTTTCATGGACCACTCTGTCATGCTTTAGCTTGCCATGGCCCCTTTTGGTAAACTCGCGGCGTGCAGGATGTAGTTTCTACCGTGACCCCGATCGAGCCCGATCAGATAGACACGATCATTTCGCGCATCCTCGCCGAGGCACCCACAGTTTCTGAATGGAGTGCAGCCTTAGCTAGCTCATTTCTCCTCATATTTTCGTTTCCAAATTTTGATCTCTCAATTTTGGCATGGGTCGGTCTGGTTCCACTTCTTGTACTCGTCGCTCGTCGTCCCGCGCCAGCACGGGCTTTCATACTAGGCTGGGCTACAGGCACAGTGTTTTTCTACGGCTCATGCTATTGGCTCACCTATTCAATGATTCATTACGGTGGGTTGTCGCCCTGGATAGCCTATCCGCTGCTCGTTCCAGGGGCGATGATTGTCGGTCTCTTTCCGGCACTGTTTGCGCTTGCTCTCGCGTTTGCTGTCAGGAGGTGGGGGGCAGTGGCAATGCTTCTCGCTCCCTTCTTTTGGACATCTCTTGAATGGGCCAGACTCGGGGTAACCGGTCAACTCTGGAATGCCATCGGCTATTCGCAGGCTTACTATCCGCTTCTCATTCAGTCGGCCCGTTGGGGTGGTGTTTACGCCGAAGGGTTTCTGATCATCTCGATCAACGCGGCAATCTCCTTTGCATTCGTCAAGAAAACTCGGCGCGCTATCCTTCTAGCTGCGGCAACGGTCGTGTGCGTGGCCGCGATCGCTGCAGGCTCCCTTTTGATCCTCAACCAGCCAAAGCATTCAGGTATCCCCCCGCTGTTAACCGTCGTCGCGTTGCAGCCAAACGTGCCGATGAATCCGATTAAGACGCCGCAAGAGACACAACAGTTGATCGAACGTCACTTGTCTATGAGCAGTACCGCGCTTCGATCATTGGGTAACGACCCTCTGCCTCGACTCGTCATTTGGCCCGAGTCGCCAATGAATTTCTCTTACGCCGCCGATTCACAATTCCAGGATCTCGTCTCGCGATTCACTAGAGACAACCACGCTTCGTTACTGTTCAACTCGCAGGAACCCGCCGCAGGAGACGGTGTCTACAATTCGGCCGTACTCATAAATGAAGAGGGCCGCCTGATCTCGCAATATGATAAGATTCGCCTGCTGCCGTTTGGCGAATATGTTCCGCTCCCGCGCTGGTTGCCGGGAGCGTCTTTGATAACTGCAATTGTCGGTGATTTTACTCCGGGCGAGCGTTATGCATTGATGTCAATCGGAGGACAGCTCCGGGCCGGCGTTTTTATCTGTATCGAGTCCGCGTATCCATCGATTGCCCGGAAGTTCACGAGCGAAGGCGCCGATGTTCTGATAAACATCTCGAACGACGGTTATCTCGGTCCAACGGCGGTAATGCGACAGCATCTGGGAAATGCGATCTTTCGCGCGGTCGAGAATGGCCGACCCCTATTGCGCGTTACGAATAGCGGGATCACAGCTTTCATATCGGCGGATGGTAAGGTGAAAGACCAAACCCGAGGATTTGAACCTGACGTGCGAACCTGGACAGTAAATGTGAACTCAAATGCCGACACTTTCTACACAAGGCACGGAGATGTATTCGCTGAGGTTTGCGCTGCATTTAGTTTAGTGATTTTCGTTTTTACTTTGCGTAAGTTGAGAAGGGATGTTGAAGACTAAAGATGGGCGATTCTTTAACAATTCAGGAACTAAAAACTTCATACGATAGTTTGCGGTCGCGGGTCGAACAGCTCGGGAGGTTTCTTTGATGTTCCGGCACGGCGCCAGGAATTAAAAAAGATTGAGGCGCAGGCTTCCGCGCCCGACTTCTGGAATAATCAGGAGGCTGCGCAGAACCTGCTTCAGGAGCGCAGCCGGGCCGAGAAAAAGATTGAACGTCAGGAATATTTTGAGTCTCAGCTCGCCGATGCTGGCGTGCTCTTTGAGTTTGCGGAAGAAGACGAAGCATCCCTAACGGAACTTCATTCGCTGATTGAGCGACTCGAACACGATTTAAGTGTTGCAGAAACCGAAATGCTGCTTGCAGGCGAAAACGATTTCCGCAACGCCATCTGCACGATCCATCCGGGAGCAGGTGGCACCGAATCGCAGGATTGGGCCGAGATGCTCCTGCGCATGTATCTAAAATGGGCCGAGCAGCGCGGATTTAAGACCGAAATTCTTGAATATCAGCCGGGTGAGGAAGCTGGTCTGAAGAGCGTAACGTTTAGAGTTGAAGGCGAATATGCCTACGGCTTGCTGGCTGCGGAGGCCGGCGTGCACCGGCTGGTGCGAATCTCTCCCTTCGATCAGGCCGCGCGGCGTCACACGTCATTTGCTTCACTCTTTGTCTTTCCCGAAATTGATGAAGATATCGAAGTTGAAATCAACGAAAAAGATCTCCGCGTGGATACCTATCGTGCGACCGGCGCCGGCGGCCAACACATAAATACCACGGACTCCGCTGTGCGCATCACACACCTCCCTACAAACATTGTCGTGTCGTGCCAGAATCAACGCTCTCAACATCAAAACCGGGCCGTGGCAATGCAGGTCTTGCGATCACGGCTCTATGAACTCGAATTGGAGAAGCGCAAAGCTGAAACTGCCGAACTGGAAGCCAACAAAGCAGACATATCTTTTGGCTCGCAGATTCGAAGCTATGTACTGGCGCCTTATCAACTCGTAAAAGATACGCGCACCAAACTGGAACGGGGCAATGTCGACGCAGTGCTGGGGGGAGACATAGACGACTTTATTAAGGCATTTTTACTCGCGCGGAAGGCGGCCTAGTTGCGGTAGGACTTCGTTTTTGTCTCGGGAGTTTTCATGGCAACAACACAAATCGAAACCAAGCCACGCGTCATCACTCCTCGCGCAAGTCGTCGTAATGAGATCCTGGCAATACTTCTTCTCGCTGTCAGCTTACTTCTGACGCTTTGCCTGATTTCCGCCGCCTTCTATCCCAACGACCCTTCCTGGAACTCAGCCGGACAAACGGAAACACATAACTGGGCCGGCTCCATCGGCGCGAATGTCGCAGCTACAGTTCTACAGTTCATCGGCCTGGCAGCTTATCTTTTGCCGCTACTTTTGTTTGCCGCTGCCTGGCGTCGCTTCCGGACGACCAGCATCCACCGGCCCTGGTCTCGAATTATTGGTCTGGCAGTTCTGGTTATGTCGGCCGCTGCTTTACTCTCCATCTTCCGATTGCAGCCGCTGTTTGATTCGAGCGTAAAACCCGGCGGTCTCTTAGGTACCGTCGTCGCTCAAGGACTTACCAACGGATTGAATACCGTTGGCGCAACGGTATTGCTGGTGACTCTGGCAGCGACTGGGCTACTCCTCGCTACAAATTTTTCCTTTATCCGCCTCTACGAAAGATTCACTGTGGCGATAGGCACTCGCTTCGCTTTCGTGCACGCGATACCAGAACGACTAAGAGCCTGGCTTCAAACACGCCGCGAACAAGCACAGCTGCGCAAAGAGAAAAAACTGGCCCTCAAGGCCGAACGCGAAGCTACTCGCAACGTTTTGAATAAAACGCTGGGTCTCAGTCCTGCCGATCGGATAGCCGAATTCATGAAAGAGCCGGTGCAGACAAAAGCCGACGCAACTTTCGTTATTCGCAGTGAAGCCGGTGGTCAGATAGAACCACGAGCCTCAGCGGCAGCGGCCTCGGTAGGAGCGGCTACGCTGGGCGCCACCGTCGTTCAGACAGGTTCCGGGAGACGATCAATATTTCCCGGCCCGGGTACTGGCATAGCTGTCGATGAGGAGTCCGAACTCGAAGAGATGGTGAAGGGAGTCTCTGTTCTTCGCCTGAAAGCGGAAGCGCCGGCCACGGGCAAACTACCCTTCGACGCTTCACGACGCGTGAATTACAGCGACTACTCGCTGCCGCCCCTCGATTTCCTGAACGAGGCCCCCCCGCCGAGTGAACAAGCAGACGCCGAACTGCTTGGTTTGGCTACGAGGTTGGCGGAAAAGTGTAAAGAGTTTAATGTTACCGGACAAATCAAGCATATCTGCCCGGGCCCGGTAGTCACCACTTACGAGTTCAAACCAGATCCCGGAGTAAAGTATTCCCGTGTCGTCTCGCTTGTTGACGATTTGTGTCTGGCGTTGAAAGCAGAATCGATCCGCATCGATCGCATGCCCGGAAAGCCTCATGTCGGTATTGAAGTTCCCAACCCGCGTCGCGAAACAATTTTTCTTCGCGAAGTCATTGAGTCGCGAGCCTTTCGCGAGTCAGCTTCAAAACTGACTATCGCATTAGGCAAGACTATCGATGGACTCAACTACGTCGCAGATCTCGCAAAGATGCCGCACCTTCTGATTGCCGGAACCACGGGCTCTGGCAAATCTGTCGGCGTAAATGCGCTGATCGTCTCGATTCTCTACCGCTCGCGACCCGACGAAGTGAAATTTATCCTAATCGACCCCAAACGGCTTGAACTTGGTCTCTATGAAGACATTCCTCATCTGGCAACGCCGATCATTGTCGATCCGAAGTTGGCCTCCCGGTCGCTTAAGTGGGCCGTTGGTGAGATGGAACGTCGTTACAAAGATCTCGCCGGTTGGGGTGTACGCAATATCGACGGCTACAACACTGAGATCATGCGTCGTAACCTGATTAAGGAATACGACGACCAAGGTGAGCCGTGGAAGCCACTGCCTTACATTGTCATTATCATCGATGAACTGGCGGATTTGATGATGACCTCTGGACGCGAGGTAGAAGAGTCGATCACGCGACTGGCGCAAATGGCCCGCGCCGTGGGTATCCACCTGGTCCTTGCAACTCAACGGCCCTCAGTCGACGTGATTACCGGTTTAATCAAAGCTAACTTCCCTTCGCGTATTTCTTTCCGGGTTTCGTCGAAAGTCGACTCGCGGACAATCATCGATACAAACGGTGCCGAACAACTCCTCGGCCGTGGCGATATGCTGTTTCTGCCACCCGGCACGTCGCGTCTGATTCGGGTTCACGGCGCCTACATCGATGAAACCGAAATTGGAAGGATCGTGGCTCATATCAAGGCGCAAGGTCTGCCTGCTTATGATGAAACGATCACGCAGTCAGAAGAGGAAGCGCTCGGGCTGGAGAACAATGAAGGTGAGCACGACGAACTCTTCGAGGAAGCGTTGCGGATCTGCGTGGAGATGAAGCGCGCCTCCACTTCCGTGCTGCAACGACGTCTGCGCATCGGTTACGGCCGCGCCGCCGCAATCCTCGACATCATGGAGCGCGAAGGACTGATCGGGCAAGCGGACGGTTCACGGCCGCGGCCCGTTCTGGGTCGAGCCTACGAGATGATCGCACAATGGGATGAATTGGCTTCTGAAGTATAGCCATTGGTTACACCCTCCGCCTTAACGTCCGACACATCTTGCGGAAACTTCCACTGCTGCTGTGGAAAACCCTGTGAAGAATTCAAACTTCGAGAAGTTAAGTTTTTGATATACGTGAGCTTCCAGCGGAATGCACACGTTAGCGGCGCACTCGTAAGGGCTTCACGAGCACAAGGTTGTCATCCATGAAACGAAATTGCTCGGCGGCACATCTCCGAGTCTTGTCCCGGTTGACTGTCTTCTGCATTCTTGTGACTGTTGCCAGTTGCTGCGGAAACATGTCGCAGAAATATTCGTCTGCGAGCGATACTTCGTCCATCGCAAACGCAAAACGAGCAGACGAAAACACACGCCTTAACATCAACGCCGCTTCTATTGGCGACCTCGAGAAACTGCCAGGTGTCGGGAAGGTGATGGCTGAAAGAATAGTTGCACATCGAGAGCAATACGGTGCATTTCGTCGTGCTGAACATCTCCTGATGGTCCAAGGAATGAGCGATAACAAGTTTCGTAAGATTCAGCCATTGGTGACAGTTGAATAGCTACATGGTCCACCTAAGCGCACTCCGCAATGCTGCTCTGGAAATCTTCGCTGACGCATTGCGCGCAGTGGACGCTCGGGCGGCGACGCAACAGGCGGCGGGTCTCGAGGGTCCGATCCTGGGGATTCTTGAAAAAAACTTTTCTTTCTCTTCTCCTATTTATGTCGTCGGTATTGGGAAGGCCGCGCGGCGGATGGCTCTGGGACTTAACGATGCCCTCGGCGAAAAGATTAGCCTCGGAATAATCACTGCCGCGCCGGAAATAACCGAACACTCGTTCGACAGTCGCTGGCAGAGCTTCAATGGCGGTCATCCTTTGCCAAACGAGGCCAGTCTCGCCGCTGCTCAAGCTGTTTTCAAACTTATAGACCGGGCCAACGCGGAAGCGGCACTAGTGATCTTCCTCGTTTCGGGAGGCGGCTCTGCCATGATTGAATGGCCTGTCAATGAGGAAATCACGCTTGCCGACCTGCGCGAAGCAAATCGTTTGTTGGTCGAATGCGGCGCAAGCATCAGCGAGATAAATGCGGTACGCCGCGCGTTCTCCGCTGTCAAAGGTGGCGCTCTGGCACGGCGCGCCCTCCAGGCAAAAATCGTCTCGTTCATCGTTTCTGACACCAATCCAGACGACGAAGCGAATGTGGCTTCCGGTCCGACTTTGTCACCTGATGCAAACACTCCTAAGCCTCAGGAGGTCGTTGCACATTATCGTTTGGGAAAGTCGCTTCCGTCGGCAATTCTGCGCACGATCCACGCAAGCCAAGACGCGACTCATCAAATCCGACCACAAGAATCGCATCCGTACTACGTACTCCTTGATAACCGCACAGCAATCAAAGCCGCCGTCCGAAAAGCACGCGCACTCGGATTCTTCACGGAGCCGGCTCCGGACATTTCCGAACAACCGATCGCCGTTGGCTGTGAGCTGCTCATTTCACGCGTGAGTAGTCTTTGGAAAAACTCAGAAACGAATGCCACGGGAGTCTGTTCGATCTCAGGCGGCGAGTTTTCCTGCCCCGTTCGTGGTGAGGGTTGCGGTGGACGCAATCTCGAAACAGTCCTGCGTTGTGCCATTGAACTGGATCAAGACAAACAAAGCTTCAGTCATCACACAGTTGTGCTTAGCGCAGGCACCGATGGTATTGATGGCAACAGCCCGGTTGCCGGAGCGATCGCGGACAACACCACGATTCCCCAAGCGCGATTGTTCGGCTTAGAGGCCAGGACATTCCTCGATAGAAGCGATTCGTATAGTTTTTTTGCAGAGCTTGAAGATGCGATCATAACTGGACCCACAGGTACGAATGTGCGAGATATAAGAGTGTTGCTCCGGAGTGGCACCAATACCTGAATTCGGGTGGTGCTCCATTAACATGTTGCTAAGAAAGGGGCGGTTCGAAGTCAATGAGGTCATCTATGAAACGTCGTTCGGTGTCAAGAACTTTTTTTGCAGACTCCGAACGCGACGCCGAAGCGCCTAATTCAGTAATAGTTTGTCGGTTCTTTAACATGAGACTGTTAG
>Ga0070708_100000733_pt1 | contig 24862 bp, 26 predicted proteins | sample KBSK5503metaG_FD_65469 | JGI IMG/M metagenome (GOLD analysis project Ga0070708, IMG submission 65469) | Corn, switchgrass and miscanthus rhizosphere microbial communities from Kellogg Biological Station, Michigan, USA - KBS K5-50-3 metaG | ecosystem: Host-associated > Plants > Roots >... | reverse complement strand
CTTGGCGAAAGAACTCGACCGGCTGGTGCGTGGTGAGACCGAGGACGTAAATGGCGCCTTGTGAAGGTTTGATCAGGCCGGTCAGCAAGTTCATCAGAGTGGTTTTGCCGGAGCCGTTGGGGCCGACGAGACTGGTAATGCCCGGCTCAAGGGAGAAGCTCACTTTGTTCACGCCGAGAACTTCTCCATAAAACTTGGAGACATTTTCGAAGACGATTTGGCGGGCGCCGAGGGTCATCCGCGCACCGTTTCGCGGGCGCGCAAGCGCGCATTGAGAATGACAAGCGAAAGCAGGCAGACGAAAATCATCGCGCCCCAGGCGGCGGGAACCGGGATCTCCTCCCACCCGATCGACCCGAGGATTCCGGAGCGCTCACGGAATCCACTCGCCACAATGAGCCGAAACATATAAGAGAAATTCAGAAGTCTGCCCCAGTAGGTGCCCATGATGGCATTGAACATTTCGCCGAAGCCCGCAGGAATGAAAAATGTGATGAAGATTACGCCGGTGGCGACGATTCGCAATTTTACCCATGCGGATACAGCCAGAGAAATAAGGGAAAGCATCAGAATCCAAATCGCGGAGCACAACACGATGGGGACAATCATCCACAAGTGCGACCATACCCAGCCATTACTCGCGAGCCCGGACTGCAGGCTGAACAGGAGCAAGCAGGGAATCCAAGTGACAGCAGAAAGGAGCAGCCCGAGGACGGCAAGTTTTCCAAGTACATAGCCGGCTCGACTGAACGGCCGGCTCAAAAAAAGAGGCAGAGCGCCATTGGTCAGGTCTCCCGAGATCAGGACAGGGCCGACCCAGCAGTTCAAAAGAAAAGCCGCCTGTGTCTGCACGGTCAGGATGATCATGAAGTATTGGCTTTCCACAGTGAACAAATCCGCAGAGCGCAGCTGCATCAGCAATTGGACGGTCTTGTTGTTGGCAATGAAAATGTAGCCTGCAAAAAAAAGGCAGGGAATGATAGAAAAAATCAGCAAGAGCACGAAGAAGCGGGATTTGAAAAGATCAGCGAATGCATAGCGAGTCAGGACGAAAAAACGCGACCACTCCGAAGTCAGAGAGCCAGAGTAGGAATTGTACCTGCGCTTATATACGGCCATCGGCCGCTCCCGTCTGTTCCATGGCGTTAAGGAAGATGTCTTCGAGCGAATCGCGGCGATGATTCATGCGGCGAATCTGCACCCCGCGATCTGCGGCGACCTTGAATACCTCTCGAATTTCGACGCTGTCCGGCATGACCACCTTGATGCGGCCGTTGCTGAAAACCGCGCACTCGCAGCCGAGGCTCTCGAGCGAGGAGGTGAAAGTTGCCTCCGCGCCGAAAGTTTCGAGTTCGAGGAACTTGCGATTAGCGCGGCGTTCCTCAACGAGATTGCAGATGGAGGCGATCTTGCCGTCGCGGAGGATAAGGACCTCATCGCAGGTTTCTTCGACGTCGCGCAGAAGATGCGAGGAGAGAAGCAGGCAAATATCGCTGGCTTCGCGTATTTCGCGAATGAGTTCGATCAAGCGTTTGCGCGCGGGCGGGTCCATGCCGTTGGTGGGTTCGTCCAGAATGAGAACCTTGGGGCCATGCGCAATGGCCTGGGCCAATTTCGCAAGCTGTTTCATGCCGAGAGAATACGTTCCTACCGGGCGATAGCGTGCCTCGCCCAGGCCGACATAGACGAACGCCTCATGCGCACGCTCCATTGCTTGATCCGGAGGGAGGCCAGAGATTTCCGCCATATAACGAACAAAGCGGACCCCAGACATTTTTGAAATGAAAGCGTCGTTTTCGGGCATGTAGCCGACAAGAGAACGAAGCGCTCTGCCGGAAGTGTGAGAGTCAAGACCAAGCATGCGGGCGCTGCCTTTAGAGGGCGAGTGAAAACCCAACAGGGTATTGATGAGGGTCGATTTGCCGGCGCCGTTAGGCCCGAGCAAGCCAATGGCGCGACTCTTCAGAACGCCAGTAAGACCATGGAGAATCGTTCGGTTGCCGAGTTGTACTTCGAGCCCGTCGAGCTCGATGGTTGGGTTGGTCATCTACAAATCATTACGGATTTGAGTTGCGCGAAGTTCCATGCTCCGAAACACCCAGCAAATGGAACAATGTCAGAACACTTGGATTCAAGTCAAACAGCTTGCCACTACTGGCCACCTCGATGCGGTTGCTCTCTCCGTAGGCACAGAATACGCTGGGCTTGGCATCGGCTGCCAGTTGCTGGAGGACGGCCAACTGACCGGAATTGAGCTGAGAAGCGAGCGGTTTCAGAATCGGGCTGAGGTTTTGATAAAGCATCGCGGAGAAGTTCGCGTGGTTGTCAGCAGGAAGCAGAGAATGAAACGAGACGGAGTGGGCAAGCGAAGTACCGTTTGCGTGCGTTTGCAACGCGGCAAGGAGTAAGGCGCGAGAGGGAGCCACAATCAGGTACCCGTCCGCGAAGGTGTAGTCGTACTCGGTGGAAAGCGCAGCGCTCTGCAATTGAATCGCGTAGAAGGTTCGGCCGCCGACCTGCGTTTGGTTAAGCGTCATGCCGGGCCGGTTGGATTTCTCCGCTTCGCGATTAAGGCCCTGCACCAGTTTTTCGATGGCCAACTGGAGGCCTCCCGAATCGTTGACCTCCATGATTGCTTTCCAGGAAGGCGTGGGAAGAACAGGTCCATCGAGAGCAAGGGTCATCTCTCCGCCGAGCGCGTTCGCCAAGTCGTTGCGAAGGTCCAGACCAAGCTCGGAATTCGTTTTGGCCAGATCTTGGCTGAAGTTGGGATCGCTGGCGCCGATAGTGCTGAAGAGGTCATCCAGCATGAGTGCAGGCTGCTTGGCAACGAAAGAGAACGCCGCGCCAGCGTTGGAGGAAACATAGTCCAGCGAGCCCATGGGGGCCGGAGCGGCCAGCCAAGAGGCGATACCGTGCCGCGGGCCATTAAATTCGAGCGTGATCCGGTTGTCTCCTTGATTGGAGGGTTCGCCGCGAGATGCGATTAGGTATTTTATGTCGTTGAAGCCGCTGTTCCGAAGCGCATTTGAATCTGCTTGTTGGGAGTGAGTGAAGTTCAGGAGCTGGCCAAGATTCGCGGCAACCAGAGTCTCCGTGCCGTGATTGTAGACGTTGGCGATTCGCTTGCCAAAATCTGTTCCAGAGAAGGATGAAGCCCCGGCGTCGAGCTGCGCGCTCATCTGTTGAACAGATGCAGCGTCACCGCCGACGACCAGCATGTCCGGACGGACGAGGATGATCATTCCACGCTGCGTACCAGCAAGAGATGAAAGCGATTGGGGATCCACAACATGCAATTCTGCCGTGCCTTGATGGTTCGCGAAGGTATCGGCAAGGTGATTCTGCAAGAAATCCTTGAGGCCAGGCCGACGAATTTCAGCCAAAAGAACCGGGCCATCTTCCATCGCGCGCGAGCTCTCCCTGAACGTAATCACCACTTCGTCGCCTAAATACTGGCTCATACTGCGGATTTGCTCGATCAATTCCTCCGGAGTTGGATGCTGGTTGGAGTTGCCGCTCTTGTTCCACCAGTCTTGCAGAACCTTGCTTTGCGACAACTGCTGCTGAAAGATTTGATTTGCCTGCTGGAGCGCGTCCCCAAGATTGGGGATGCCGATATACAAGACGGTATCCGCGGGCATAAAGGGAAGGATTTTGCTCGCATAGCGCGGACCAGGCGTCGGGATTTCGTTCAACTTGGCGCGAAGCTTTGAAAATTCCGCAAGCAGAGCGAGCTGATGATCCAAATCGCTGCTCCAAGCGATTTCCTCGCGGACGGGGACGAGGCCGACGCTCTGCGTTGTCGCCACCTGATCGCCCGAGTGCAGAATGGATTCGAGTCCGGAGTGCTCAACGCGAACTTCCCCTTCGATCACCGCCACACGGGAGCCTTTCGTGCCGGAGTTCACAGAGAAGACTGTCCCGGTGACGGATACGGTGCAATCGGGAGCGCTTACGTACAGGTGGCCGGTATGACGCTTTGCGGCCTGCACGATGATGCTGCCCTGGTCGAGATGAATGGTGGTATCGCGGCGGCTCGCGCTGACGGCCAATTCAGCACGCTGATTCATTTCCACTTCGGAGCCATCGAAGAGACGGACCCTGGCGCGGGAATTGGCGGCGGTACGGATGAATTCGCCTTGGCTGACTTCGTCACCTAGCTTGAGTGAATGCTCGCCAGACATGCCGATGAGAAACGCTTGCCCCTCGATGGAGTCGACTCGTGCGCGGCTTCCAGGAGGGCCGGCGGCGTACCAGGTGCGCCCAGTCCAGGCAACTGCAACCAGGAGAACCACTGTTGCTGCAGCGATGGCCAGTTTTGCAAAACTCCACTGGAAACCGCGTGACGCGGATTCCATCCGCCAGCCAACACTTGTGCCGCCATCAACTCCGCGGCCGTGAGCGAAGGAACGGCACGAGACACACTCCCGCAAGTGAGCTTCCACGATTAGCGCGCGAGCCGGAGGCAGCTCATGGTGATGAAGAGCCGGAAGAAGAGAACGAATATCGGCGCAGCCGCGGATAGGCTGCAGGGAATTGACTGCGGTTTCCTCGCCTTCCGCTGCCTGCAACTTCTGCCACACGCGTTCGGCTGATGAGGAAAGCGTCTTGGCATCGGGCACTTCGCCGCGGAGTTCGGAGATTGCCCGATCAAGGTGGGCGTCCTGTTTCGATCGAAAAAAGTTCATGATGCACCTTTCAAAATGCCACGGAGGCTCTTTTTTAGCCGCGCCCGAGTCCGATGCAGAGTGACCGCAACCACAGCCTGGGAGGTGTTCAACATCCGGGCAATTTCGGGATTGTCCAGCCCTTCGATATAGCGCAGCGTAAACATCTCGGCGGTGCGGGGACTCAGCTGAGCGAGCTCCCTGCGAAGCCAATTTTTTATTTCCATCGAAGAATGAGCACGTTCGGGCGAGAGGCTGGGACTGGCTTGCAACTCGTCTGCTTCCTCGACGGGTAGCGCTTCGCGATGACCTCTTGCCCGAATCAGGTCGAGTGCGGCATTGACCGCCGACCTGTGTAAGTAGCTCTGAAGATTGGAGATACGGCTGTGGTCGATGGTCCCGCGGGCAAGCCGGAGAAAGACAGACTGTGCGACGTCCTCGGCATCGGCCATGCTGCCGGTTACTCGGTAAGCGGCCTTGAGGACGCACGATTGGTGGGCGCGAAAAACATCCTCAAGTTCTGCGGATGACTGCGTGACCATGATGTTTTCTATCGCGGCCGCCAAGCGTCCCTCCTCGGCTCATCTATAAGGTAAGACGCGATAGCTAGAAACTTCTTAACACACAATATCGAATCCGGGGCAACTTGCTTTCCTTGCGCACACAGGTTCGTACCGTTGCGATTAGACGGCTGTTCCAGGGGGACTCGAGGAGAGGACGCACAAGAAGCGACCAAACTCTCAGGAGTGCTTCAATAGCTGTGAAACAATCGCGAGGAGCGGCCGCCACATAACGTGAAGAACGCTGGCCGTAAGTACAGGTTTGGTGCAGGAGATGAGTACTGTCTAAGAATTCTTGCCGCAAGATTTTTGGAAATTCCATGGGAGGGATTACACAACTATTACAGAAGCCCTCCGACGCGCGTGCTAAGTTTGGAGTCATGAACCTCATCGAACGCGACAAAACATTTTCGGAACCGGTCAATTGGACCACATCGCTTTTCATGTTTGCATTTCATGTCGGCGCTATCGCCGCATTGTTTTTCTTTACGTGGAAAGGCCTCGCTTTGGCGGTGTTTCTTTTGTGGGTCGCCGGGAGTCTCGGCATTGGAATGGGCTACCACCGTTTGCTGACCCACCGAGGATACAAGACACCGAAGTGGATGGAGTATTTCCTGACGGTCTGCGGCACGCTGGCCCTCGAAGGCGGACCGATCGCCTGGGTCGCCACGCACCGCGTCCACCATCAGAACACAGACAAAGAAGGCGATCCGCACTCACCGCGCGACGGCGGCCTGTGGGCGCACATGGGTTGGATTCTGACGGGAAAGGCGATGCACAACAACGCCAAGGAGCTTTGGGCGTTCGTTCCCGATCTGCGGAAGGACAAGTTTCATGTTTGGATCACCACGTGGCATTGGGTACCGCTCACGCTCCTGGGAGCGGGGCTCTTCGCGATAGGTGGATGGTCGTTTCTGCTGTGGGGGATCTTCATGCGAACGGTGGTCGGCCTGCACACGACTTGGCTCGTAAACTCCGCGACGCACATGTGGGGCTCGCGCCGCTTCCTGACGGACGATACATCTAAGAATAGTTTTTGGGTCGCCCTGCTGACGTTTGGCGAAGGGTGGCACAACAATCACCACGCGGTTCCGCAATCAGCGCGTCACGGCCTTACGTGGTATGAAATCGACTTGAATTGGTACGGTATCTGCGTTCTAAGAAGCCTCGGTCTTGCGCGAGATATCAAGCGTCACAAGCTGGTACAGCGCGAGCAAGCTGGAACCCGGCCGAGCGCCATTCCCGCCGAGGTTTCACGAGCGGCGGCTCCAGCGGCAATTACTAGCGGCGACTGAAACATGTCCCAAGAGATTGGCAACTGGGATCAAAGCGGCCACAAACCGTCCCCCGTGTTTCATCAGCGGTGCTACTGAATCGGCCTTGGCGTAAACTACAAGGTCATGCGCATCACGCGCCGCACCAAAGCTATAGTGTCCTTCACAGTGCTAGGGGTATGTCTCGTCGCCCTGGCGATCTTCCTCAACGTAAGCTGGATTATCTTTCACTGGCGTCAAGTTGTTCCGCTAGTGGTCGGCATCATCTTCTTTGGGTTGCTCATCGCGGGCCTGGTGGTCAACACGATTTTTCTTGTCCGAGAGATCCGGAGAAACGAGCAACAGGACAGCTTCCTTAATGCAGTCACCCACGAACTAAAGACACCGATTGCTTCCATTCGGTTATATTTGGAAACACTGGCTAGCCGGAACCTGGATGAAACGAAACGCCGCGAGTTCTATCGCATCATGCTGGAAGACACCGACCGGCTGCTTGGAACCGTCGAACAGGTCTTGAAGGCTGGGGAAGTGCGGCATGGAAGCGCGCGAAAAAACTGGCAGGAAGTGCAGTTTTCCACGATGGTGCGCGAGGTAGTTGCCCTTGCGCGTTTGCGCCAGAATTTATCTCCAGAAGTATTGAGTCTCGGAACGACGCCGCCGGAAGAGATTACGATCCTTGGAAGCCCCGAGGAACTGCGCACGGCCGTACTTAATCTGCTCGACAACGCCATCAAGTACTCCGGGGACAAGAAGAATATTGTCGTGGATCTGCTTACCCCGAATCTGGACACAGTTTTGCTGCGTGTTCACGACCGAGGCATCGGCATTCCGAGGAACGAAGTGAAACGAATCTTCAAACGGTTTTACCGCGCATCGAATTTCAAGACGGACAAGGTGAAGGGCACCGGCCTCGGGCTGTTTATCGTGCGCTCGATTGCCCGCCGCCACGGGGGTGAAGCTTATGCCGAGAGTGAAGGGGAAGGGCGGGGTAGCACATTCAGCATCCGTCTGCCCAGGGTCTACCAGGCATGAGCCGGATACTGATCGTTGAAGATGAGGCGCACCTCGCAGAAGGGCTACGCTTCAATCTTGAAGCGGAAGGCCATACCGCGCAAATAAGCGACAATGGCGAGGCTGCACTGAAGCGGCTGCTAAAGGATCACGAAAGCTTTGATGCTCTCATCCTGGATGTGATGCTGCCCGGCAAGGACGGATTTATGGTCGCGCGGGAGTTGCGCAAAGCGCAGAACTACACCCCGCTGCTCATGCTTACGGCCCGCGGCCGGCCAGAGGATGTGCTCAAGGGATTTGAGTCCGGAGCGGACGACTACTTGCCCAAACCTTTTAATCTCGCCATTTTGATTGCGCGGATCGAAAGCCTCTTACGCCGGAAGAACTGGCAGAGTTCGGTCGATGCCGCATCAGCACCACAAGAACGGCCAAGCAGCAATTTGCCGGAGCTCTTTCGATTCGACGACAAAGTCGTAGATTTTCAGAACCTGCAATTGCGTGTCGGTGACCAAGTCATTCCTCTCACGATGATGGAATCGGACCTATTTCGGTGCCTAATTGAGAATGGCGAGCGCCCCGTCTCTCGCAAGCAAATCCTGCAGGAAGTGTGGAATCTGCATGAAGACACCGACACGCGAGCCATCGATAATTTCATCGTGCGATTGCGGCGGTATATAGAGCCAGAGCCGGCGAAACCGCGATATCTGCTAACGGTTCGCGGTATCGGTTACCGATTTGTGGCAAATCCGGGCGCTGAACATTCACGGCGATAGAGTCCGGTGTTTGCTGGCCCCGGGTGGTTGCCCGGCCCGTCCAGGCGTTCCGTTGCGAGGGCAAGACTGGTTAGTGTGAAGTTACCTGGCGGGCAGTATTGGGATTAGCAGAGAGAGACCAACGGTGGAAGCGGAAGTCGCAGCTTTCGCAGCGAAAGGGCCTGACGAAGATCATAGCCAGAAATCCTCGTTCGACGATGCCTCTGTGTCTTGATTGATAAATTCGTTTACTTTGGCAGAGCGGGCAATTCACCATTGCGAATCTCCTGATGCCGCGTCGGCATGCAAATAGAGCAACCATTTTGCATTCGGGGAAAACCTAAACTATGTACCATTTTGGACAGTGGCATCAAAAAGCCGCATTTAGGGTCATGCGTAAGGCCGGTTTTCCACGTGGCTGCCATTGTCGTATTGGAGTGGCCCAGATTGAAGGTGTTCAAAATAGTACAGACTGCCGACTCCTGGCGGGCTAACTTGAATACCAAGGAGTCTACCTACTAGCTGCCCCTGCGGATATTTGTGCACGGCTCGGGTGGGCTATGAGTGCTTCTATGTCAAACCTGGCTCAGAGCGAACTACAGGCTGATCTGGCGAGCTTCAGACCGGAAAGCACGGCTTCTCAAAGGCGCCGGCCCCTCCGAGTCCTTTTTGTCCATCGCGAGGCGGAAATTATAGAGAACTGCCTGGAAGAATTGAAAAAGGCGCAGTTTATTGTTAGCGCCGATTTCGTTTTGAATTTGGCACAGTGTGCCGAACGGCTTCACTCCCAATCGTACGATGTGGTGGTCGCCGAGTACCCACATCCGAGTTTGAAGGGCTCGCAGGCCCTGCAAGTCCTCCATCAAAAATTGCAGCATATCCCGTTATTGTTCGTGGCCAGCGCGATGGGAAGCGATTCCGTCGCGCAACTAGCTGCTGACGGTGCATTTGACTACGTTGAGAGAGACCGCGTCGCTCAATTGCCTATGGCTGTCCGTCAAGCCCTGAACGAAAGGAAGCTCCGAGAGGAGTTGGAAGAGGCCCGAAAAGCCTTGCGGCACTCGCAATCGCTGTATCGCGCGCTGGTGGATAATCCGGCCTACGGAATATATCGGTGCAACGCGGAAGGAGAGACCATCGACGCGAATCAAGCTTTGGTAACCATGCTTGGTTACGCAAGCAGGGAAGAACTCCTGGCGGCCAATCACCCGGTTGGTCTGCTTTCTAACCTCGGGAAAGAGGCACCATGGATGGGGCCCTTGCCGGAGGCGAAACGAATCGAGCAGCTCGAAATGGAATGGAAGCGAAAGGACGGAACGACTCTGAGAGCCAGATTAAGCGGCCGAGGCATCTATGACGACCGTGGAAACTTTGCTGGCCATGAAATCATTGCCGTTGACGTCACCGAACAGCGGACGCTTGAAGATCAGCTGCGCCAGCAGGCCTCGAGCGATTCGCTGACCGGCCTTGGCAATCATCGGCGGCTGTTCGAAGTGCTACAGGCGGAGATTGGCCGATCTAACCGAACCACTCGAGAATTTTCTCTTATGTTGCTGGACCTTGATGGATTGAAAGCTATTAACGATCAATTTGGTCATGTGGCGGGGGACCGGGCGCTCTTTAGGATCGCGCAGATCCTGAGAGATTGCTGCCGGTCCGTAGATACAGCGGCGCGACACGGAGGCGACGAGTTTGCGCTGGTCCTACCGGAGACAGGCATGGCCGCTGCCACATTGGTAGCACAGCGAATTTGCGAATTGCTCGAGAAAGAAGCCGAACAGCCCAAACTTTCGGTAAGTATCGGAATCGCCAGTCATCCGAAAGACGCGGAAACCATCGGAACCTTACTGTATGCAGCGGACAAGGCTCTCTATGCGATGAAAGACAAGCGGCCGAGAGCCGTTCGAGGCGCACCCGACCGTGAATCGCGCCTTGCACCATCGAACTCCGGGAATTCGCCATATCGAGAGTGAGATTGAAAAGTCTGAGCAGATGTGCGGTATCGAACATCCTCCACGGGGATGCCAGAGGATAATCTTGGCATGCCCAGGTTTCCAAGGTAGAAATCTCGAGCCAGGAGGAAGATGACATGCAGCGTGGATACCAATATTTGTTCGGTTCCCTTTTTCTTACGGCAGCACTTGCTGCGCCAACGGCAATTAACGCCGCGGCCAAGGCGAAAGAGAATGGACGCCAAGAAGAAAACCATCGAGACGATAAGGATCACAGAAAGATCTACGACCGTGACCACAAGGACTATCACAATTGGAATGACAACGAAGACCGTTCCTTCCGCGTCTACCTTGGCGAGAGGCACAGAGAGTATCGGCCTTTTGCGGAACTAAAAGTTAAAGACCAACGGGCGTACTGGAATTGGCGTCACAGTCATCCCGATCATGATCGCGACGACCACTAACCGGCAAGTAGGATCAGGAATAAGGGAAGTTGAAAGGATTGGTAGAGGGAGCGGGCACGAACAGGCCGCTCCCGCAGGCTGGCTGGATACTGACCAACGTTCAAATCGACCTGAAGACGGCCTGGAGAGGCAGGATACTATGGATGAATACGGTTTTGGCTCACGCGACAGGTCACAAAAACACAAGACGGATTGTAAGTTTGACAACAAGATCCAGTATTTGTTGAAGACCGAAGAGCAACTTCTTCAGCAGATCGCCAACCGCGCGCCCGTTCCGGGAGTGCTGAATGGAATCTGCATCGCGCTCGATTGTCAGATTGGCAACGTCGTCTCGCTGATTTCACTGCCGGCAGAGGGTGAAAGCGAGCTGGGCTCAATTGCCACGAACGCCGCGCTTTTTGGTTTGTTTACTTTTTGCTCGGAGGGCATTGTTGCCGAGAATGACGAACTGCTTGGAACCTTGGAGATGTACTGCAGCGTTCGACGCAGCCCATCTGCCGCCGAATTTCAATTGATTGAACGGGCAAAGTGCCTGGCTGCGATTGCGATCAAGTTAGACAAGGAGCCCGGCCGCCAGGGCAATTATGGCATGCGCGCTAATCCGCGGGTGCGAGGATCTGTGCTCGAATGGCCAGTTTCCTTCAACTAATCTTCAAATTCACAAATTCCTGCCGCAACAACTAATAACCAGAAGTAAGTTTCAGGCAAACCATCAAGGACCGGGCAGCACGTGTCTTTCGATTAGCCCGACGCTCAGGAGAGAGGTGTTCACCGAACATTTCATTCTTCTCAACGCTAAAAACAACCCGGGAACTTGTATACAAGTGAACAGACATGCGCGTTGAAGAAGTCTATGATGGGTTTGCGTTAAGAGAATTGCAGTGATGGCCAGTCCATCTTCTTCAGGTTAATTTCTACGGTTCGCACGATCGCTTAGGACATCGAACAACAAGTTACTCGCACGCTTTGTCCGGGTCGATGGGTCAGCCCATCGTTGAATCGAAGGGATTCAACCCGTTCGGCGCACCAGGCAGTGCCGCCCGCAATTCTTGGGAAGTGTGGGAGTGTCTCGCAGCACAGACAGAAAGGTAAAAAGAGTATGCCTCTCATTCAAATTTTAGTAGCCCTGATCGTAGTGGGCATTCTGCTTTGGTTGGTGAATCGCTTCATCCCCATGGCAAGCAGCATCAAGTCAATTTTGAACGCAGTGGTAGTGATTGTCGTGGTGTTGTGGCTACTGAATGTATTTGGGTTGTTCCACTCGCTGTCGCGTATCCACGTCGGAACGTAGGTACAGCCAGATAGACGGCAGAGGAGAGAGTTGCAATCCACGAATAGGAACCAAGAATCGGAAACAATAGGCGCACCATGTGGGACGAGTGACGAGCGCATCAGTATCTTGACATCGAGGCAACATCATGAAGGCAATTCGAGTTATGAGTACAACAGCATTTATTGTGCTGTTAGGATTCACGGCTTCAGCTAACGCACGGCAGGAGAAACAAAACGAAAAGGCTAGGCCCGCGCAACACCAGCAACAGGCTAAGCCTCAATCGCAGCAGAGTGCGCAAGCCCCAAAACAACAGCAACAGCATCAGCAAGCTCAGGCTCCCAGGCAACAGCAGCAGCGCCAGCAACAACCAGCCAAAGGGCAGCAACAGCAGCAACGCCAACAGCAACAAGCTCGGGGCCAACAAGATCAGCAGCGACAGCAAGAGCAGGCCAAAGGGCAGCAACAGAAGCAACAACGCCAGCAGCAACAGGCTAGGGGTCAGCAAGATCAGCAGCGCCAGCAACAACCAGCCAAAGGGCAGCAACAGCAGCAACAACGTCAGCAGCAACAAGCCAGAGGACAGCAGCAACAACAGCAGCGCCAGCAGCAGGCCAACAGGTCAGCACAACAACGGAGCCCTGCTCAGGTGCAAGTACAGCAGGCCGCTTGGCGGGGTGATCGTGCACATAACTGGCAGTCCGAACACCGCAACTGGCAGCAACGCGGCGGTTACCATGGCTACCACGTTCCGGATGCCCGTTTCCGCAGCTACTACGGCCAGAGTCATGGGTTCCGCATCTATAGCCTGCCAGTGATGTATGTTGGCGGGCATCGGCGCTTCCATTACGGCGGCTATTGGTTCGGTCTAGTTGACCCGTGGCCGGAGTACTGGTCAAACGATTGGTACGACAGCGACGACGTATACGTGGACTACTACGATGGCGGCTATTATCTGTACAACCGAGCCTATCCCAGCGATCGCATTGCCATCAGCTTCTACCTGAACTAGGTACTCACGTTGCGCGATGATCCAAATCCCGGGGCGGAATTCTGCTTAGGAATTGCAATGCGTCCGGGGCGGGGAACCGGATTTCGTTGAATGGATTCATTCGAAAAGAGGAAAGCAATGCTTGGAACTATTTTAATCGTCTTTTTGATCTTGGCGCTGTTTGGCGCTCTGCCGAGATGGTCGCACAGCAGAGAGTGGGGCTATAGGCCGACAGGAGGCGTGAGTCTCATCCTCGTTATCGTTGTGATTCTCGTGGTTCTAGGACGTATTTAGGTTTTGCCGGGTCCGGCAGGAGGTCAGCAATGGATGAGTCCAGACGGCATGCAATCCAATTTCTCGAGAAAGAGATCAAGACGTACAAAGCGCTCTCCTTGTTCTTGTCAAAAAAGCGCATCAAGGAACATGTGCAAGTAGGATCGAAGAAAGTACTTATCAGTCCCGCGTTTTACAAAGACAGAATGAGAGAAGCGAAGAAGCTTGCGCATGAGCTCCGAAAAGCCAATTAACAAACGGCATAGCTCGAGCGCAGCCCTTGTCGGCTGGTGCAGGTGCTGCGTCCGCATAGCGCCACTTCTCCTGGGTATGGCATTGTTCTGCAGTGTTTCGTTCGCTTACTCCGTTCTGACGCATGAAGAAATCGTAGATCTGCTTTGGACAAGCGAAATTCGGCCACTCCTCCTCAAGCGCTTTCCGGAACTGAACGAAGCGCAGATCACCGAAGCGCATGCATATGCTTACGGAGGGGCGGTCATCCAGGACCTTGGCTATTATCCCTTTGGGAGCGTGGAATTCAGCAACTTGGTTCACTACGTCCGAAGCGGTGACTTTGTCCGAGAGTTGCTGTTGCAGAGCCAGGATGCGGACGAGTACGCCTTTGCGTTGGGGGCTCTCGCACATTATGCGTCGGATATCTCGGGCCATCCGGCCGTAAATGAGTCCGTCGCCATTCAATATCCCAAGCTGCGAGCCAAGTACGGCAATTCCGTGAGGTATGCGGAGGACCATACCGCGCATTTGAAGACGGAATTCGGATTCGACATGGTGCAAGTCGCGAAGAATCGCTATGCCTCGCAGCAGTATCACGACTTTATAGGATTCCAGGTGTCCAAGGCCTTGCTGGAGCGGACTTTCCCCATCGTCTACGGGGTGGAATTGAAAGACGTGCTGACCCACGAGGATCTTGCCATCGGTTCGTATCGCTTTGCAGTCAGCCGCATGATCCCACAGATGACCCAAATCGCGCTGCGAACGCACAAAAAAGACATCATTAAGGAAACGCCCGATTTTGCAAAAAAGAAATTCCTGTATCGACTCTCGCGTTCTCAATATGAAAAAGAGTGGGGAAAGGACTACACAAAGCCCGATTTCGGTACTCGGGTGTGGTCCGTGCTGTTGCGGTATATGCCGAAAATTGGCCCCTTCAAGGCGCTGGCATTCAATAGCCCTACGACACAGACGGAGGACCTATATTTCAAGAGCATCAACACGACCGTCGACCGATACCGCATTTATCTGCAGCAGGTTGGCGCCGGCTCGCTGGACCTTGCGAATAGCGATTTTGATACTGGCAAAGAAACGCGGGCAGCGGAGTACTCTTTAACCGACGAGACCTATGCAAAGCTGCTGGGCCAGTTGGCGGCGCGCAAGTTCGATCTCACGTCGGCCGACCTACGAGAGAACGTCCTGAAATTTTATTCGGACCTTTCACTTCCTTTGGAACCCAAGAAGGACAGTGTTCAATGGCAAAGTGTTCTGGCGTCGCTGGAACAATTGAAGTCCGTCACTCCAAGTGCGAGTGTTGCACCCGCTTTTTTCCAGCAGACGCCTAGATGAGGCCATCAGGCCAAGGGGATTCATTGCCCATACAGAAAATCAGCGAGCGCACCTGCGAACTGGCCGTAATGATCGTAGTGCTTGATCTGCACTCCTACTACGTACGAGAACTTTTGGTTTCCCTGGCCCTCTTTTGCATGGCTTTTCTTTTTCTGGCTCTGCTAGTCCTCGCAGCTGTCCTTCTCTGGTGGGCAAGCGAGCAGTTGGCAGACAGGTCTGGGCCTGCTTCGCGAAAGGTGATCGCCTACTCCCGCCGTGTTATCGCTACGTACGCAAAACCCTGAGCCCCAGCAATACTCCCAGCGAAAAAAGCGGATGCTTACGGCTTCGCCACCAACCTGGCGCAGAGGCTTCCTGCTTCTCGCCTAACACGCGGCTGTTCCATCCAGTGCTCTCCACCACCTCCTCGCTGCAAATAAACAGAAAAGGTGTGCTCAAGTGTACAGACGCTTGTCACGCCGCGTACTACCATGTGTACTCCAGACTCAATCCGATTCTTAAACTCTTGGGAGGAAATGGAAATGAAGTTCGTAAAGACAATTTTCGCAGTGTTTACATTTGCACTGCTCGGCGCCACGTTGGCTTTCGGCGCTCGAGCGGATACCTGGAACAAGAAGACCGTCGTCACCTTCAGTCAAGCGGTGGAAGTTCCCGGGAAGGTTCTTCCCGCCGGAACGTACACATTTAGGCTGTTGGATTCTTCTTCTGACCGTCATATCGTTCAGATCTTTAATGCCGACGGGACCCAGCTCATCACGACCATTCTGGCCATCAATGACTATCGCTTGCAGCCAACTGGAGATACGGTCATGAAGTTCAGTGAACGTCCTGCCGATTCTCCAGAAGCGCTTCGCGCTTGGTTTTATCCCGGCGATAACTTCGGGCAAGAATTCGTCTATCCAAAGGTTCGTGCGATTCAGCTGGCGCAGTCGGAGAAAATCGCCGTTCCTGCCGTGACCGTTGAGACGCTAGATGACGACACAATGAAGACGGCCCCGATCGTTGCCATCACTCCCGAACAGAAAGAAGTGGAGGTAGTTACGGTCATTCAGACCACCCCACCAGTCGCCGCAGTCGTAACTCCTGCGCCGGCCGAAGTCGCCCCCGCGGAAGCCAAAGAACTGCCGCAGACAGCCAGCTCAATGCCCCTGATTGCACTGCTTGGTGGTTTGGCCATCAGCCTAGCTCTCGGCCTGAAGTTTATCCTCAAGCTCGCTTCTTAAGCGAACACAACTCCCCGCGCCGCGGACGTGATTTCAAGATCACGTCCCGCGTCGCGAGAAAGCCTCTTCGTGATCTTCATTCCAAGCCGGCGCGGCCGAAATCCGGGCAAGGGACGCTTGTTCCTTTCTCCGTTTTTGATTTTGCTCGGCATTTTCGGATTCTCTCCCTCTCTGTCGACGCAGCGTTCCGCCACCGGGGAAGTCCAGCCGAAAATTGCAGTCAATACCAGTCTCGTTTTGCTTCCCGTAAATGTGACTGACTCGCATGGAGCCTTTGTCCCTGGCCTGAAGCTGGAGGACTTTCGCGTATTTGAAGACGGACAGCCGCAGAAACTCACGATATTCGAAGAGCGAGATACTCCCGTTACCGTCGGGCTCATCGTTGATCACAGCAGAAGTATGGGTGCCAAGCTCAAGGATGTCGTTGCCGCCGTGAATTCCTTCCTACATTCGAGCAATCCCCGGGACGAAATGTTCGTCGTGGATTTCAACGATGACGTTTCCGTTGAACTCATGGGAGGCAAGGCATTTTCGAACGATCCCAAGGAACTTGAGAAAGCACTTACGGCCGTCTCCGCGCGGGGACGAACCGCGCTCTACGATGCGGTTGGCGAGGGTCTCCTTCATCTGAAGTACGGACACTTGGACAAGAAGGCGCTCATCATCATCAGCGACGGTGGAGACAATGCCAGCCAGCTCAAATATTCGCAGGTGCTGGCGGCCGCTCGTCAATCACAGGCCTTGATCTACGCGATCGCCCTATTGGGTTCAAATAATGAGGAAGAAAACCCAGGTCTTCTCCGGCGGCTCTGCAAAGACACGGGAGGAATCGCCTACTTCCCGCACGAGGGCGAAACCGTGGCAAGTGCATCGATGGAAATAGCTCGCGATCTCCGCGAGCAGTACATGCTTGGATATGCGCCGCAGAATATGAAACGTCCAGATGCTTTCAGAAAAGTAGAAGTCAAGGTCACTGAAGCGGGCCGTGGCCGGTTACGGGTGCGGACTCGGCCGGGTTATACGCCTGCCGTGGAGAATCAGCCCACAGCGCAGCTAGGATCGGGGGCAAGATGAATCCGCTTTCTCAACCGACAACGAAGGCGTCCTCGATCTGGCAAACGAAGATTCTCCGCGGTGCTTGCCACTTGCTTTTCGCCTTCGGCATTTTCGCGCTTGGCTATGCCGGCATCGTCTTCGCCGATTCACATATCTACCAGGCTGTTGAGATCCAGAAATTCGAACGCACGAGCCCTCCCCCAAGTCCGCGCATCTTGGCCGAAGGCGATATGCTGGGTGAACTTCAAGTACCTCGCTTAGGGCTCGATGCCATAGTTGTTCAGGGGGACTCCACTGCGGACTTGCGGCGGGCCGTCGGCCACCTTTCAGAGTCGGCCATTCCCGGGGAATGGGGAAATGTCGCATTGGTCGGCCACCGGGACACTTTCTTCCGCCCGCTCCGGGATATTCGCGTGGGCGACGAAATCAAATTCAAGACGCGGGAGCGCAGTTTTGAGTATGTTGTCGAGGCGATCGAAGTCGTGGCCCCCACGGACATTCGCGTTCTGGAAACGTCGACGGGGCACGACCTGACTTTGGTTACCTGCTTCCCGTTCCATTTTGTGGGTCCGGCGCCGAAACGCTTTGTTGTGCGTGCGCGCGAAGTTGAGGCAGCGCGATAGGCGTGCCACGCTATGCGAACAAAGTCGAATATGTGCGCAAGTGAACAGACACCTGGATACGAATCACCTAATATCGGTTATCTGGTAGAAAGGAAAGCCAGCTCCAGGTGCGGCACGAGCGCTGCAGACGCATGTTTCTTGTGAGATTTGAACTGCAAAGCTTTGGCGATTTTCGTGGTGTTGGCTGCTTTGGCTTCTCGGCATAGTTAGGTCATATACAGCCGGGGGTTCATCAACGTCCTCCTCATAGTGGCTCTGGCCATCTTCGTAGTTAACTTGATTCAGGGCCGAAGGCGGATGGTTTAGTTGCGAAAGCGAAGAATATGAAGCCGATCATTTGGGTTGGAATTCTCTTAGCTGTTTTAGGCGCTCTCGCACTTGCCTATCACGGATTCAATTACACCCATCGCGAACGTGTAATGGATGTGGGGCCCATGCACGTTACGACAGAGACGCAAGACAGAATTCCCATTCCACCGATCCTGGGCGGTCTCGCGCTCGCCGGAGGAATTGTCTTGCTAGTGGTTGGTAGCAAGAAAAGTTCTTAGGTTTAAACTGCAGCACCGCCCGCCTGAGAGTCGGGTAACGCATAGCCCTCTCTAAACTGGAATCGTGTTGAAGGTCCTTCAGCCATAGAACTAGACGAAGCAAGAGTCAGCTAGAGAAGTTTTGACCAGGGAGGTCAGCAATGAAGAAATTATTGGTTACGGCAGCATGTCTTTCGCTCGTGGCGGGCGCGGTCTATGCCACGAAGCTCAACAAGGAACAAAGACGCCTGGAAGACTGTGGCGTTGTCATGCAGGAAGTACTCAACGTCCCAGAAAACATTCCCCATGAACTCTTGGAGAAGGCCGAGTGCGTCATTGTGATTCCTTCCGTCAAGAAGCTGGCTTTCGGAATCGGCGCAGACTACGGACGCGGAGCCATGGTTTGCCGAACGGGTGAGCACTTCCGTGGCCCCTGGGGAGCCCCAGCGATGTACGCGCTGGAAGGTGGCAGCGTGGGCTTCCAAATTGGCGGCGAAGCGACCGACTTAATCCTGCTAGTCATGAATGACCGAGGCATGGACTCGATTCTTAGCAGCAAGGTTAAGCTGGGCGCCGATGCTTCCATAGCTGGAGGCCCGAAGGGACGCGATGCTTCCGCAAATACAGACGCTTGGATGCGAGCCGAGATTCTTAGCTATTCGCGTTCACGTGGCGCATTTGCAGGCGTTTCTCTAGAAGGTTCCACGATTCGCCCGGACGATGACGCCAGCGGGGACGTATATGGCCACCCGATGAAGGCAAGCGAGATCGTACGCGGCGAACATACTGGTGTGCCTGATACAGGCCGTCGCCTTGTTAGCGCTCTCCAGAAGAGCGCACCCCGCAACGAATCGGAGCGCGCTTCGAATCAGCGCTAGGGAATGACCGGTTTGCCGGGGTTTATCTCATCCCGGCGAACCGGGAACCTTCCGAGGAGTTGTTTGGCGGAATATTCCTGAATTTTGTACAGAGGCCATCTGCAAAGGTCGCGTTATCTGAACCACCCTTTGTAGTTTGGCCTTTTGCAATTTCGGAACATCGAGCGCGAGCCTTCCGCTCCGAGTAAGTAAGTACTACTTGTGAGTGCATGTGAGGAGGATTTTATGGCAGTACAACCAAAGAATCATTTGTGACGGCGGTCGCTTCCGTGCTCTGAATGGCCATTGGCGTCGAGCCAGGCCAAGAGAGCGCGAATGCTTCCGTGAGCCAAGGCGATACTTGAATCAGCAGCGCCGTAGTAAAGATTGATGGTGTCGCCATCCGCCGCCACGGTATAGCCGCAAGGGAATACGACATCCTGGACGTCTCCATGACGTTCGTAATCTGCCTCCGGCGCAAACATCCAGGAATCCCCCCGGATCAGGCATTTATCCGGCTGTTCCAGGCTGAAGAGAGCCAAGCCCAGCCGATAGATTGAGCTCGAAGGCGTCCTTCGTACGCCGTGATAGATCATCAGCCAGCCTCTTGAAGTTTCGATCGGCGGAGGCGACATCCCGATCTTGTTCGCATCCCACCACGCGCCACGGCGAGCTTCCAGCATGAGCTTGTGATTTCCCCAATGACGCAGATCAGGAGAGAACGAAATCCAGACGTGGGCTCCGAGTGTGGTCATGGGCCGATGGATGAGTGCCCAGAATCCGCCAATCCTGCGAGGCAGAAGTGCTGCGTCCTTGTCGTCTGGCACCATGACGACGCCAAAACGCTCGAAGCGTCGAAAATCTTCGGTGAGTGCCAAAGAAACTCCAGGACCACCGCGGGAATACGAAGTGTAAGCCACTACATATTTCTTCAGTTCTGGGGCGTAAGTGATGCGCGGATCCTCAATGCCCCAGACTTCTTCGGGATACTCATCCGGCTTGGGCTCGAAGGTCGGTTCGCGATCGATCTGCCAGCCGTCTACTCCATTCATCGAACGGGCGGCGCACAGGTGTGAGAGCCCGCGGCGATCTTCCACGCGGCAAAGCAGCAGCGTGGAGCCATCGGGCAGGAGTGTTGCGCCGGCGTTGAAAACGCTATTGATGGAATAGGGCCAATCCTTTCCCGTCAAGATTGGATTACCGGCGTGCCGGTGAAATAGAGTTTCGTATTGAATCATCGTGGCCTTCATGGGAAATCTCACTACGTTGATGGAAGCGATTTCGCGACCCTCTGGTTAGACAATAGAGCGACAGCCTCGCACCTCAGAGCTTTTGTCCAGTACCGTCGTATTCTTCCACCTGACGCATTTCCAATAGTGCCAACAGGAAAGAAAGCGTAGATTCCGCTCCCTGATTTTCATTGGCACGGTCAGGATGCAGGCCGTCTCGGCATCCGCCGGTTGTCGGATCGTACAAAGCGATCTGAAGATCGTTGTCTCCCAAGAACCAATTGAACGCGGACCACGCTTCTTTGCGCCAGCGTCCCTTCCCCGTGGCCCGATAGGCTTGCAGGGCTGCCGAAACGACTGCGCTCGCTTCCACAGGTTGCTGGTCGAAACGGGCCTTTTCGCTTCCCTTCGTGTAAAAGCCCTGTGAGCCGATGGGTACGAAATGGCCTTTTGCGTCACACCGCTGCAGCGTGACCAGCCAGTCCAACGCCTCCAGGCCTGCCAAAACCATCTCTTCGTTTGCTGCGCGCATTCCCGCTCTTATCAGAGCTTGTGGCAATCGCGCATTTGAATAGGCCAGCCCATACTCAAACCACTTCCAGTCATCGGTTCGGTGAGACCGGTAGGAAACCAACAGTCGGTTTGCCAGAGCATCGGAGGCACTCAAGGCCGCGCGATCCCCAGGGAACGAGTCGAGATATTCTTGGAGTCCCAGCAAAGCAAATGCGCAGGCGCGGGGGCTCTTAAATTCCACGGCTGCGGGAACTGCCAGTTCAAACAATCGTCCCGCAGCCCCCCGCAATCCCGCGTTCTTGGATCTGCCCAGGACGGTCCCCAGGCCCCACAAGGCTCGCCCGTGACTGTCTTCCGAACCTTCCGCCTCATGCCATGAGCATTGATAGCTCAGGGAGTTTCGAAAGCGCTTGGTGGTGGGATCAAAAGCATGCCACAAGAAAGCCAGGTACCGTGAGGCCAGGTCAACCGAGTTTGCTGGCGCGTGGACCCCAAGCTCTTCCAACAGAGTGGTTACGATCAATGCGCGGGCGTTGTCATCGGTCGAATAACCTTCCGGATAGTTCGGCACCACGAACACGGCGTGCTCGACGATTCCCGTATGATCGGTCATTCGATACAAGTGATCCAACTTGAGGACGGGAAGCCGGTCGAGATTCTTCTCCGTGTTTTGCGCCGAAAATGTGGCGCGCGGCTTTCGCAATCGCTCATTGTAAATGCGTTCAAAACTCTTCATATACTTCTGCGCCACGCGGCTCCACACCATATCTCGAGCGTATAGATAGGCGCGTTTCCGCATGGCATGTCTTGCCGTTCCGTTGTTAAGTAAATCAACGGTTTTGGCAGCTATCGCCTCAGGATCATCAAAAGGAACAAGCACCCCGCGCTCATCGTCCAACAGTTCAATTGCATGCAGGTAGGGGGTCGAGATGATTGCCTTGCCAGCGCTCAAGGCGTATGCGAGCGTGCCGGAAACGACTTGCGCCTTATGTTTGTAGGGCGTGATGTAGATGTCGGCCGCGCCGATCAATTCCACCATCTCTTGTGGGCTCACGAAACGGTTGCGGAAGATGACGCTGGCGTCAACGCCTAGATCGCGTGCCAGGCTCTGTAAGTACTCGCGGTATTTGTCGCCTTCACGCCGCAAGATATGCGGGTGAGTTACGCCAGAAACCATGTAGACCACGTTGCTATGACGCGCAAGGATTGCCGGCATGGCCTTGATGACGTTCTCTATCCCTTTGTTAGGCGAGAGCAGTCCGAACGTAAGCAAAACCTCTTTTCCCTCGGTTCCAAACGCGTCCTTGTAAAAACTCGGATCGGTGAAGGGCAGATCGGGGATGCCATGCGGAATCAGATCAATCTTGCCGGCCGGAACCTGAAACACCTCTTGCAGGATTTCCGCGGACTGCCGGCTCATGACAATCAGGCGGTCCGAAAGGCTCGCAATTTCCTCCATCACCGCGCGTTGGTCGGGAGTTGGTTCGCGAAGTACCGTGTGCAATGTCGTTGCGAAAGGCATTCGCAGGCGCCGCAATAGCTCCAGGATATGCGCGCCCGCGCGGCCCCCAAAGATTCCGTATTCGTGTTGCAGGCAAACCAGATCGATATTGCTGAAATTCAGAAAGTCCGCGGCCTGCCGGTACGAAGCCAGGTTATCCTCGGAGAGCTCGAACCGCACTCTGGCGGGATACGCATAACCTTCTTCCGTATCGTTCACAGGAAGCGCCAGTAACTCCGTCGTGCCGTATTCTGTGTGGATGGCATCGCATAAATCCGTCGTGAACGTCGCGATCCCGCAACGCCTCGGCAGATAATTCCCAACCACGGCGATTCTATTGGGTTGTACCAGGCGCAGTGGCACAGGGGTCAGGGCAATTGGCTTCTCTTCCAGCAAGAGGGACTGAACTTCTATCAGTTCCCCGGTTTCCGCGAGAGGCATTATTTTCGGCAACGACATTCGATTTCCTGTTAATTCATTAATTGCGGAAGAATCTCCGCTTGACTGCCCAAGATACGCTCGCCTTGGGTGCGAATTGAGCCCCGGATTTTTCTGCCGAATGCCGAATCGCGCTCCGGTTGCTGGAGAGAAGCGTGTCGATTTACTCGTGCAAGACCACTGTCAGCAATGACTTATTGACCTTGATCTTGCCGTTATATTCGATAAAGCCCAGTTTTCTGAATTTGTTCATGAAGAAATTCACGCGCGAGCGCGTGGTTCCGACCATGCTCGCCAGCGTCTCCTGAGACACTTTCGGCAATATGCGGATTGGTTGATCTTGTTTTCCGTACCGGGCGAGAAGGAGAAGCGTCCGCGCCAGACGTTTTTCACTCGAATTGAAAAGTTGATCGACGAGATCCTCTTCGACTCGGATGTTATGCGCGAGCATGTATCGGATGAAATGGTCGGATAGCTCATGCTGGGAATGGAGCACTCGAAGCAATTCGTTCTTCTCCATGACCAGAATCGTGGTCGGTGTGATTGCTGTCGCCGTGCCCATCCGAACCGCTTGGCCAGCCATGCAGCCCTCGCCAAAAAAATCACTCGGACCAAACATTGCTACCACGGCTTCTTTTCCGGACCCATTCACCACGGAAAATTTCACGCCGCCCTGCTGAATGTACATCACGCTATCCGCAGCGTCCCCTTGCGCGAAAATCGACTCGCCCCTCCGATATTCAGCAATTTTTCGCGAAATTCCTGCCGTATCAAGGAAGATCTGCGGGTCGAACGAGCCGTTCTTGCCATTTTTCTTGTTGTTATTTGGTTTCATACGCAAATGAAAGAGCCGCCGCTGCATGGTCGCTCCACGGCCACTCGTAGGATAGCAAGAAGCTTGCTCCTAAGAATGTGCAATAAAGAACAGTAAATTATTTGTCTGATTTTTTCGTCCTAGGTGTGCATTTCAGAACAGACAGCAAAACTCAAGCAGTAGAAGATGCAGAGGCTGGTATCGGAGTGGGTCCTGTACCAAGCAGCAATAAACATTAATAGTTTCGTTCGTCTTGGGCCGTCTGCGCGAAGTGTGCAGGGGCTTGTAGCTGGGTGAAGAGGAGAAGCTGATGCGCATATCGAAGGTTTGCAAAATTTGGATACCGGCGTTCCTATTAGCCCTCGCAATGGCCGGCTGCAACGATCCAGACAAGAATGCTGGCACGGGGAACCCCGGCGATCCCCTGACGCCTCCCACCGTCACCTCCGTAACTCCTTTGGCCGGCTCTACAGGGGTTTGCCCCAACAATGGACTTATTACCGCAACTTTTAGCAAGCCAATGAACCCTGCGACGCTCACTACCTCCACGTTTACTTTGACTGCGGGAGGGGCTAGTGTTACTGGCCAAGTTACCTACGTCGCTGCGACCAATATTGCCACCTTTACGCCTGCGAGCGCCCTTGCTGCGAATACCGCTTTCACAGCCACCATTACCACCGGAGCGCAAGACCAATTCGGCAACGCACTAGCTACCAATTTCGTCTGGATGTTCACGACCTCTCCGCCCTGTCCTCCGCCCGCCGGTGCCATACCTTTGGGAGCGGCTTGCAGTTTCGGGATTCTGGCCGGCTCCACGGTCACCAATGTCGCTGGAACTGCTACGAGTGTGAGCGGCGATGTCGGCGTCTGGCCAGGGGCCGCAATTACTGGATTTGGGGCACCTGCCTCTATAACCGGCGCATTCCACGCGGGCGACGCGATTGCCATGACCGCCCAAGGCGATCTGACGATTGCTTATAACAACGCCGCAAGCGCGGCGGGAGGGGCTGTCCTCACCGCTGATATTGGTGGGCAAACACTACCCCCTGGCGTTTATAAAACTACCAGCGCACAGCCTTCCCTGGGAATAACTGGCAATCTCACCCTCGACGGTAAAGGCGATCCCAATGCCGTTTGGATTTTCCAGATAGTGTCCACATTGACGACTGCAACCGGTAACAGCCAAGTGATCCTTATCAATGGCGCCAATTCTCACAACGTATTCTGGCAGGTCGGCAGTTCAGCAACTCTTGGAACCACCACAAAATTTACGGGAACCATTA
>Ga0070708_100000732_pt1 | contig 24873 bp, 25 predicted proteins | sample KBSK5503metaG_FD_65469 | JGI IMG/M metagenome (GOLD analysis project Ga0070708, IMG submission 65469) | Corn, switchgrass and miscanthus rhizosphere microbial communities from Kellogg Biological Station, Michigan, USA - KBS K5-50-3 metaG | ecosystem: Host-associated > Plants > Roots >... | reverse complement strand
GCGCATGCCGCCAGACCCCGTGCCATCGCTCGACTTCTCGTCGCTCGGTGAACTGACCGTCATCAACGACCCTGCCCGAGAGCACGCCGGGCACCTCTCGCCGTCGGACGTGATGTACCCGGGTGGTCCGGCGCTCGACGGTGGTCTCCCCGCCTTTGGCGATCCGATCCCCGAGAACGCGGGTCCCGGAGGACGACGCCCGGAATGGCTGAAGGTGCGGATCGGCGCGGGGGAGACCTTCGCCGGCGTGAAGCGCCTGATGCGCAGTGAGGCACTCCACACAGTTTGCGAGGAGGCGCGCTGTCCGAACCTGGGCGAGTGCTGGAGCCTCGGGACCGCAACCTTCATGATCGGCGGCTCGGTCTGCACGCGGAACTGTGGATTCTGCGCCATCGACACGGGTCGCCCCCAGCCGGCGGATCTCGACGAGCCGCGTCGCGTCGCCGAGGCGACGCACCAGATGGGGCTCAACCACGTAGTGATCACCATGGTCGCCCGAGACGACCTCCCGGACGGGGGGGCCGGCCTCGTGGCCGATACGATCCGTGAGGTTCGGCTCGCGAATCGCGGCACCAGCATCGAGGTTCTGATCAGCGACCTGAATGGCCGCGAGGCGGACATCCGGACCGTGGTCGAGGCCCAGCCGGAGATTCTCAACCACAACGTCGAGACGGTGCCGCGCCTCCAGCGCCAGGTTCGCCGCCGAGCACGCTGGGATCGCAGCGTCAGCGTCCTCAGCATCGGCCGGCAGATCGGCGATGAGATCGGTTTCGACGCCATGGTCACCAAGACCGGGATGATGCTCGGCCTCGGTGAGAGCTGGGACGAGATCATCGAGGCGATGCGCCTGCTGCGCGAGGCGGACATCGATGTGCTCACCATCGGCCAGTACCTGCGCCCCAGCCGCCAACACCTGCCGCTGCACAAGTACTACACGCCGGCCGAGTTCATGAGCCTGCGGCGGATCGGGATGGAGATGGGATTCCGGCACGTGCAATCCGGACCCCTGGTCCGCTCCAGCTACCACGCCGCGGAGCAGGTACCCGGTCGAGTTGCCGCGGCTGCGGTCTGACTCGATGGCGGCGGATCCGATCCGGGCTCCGGAAGCCGAGGCGGGCGCATCCTCGCCGATGCGTGACATCTCGGCGGCACCGATCGCTCCCATCGAGCAGCCGCGGCTGCGCCGTCCGCAGCACAACGAGCCGTTTGAAGCGGCGAGCGACGCGCGCCCGCTCCTCGTCGCGCACGGCGGCCTGCTGACCGTCGAACGGCTCGGGACGGTCGCCTACGAGCCGACCTGGGAGCTCCAGGACGAGCTCGCCAACCAGCGCCGCGAGCGCCGGATCGGGGATCGCCTGCTCCTGCTTGAGCACTTCCCGGTCTACACGCTCGGACGCGGCGGCGATCCCGCCAACCTGCTCGCCACGCCCGAGCGGCTGCGCAGCATGGGGGCCGAGTTCATCCGCATCGATCGTGGCGGCGACATCACCTACCACGGCCCCGGACAGCTCGTCGCGTACCCCATCGTCGAGCTCCGCGACCCGCTCGACCTGCGTCGCTACGTCCGCGCACTGGAGGCGGCGATCATCGCCAGCGTGGCCCGCTTCGGGGTGGAGGCGGGCCGGGTTGACGGCCTGACCGGAGTCTGGGTCGATGGCCGGCGCAAGCTCGCCGCCATCGGGGTCCGCGTGCGACGGGGGGTCACCACACACGGCCTTGCACTGAACGTGAACACCGACATGCGCTGGTTCGCGGAGATGATCCCATGCGGCATCGCCGACAAGGAGGTCACCAGCCTGCAGCGCGAGCTCGGCCGTCGGATCGAGATGGAGCCCGTAGAGGAAGCCCTCGCCGAAGAGCTTGCTGCACAGTTCGGCCTCAGCCTCAGTGCCGGCCGCCCCGGCATCCTCGGCCCGGCGGGCATAAGCGAGCAGTAGGCTTGCCCGCCTCAGAGGACCCGATCGTCCAGCGGTCGAGCGGCCCCGCCGCCCACCCACCGGCCGCCGCACCGCGCATCGAGGCCGGGACGTTCGGCCCGTGGCAGACGAACGCGTACCTCGTCTGGGATGGCCGCTCCCCGGACGCCCTCGTCCTCGACCCTGGGATGGGTTCCAGCGCGACGCTCGTCGAGCGCATGGCGGCCAGCGGGGTCCGACTCCACGTCATCGCCAACAGCCACGGGCACATCGACCACATCTACGACAACGCCCCGCTGCAGCGGGCGACGGGCGCCCCCATCGCGATCCATCCGGACGACGCCTATCGGCTCGAGGGGCACAACGCCTACGGCTTCAGCATCGAGCCAAGCCACGCCGATCGGGAGCTGCGTGAGGGCGAGCAGCTGATCATCGGCGACCTGCTCTTCGACATCCTGCACACGCCCGGGCACTCGGAGGGATCGGTCTGCCTTTACGAGGAGCGGGAGGCGCTCCTCCTGTCGGGCGATGTCCTCTTCGCCGGCAGCTACGGTAGGGTCGACCTCCCCGGAGGCGACGATGCCGCGATGGTTGCCAGCCTGGCACGCCTGGCCCAGTCGCTGCCGTCGAACCTGCGGGTCCTGCCAGGCCACGGTCCTGAGACGACCCTCGAACGCGAGCTGCCCTGGATGCGCCGGATCGCGACGGCAGGGCGCTTGCTCATCCCGGGCTGAGACGCGAGCGCCCACAGGGCGTCATCGGTCTAGGATTGGAGACCCAACGAGAGAGGAGGCGGCCCATGGCGAAGCTGCGCATCACCCGGCTCGGCCACGGCGGGATCCTGTACCGCTCCCCCGCTGACAAATGGGTCTGGGTGGATCGCTGGACCGGCGCCCCGACGTACGCGGATGCCTACCGGAACGCGGGGCAGGTCGACGTGATCGCGCCAACCTACGGTCATTTCGACCATATCGGCGACGACGCCGCGGACATCGTGGAGCTGGCGAAAATCGGCGGCACAGTCGTCTGCAGCCACGAGATGAGCCTCTATCTCGCCGAGCGCGGAGTCGAGGCGGTCGGCATGAACAAGGGCGGTACCTTCGAGGCCGCAGGGATCAAGCTGACCATGGTTCACGCCGAGCACAGTGGAGCGGTGACGCTCACCGGTGGCGGGCCGACCAGTCGTGAGGTCGGGTGCTGGGGCTGGCTCTTCGAGTTCGAGGACGGAACACGGGTCTATCACAGCGGGGATACCGACCTGTTCGGCGATATGGCCCTGGTCCGTGACCGATGGGAGCCGGCCATCGCGGTGTTGCCGATCGGCGGCCATTACACGATGGGCCCGCTCGACGCCGCGCGAGCCCTGCGCCTGATCGGCGCCGAGACCGTCATCCCGGTCCATTACGGGACCTTTCCCATCCTGGCCGGCACGCCCTCCGAGCTCGCGTCGCTCAGCGACGCGCGGGTTGTCGAGCTCCAACCTGGTGAGACCTGGGAGGCCTGACCGATGCACACCATCCTCGCGATCTTCGCCGCACTCGCCGGCAGCACATTTGGCAACGCAGTCCGAGCCGGCGTCGACGCCGCGTCGCAGCGGCTCCAGGGCGACGCGCCCGATGAGTCGATCATGGTTAATGGCAGCCTGCTGGCCAGTGTCGTGGCCGGGACGACCGTTGGCACCGTCGGCGGCGGGGCACGGCTCGCCTTCTGGATCGGCGCGGTCCTTGGGGCGGCTGGTGCCGATCGGCTCGATTGGGTCGTCTTCAAGCGCTTTGGGCTCGACCGCGACAAGCTGATCGCCCAGGCCCGTGAGGCTGCTCGTGGCGCAGGCGGGGGGACCCGCCGCCGCGCTGCACCCAAAGCCAAGGCGGAGGCCTGAGGGGTTTCGCGAGCCGGCTTCCGCGCCGGTAGAATCTGACCTTCATGCCCCCAGCAACCGGCGAGGTGCTCGTTCGCGCCCGCGGCCTGACCAAGCGCTTTGGCGAGTTCACTGCGGTGAACGCCGTTGACTTCGACGTGCTCGCCGGCGAGGCGTTCGGCTTCCTCGGCCCCAATGGCGCCGGCAAGACGTCGACCATGCGCATGATCGCCTGCTCGTCCCCGATCAGCGCGGGCGAGCTGACCGTAATCGGCATGGACCCGCGGACGCAGGCCGCCGAGATCAAGGCCCGCCTGGGTGTTGTGCCCCAACTGGACAACCTGGACACCGAGCTGACGGTCCGCGAGAACCTGGAGATGTACGCGCGCTACTTCGACATTCCGGACGCGGTGGCCCGCCGGCGGGCCGATGAGCTGCTCGAATTCGTCCAGCTCTCCGAGCGAGCGGACGACCAGGTGGAGCCGCTCTCAGGAGGCATGAAGCGGCGGCTGACGATCGCCCGTTCGCTCATCAACGAACCGGAGCTGATCATGGCCGACGAACCGACCACCGGCCTCGACCCGCAGGCCCGACATCTGCTCTGGGAGCGGCTGTATCGGCTCAAGCAGCGTGGAGCGACGCTCATCATCACCACGCATTACATGGACGAGGCGGAGCAGCTCTGTGACCGGCTGGTGGTGATGGACAAGGCCAAGATCGTGGCCGAGGGGTCGCCACGGGAGCTCATCGAGAAGTACAGCACCCGCGAGGTCGTCGAGCTGCGCTTCAGCGAGGTGGTCCGAGCCAGCCTGAACGGGCGACTGGCGGAGTTCGCGGATCGGGTGGAAGAGCTCCCGGACCGCCACCTGCTCTATACCGATGACGGCGAGGCCGCGCTGGAACGCGTGCACCAGCGCGGGATCGTGATCGACAGCGCGCTCGTCCGGCGCGCGACCCTGGAAGACGTGTTCCTGCGGCTCACCGGCCGCTCGCTGATCGAATGAGCCCGATCCGATGACCGCCGCCGTGCGTGTGCTGCATCGCGACCTGCTCGTCTATCGCCACATCTGGCGAGGCTCGCTCTTCAGCTCCTTCGTCACGCCGCTCCTGTACCTGTCCGCGATGGGCCTGGGCCTGATGCGCCTCATGACCCCGGCGAGCACCGCCGCCTTCGATGGATTCGACTACGTGCACTTCCTGGGGCCGGGGATCATGGCCGCCGCCACGATGCAGTCGTCGGTCTTCGAAGCGACCTTCCCGATCATGGGCAAGATCATGTGGCGGCGGAACTACGAAGCGATGCTGGCCACGCCGATGTCTGTCCGGGACATCCTCGGCGGTGAGCTGCTCTACATCGGCTTCCGGACCATGACCATCTCGACCGTCTTCCTGGTAGTGCTCACACTCTTTCGCATCCCGACCTCGCCGCTGGCGGTGCTGGGCATTCCCGCGGCGGTGCTCGTGGGGCTCGCCTTCTCCTCAGCCGTGATCGCGTTTGCGGCGACGCAGCGCAACGACTCGGGCTTCGCTGCGATGTTCCGCTTCGTCATCAACCCGCTGTTCCTCTTCTCGGGGACCTTCTTCCCGATCGCGCGGCTCCCCGAGCCGGCGCAATGGGTCGCCGCCGCGACGCCGCTGTACCACGGCGCGTCGCTGATCCGCGGTCTCGTCCTCCAGTCATCGGACCTGCGGAACTGGCCGATCCACCTCGCCTACCTGGTCGTCTGGTCCACCGTGGCCATCCTGGTCGCACACGTACTGCTGAAGCGGCGACTGGTGCGCTAGCCGATGGCCGTCATCGTTCGCCCCGCGCCGCCTCCCGCTCCCCTGTCGGCCGCCCTCAGGCGGCTCCTCCGCGCGCGCCGGCTCGTGCAGCGCAACCTCCTCGTCTACAAGCACACCTGGCTGGTCCTCTTCAGCGGGTTCTTCGAGCCGCTCTTCTACCTGCTCGGTATCGGCTACGGCCTGGGCAGCGTGATCAAGACCGTCGAGCTGAGTGACGGCCGCGCGATCGCGTTTGCCGCCTTCGTGGCGCCCGGCCTGCTCGCGATGTCGAGCATGAACGGGGCCGTTGCGGAGTCGATCTTCAACGTCTTCTTCAAGCTGAACTTCGCGAAGACCTACGACGGGATCCTGGCCACGCCGCTGGGGATCCGTGAGATTGCCGTCGGAGAGCTGGTCTGGTCGCTCATTCGCGGCACGCTCTACTCCGCCGCGTTCGTGGTCGTGATGCTGGTCATGGGGCTCATCCTGTCGCCGGCCGCGATCCTGCTGCTGCCTGCCTCGCTGCTGCTTGGCGCGGCCTTCAGCGCCGCCGGACTCGCGACCACCGCCTACCTGCGGACGGTCCAGGACTTCGACATCCCGATGGGCATGGTCGTGATGCCCATGTTCCTCTTCTCAGGAGTCTTCTTCCCGACGTCGATCTATCCAGTTGCCTTCCAGTGGCTGCTCCAGCTGACGCCGCTCTTCCACGGCGTCAACCTGCTGCGCGGCCTGACGACCGGCGCGCTCAGCTGGAGCCTGCTGTGGGACGTGGCCTACCTGCTCGCGTTCCTCGCCATCGGCCTGACCATCGCCATGCGCCAGATGGAGCGCAAGCTGATCAAGTAGGCGACTGGCCGTTGCGCTCGCCGCTCAGGATGGGCAGGGCGACGCGCACGTAATCCGCTCCGGAGACCACGGTCAACGCCGTCGCGACGACCATCACCCAGAAGCCGATCGTCGCCAGCGTGGCTCCGGCATCGACCCCAACCAGGGTCCCGCCCGTTCGGGCGTCGAACGAGAGGATCAGGATCACCATCCCGACCAGGGTGGCCACCGTCTTGGCCTTGCCGAGCGCCCGCGCGGCGATCACCACGTCGACCGATGCCGCCAGCTGGCGCACCCCCTGCACCACGAATTCGCGAATCAGGATGGTGGCCGCGATCCAGGTAGGCAGCAGGCCCACCTGCACCATGGCCACCATGACTCCGGCGACCAGCACCTTGTCCGCGGTGAGGTCCATGAACACGCCGAGTGGTGACACTTCGCCGCGAGCTCGGGCAACCCGACCGTCGACGAGGTCGGTCGCCGCGGCGACCGCAAAGAGAACGGCGGCCAGCAGCCCGGCGCCTGGAAACGGCAGGAGCAGCAGGCCAATGACGACCGGCGTGAGCAGGATCCGCGCGATCCCGAGCAGGTTGGCCGGGGTGGTCAGGCGGGGCCGGGCGGCGTCCGCCGACTGAGCGTTGCGCTGCCTCGCGCTCACCGCTCAGCCTCAGCGATCGTCTCGCCGAGTCCGGACCGAACGAGCGCTGCCAGGGATCTGATCGCCTCGTCGGCATCGGCTCCTTCGGCGCTGACGCGGATGAGGTGCCCGCGAGCCGCGCCAATCCCGAGCACGGCGAGGATGCTCTTTGCATTCGCCGACCGATCCGCGTTGCGCGTCAGGTTCGTGACGCTGATCTCCGCCGCGAAGCGGGCAGCCGCCTTGACGAAGGTTGCCGCGGGCCGCGCGTGAAGGCCCGATGGATTGCGGATCTCGACGGTCGCCTCAGCCATGGCCGCCCGCGGCCGCCTTCTCGCCGAGCCGACGTTCCGTGCCCGTCCGCAGCCGCTCGATGTTGTCCGCGTGAGACCAGGTGACGAGCGCGCCGGCGGCGAGGGCGTAGGCGACGCTCGCGGCACTGCCTTCGCCGGTGAGGGCCAGGGCCGCCGCGACGACCGGCGCCAGGAGTGCGGCGCTGATCGAGCCCAGGCTGACGTATCGGGTCCGCCAGATGATGATGACGAGGACGGGAGCCAGGATGAGAAGCGACCATGGGGTCATCGCCAGTAGGCCCCCGGCCGCGGTCGCGACGCCACGCCCACCACCGAAGCCGATGAAGATCGACCGAATGTGGCCGATGATCGCGGCAACGCCCGCCGCGGCGGCAACCCATGGCGCCCCCGCTGAGCCCGCCGCGGCGAAGACGGAACTCGCGAGCAGGACCGCCGCGATTCCCTTGGCGATGTCCAGCAGCAGGACCGCGGCCGCGCCCCCGACGCCCACGCTTCGCAGCACGTTTGTTGCGCCCGTTCGTCCCGACCCCTGCTGGCGAGGGTCGACGCCACGAAGCATCCGCCCGACGAGGAGTCCAACGGGCACCGAGCCCAGCAGATAGGCACCCCCAATCAGGGCGACGGCCAGACCGATGGCATTCATCCGTCGTTTCCCTGGCGGCGCCTCGCCGGACGTGTCACCGCCGCGCGAGCGTGGAGTCGCTCAGCGTCCGGCCGGACGGCGGCCGCGTTCCCCACTCGCGGCGCTGCCCTGGCTCGAGCGCAGCGCGGATCGGCGCCGCAGCACCAGGAAGCCAACGCAGACGGCCACCCACGCCACGCCGGCCGCGGCACCGATGGCGACGGCCATCCCCGGACCGGACGGCCACGCGAGCGACAGGCCGAGCAGCCCGACGCCAAGTGCTCCGCCGATGGTCCACCACAGGGCTCGGCGACTGAAGAGCTTGGTTGGATCGCGCTGAGCTGCCGCGGCGATACGTCGAGCGCGGAGCATCTCCTGGCGGGCGCGAGCCGCACCGGCGAGCGGCGGGGGCGCCATCGGATCCCTATTGCGGGTCATCCGCTCGTAGGCGCGACGCTCGGCTCGTGACATGGCCCGCTGAGTCTACCCGCTGGGTTCGTCGTCACGCACCGGCGGCCGCCGACGACCGGTCGAGCCCAGCGCGCTCCGCTCGTCCTCCACCTTGAGCTGGACGGGATCGGTTCCGAAGACCGCGGTGAGGGCCCAGTCCATCGCCACTCGAAGCTTGCGATTGAACCCGGGTACCCGACTCCAGTAGTAGCCACGCCACATGAACCAGGCCAGCCAACCGCGGACCCCGATCCCGAAGACGACCCCGACCCCGGTGTGGTGTCCGATCGAGGCGAGCGTCCCGATCGGCTCGTAGCGGAACGCGCCGGCCGGCCGGCCGTCGATGCGCGCAATGATGTTTGCGGCCAGGACCGGCGCCTCACGCACGGCGTTCTGTGCCGTTGGTGCATGCGGCGGGCCGTTGGGGTCGTCGGCGTCGGGGATGAGGGCACAGTCACCGATGGCGAAGACCCCATCGCGGCTAGTTTCCATGGTGGCGCGCGCCTTCACGCGACCAGCGTGATCGACCTCGACTCCACTCTCCGACACGATTGGGGCGGGCCTGACGCCGCCCGCCCACATGACGGTTCGGGTCGGGATGAATTTCGACTCGGTACCGACCACCACGCCGTCCTCGCGGACCTCCCTGATCGGTGTGCCCAGGAGGACCTGGACGCCCCGCTGCTCAAGCCGCCGGCGCGCGTACTCCCCCATCTCCGCGGTCATTTCGGGGAGGAGCCGATCCTTCAGCTCAATGAGGTAGGTGCGGATCTGGCGTTCGTCGATCTTTCGGTAGTAGCGCCGCCGCAGGTGGCGGGCAAACTCGTCGACCTCGCCAGCCGTCTCGACGCCCGACAGCCCGCCGCCGCCCACCACGAAGGTGAGTTGTCCCCGTCGTTCGCCGGGATCGGCTTCGAGGTCCGCCCGTTCGAGCATCTCCACGATGCGGTTCCGGAGGCTGAAGGCACCCGCCAGGGTCTTCATCCCCACCGCGTGCTCCTCGATGCCCGGGATCCCGAAGGTCGCCGTCTCCCCGCCCAGCGCCAGGACCAGGGTGTCGTAGGCGAGGTGATGCTCGTTGCCATCCCCACCCATCACGGTGACGCGCCGAGCGGTGGGGTCGATCGATTCGACTGATGCGGTGATGCACCAGGTGCTCGGTCGGCGGACCATGCCGCGCAGCGGGCTGACGACGTGACGCGGCTCGAGGACCCCTGAGCAGACCTCGGGGAGAAGCGGCGTGAAGAGCATGAAGTTGTCGCGGCTGACGAGCCAGATCTCCACGTCTTGACGCCTGTCGAGCCGCTTCTCGAGCTCCTGCGCGGTGACAACGCCCGCGAAGCCGCCGCCCAGGATCAGGACCCGGTGCGGTCGAGTGGTGCCCGCAACGGGATTGGGCTGGTCCTGCATACGTCGATGGTGCCATGATCCGCGCCGGCCGACATCCATCCGGGGCGAATCCCGCCCGACGCCAACGGCGCCATCGGTCTGTACCATAGGCCCGGATGCACGAGATCTTCGACGAGTTCAAGAACCAGCTGCCCGACATCGATCCGGGTGAGACCAGCGAGTGGCTTGACTCGCTCGATGCGGTCGTTCAGCAGGCCGGACCGGAGCGCGCTCGCTTCATCATCTTCAAGCTCCTGAAGCGCGCCCGCCAGCTCCAGGTCGGCCTCCCGCCGCTGGTCCAGACCCGATACATCAACACCATCAGCCCCGAGCAGGAGCCCTACTTCCCGGGCGACGAGAAGATGGAGCATCGGGTCCGGCGGATGATCCGCTGGAATGCCCTGGCCATGGTCCTTCGCGCGAACCGCCAGTTCGAGGGAATCGGCGGGCACCTGTCGACCTACGCATCGGCGGCGAGCCTCTACGAGGTTGGCTTCAACCACTTCTTCCGCGGTGGTCCGGAGGGCGATCTCGTCTATTTCCAGGGACACGCGGCCCCAGGTATCTACGCCCGGGCCTTCCTCGAAGGTCGAATCAGCGAGGAGCAGCTCGAGCATTTCCGCCGCGAGGCACTGTGGGAGGGTGGCCTCTCTTCGTACCCCCATCCGCGGAACATGCCGCACTTCTGGCAGTTTCCGACGGTGAGCATGGGTCTGGGACCGATATCGGCCATCTACCAGGCTCGCTTTAACCGCTACCTGCAGGCGCGTGGCATCGCGGACACCAGTGGACGTCGGGTGTGGGCGTTCCTGGGCGACGGCGAGATGGACGAGCCGGAGGCGCTCGCCGGCCTCTCGCTCGCGGCCCGCGACGGCCTCGACAACCTGACCTTCGTCGTGAATTGCAACCTCCAGCGGCTCGACGGCCCGGTCCGCGGCAATGGAAAGATCATCCAGGAGCTGGAGGCGACGTACCGCGGAGCGGGGTGGAACGTCATCAAGGTGATCTGGGCCCGCGAGTGGGACGAGCTGCTGGCGCGCGACGTGGACGGCGTCCTCGTCAACAAGATGAACGAGACGCTCGACGGCGACTACCAGCGCCTCTCGATCGCGGATGGTGCCTACATCCGCGAGCACTTCTTCGGCCCGGACCCGCGGCTGCGTGCCATGGTCGAGCACCTCTCCGACGAGGAGCTCACGAAGTTGCGCCGCGGCGGGCACGACTACCGCAAGGTCTTCGCCGCCTACACCGCCGCCGTCTCGCACCGCGGCACGCCCACCGTGATCCTTGCCAAGACGGTTAAGGGCTGGACCCTGGGTCCGGGCATCGAGGGTCGCAACGTCACGCATCAGGCGAAGAAGCTCACCGAGGCGGAGCTCAAGATCTTCCGGGACCGCCTCGAACTCCCGATCCCCGACGATCAGCTCGCGGCGGCGCCGTACTACCATCCAGGCCCCGATGCGCCCGAGATCCAGTACATGCTCGAGCGACGACGGGCATTGGGCGGCATGCTTCCCGAGCGCGTTGTCCGCGCACGGCCGCTCCCCGAGCCGCAGCCGCAGGCCTTTGACGAGCTCCTCTCAGGCTCCGAGCGTCCGGCGAGCACGACCATGGCCTTCAGCCGCTTGATCCGCAACCTGGTCCGCGACCCGGGCATCGGCCGCCGGATCGTGCCGATCATCCCTGACGAGGCGCGCACGTTCGGCATGGATCCGCTCTTCAAGGAGATCGAGATCTACAACCCGCTCGGGCAGCGCTATACCGCGGTCGACAAGGAGCTGCTGCTCAGCTACGTCGAATCGACCGACGGGCAGATCCTGGAGGAGGGGATCACCGAGGCCGGCGCGATGGCGGACTTCACTGCCTCCGGCACGAGCTACGCCGTCCACGGCGAGCCGATGATCCCGTTCTACATCTTCTACTCGATGTTCGGCTTCCAACGGACCGGCGACCAGATGTGGGCCTTCGGCGACATCCGAGGACGCGGCTTCCTGATGGGCGCAACCGCCGGACGCACGACCCTCACTGGCGAGGGCCTTCAGCACGACGACGGGCACAGCCACGTCCTGGCTTCGACACTGCCCAATGTTCTTGCGTACGACCCCGCCTTTGCCTACGAGCTGGCGACGATCATCCGCGAAGGGATCCGGCGCATGTACGTGGCCGGTGATGACGTCTTCTACTACATCACCATCTACAACGAGAACTGGGTGCAGCCTGCCATGCCGGACGGTGTCGAAGAGGGCATCCGGCGCGGGCTGTACCGATACCGTCCGGCGCCCGACGCCGCTCCCGAGGCGCGCCGCGTGCAGCTGCTGGGCTCAGGTTCGATCCTGCACCAGGCGCTGCGCGCCCAGGAGATCCTCGCCGAGAAGTTTGGCGTCGCAGCCGATGTCTGGAGCGCAACGAGCTTCCAGCAGCTGCGGGTCGACGCGCTCGACGCCGAGCGCTGGAACCGGCTGCACCCTGAGGCCGAGCAGCGCGTCCCCTTTGTCGTCCAGGCGCTCGCCGGGGCACCCGGACCGATCGTCGCCGCCACCGATTACCTCAAGGCCGTCCCCGACATGGTCGCCCGCTGGATCGACCGGCCGTACACCGTGCTCGGAACCGATGGGTTCGGCCGCAGCGACACGCGCGAGGCGCTGAGAATCCACTTCGAGGTTTCGCCGGAGCAGATCGCCTACGCGGCGCTGCACGCGCTGTGCCTCGTCGGCGAGTCAGCGCCTCCCGAGCTGCGCCAGGCAATGCAGACCCTGGGCATTGATCCGGAGCGGCCGAACCCGCAGTTCGCCTAGCGTCCCCGTAGCTCGAAACTCGGCGCCACGGGGCTGATCCACCCGTCCCGGGTGCCGCTTGTCCTGGTCCGCCGAAGCGCCGTATTCACCTCGGATATGCAACGAGCACACAGGGGCCCAGACCGCGTCAAAAGCCCCGCCGAAGTGGCTGAACTATGCCGGCAGTGCATCTATCGGCCAAGAGCGGCGCGGCTGTGCGCGGTATCCAGGCCCTCCTTGCTCGTTAGATACCCACGGCGACTATGGCAGCAGGCGTCCCATGTGCCCACGGGCTCCGTGCACCCGTTCGCCCTCCCAGTGGCCCCTTCTGCACTCGCACGTCTCCCGATCCCGTCAAAACGAGAGGCGGTCTTTCCATTCAGTGATCTCAGAGTGCCAATTTTCGGTCCTGGGGTTGACAAAGCGACGGTGGCCCGTTAGATTCGCATCCAGCAGTTCACAAATGGAATCGACGACTAAGGATCAATGAGGAGCGCATCACAATGTTGGACTTCAACCTCTACTACGCACAGACCACTGCCAATGCACAGCGCCGCCAGGCTCGAACTGGCACGGCGCGTGCCACCAAGCGTGTCTTCCAACTGCCTTCGCGCCGCGCCGGTCGCGACAGGAGCGCTCGCTAATGGCGCGCGACGTCATCTCGACCTGTCCCGTCTGCCAGCACGAGCTGACGATCACCCGCCTGCAGTGCAGGAGTTGCGGTACGGCGCTCGAAGGCGAATTCGGCGTCGGCCGCTTTGGCCGGCTCGAGCGCGAGCAGCTCGCCTACCTGGAGAGCTTCTTGCGCTCGCGCGGCAACCTCAAGGAGATGGAGCGCGAGCTGGGCATCTCGTACCCCACGGTTCGTGGACGCCTGGAGGCGCTGCTCCACTCGCTGGGACTGGCCGATGAGTCTGTTTCCATAACCGACGAGGCGTTTGACGAGCCGATGGCTGAGGTCGGCGCGGACGTCGACGAACCGGACCGCGCCCAGGAGCTGGGCGCGGCGCGGAAGGCGATCCTCGAGCGACTGGCACGCCACGAGATGGCGGCCGACGAGGCGGCCGAGGCGCTGCGCGCTCTGGGTGGGAGCTGATCCGTGCCGACCTTCGTCCGAACCCAGGAGATCGAACACGAGGTCGGCCCGACCGGCATCGTCACGATTGGCGCGACCGATGCCGACATGCGCATCCGCGGCGTCGACGGCGCAATCGCCCGCATCCGGGCGACCTTCGAGATCGTGGCCGCGTCCGACGCCGAGGCCGAGGAGACATTTCGCGGCGCCCAGCTTCGTGTGGACCGCGGAGCGGGCTCCCTCCGCGCCGAAGAGCCGGAGCGGAAGGGCGGCGGGCGCGGCCTGCGGGGCGTCATCGCCAGCCTGATCGACGGCGGTCCGATCGCCGAACTATCGATCGAGGCTGAGGTGCCCGTCGCCAGCTCGGTTCGCGCCGATACGGTGAGCGGCGACCTGACGGCGACTGGCCTCATCGGTCAACAGCGCTACAACACGGTATCCGGCGACCTGCTCATCACCGCGGCTGGCGGCGACGTGACGAGCAATACCGTCTCCGGCGACGTCACGATTCGCGCCGATGCCGATCTCTCGCTGCGGACGAACGCCGTCTCAGGCGACCTCTCGGCCGTTGCCCCGGCCTTCCGGGCGCTGCGCGCCAACGCGGTGAGCGGCGACCTCGAGCTGGAAGGGGCCTTTGCGGGAGGGGGCGACCACCGAATCGACACCGTCAGCGGGGACCTGCACATCGGTCTCGTGGGAGGCGCGACGATCGAGATCCGCGGCCTCTCGACCGACGTCGCGAGCACCCTCCCCCACCAGCTCAAGGGTCGCCTGGATCGCCGGTGGATGGTGATCGGCGACGGAGCGAGCCAGATCACCTTCAACTCGATGAGCGGCGACATGCGTGTCGCTGCACCGCGACGCCGCGATGCCACGCCCGCCACCAGCCGCCCGGCACCACCCACGCCGACATCCAAGGCCACCGACCTCGAGATCCTTCAGGCCCTCGAGCGAGGCGAGATCGACGTGGACGAGGCAACGCGCCGCCTGAGCGGATCGGAGTCGCGGACGAATGAGTGACGAGCTGGCGACGATCCTGCGCCTGGTCGCGGAGGGGACGCTGACGCCAGAGGAGGCCGCGCCGATCATCGACGCGCTGCGGAGCAGCACAGCGGGACGGCCGGCACCGGCTCGACCGAGCGCGCCCCCGCCGCCAGCCGCGCCCCGAGGCGTAGCGAGTGGGTCGAGCGCTCGACACATCCGGATCCGCGTCAACGAGCGCGGGCGACAGGTCGTGAACCTGCGAATCCCGATCGGCCTTGCCGACGCTGCGGTCCGCATGGTCCCGGGCATCTCCCCGAATCATGGGGAGCAGATCCGCACCGCGATCGCCAGCGGAGAGATCGGTCCAATCGTCGACATCGAAGACGAGGACGGCAGCGGCGTCCTCATCAGCATGGAATGAGATAGCCATGAGCGAGCTGGCATCCCCGAGCGTCGGCGCGGGCGCGGCGGGCGCAGAGAGCGGGACGGAGCCTGCTCAGCCGGCCCAACGAGGCGGCCGGTTCGCGGTCCTCGGCCCGCTGCGCCTCCGCGACTTCCGGCTGGTGTTCGGTGGCGAAAGCATCTCGCTGCTCGGCGACCAGTTCCATTTCGTGGCGCTGGCCTGGCTGACGCTGCAGCTGACCGGCTCCGGCGTGGCGCTCGGCACGGTGCTGATGGCCGCTGCCATCCCGCGAGCCGTCTTCATGTTGGTCGGTGGCGCCATGTCCGACCGCATCTCGCCGCGCTCACTCATGCTCGCCAGCAACGCCATCCGGGGCGTTGTGGTGGCCGTCATCGCCGTGCTGGTGTTGACCGGGCATGCGCAGCTTTGGCAGCTCTACGGCCTGGCGGTCATCTTCGGCGTGGTCGATGCCTTCTTCCATCCGGCCCTCAACACCATCGTGCCGATGCTGGTCAGCGAGCGGCAGCTGCCACCGGCCAATGCCTTGGTGCAGATCATCCAGCAGCTATCCGGGCTGATCGGCCCGGCACTCGCCGGTGTTCTGGTAGCCGCGGTGAACACCGGTCCCGCCTTTGCCTTCGACGCGGCCTCATTCGCCGTAGCCACGGTGACCCTGCTGATGGTTCGCGGCGGCCGTCGCACGGCGCCGACTGCTGCCACAGCCGGCCAGAGAGCGAATCGCGAACCGTCGGCCGGCCTGCTGGCCAACATCGGCTCGGGCCTGGCCTATGCATGGCGCGATCCCGCCGTGCGTTCCTTGATTCTGTTGGTCGCCGCCCTCAACTTCGCTTTCACCGGACCGCTGCTCGTTGGGCTCCCGTACGTCGCAACCACCCGTTTCGAGGGCGGGGCAGCTGCCTTCGGCATCATCATCTCGGCCTATGGGGCGGGGGCACTCGCCGGCGCGTTGCTGGCCGGCTCATTGCGCCAGGTGCCGCGACTGGGCCTGATCACGCTGGTGACCGCGGCCGCGATGGGTGTCGGCCTGGCCCTGGTCGGCATTGCGCCGAGCGTCATCCTGGCCGTAGCAGCCATGAGCGCCATGGGGCTGGGAGCCGGCTTCATCAACGTTCGGGTGGTGGCCTGGCTACAGGCGCGCACGCCAGAGGCGATGCGCGGCCGGGTGATGAGCGTGCTGTTGCTTGGCGCCATCAGCCTGGCCCCGATCAGCCTGGCCATCTCCGGCGCGATCATCGACTTCGGCGCCGTCTCACTGATGTTCATCGTGGCGGGCGCGATCGTGGTGGCCGCGGCGCTGGCCGGACTCTTCGCCGGCGTTCCCGCGCGGATGACCGACGAGGCAGCGCAATGAACGCGAGTGGCAGTGGCCCCGCCATCGAAACCAATGGTCTGGTCAAGGAGTTCGAGCGCGGCCGGCGCACCATCTGGGAGCGCGTGCGCCGTGAGCCGGACCAGCGCGAGCGATTCCGCGCCGTCGACGGCGTCGATTTGAGCGTGGCCCGTGGCGAGATCTTTGGCCTGCTCGGCCCCAACGGCGCCGGCAAGACGACGACGATGCGCATGCTCGCAACCCTCCTCGAGCCGACCTCGGGCACGGCGACGGTGCTCGGCCGAGACGTCGTCCGCGAAGCGCGCGAGGTGCGACGGCGCATGGGTGCTGTCCTGTCCGACGGGCGGAGCGTGTACTGGAAGCTGACGGCACGGGAGAATCTGGAGTACTTCGCCGCGCTCTATCACGTGCCGGCGGGAACTGCCCGGCAGCGAATCCAGGCTGCCCTCGAGGCGGTGACCCTGGCCGATCGTGCCGACGACTACGTCGAGCGCTTCAGCACCGGGATGCGCCAACGCCTCGTCCTGGCTCGCGCCCTGCTGCCGGATCCGGAGCTCCTGCTCCTCGACGAGCCGACCGTGGGACTCGATCCGCAGAGCGCGCGGGACCTTCGTGACCGGGTGGTGGGCCTTCGCGAGCAGGGGCGGACCGTCCTGCTCACCACCCACTACATGGAGGAGGCCGATCAGCTCTGCGACCGGATCGCGATCATCGACCACGGCCGCATCGCTGCCCTGGACACCCCCGCCGCGCTGAAGCGGACGATCGCCGCCGCCGAGGTTGTGCGCCTCGAGCTGCCTGCTCCGGCGCCGAGTAACGGAGGTGTCGCCCCGGTACTCGAGCGGCTCGGCAGGGTCGGCACTATCGCCCACAGCGAGCGCCAGGACGGCGCGCTGCTGGTCACGATGCACTGCCGATCCGCACGCGATTTCGTGCCGGCCGCCTTCGACGCCGCGCGCGACGCCGGGACGGTCATCCGCCACGTCGAGGTGGTGCCCGTGACGCTCGAGGACGTCTTCCTGTCGCTCACTGGTCGCGGCCTGCGCGAATGAGTGGCGGAGAGGGCCGCCTGGCCAGCCTGATCGGCGATCTCCGCGCCTTTGGTGCTGCGGCGCGCAAGGAGTGGCGCTTGTTGCGACGCTACCCGTCGCTCTTCATCGGCTTCCTCTTCTGGCCGATCGCCTTGCCTACGGCTTACGTGCTCCAGGCGCAGGGGTACGCAGGCAGCTCCGTCGCCGCGACGAACGCGTTCGCCAGCCGCGCGGGGACGGGCGAGATCGCTGGGTTCCTGTTCCTGGGTTGGGCGACCTACATGTGGATCAGCATGATCCTGTGGGGACCCGGCACCGCCCTGCGGACCGAGCAGGTCCGCGGCTCGCTCGAGGCGATCTTCATCACGCCGGCCTCGCGACTGGTGGTCATCTTCGGCCCGGCGGTCAGCCAGGTGATCTGGGCCCTGTGGATGTTCGCCGTGGTGGGCATGGCGATGGGGGTCTTCTTCGGCGTTGACCTGGGCCTGGCGGCGGTACTCCGCGCGCTGACCGTCATCATCCTGGCTGTCCCGGCGCTCTACGGGCTGGGGGCGCTCTTCGCGGCGATCGTGCTTCGCTTCGGGGAAGTGCACGCCCTGGTCCAGACGGTGCGTGGCCTCTTCACCGTCTTTTGCGGGATGACCTTCCCGATCATCATCCTGCCCGAATGGGCCCGAGCTGTGGCGCTCGCGCTGCCGCCCACGTACCTCATCGGTGACCTTCGCCACGTCCTCCTGACGGGCGCCTCCCTGACAGATCTGGTGCCCGACCTGGCCATCCTGCTCACGATTGGCATCGCGCTCTGCCTGCTGGCCGTGGTGGCCTTCCGGAGCACGGAGCGCTACGCCCGGCGGGGCGGCAGCCTTGCCCAGTACTGAGCGCGGTCGCGCATGACCTCAGCAGCACTCCCCGCCTCCTGGCGCAAGGACGTGGCCGACGAGTGGCACGCGGCGCTGGCGATCGCCCGCAAGGAGCTGCACATCGCGAAGCGCTATCCATTGAACCTGGCGAACGAGGTCCTGCAGCCGCTGTACCAGTTCTTGCTGCCGAGCCTCTTGCTCGGCGCCACCTTCGCGGTGGGCGGCCGTGCCCTGGGCCTCTCATCCCTGACGGGAACCGACGACCTCGCGGGCTTCCTATTCCTGGGTGTCGTGGTTGGCGGCCTGGTGGGCGCCGCCTTCTGGGAGATCGCGTTCAGCTTCAAGCGTGAGATGGACACCGGCACCCTGGAACCGGCGTGGCTGACACCAACCCGGCCCGAGACCTTCGTCATCGGGCGCGCGATCGGGGCGATGGTCATCGCGGCGGCGACGAGCCTGGTGCTCATCGGTGTCGGCTCTGCGGTGTTTGGTGCGACGTACTCGGCGGGCATCGTGGCGGCGCTGCCGGCAATCGTGCTGGCCTCGCTCGGCATGCTGGGAATCGGCTACCTGATCGCCTCGGCCCTGCTCATGTTGCGGGAGCCGAACTTCTTTGTGGATGCCACCTCGTTCCTCTTCGCCATGGCATCCGGGGTCGCCTTTCCGATCACGGTGCTGCCGCTCGTCGTGCGCCCGGTTGCCTATCTGCTGCCGACGACGTACGCGCTCGACCTGCTGCGCCAATACGCGCTCGGCACCCGTCCCCTGCTCGATTCGCGGATCGAATGGCTGGCGCTCACGGCACTCACGGTCGTGACACTGCTCGTCGGGCAGCGCGTCTTCCTCCGCACCGAGCACCGCATCCGCATCCGGGGCACGCTCGGGCAGCACTGAGCTGCCGGATGGCCGGTGCGCCATCGTTCACAATCGGTCCTGAGTGCACGACGAACGCTGGTGGCAAGGCGCGGTCATCTACCAGATCTATCCGCGCAGCTTTGCCGATGCCAACGGCGACGGGATCGGCGACCTGGCCGGCATTCTGAGCCGGCTCGACCACCTCCGCGGTGGACCGATGTCGCTGGGTGTCGACGCCGTCTGGCTCTCCCCCTTCTACCCCTCGCCGTTCGCAGACTTCGGCTATGACGTCAGCGATTTCACCGATGTGGCCTCCGAGTTCGGGACGCTCGCCGATCTCGACGCGCTCATCGCCGCCTGCCACGCCCGGGGCCTGCGGGTCCTGCTCGACCTCGTTGCCGACCATACCTCCGACCAGCACCCGTGGTTCGTCGAGGCGCGCTCAGTGCGCGACAGCGAGTACCGGAACTGGTACTGGTGGGCCGATCCCAGACATGACGGCGGGCCGCCGAACAACTGGACCAGCGCCTTTGGCGAGTCCGCCTGGCTGTTCGACGAAGCCTCCGGCCAGTACTACCTGCACTCATTCTTCCGCGAGCAGCCCGATCTGAACTGGGCCAACCCGGCCGTGTCGAACGCGATCGCCGAGGTGATGCGCTTCTGGATGCGACGCGGCATCGACGGCTTTCGAGTGGATGCCATCGATGCGGTCGGCAAGGATCCATCGCTCTCTGACAACCCGCGAGAGCTGCGCCGGCCGACTCCCTTTCCCGCCGACCCGGCGGGCCAGTATCGCCTCTGGAATCGCGATCGCCCCGAGACCGCGAGTGTCGTACGGGCGATGCGTCGCGTCGCCGACGAGTTCGAGGATCGCGTGCTCCTCGGGGAGGCGTACGTCCCGGCCGAGCGGATCGTTGCCTACGCCGGCGATGGATCCGATGATCGTCTTCACCTCGCTTTCGATTTCGAGCTGTTCCTCTCCGAATGGGACGCCGATCTTTTCGGACACGCCATCGCGCGCGGGCTCGCCTACTCGGCGCCTGGAACGGCCCCCGCGTGGGCCTTTTCGAACCACGACCAGCGCCGCCACGCCTCGCGCTTCGGCCTCGACGCGGCTCCGCTGGCGGCGCTGATCCTGCTGACCCTGCGCGGAACGAGCGTCCTCTACGCTGGCGAGGAGATCGGCATGATCGACGGCCCGCCGGGAACAGGTCCGGGCCACGACCGAATTGGTCGCGACCGCTCGCGCACCCCGATGCAGTGGGACGGCTCGACGTCGGGCGGCTTCACCACCGGCCGGCCGTGGCTCCCTCTGGTCGACCCAGAGCGTGCAAACGTCGCTGACCAGGCACAGGATCCCCGCTCGCTGTACGCCCTGTACCGGCGGCTCATCGCGCTTCGCGCCTCCTCTCCGGCCATGCGGCATGGCCAGCAGCGGATGGTCGATGGGCTTGGGCCGGACATCCTGGCCTGGACGCGGACTCTCGGAAGCGAGCGGATCCTGGTGCTGGCAAACATGTCGCGTAAGGAGGCGATTGTCGACGCCCGGGGCGTCGGCCAGAAGGGGCGAATGCTGCTCGGCACGTCGATTCCCGGCGACGCTCGTCAGCCCATTGCTGACATGGGGCACGTGCACCTCGACGGCCTCGAGGGCCTGATCACGGAACTGACGCCGCCTGGCCCGCCTCGTGCTGTAATAGGCCGCGGATGAGCGCCCGAAGACCGCCTGATCGCCCATTTGACGACGATCGCCCACGCATTGATCCCCTCCTCGAAGCTCGTGAGACGCACCGTGGGCGGCGTCCAGGCGACGTCCGAGTGAAGATCGTCCGCGTTGCGGGTGACGAATTCGAGCGCGGCGTGGGTGGCAGCCTGGTCGCCTCGGAGAGCACCATCGGCACCCGGACCGGCTGGCATTCCACGCTGCGTGCGCTCCGTACCCTCCTCATCGGCCGGCCCATCAGCTCGCTCGAGGAACACCGCGAGCGGCTGACCAAGGTCAAAGCGCTCGCCATCTTTTCGTCGGACAACATCAGCTCATCGGCCTACGCCACCGAAGAGATGATGCGGATCCTGGTCCTGGCCGGGATCGCGAGCTTCTCGCTGGTGATGCCGATCACGCTGGTCATCGCCCTGGTCCTCGCGATCGTCGCGACCAGCTACCGCCAGACGATCAAGGCGTATCCAAACGGCGCCAGCAGCTACATCGTCGCCAGCGACAACCTGGGTACCTTCGCGGGACTGGTGGCCGCCGCGGCGCTCCTGATCGATTACGTGCTGACCGTCGCCGTATCAGTCTCCGCCGGGGTGGCGGCCGTCACCTCGATCGTGCCTGCCCTTTTCGACCTGCGCGTCGTGCTCGCGGTGGCGATCGTCGCAGTCCTGATGCTCGGCAACCTGCGCGGGATTCGCGAGTCCGGCACGATCTTCATGACCCCAACCTATCTCTATATCTTCGCTATCGGCGGGATCATCGCATGGGGACTCTTCCGCTCCCTGGTCCTGCATGACCTGGGCACATTCCACCCGCCCGCCGACTGGATCCGCGCAGAGCAGGGAACGAGCATCCTCAGTCTCTTCCTCATCCTGCGAGCTTTCAGCTCCGGGGCCGCTGCGCTCACTGGGGTCGAGGCGATCTCGGATGGCGTTCCCGCCTTCCAGCCCCCCGAGTGGCGAAATGCCCGGACGACGCTCACCTGGGCGGCCGCGATCTTCGGGATGCTCTTCATTGGTATCAGCTTCCTCGCGAGCACCATCAACGTCGTGCCCGACCCATCGGAGAAGCAAACGATCCTGTCGCTGATCACCCGACAGGTGGCGGGCGATGGCGTCTACTTCTGGATCGTCCAGGCCGCGACCACGCTGATCCTGGCCCTCGCGGCCAACACGAGCTTCGCGGACTTTCCCAGACTCTCGAGCTTCCTGGCCCGCGATGGCTTCATGCCGCGTCAGTTCGCGTTCCGCGGCGAACGGCTGGCCTTCACCACCGGCATCATCGCCCTCTCGCTGCTCGCAACACTGCTGCTGGTCGTCTTCCAAGCCAGCGTCACGGCACTGATCCCGCTTTACACGCTGGGCGTCTTCGTGGCCTTCACCCTGTCGCAGTCAGGCATGGTCGTGCGCTGGTGGCGGCGTCGCGAGGCTGGCTGGCGGCGCGGGCTGATGATCAACGGGCTCGGAGCGGCCACCACCGCCGTGATCGCTCTGATCGTGGCGAGCACGAAGTTCCTGTCGGGTGCCTGGGTCGTGATCGTGATGGCACCGATGCTGATCACGCTCATGCTGGGGATCCGCCGGCACTACCGCGTGGTGGACGCGGCACTTGCCCTGGACCGGATCCCAGAGGGGCGCGAGACCGCCGCGGAGCCGATCGTGATCGTACCGATTGCGCGGCTCGACCGGCCAGCTCGGCAGGCAATCGCCTTCGCCAACTCGATCAGTGCCCATCCAACCGCGGTGCACATCACCAATGACCCGCAAGCGGCGGCCAAGCTGCGGGAGCGCTGGCCGGAGTGGGCCGGCAAGACCGAGCTCGTCATCGTCGAGTCGCCGTATCGGGCGCTCATTGGTCCACTCCTCCGATATATGGACGCCCTCCAGGCCCAGGATCCGACGCGGCCGATCGTGGTCGTCCTCTCGGAATTTGTGCCGCGCCATTGGTGGGAACAGCTGCTCCACAACCAGACCAGCCTCCGACTCAAGCTGCGGCTGTTCGGCAGGCGCAATACGATCGTCGCGGACGTGCCCTACCACCTGCCGAAGGGGACCTGAGAGCGTTGCCGTGCGCGCAATGGAGCTGGAGCGACCGTCGCCGGAGGGCGTGCCACCGCTCACCGCCGTCGAGCGGTCGTCTCCGGAGGTCGGGGCTGGCGAGCTGCTCCTAGCGGTCGAGGCCTGCGCTGCGTGCCGTACCGACCTCCAGCTGGTGCGCGGTGATCTTGCGCCGCACAAGCTCCCAATCATCCCCGGCCACCAGGTCGTGGGCCGAGTCGCGGCCATCGGTCCGGACGTCGATGGCTGGTCTGTCGGCGACCGAGCCGGCGCCTTCTGGCTCGCCTCGTCGTGTGGGATCTGCGCCTTCTGCCGCACGGAACGGGAGAACCTGTGCGCCGAGGCACGGTTCACCGGATGGGACGTCGACGGCGGGTACGCCGAGCGGATGATCGTCCGAGCCGACTTCGCGCTGCACCTGCCGGTCGGCTCCGCGGATGACCTGGCTCCGCTGCTGTGTGGCGGAGTGATCGGCTATCGGGCGCTCAGGCGTTCCGGCATCCAGCCTGGCGGGCGGCTGGGACTCTACGGCTTCGGCGCCTCGGCGTCGTTGGCCATCCAGGTTGCCCGCTCGTGGAAATGTGAGGTCTACGTGGCAACGCGCTCGTCCCGCGACCAGCAAAGTGCGCTGGAGCTGGGGGCCGCCTGGGCCGGCGGCATGGATGAGCCGATGCCGGTGCTGCTCGACGCGGCGGTCACGTTTGCGCCGGTCGGCTCGGCGGTAATCAATGCCCTGCGCGCTCTGGACAGGGGAGGCACCGTGGCGATCAACGCCATTCACCTCGACGGAATCCCGGCCTTCTCCTACGACGACCTGTGGTGGGAGCGCTCGATCACCTCGGTTGCCAACGTGACTCGCACCGACGCGCGCGACTTCCTGGCCCTCGCCGCGGAAATCGGGATCGTGACCAGCCCGTCGCCTTACCCACTCGCCGAGGCCTCACGTGCCCTGGCGGATCTGGAGGCGGGCGTCATCGGTGCCGGGGCGGCCGTCCTCCACCCGTAGGGGCCCTGCATCGGGGCGCTTGCACGTTCGCTACAGGTTGTGCGTGAAGTACGCCAGCGCCGATGTGACCCAGATCATTACGAAGGCAAAGGCCACGTATCGGCCGAGCCAGGGTGCGATGTTGTAGGCGAGCTGCGGGCGGAACCGAATCAAGGCGAGCTTGATGGCGACCACAGTGAACGCGGTGGCGCCGAAGAAGCCATGGATCGCGGCACGCAGCGGCATCTGCGGAGCGCCGAGATCGGTCAGGCAGAAGTAGGCGATCGCCGCCGCCAGCAGAAGCGCGATTCGGCCGCTCCAGCGGTGGGTTCGCATCAGCAACCGCATCGGCACCCGTCCGCGGGGGAGGGTGCCCATGACGGTCTCCATGGTGAAGACCTGCGTCAGCGCCAGAACCGCCACCACCGTCGCGCCGGCCGCCTTGACCAACGCCTTCTGGTCTGAATAGAGGAAGGCCGGCGTGGCGATCGCGAGGAGCGTCAGCACGAAGAGACCCAACGCCCACGCGCCAAACACGGTGGTGAGCACAAGGAAGGCCGTGGTGTACAGATCCGGGCGTCGAGTCCGATGTGCGCGGGGGGTGGCGCTCTCGGCCATGCGGTTCCTCAATCCTCGAGTGGATGCTGAGAGTAATAGACCGATAGGTTACGCACTGGCCCGGATTCGGCGGCGACACGTCCTCGCCGTGCTGGCCTCCCGAAGGTTGCGTCGGAGGATTAGATTCGTCGCCATGGAGGTTGCGCTCGGGCTCGTTGCTCCGATCCTGCTCGGTCGTCTTGTCTCCGAGTGGTTGATTGTTCCTCAGGACGCAACGCGCCGTCTGAAAGCAGAGCGGCAGCGATTGAAGGTCGATCTGCTTGCGTCCGTGGCGGCTGGCCATCAGTTCGTCCCACCGCAGAGATATCGAGCGCGACACTCGACCCGGCCGTAGACTCCTTCGTTGGGTCAGCCGGCTCTCCCCCCGCCGGCTGGCCCGCTGCACACG
>Ga0070708_100000731_pt1 | contig 24915 bp, 24 predicted proteins | sample KBSK5503metaG_FD_65469 | JGI IMG/M metagenome (GOLD analysis project Ga0070708, IMG submission 65469) | Corn, switchgrass and miscanthus rhizosphere microbial communities from Kellogg Biological Station, Michigan, USA - KBS K5-50-3 metaG | ecosystem: Host-associated > Plants > Roots >... | reverse complement strand
CAAACGCGAAGGCGCCCAGCACGGCGCCGGACAAGCGTCCCATGCCCCCGAGGATCAGCATCAGCAGAACGGCGCCGGACTCGTGCCATGACAGCATCTCCGGGTTGACGAATCCGTCCTTGACCGCGACGAGGAAGCCGGCGAGTCCGGCCAGCGCGCCGGCCAGCGTGAAAGCCGCCCACTTGTACGGAAACGTGGCAAAGCCCGCGGCGCGCATCCGTTGTTCGTTGCTCTTGATTCCCGCCAGCACGCGTCCGAAGCGGCTGCGCAGCAGCACCGCCAGAAACATGAACACGAGGAGAAGGCACGCCAGGACGAAGTAATACAGGACCACGGGCTTGCCCAAGTCGACGAATCGCATGCCGAAAAGCGCCACCTCCGGCCTGACGTTGAGATAGATGCCGTCGGTGCCGCCGCCTAACTCCGTGTCGTGCAGCACGTAGTACGCCATCTGCGCGAACGCGAGCGTCACCATGATGAAGTAGACACCCTTCGTTCGCAGCGACAAGGCGCCGACGGCGAACGCGTACACCGCAGAACACGCGATGGTTGCAGGCAGCAGCCAGAACAAATTCGCGGCGCCGTATTGGGGCGACAGCAGCACCGTCGCGTACGCTGCGATGCCGAAGAACGCCGCATGGCCAAGGCTCACGAGGCCGGTCGCGCCGACCAGCAGTTCCAGCGACAAGGCGAAGATCGCAAGGATCATGACCTTGGCCGTGAATTCGAGATAGAAGCCGGTCGTGGCCAGCGGGAAGGCCAGCAGCAGCACGATGACGACGAGCGGCACGGAATTTCTGCGGAGGGCGTGCATGTCCGTGAGGTCAGCTCTGCCTGAACAAGCCCTCGGGCTTCCACAGCAGGATCGCCGCCATCAGAAGGTAGATCGCGACGCCCGCCGCCTGCGGAAACAGCACCTTGCCGAACGTGTCGACGATGCCGACCAACAGTGACGCCAGGAACGCGCCACGCACGGATCCGATGCCGCCGATGACGACGACGACGAAACAGACGATGAGCACCTGCGCGCCCATGCCCGGATAGACCGACGATACCGGCGCGGCGATCATGCCGGCCAGAACCGCAAGCGTGACGCCCGCTGCGAAAACGACTCGATACAGGAACTTGATGTCGATGCCGAGCGACTGAATCATCTCCCGGTTCGATGCGCCCGCGCGGATCATCATGCCAAGACGCGTGCGCGCAATCACGAAGTAGAGCGCGGCGGCAACTGCGAGACAAACTGCGGAGATCGCGAGACGGTAGACAGGATATTGCATGAGGTCGCCCAGTTGCACGCTGCCGTTGAGCCACGCCGGCACCGGAACGCCGTGCACGTCGTTGTCGACCAGGATGCTGCGCAGTTCCTCGAACACCAGGATGAGGCCGTAGGTCATCAGCACCTGCTGCAGGTGATCGCGCTCATACAGGTACGAAACGAACAGCCACTCGAGCACGTATCCGAAAATCACCGCGAGGACGAGGCCGGCAAGAAGCGTCGCGATGAAGTTGCCGCCGAACACCGGCGCGAGCACGAACGCGAGATACGCGCCGATCATGTAGAAGCTGCCATGCGCGAGGTTGATGACGCCCATGATGCCGAAGATGAGCGTGAGCCCGCTGGCGACCAGGAACAGCAGCAGGCCGTACTGCAGCGCGTTCAGGCACTGGACGAGAAAGGTGGCTAAGTCCATCGCAAGTTCGTTGCGCATCCTTGGAAAGCTAAAGAGCGGCGCTTAGCCGGCCGCCGCTCTTCAACTCAATGCGTCCGCGGCGATATACGCAACCGCGGACTCGAGGTCACATCGTGCAGCCGCGTCCTGGATCGGCGAGCGCCTTCGCAGCGAGGCCGATGGACTTGTTCTCGCCGTTCTCGACTTTGCGCAGATAGAAGTCCTGCACCACGTTGTGCGAAGGCGAGAGCGTGATCTTGCCGCGCGGGCTGTCGATCTCCGCCGAGGCCATCGCGCGGTAGAGCAGTTGTCGCTGGGCGATGTCACCGCCGACGGCCCGCAATCCCAGCCCCAGGAGCTGCGCCGAATCGTAGCCTTGCACGGCATAGACGTCGGCCTTGGTGCTGTAGGCCTTGGCGTAGCCCAACCGGAATGAGTTGTTGCGCGGCGTGGTCAGGTTGTCGGCGTAGTGCAGCGTAGTGAGGAGCCCGTCGGCAGCCGCGCCCTGCGCGTCGAGCGTGCCGTCGGTAAGAAATCCCGCGCCGAGCAGCGGGACCTTCTCCTTGAGGCCGGCCGCGGCATAGTCTTTGACGAATTTGACGGCACCCCCGCCGGCGAAGAAGGCGTAGGCGCAGGTAGGCTTGATCGAGGCGATCTCGGTCAAAAGCGCCTGGAATTCCACGTTCGGGAACGGCACGAACAACTCCTTCAACACCTTGCCGCCGCCCTTCTCGAAGGTCTCCTTGAACCCGTGGACCGATTGCTCGCCGGCGGCGTACTTCCACGTGATCGTGACCGCGGTCTTGTAGCCCCGCGCTGCAGCGACGATACCCATCGCGAGCCCCGGCTGCGAATTGGAGAACGAGACGCGGAAGACGTTCGGCGCGCACAGCGGGCCGGTCGCCTCGTCGACACCGGCATTGGGAATGATCAGCAGCGTGTTGCTTTCCCGCGCAGCCTTCACGATCGCCATCTGCACGCCGGAGTGGACGGTGCCGACGATGACATCCACGTTGTCGCGCTTGATGAGCTTGTTGACGTTGTCCGCCCCCTTCGCGGGTTCCGATTCGTCGTCGACGGTGAAGTATTCGAGCTCGCGCCCGCCGAGCTTGCCGCCCTGTTCGCTTACGTAGAGCTTGAAGCCGTTCTCGATCGCGCGCCCCAGCGCCGCGTAGGTGCCGGTATAGGGCAGCATGAAGCCGACCTTGATCTTGCCGGTCTGGCCCCAGGCCAACTTCGGTCCCCCGACTGCGCCAAGGGCGCCCGCGGCGCCAAGCGCCTGGACCACGCGGCGGCGTTGCCTCCACATTTCGTTCGTTGACACTGCTCTCCTCCTTGACGTTGTTACGCGTTCTTTCAGCGGCTTGCGCTGCATCCTACACGACTCATCGCCACTCGCGCGGCTTGAAGTGCCCGATGCGGTCGCCGTCCAAAAATCATGAACGGGCCCCTATGGCGGCGCGCGCCGGAACCTGCTGCTTTTCGCGCAGGAACGCCACCACCGCGTCGGTCAGCGCCACCGGCTGGTCCCGGTGCGGCGAATGTCCGCATGCGGGCAATTTCCGCAACCAGGCATGCGGCACACGCCGCGCGATCGCCTCGACCTGCGCCATCGTCCCGTATTCGTCGTCCTCGCCCTGCACCGCCAACAGCGGACAACGTACGCGCGGCAGGCGGTCCTCGATGTTCCAGTTGCGGAAGGCGGGATCGAGCCAGATGTCGTTCCAGCCCCAGAAAGCCGAGTCGGGATCGTCGTGGTAGCGCGCGAGACGTTGCCGCAGGTCGGTCGTCGCGTAAGCATCGCGCGCGCGCTCGATGCTCGTCACACTCACGTCCTCGACGAAGACGTGCGGCGCGACGACGACCAGCCCGGCGACGCGCTCGGGAAATTCGGCAGCATAAAGGAGCGCAATGGAGCCGCCGTCGCTGTGCCCGAAAAGCCACGGCGGGTCTTCGATCCCGAGACGCGCGAACAGGGCCGGCAACACGTCGTGGGCTTGCGAATGCATGAAATCGACCGGCCATTTCTCGCCGGCGGGCCGCGGTGTCGAGTGTCCGTAGCCAGCTCGCGAATACACGAGTCCGCGCATCCCCACGGCCGCGCACAGCGACTGCGGAAAATCCCTCCACATCGCGACGGAGCCCAAGCCTTCGTGCAGGAAGACCATCAGCGGCGCCTGGTACGGGCCGTCAAGCCACGCGTATTCGAGCCACTGAGCGCGGCCGTCGATGCAAAGTTCCGCGAACGAGGAATTCATCGATGAGCGCGCCCGCTTTCAGCCCGCCGCGGCTTCGCGCAGCTTGAAGCGCTGTATCTTGCCGGTCGCGGTCTTGGGAAGTTCCGCCAGGAACCGGATTTCGCGCGGATACTTGTACGGCGCGAGCTGATCCTTGACGAACGCCTGCAGCACTTGCGACAACGCCGCGTCGCCGTCGTGCCCGGATTTGAGCACGACATAGGCAAGGGTCTTTGTGAGGCCGTCGTCACCGACCTTGCCGACGACCGCGGCCTCCTGCACCGCGTCGTGACGCATCAGCGCGGCCTCGACCTCGAACGGCGACACATACTGGCCGCTCACCTTGAGCATGTCGTCGCTGCGCCCGGCATACGTGTAGTAGCCGTCGGCACCGCGCGTATATTTGTCGCCGCTCTTCGTCCATTCGCCCTGGAACGTGGCGCGCGTGCGCTCCCGGTTCTCCCAATACATGAGCGCGGCCGACGGCCCGCGGATGAAGAGATCGCCGATGGCATCGACGCCGACCGGCCGGCCATCCTCGCCGCGCAATTCGACGTCGTACCCTTCCACCGGTGTGCCCGTCGTGCCGTAGCGCACCTGGCCGGACTGGTTGGAGAGGAAGATGTGCAGCATCTCGGTCGAGCCGATTCCGTCCAGGATTTCGCAACCGAAACGCGCGGCAAATTTTTCGCCCACCTCGCGCGGCAGCGCCTCGCCCGCGGACACGCAGCGGCGAAGCGAAACGTCGGCGCGCTGCGGAAGCTCGGGCGACGACAACATCGCGGCATAAAGGGTCGGCACGCCATAGAAAATCGTCGGCTTGTGTTGCTTCAGGCGTTGGAAGACGGCTGCGGGTGTCGCGCGCTCGGCCATCAGGATCGTCGTCGCGCCGGCTGACAGCGGAAACGTGAGGGCATTGCCGAGCCCGTAGGCAAAGAAGAGTTTTGCCGCGGAAAACACGACGTCACTTTCGATGAGTCCCAGCACCGGCTTGCCGTAGAGTTGGGCCGTCCAGTGCAGGTTGGCGTGCGTATGCACTGTGCCCTTGGGGCGCCCGGTGGAGCCCGACGAATAGAGCCAGAACGCCATGCTGTCGGCTGCAGTGTCCGCGGATCGCTGCATTACGCCCGCCGATTGCGACCACGCGGCAAAATCGACCGCAGGCGCCGGAAGCGCTTCTTTCGCGCGCGAGACGACGATGTACTTCATGTCGTGCCCGCCCTTCGCCAACGCCTGCTGCAACGTGGGCAGCAACGCGCCGGACACAAGCAGCGCCTGCGCGCGGCTGTGCGCCAGCATGTAAGCGTAGTCATCGGCGGTGAGCAGCGTGTTGACGGCAACGGGCACGATGCCCGCGTACAGCGCCCCGAGGAAGGCGACCGGAAAGTCCACGGTGTCGTGCAGGCTGAGCAGCACACGCTCGTCGCGGCGCAAGCCCAGCGCCAAGTACGCCGCAGCCGCCGATCGCACGCGCGCATCCAGCTCGCCGTAGCTCTGCGTCCCGGCATCGTCGACGTACGCGATTTTCTCGGCACGCGTGGCGTTGCCGTCGAGGAGGCTTTGCGCGAAATTGAAGCGTTCCGGCGGCGGCGTGCGCTGCGCGATCAATTGCTTCCTCCCATCGCTGTCCGGACTTTGGGCGCGCGTCCGTTCTTGAAGTATCCAGGCGGCCGTTCGAGCCCAAGCCCATTTTGCCTTGGGATCGCGATCGAAGGTGTCGGCGACCGCGCCCTCCTCTACCAAACAGGGATTGCGCTGAATTTCCCTTTGGTGGTACTTTACTGCATACAATACGGTGGTGGCAAGCAGTAAACTGCATTCCAAACGCGCCAAAATGATCGACTCCGGCATTGCAAACGACACCCCCAAGGACCCGTTCCTCACGGTCCTGGGCGACAGGGTGCGGCTGATGCGCTCCCGCCGCGGAGTGACGCGCAAGGTCCTGGCCCGGGAAGCGGGAATCTCGGAGCGGCACCTCGCCAACCTCGAGACGGGAACCGGCAACGCCTCGGTGCTGCTGCTGCGGCAACTCGCGCAGGCGCTCAATTGCTCGATGGCCGAACTGGTCGGCCAGGACGGCATCGCGTCCCCCGAACTCGTGCTCATTCGCCAGTTGCTGCGCGGGCGCGACGAGACGACGCTGCAGCGCGCGCGCCTCGCGCTGGCCGACCTTCTTGGCGCGGGACACCCCGACCCGTCGCGTTCCGGCCGGATCGCCCTCATCGGGTTGCGCGGTGCAGGCAAGTCCACACTCGGGCGCATGCTGGCCGACGACCTCGCAGTCCCCTTCGTGGAATTGAACCGCGTCATCGAGCGCCGGGCGGGTTGCGACGTCCACGAAATCCATTCCCTCTATGGTTCGTCCGCGTACCGCCGGTACGAGCAACGCGCGCTGGAGGAGACGATCGAGACGTTCCCCAGGGCCGTCATCGCGACGGCCGGAGGGCTGGTTTCCGAAGCGTCGACATTGCAGATGCTGCTGTCTCGTTGCTACACGGTCTGGCTGCGCGCCTCGCCGGAGGAGCACATGAAGCGGGTGATCGCGCAGGGCGACATGCGGCCGATGGCCGGCAACGCCGAGGCCATGGACGATTTGAAGCGGATCCTCGCGGGGCGCGAGGCGTTCTACGCCAAGGCCGACCTCACGTTCGATACCGGCGGCCAGCCTCTGGCCGATGCTTACCTGGCCTTCCGCACGAACCTCTTGAAGCGGATTCCTCAGCCTGTCCCCGAGCATGCGGCATCATGAATGCATTTTATTGCTTTACCTAGATCACTAACTGCATTATTCTGCATATCCGGCGCGCATTCCAGGCGGCCAGATAACTCTTCGAGGACCCATGGCCGGTGAACTGAACGTCGATTACCGAACCGAGCCGTCCCGATACCGACACTGGAAGCTTGGCTTCGACGGACCGGTGGCGACGCTCGTTCTCGACGTGGCCGAGGACGGCGGCGTGCGCGATGGCTACAAGCTCAAGCTCAATTCCTACGACCTGGGCGTCGATATCGAACTGCACGACGCCGTGCAGCGGATCCGCTTCGAGCATCCCGAAGTTCGCTGCGTGGTCGTGACGAGCGCCAAGGACCGGGTTTTCTGCTCCGGCGCGAACATCTTCATGCTTGGCCTCTCGAGCCATCCGTGGAAAGTGAATTTCTGCAAATTCACGAACGAAACGCGCAACGGCCTGGAGGACGCGAGCCGCCATTCGGGCCTCAAGTTCATCGCCGCGGTCAACGGATCATGCGCGGGCGGCGGCTACGAACTGGCACTGGCGTGCGACGAGATCTTCCTGGTCGATGACCGCTCGTCGAGCGTTTCGTTGCCGGAAGTGCCGTTGTTGGGCGTCCTGCCGGGAACGGGTGGCCTCACCCGCATCACCGACAAGCGGCGTGTGCGCCACGACCTCGCCGACATCTTCTGCACGCGCAACGAGGGCGTGCGCGGCCAGAAAGCCAAGGATTGGCGGCTGGTCGACGCCGTCGTCAAGCCCGCGCAATTCGGCGACGCGGTGAAGGCGCGCGCGCACGAGTTGGCCGAACGGAGCGACCGGCCGGTCGACGGCAAGGGCGTCGCCCTCACGACGTTGCAGCGCACGGTCGACGACGCGGGTTATCACTACAAGCACGTCGATGTCGCCGTCGACCGCTCGAAACGCACGGCCGCGCTCACGATTCGCGGACCGGCCACGTCGCAGCCGACCGACATCGCCGGCATCGAGGCGGCCGGGGCCGCGTGGTGGCCGCTCGCGATGGCGCGCGAGCTGGACGACGCGATCCTGTCGCTGCGCACCAACGAGCTCGACATCGGCACGTGGCTCGTGAAGACCCATGGAGATCCGCAGTCGGTGCTCGCCGTCGATTCGATCCTGCAGAAGCACCGCGACCATTGGCTCGTCCGCGAAACGATCGGCCTCCTGCGACGGACACTCGCGCGGCTGGACGTCACGTCGCGGACCATGTTCGCGCTGATCGAACCTGAGTCGTGCTTTGCGGGAACGCTGCTGGAACTCGCCCTCGCCGCAGATCGCGCGTACATGGCGAGCCTGCCCGACGACCCGGCGCGGGAACCGTGCATTGCCGTGACGGAACTGAACTTCGGCGCGTATCCGATGGTGAGCGGCCAGTCGCGGCTCGCGCGCCGCTTCTACGACGAATCCGTGCCGCTCGACGCGGTGCGTAACGCCATTGGTACATCGATCTCTTCCGCGGAGGCCGAGCGCCTGGGACTGGTGACCGCGGCGCCGGACGATCTCGACTGGGCCGATGAAATACGGATTGCGCTGGAAGAGCGCGCGAGCATGTCGCCGGACGCGCTGACCGGCCTCGAGGCCAACCTGCGCTTCGGCGGCAAGGAAACGATGGAGACGCGCATCTTCGGGCGCCTGTCCGCGTGGCAGAACTGGATTTTCATCCGGCCCAACGCAATCGGTGAGAAGGGCGCGCTGAAGGTCTACGGAAAAGGTGGCAAGGCGCAGTTCGATTTCACGCGCGTTTGACCGACAAGAGAGCAAACCATGACGAGTATCGATTACAGCGAGAAAATTCCCAACAACGTCGACCTCGCTGGCGACAGGACGTTGCAACGAGCGCTGGAGCAGTGGCAGCCGAATTTCCTCAACTGGTGGTCGGACATGGGGCCCGACGGCTCGCAGAACTTCGACGTCTATTTGCGGACCGCCGTGAGCGTGGAGCCGGGCGGATGGGCGCATTTCGATCACGTGAAAATGCCGGACTACCGCTGGGGCATTTTTTTGGCACCCGCCGAGACCGATCGCAGGATTCACTTCGGCGAGCACCTGGGCGAGCCGGCGTGGCAGGACGTCCCCGGCGAGCACCGCGCAAACCTGCGCCGGATCATTGTGACGCAGGGCGACACCGAGCCCGCGTCGGTGGAACAGCAACGACACTTGGGTCTCACGTGCCCGTCGCAATACGACCTGCGCAACCTCTTTCAAGTCAACGTCGAGGAAGGCCGCCACCTGTGGGCGATGGTGTATCTGCTTCACCGCTATTTCGGGCGCGATGGTCGCGAGGAAGCGGAAGAGTTGCTGCAGCGGCGCTCGGGAGACACGGACAATCCACGCATCCTCGGCGCGTTCAACGAAAAGACGCCCGATTGGCTTGCGTTTTTCATGTTCACCTATTTCACCGACCGCGACGGCAAGTTCCAGTTGTGCGCGCTGGCCGAATCGGGCTTCGACCCGCTGGCACGGACGACGAAATTCATGTTGACCGAGGAAGCGCACCACATGTTCGTCGGCGAATCCGGTGTCGCGCGCATCCTGCAGCGAACTTGTGAAATCATGAAGCAGCAGGCGACCGACGATCCCGCCCGCATCCGTGCCGCCGGCGCGATCGACCTGCCGACGATCCAGCGCTATCTCAATTTCCATTTCTCGGTGACCGTCGATCTCTTCGGCGCCGACCAGTCTTCGAACGCGGCGATCTTCTACAACGCGGGATTGAAGGGCCGCTTCGAGGAAGGAAAGCGCGCCGACGATCATCGGCTGCGCGATGCGCAGTACGATATCCTGGAAGCCGTCGACGGCCGGCTCGCCGAACGCGCGGCGCCGATGCAAAATGCGCTGAACGAAGTGCTGCGTGACGATTACATCAAAGATTCGGTGAGCGGCATCGGCCGCTGGAACAAGGTGATGGAAAAGGCTGGCATCGCAACCCGCCTGACAGTTCCGCACAAGGCGTTCAACCGGAAGATCGGCACGCTCGCCAGCACGCGCGTGTCGCCCGACGGTCGCGTCGTCAGCGAGGCCGACTGGGCCGAGCATGAACGCGAGTGGCTCGCCACACCGGAGGATCGCGCCTTCGTTGCATCATTGATGGGGCGCGTCGTGGAACCCGGGCGGTTTGCGAACTGGATCGCGCCGCCTTCCATCGGCATCAACAAGCAGCCCATCGATTTCCAATACGTTCGATTCAACTAGGGCCCTGGTCATCGCAATGAAAGCAGACGTCGCGCCGACCGAGGTCATCCGCCAGCACCTCATCGACCCGGAGATCTGCATTCGCTGCAACACGTGCGAGGAGACCTGCCCGGTCCACGCGATCTCGCACGACGGGCGCAACTACGTCGTCGACGCCGCGATCTGCGAAGGCTGCAACGCGTGCATCTCGCCCTGCCCCACGGGTTCGATCGACAACTGGCGGCAGGTGTCCCTGACAAAGGTCTACACGCTCGACGAACAATTCGCGTGGGACGTGCTGCCGGTACAGGAAGACTTGGGCGTCGACGCGGCCGCCGAGATCCCGCAGGAGATCGCGCGCATCACCGCGGACGCAAGCGCCGGTCAAGGCGGGGCAGCGCCACCGCCGTGGTCCGCCGCGCATCCTTATGTGAACCTGCACACGCAGGCGCTGCCCGCGATCGCCACGGTCACCGGAAACTACGCGCTCACCGCGGAGGATGCATCGAGCGACATCCGGCATATCGTCCTCGACTTCGGCGCCACCGCGTTCCCGGTCCTCGAAGGGCAGACGATCGGCATCGTCCCGCCCGGAACCGACGCGCAGGGCCGCCCGCATTTCGTCCGCCTGTATTCGGTCGCAAGCCCGCGCGAAGGCGAGCGTCCGCGCTACAACAACGTCGCGCTCACCGTCAAGCGCGTCACGGCCGATCACGCGGGGCAGGCTGTGAAAGGCGTGGCGTCGAATTACCTGTGCGATCTTAGCAAGGGAGACGCTGTCAAAATCGTCGGTCCGTTCGGCACGAGCTTCCTCATGCCGAACCACCCGGGCTCGAGCCTTCTCATGATCTGCACCGGCACCGGATCGGCGCCGATGCGGGCGATGACCGAGCGCCGCCGGCGCCGCATTGCGCAAAAGGAAGGCGGCGAACTGATGTTGTTCTTTGGCGCGCGCGCGCCGGAGGAACTCCCCTATTTCGGACCGCTGTTGAAGCTGCCCCGCGATTTCATCGACATCAACTTCGCGTTCTCGCGCGTACCCGGCCAGCCGAAGCACTACGTCCAGGACCTGATCCGGCGCCGAGGCGACGACGTGGCGCGGTTGCTGCGCGACGACCAATGCTACATCTACGTCTGCGGGCTGAGGGGCATGGAAGAAGGCGTCGCGGAGGCTTTTCGCGACCTCTGCCGAGAGCACGCGATGGATTGGGATGCCCTGCTGCCCGAATTGCGCAGCAAGGGTCGCTACCATCTCGAAACCTACTGATCCGGCCGCGTACTCACACGATGCGATTCTCGCAAATCCACGCCGGACAAGTCATCCACTGCGGCCCCGCTCGCTTGTCCGAGCAGCAGATCACCGATTTCGCCCGCGATTACGATCCGCAATGGTTCCACACCGACGCGAAACGCGCCGCGGCGAGCACCTGGAAGGGCCTCATCGCCAGCGGCTGGCAGACGTGCGCCATCGCGATGCGCCTCGCGTGCGACGAAATTCTCGCCGGCTCGGAGTCGTTCGGCTCGCCGGGACTCGCGTATCTCAAGTGGGAAAATCCGGTCCGGCCGGACGACACGCTCAGTCTGCGCGTCGACGTGCTCGATGTCCGCGTCGCCCGAAGCAATTCCGCGCTCGGCATCGTCCGATGGCGGTGGCGACTGCGCAACCAGAACGAGCAGGACGTGCTCGACCTCGAGGCGACCAGCCTCTTCGATCTCGCCGTGAACCTCGGATGATCAGTTGCCGGACTTGAGCTCGAGCGCCCGCGCGTAGACCACGTCGCGCTTGATGCCGGTCACCGATGCCACGACGCGTGCGGCGCGTGCCGGCGGCATTTCTGCGAGCAGCGCCGCAAGCCACCGTTCGGCGTCCGCGGACAGCGCCGAATTCGCGCCACGCATCGCGCGCGCCGGCGCATCGACGATCAGAACGAATTCGCCGCGCTCGCGGTTCGTATCGCCGGCGAACCACGCATCGGCGCCGCCCAATTGAATGCGCGTGATCGTCTCGAACGCCTTGGTGAGCTCGCGGCCGACCACCAGCGCGCGCTCGCCGCCGAACGCCACAGCCAAATCGGCGACCGTCGCGCGCACACGATGCGGCGCTTCATAGACGACGATCGCGACCGGCAGTTCTGCGAAGGCGGCGAGCCGCGCGCGGCGCGCCTTGGCCTGCTGCGGCAGGAACCCCAGGAACACGAACGATTCGGCATCGAGGCCGGCAGCCGAGATCGCGGTGGCCAGGGCCGATGGGCCCGGCAGCGGAATGACCGGGTAGCCCGCGTCGCGCACTGCGCGCACGAGCCGCGCGCCGGGATCGCTGATCGCGGGCGTTCCCGCATCGCTGACCAGCGCAACACTCTTGCCCGCCTCGAGCATCGCAACGATCATTTCCACGCGCGCGGCCTCGTTATGCGCGTGCAACGACAATGTCGGTGTCGCAATCCCATAATGGCGAAGCAGCGTCGCCGTCACCCGCGTGTCCTCCGCCGCAATTGCGCTCGCGGTCGCCAGCACGTCGAGGGACCGCAACGTCACATCGCGCAGATTCCCGAGCGGCGTCGCCACCACATATAATGACCCAGCCATCGCCCTTCGCGCCGGATCTGCGTCACGATCGGCGCGCGTGCGTTCCTGCGCTGTCCGGGATCCGCTGCCCACCACTTTCACGTCCGTCTTGGCCCCCATGTTCGCGCCCTTCGTCGCATCGCACCCTTGCCGCGCGATCAGCAGGATGCTCGCTGTCGCGGTATTGGCATTGGCCGCGGCATTCTCCGCTGCGCAGACACCCGCGGCAAGCGAAGCGGCGCGCCCCCCCGAAGCTGCGGCGCCGCGGCCGGCGCCCCCTGCGAAACCCGCGCCCGAGATCGCCCTCGTGCTGCCGCTCGAGGCGATCCCCTATTCGCGCGCGGCAGATGCGGTGCGCGCCGGCTTCGTCGCTGCCGCCGATGCCGCCGGCAGCCGCGCCACCTACGTCATAATTCCGCACGCGGAAGACGGCGTGATCGGCGCGTTCGAAGCCGCGCGCAGTTCCGGCGCCAAAGTCATCGTCGGGCCGCTCGTTCGCGACGATTTGCGCGCCGTTGCGATCGCCTATCCCGAACTCCCCTGGACGCTGGCGCTGAACCAGTCCGAGGACACCGCCGCGGGCCCGTCCCAGCTCTTCACATTTGCTCTCACGGTCGAAAGCGATGCCCGCACGATCGCCCGCCGGATGCGCGACGAAGCGGCGCAGAACATCTTCGTCGTGGGTGGCGACACACCGCTTATGAAACGCTTTGCAGGAGCCTTTACCTCGGAGTGGCTGCTGGCGGGCGGCAACGCGCCGAACAGTTTTCGCTTCGATCCTGCGCCCGACGCGCTGACCGTATTGAAGCGTGAACTTGCAAAAAAGGCCCCGGACGCGGCGTTGCTCGCCGTGGATGGCGCCGAAGCCCCTCTGGTGAAGCCGTTCCTGGGGGCCGTGGCGGCGTACGCGAGCGGGCTGGCGTTCGACCGCAAATCAGCGTCCACGCTGCGTGATCTCGATGGACTGGTGATCGTGGAAATCCCGTGGCTCGTGACACCCGGCGCGCCGGAATTCGCCGGGATCCCCCGGCGCGATTTTGCGAGCGAGTCGCTGGAGCGCCTGTACGCGCTGGGGCTCGATGCGTTTCGCATCGCAGTCGCGATGAGGAATGGCCCGCCGGATCGCTTCGTGCTCGATGGAGCGACCGGCCATGTCGTGCTGGGCGAAGGCCGGCAATTCGTCCGCGAGGGGCGGCTCGCCATATTTCGCGCCGGTCAGCTCGTCCCGCTCGATGGCGCGCGCTGAAGTGCGCGGCCCGCCGGCGCGCGCGGTCGCGGGGGCGCGCGGTGAAGCACTTGCGGCGGAGTTTCTCGCGGCGCAGGGACTTCGCATCGTCCAGCGCAATTTTCGCACGCGGCGCGGCGAGATCGACCTGATCGCGCGTGACGGTGCGACGCTCGTCTTCGTCGAGGTAAGGTTGCGTCGCCATCAATCATTCGGAGGCGCGGCGGCGAGCATCACCCGTGCCAAGAGCGCGCGGATGACCGCAGCCGCGCAAGCCTATATCGCCACGCTTGGCACCCTGCCGGCGTGCCGCTTCGACGCCGTTCTGCTCGACCGACTCGATCCGCCGCGAATCACGTGGGAGCGCGACATTCTGTCGGAGTAGGGCCATCCTGCTAAAATCGCGCACGATGATCGACCACATGAAGCGCATTCGCGGCCACTTCGCGGAAAGCGCGCAACTGAAGCTCGAAGCGGCCGAAGAGCTCGCGCCCGAAATTGCCCGCGCGGCGGGCGTCCTCACCGAGTGCCTGTTCGCCGACGGAAAGATTCTTGCGTGCGGCAATGGCGGCTCGGCCGCCGACGCGCAACACTTCGCGGCGGAACTGGTCGGGCGATTCGAACGCGAGCGCCCGGAACTGCCTGCGATCTCGCTTTCCACCGACACGTCCCTGCTGACCGCGATCGCCAACGATTATTCGTTCGAGCAGGTCTTCGCAAAGCAGGTCCTGGCGCTCGGGGCCAAGGGCGACGTCCTGCTGGCGATCTCCACGTCGGGCAACTCCGGCAACGTGATGGCGGCCGTCGAAGCCGCCCACAAGCGCGAGATGCGCGTCGTCGCGCTGACCGGCAACGATGGCGGCCGTGTCGGTGAACTCATGGCACCCGGTGATGTCAACCTGTGCGTCCCGCATTCGCGGACTGCACGCATCCAGGAGGTCCATTTGCTGATGATCCATTGCCTGTGCGACACCATCGACGCCACGCTGCTCGGCGACGAATCGTGAATCGCGCACCCGTACTGCATATTGCCGCGCTCGTGGTCGCACTGGCGTCTGTCGCAGGCTGCATCCCCGTGATGGTCGCGGGCGCGGCCGGCGGCGCCGCCATGGTCGCCGTCGACCGCCGCTCGGCGGGCGCCCAGCTCGACGACGAATCGATCGAGCTCAAGGTCTCCACGCAGGCGCTCTCGCAATACGGCGATCGCATTCATCTCAACGTCACGAGCTACAACGGCGTCGTGCTGCTGAGCGGGGAAGTGCCGGACCAGGCGACCTTGACCAGCGTCGGCAACCTCGCGAAGAGCACCGAAAAGGTTCGCGTGGTGAACAATGAATTGGTCGTGGGCCCGAACGCGGACCTGTCGGCCCGCTCCAACGACACGTACATCACGTCCAAGGTCAAGACGCGGATGATCGAGGCGAACAAGTTTCCGCCCAACGCCGTCAAAGTCGTCACGGAGCGCGGCGTGGTTTACCTGTTGGGCATCGTATCGACGGAGGAAGGCACTGCCGCGGGCGAAACCGCGGCGACCACGTCGGGCGTCGTGCGCGTCGTCAAGTTCTTCCAGTATCGCTAGACGTGCGGGCTCACGAGATGCCCGAAGCCGCCGGCCTCCCCGCGCCACGCTATCCGGCCAAGGTCGCGTCGGCCGCCGATACCCTTGCGCGCATCGCGCTCCTGCCTCGTCCGGTCGTGTTCACCAACGGTGTCTTCGACCTCTTGCACCGCGGCCACGTGACCTACCTCGAGCAGGCGCGCGGCCTCGGCGCATCGCTGGTGGTCGCGGTCAATTCCGACGCGTCGGTGAAACGCCTGGGCAAGGGCGGTGAACGCCCGCTCAATACGCAGGACGATCGGATGGCGGTGCTGGCGGCGCTCGCGGCCGTCGATCTCGTCGTGCCTTTCGACGCCGACACGCCGCGCGAGTTGATCGTCGCGGCGATGCCCGACATCCTGGTCAAGGGTGGCGATTACACTGCGCAAACGACGGCCGGTGCGGCGGAAGTCATCGCGCACGGCGGCCGCTTTGTCGCGGTCCCGTTTGCCTTCGAGCGCTCGACGACGGCGCTCGTGCGCCGCCTTCGCCTGCTATAATTTTTATCATCATGATGCAGCACGACCGCGAAGTCGACGCACGGGGACTCAATTGCCCGCTGCCCATCCTGCGCACGAAAAAGGCGCTGAACGACATGGCGAGCGGTGAGAGTTTGCGCGTCGTCGCCACCGATCCTGGCAGCGTCCGCGATTTTCTCGCCTTCGCCAAGCAAACCGGCAACGTGCTCGTCGAGCACGGCGAGCAGGATGGCGAATTCTGGTTTGTGTTGAAGCGCCGCTAAAGCAACGCGCCGTTCCTACCGCCGATAGCGATTGAGGAAGTCCGCGACGATGCCGCGTTGCGAACGATCGATCGCGGCGTCGAGCGACCGGTCGGACGAGTCGTACTGCTTGGCCCTGCGGAATGCCGCTATCGCATCCTGGTGATAGCCCTGGGCCTGCAGCGCCTGGCCCAGGCAGCGGTACGAATCGGCATTCGCCAACTCGAGCTCGGTCCACGCACGGCAGAGTTCGGCCGCGCGCCGCCAGTTGCCCGCGCGCAGCATCCGTGGACCTTCTTCGCTGACCACGGCGATTTTCGCACGGCGTTCGGCGAACAGCGTCGCCACTTCCGGGTCGACGGGCTCGGAGCTCGAGCGCACAGGCGCCGCGGTTCCGGGAACTGAGGACGCCGGCATCGTGCCGGCCGGCGCAATCACGGTAATCGCCGCCGGGGCCGAAGCGGAAGCGGGCGACTTGCCGCTGATCGGCCCGCCGCCGCCTGCGAACCCCGCGGAAAACGTGCTGGCCGACGGCCACGCATCGACGATCGTCGTGCGTGCCCACGCGATCGATTCGGCCATCGGCTGATGCCACGCAACGCCGTAGAGCCACAGCATCGCCGCGAGACCGCAGACACCGGTCACCGTGTTGAGCACACCCGGAGGGCCGTGCGTCACCAGCACGTCCTGCGCGAAATCCCAATCCGTTTCCTGATTCTGCGCGATCTTTTCATATGCGACGGCGATCAACACCGGCGCAAGAAGCGGAAAGCCGCAAGCGACCCCTTCCCACCAGACGCGGAACGACCGCTGTAGCGCGCGCCGGAGTTGTGCGCGAGTATCCCTGCGCGCGTAGGCATCCGAGATCGAGAATTGCAGGAAGACGCCGAAGAGCCACTTGCCGGGTGTCGTGCCCACCGACGCAATGAGCAGCGACTCGATCGGGACCCATGACCCAGTGATGAGGACGGGTGCGAGCAGCGGATGGCCGAGCCAGTAGGACAGCTCTTCCGGCACAAGCCCCAGTGCGCGCAATTCCGACAACAGGAGCGCAAGGACAAGACCCCAGATCGCGTAGTCGAAGAGCCGCGCGGCGAGGCGCTGCCAGGGTCGCGGTTCGCTGGTCCGTCCGGACTTCGCGCGCTCGAGCTCCGCCATCCGCAGCTGAAAAATCCAGCTCGCGTCTTCCTGCGGCTGGTTGGTGCCCAGGAAAACGCTCTTCTCGCGGCGCCAGTTGAGGATCGCGAGGTCGGTTTGCGGCACCAGCAGCGGCTGCGACGGGCTGCTGCGCCTTGCCATGTACGCGATCCCGTGCACGATGCCGTAGACCAGCGTCAACGCCAGCAGCGTGATCGTGAGCCAGACCAAGACCTGCTTCGCGACGAGGATCGTGTCGGCGGGCGTCACAAAGGCGATGGCCGACGCGATGAACGCGCCGAAGAGCGCACACAATCCGATCGTCACAATCGGCGAACGTCCGAAAGACGCGACGCGTTCCGTGAGCCCCGGGTGGTGCAGGGTGAACTCCGATACCGGCTCGTCGGCGTCGAGGCCCGTTTCCAGGTCTTCGTCCATCGCTTCGGGCGACGGGGGCGGCAGCGGTTCGACGATGTTGCCGACGTCGGTCTGCTCGCCGGCCTCGGCGACCGCGTTGTTGACGACGTGCGCGATGCGCTGCTCGGTCGTGCCGGTGGATACCGCAAGCTCGTTGTCGTAACGATGCCGGCGCTCCGGATCGGAAAGGATCCGGCTCGCGTGATTGATAAAGCGCAGCGCCTCCTCGACGTTGCCTTGGCCATCGCGGGTCTTGGCGTAATACTTGCGAATCAGCCGGCGCAAGCTTGCCCGCACGTCCTCATCGGAGGATGTGGGGAGAATGCCCAGCGCTTCGTAAAGCGTTGCCTTCATGCGGCTTCGGGGTCGACGATCAATTATGCCGTTGGAATCTTGGGCGAAAAGCCCCGGCAAGGCAAGGTAACCTCTGCAATAAGCAATAAGCAGGCCGTGTACCCGCAAAGCAGACGGACGCAATCGCCCTGGCGCGGTGGCGTCCTACAATGCAAAACGGCCCCGGAGGGCCGCTTTGACGCTTTTATGCACGTTGGACGCGCGCGCCGTTCATTCGGTCTTGCCGGCGTCCCTCGGCTGGTTTCTGTGGGCCAGCTTTTCGCGGATCCGGGCCGACTTGCCCGAGCGCTCGCGAAGGTAATAAAGCTTGGCGCGGCGGACATCGCCGCGGCGCTTCACTTCGATCGACGCCAGCATCGGTGAGTAGGTCTGGAACGTGCGCTCGACCCCTTCCCCGCTGGAGATCTTGCGGACGGTGAACGACGAATTGAGCCCGCGATTGCGCTTGCCGATGACCACGCCTTCATAGGCCTGGACGCGCTTGCGCTCGCCTTCGACCACGCTGACGTTGACGATGACCGTATCGCCCGGGGCGAACTCGGGGATCGTCTTGCCCAGCCGACTGATTTCTTCCTTCTCCAGTTGCTCGATGATGTTCATACGCTTTCCCTAAAGGTGGCATCGGTGGTCCCAAAAGTTGCCCACCAGCCTTGGCACCCAGCGCAGGGACGAACCCTGATGGGCGCGGTTTGTGGCGACGCGCCGCTTAAAGCGCGCCAGCTTTTCTACTTCCTCACCTCGTCACTTCTTCACCGCTTCAGCGGCGTGTTCGCGCTGATACTCCGCGAGCAGCGCCGCTTCGTCCTTCGTGAGATGCCGGCTTGCCAGCAGTTCCGGCCGCCGTTCCCACGTCCGCCCCAGCGACTGCTTCTGCCGCCAGCGCTTGATTTGCGCATGATGCCCCGACAATAGTACTTCAGGCACCGCCACGCCTTCCAGCACTTCCGGCCGCGTGTAATGCGGGCAGTCGAGGAGCCCGTCGGCGAAGGAATCCTGCTGCGCCGACTGCTCGTCGTTCAACGCGCCGGGCAATTGGCGCGCGATCGCATCGATCAGCATCAGCGCGGGCAATTCGCCGCCCGAAACCACAAACTCGCCAATCGCAATTTCCTCGTCCGCCTCGCGGGCGAGGAGGCGCTCATCGATTCCTTCGTAGCGCCCCGCCAGCAGGATGTACCCCGCGTTCGTTGCCCGCGCCAGCGCCAGCACACGCATGTGCGTCAGCGGCACGCCGGCGGGCGACAGGTGGATGACTCGCGGCGCCGCGACGCCCTCCGCACTCTGCGCAGCCTTCGCCGCTGCGATCGCCTGGCCCAAGGGCTCTGCCAGCATCACCATCCCCGGACCGCCTCCATAGGGGCGATCGTCGACGGTCTTGTGGTTGTCGGTCGTGAATTCGCGTGGATTCCACAATCGCAGCTGCCACAGACCGCGCTCTCGCGCCCTGCCGGTCACACCAAAACCTGCGGCGTGCTCGACCATTTCCGGAAACAGCGTCACGACATCGATGCGCACCGCAGTTTCCCGCAAAAAATCAATAATCGAGTTGCCAGTCGACGTCGATCCGGCCAGCCACCGTGTCGACGCCATCCACATAAACCGGTACGAAGGGAATCATCCGTTCCACCGCCGTCACCTCGTCAGTGACACAAAGCACCGGGTGCGCGCCGAAGTCCTGCACCGTCGTCACTTTGCCCAAGCGCTCGCCCTGCCGATTCACGACTTCGAGTCCGACGAGATCGGCGTAGTAGATCTCGTTCTCCGCGGGCGCCGGCAGCGAGGCTCGCGGCACACCGACGTCGGCACCCTTCAGCGCGGCAGCGGCTTCGCGATCGCCGATGCCGGCGAGCTGCGCGATCAACGTGGCGCCATGCTCGCGGGAAGCTTCGATCGCGTATTCGCGCCAGCCGCCGATGGCCTTGTCGCCCCCTGCCCTCGGACGAATCCACCACACCGCGTGATCGAGCAACGCGGCGCGATCTTCCGTGTATGCGTGAACCTTGACCCAGCCCTTGACGCCATAGGGGGCGAGAATGCGCCCCATGACCATGTAGTCGTCGGGGCCCAGTGCGACCTCGGCTGCCGGCTCAGTTGCCGCTCAGTTGCCGCTCAGTTGCCGCTCAGTTGCCCATTACGCCGCTGCGGGAGCCGCTGCCGCGGGTGCCACCGCGGGTGCCACCGCCGCCGCAACCTTCGGCACCGATTTCTTGACGAGGCCCGCCACGGTGTCGGACAGCTTGGCACCCCGCTCCTGCCAGTACGAAATGCGATCGAAGGACAGGCGCAGGCCCTCCTCGTTCGCGTTGGCGATCGGGTTGTAGAAGCCGACGCGTTCGATGAAGCGGCCGTCGCGGCGGCTGCGCGAATCGGCGACGACGACGTTGTAGAAGGGGCGCTTCTTGGCGCCCCCGCGGGCCAATCTGATCACGACCATGGCGGTTACCTTCGGAATGCGGTTTGCGAGAAAAGCCTGAAATTGTACGCCAATTTAGTGGGTTAGCACAACCTTCGGGTAGCTGATTCCGCTGGCCTTGAGTGCTGGCAGCGCCAGTCCGGCGCAACGTGGATCAACCATTTATCGGCGCAAAATCAGCCGGTTAGGAGCTGTGTCCGCAATGATGCTGCCGGAGCGACTGGTTTACCGAACGCTGCCTGTGTTGAGCGTCGATCCGTCTTGAGGATCATCCAATTTCGCGATATCTCCCGGATCGACGCTCCAACACAGGTGGCGACCGGAATTGGACTCAGTTATCGCATCCCGGGCAACATCCCCTTCATGCCGCGCATCATCTTCTGCATTCCCCCTTTCGAGACCATCTTCATCATTTTTTGCGTCTGCTCGAACTGATTGAGGAGCTGGTTGACTTCCTGCACCGACACGCCGGCGCCGGCCGCGATCCGGCGCTTGCGCGACGCCTTGAGGAGTTCCGGCTTCGCGCGTTCCAGCGGCGTCATCGAATTGATGATGCCCTCGAGCCGCCCGATCCGCCGCTCGTCGACCGTCGCCGTCTGCGCAGCGCGCGCGAGCTCCGCCGGCAGCTTGTCGATCATTCCCGCGAGGCCACCCATCTTGCGCATCTGCCCGATCTGCGCGCGGAAATCGGTGAGATCGAATCCCTTGCCCGACTTGACCTTCTTCGCGAGCTTTTCCGCCTCGGCGAGGTCGACATTTTTCCGCGCGTCCTCGATGAGCGACAACACGTCGCCCATGCCGAGGATGCGCGACGCCATGCGCTCGGGGTGAAACGTCTCGAGACCGTCGATCTTTTCGGAGACTCCGGCGAACTTGATCGGAGCGCCCGTGACGTGGCGCACCGACAACGCCGCGCCGCCGCGCGAATCGCCATCGAGCTTGGTCAGCACCACGCCGGTGAGCGGCAGCGCATCGCGGAACGCCCGCGCGGTGTTCACCGCATCCTGACCCTGCATCGCATCGACGACAAACAGCGTTTCGATCGGCTTGACCGCCGCGTGCAATGCGGTGATCTCGTTCATCATCGCGTCGTCGATCGCAAGCCGGCCGGCCGTATCGACGATCAATACGTCGTGATAGTGCCTTCGCGCCCAGTCGAGCGCCGCATCGGCGATCGCCGCAGGTTGCTGGTCCACGGTCGACGGAAAAATGTCGACGCCCACCTGTCCGGCAAGTGCGCGCAATTGCTCGATCGCCGCCGGACGATAGACGTCGGTCGACACGAGCAGCACCTTTTTCTTCTGTTCCAGACGAAGGAGCCGCGCGAGCTTGGCGGCCGTCGTCGTCTTGCCGGTTCCCTGCAGCCCGGCGAGCAGAATCACCGCCGGCGGCTGCGTCGCAAACGACAGAGGCGCCGCCGCGCCGCCCATCAACGCCGCGAGTTCGCGGTGCACGATGCCGATCAGCGCCTGGCCCGGCGTCAGCGAGTCCGCGACTTCTGCGCCGATCGCCTTTTGCCTGATCGCGTCGATGAATTCCCTGACGACCGGAAGCGCGACGTCGGCTTCGAGCAGCGCGAGACGGACTTCGCGGAGCGCGTCCTGAATATTGACGTCGGTGAGCCGCGCCTGGCCGCGCAGCTCCTTGACGACGCGGGAAAACCGTTGGGTCAGATTGTCGAGCATCGAGAGTTGGGCGGTGGGCGTTTCGCCTCAGGGCGGGCGGCACGCATCGGGTAAACTGAAGGTCGCGCGAGCCATCCTGTGCCCAGTGCGACTCCGAACCGTGATTTTACTGCACTTCGCCGTCGCCGCTCTCTACGCCGCTGCCGCGTGGGCCCGTTGGCCGCGCGCCGGCGCGCCCACGCCGGCGCGCGCGCGCGCATGGCTGCTGCCTCTCGCACTCACGCTCCACGCGTACGCGATCACGCGCGCGATCGCCACACCTTCCGGCTTCGACCTCTCCTTCGCCAACGCCGTATCGCTCGTCGCCGGGCTCGCGGTTCTCGTCGCCTGGGCGTCGGGTCTCATGCGAACGCTGCCGGGGATCGCGGCCGTCGTCCTGCCCGTCGCGGCCGTCTGTGCTCTGGCGCCGGCCGGCGGCGAGAGTCCCCACCGCTTTGCCTACGCCGATGAACCGTGGGCCGCCGTGCACATCGCCGTCGCGCTCCTGGCCTATGCACTGTTTGTCGTTGCGGCGCTGCAGGCTCTCGTATTGGTCGGACTCGAGGCGCGACTGCACCGGGGCCTGCCTGCCAGTGGCGACGGCGAAGCGCCTCCGCTGCTCATGCTCGAACGTTTCCTGTTCCGGCTGGTGGGCCTGGGGTTTGTGCTGCTCACCGCAACACTGGCCAGCGGCTTCCTGTTTTCGGAGGAGATCTTCGGACGGCCGCTCACGTTCACGCACAAGAACGTTTTTTCCGTCGCAGGGTGGCTCACGTTCGCGATCTTGCTGTTTGCCCGCTGGCGATACGGGTGGCGTGGCCAACGCGCGTTGCGCTGGATTCTCGCGGGGACGATGCTGCTCGTGCTCGGCTATCTCGGCAGCAAATTCGTTTCCGAAGTGATCCTTCGCCGCTGACGAGTTCAAGCCCTTGGACGACATCCCACTTTCCACGCTGAGCCTCGCACTGGTCGTGCTGTTGCTCCTCTCCGCGTTCTTTTCGCTTGCGGAAACGGCGATGATGGCGTCCAACCGGCACCGGCTGAAACATCGCGCACAGCGCGGCGAGCGTGGCTCGCGGCTCGCGCAGTCGCTGCTGGGCAAGATGGACAAGCTGCTGGGCGTGATCCTGCTCGGCAACACGCTGGTGGCGGCGGCTGCGGCGACGCTCACCGCGGTCATCACCAAGCGGCTCTTCGGCGAGGGCGAACTGGCGCTCGCCCTCGGCACCGTGGCGATTTCATTTGCGATCCTGGTGTTCTCGGAGATCACGCCGAAGGTGATCGGCGCGGCCCACGCCGACCGCATCGCGCCGCTGGTGAGCTTCGCATTGTCGCCGTTGCTCAAGGCCGCGACGCCTGTCGTCTGGTTCGTCAACCTGTTCGTGCAAGGCCTCCTGAAATTGATGCGGATCGAGCCGGCGAGCGAGACCGGCGGGCAACTGACCCAGGAAGAGCTGCGTTCGCTTGTGCTCGAGGGAAGCCAGTACTTCCGCGGCAAGCACCGCACGATGCTCGCGAACCTGATGGACCTCGAGGCGATCACCGTCGACGACGTGATGACGCCGCGCAATCGCATCCATGCGCTCGATCTCGCGGAAAAACCCGCGCTCCTAAGGCAGCAGCTCGCCACGTCCTATCACTCGCGCGTGCCCGTCTACGAGGCGACGCTCGACAACATCGTCGGCGTTCTGCCGCTCAAGTCCGTTGTGCATTTACAACAGCAGGCGGGCGACGTCGACGCCGAACGCCTGCGGCCGCTGATACGCCCCCCCTATTTCATCCCCGCCGGGACGCCGCTGCTGACCCAATTGACGCAGTTTCAGAACGACCGCCAGCGGCTGGGACTCGTCGTCGACGAATACGGCGAATTGCAGGGCCTCGTCACGATCGAGGACATCGTCGAGGAAATCATCGGCGAATTCACGACCCAGGCGCCCGGCGGCACCGAAACCTACCGCCGCGAGGCCGACGGGAGCGTCGTCGTGGCGGGCATGGCCCTCCTGCGGACGCTGAACCGCCGGCTGGGGACCCAATTCCCGCTGGACGGTCCGAAAACCCTCAATGGGCTCATCATCGAGCATTTGGGCGACATTCCCGAGGCCGGCGTCGCCTTCAGGCTCGACGGGCAGCCCATCGAAGTCCTGCAAACGCAGGATCGCGCCGTCAAGGTCGTCAAGCTGCTTGCCCCTGTGGGCCGGGGCACGCCGCCTTTACAAACCACGGTCGAGCGGGCATCATCATCGAGTTAAGTTTTATGCAAATGGAATGGCCGTAGCCGGTGCCTCCGGCACGGCGTTTGCTTGTACTAGACACCACCAACGCCGATACCCGACCGGACATCCTGACGCCCACCATGGCCACGCACGCCGCAACGCGCAACATCAGCGGTCTCGCGCGCGCCCTTGCGCAACACGGGGTCATGACCGAGTATGAAGCGGAGACGCTGCAGACCCAGGCTCAGACGTCCAACGTGTCCTTCGTCGAGACCGTCCTGCTCGGGAAGCGACTGACCGCCGTCCAGCTCGCCGTCTTCGCGTCGCGCACGTTCGGCAATCCGCTGCTCGACCTCGCAAGCTTCGATCTCGATCAAATTCAGAAGGACCTGGTCGATCTCAGGCTGGCGCAGACGCGCCGCGTTCTTCCTCTCTACAAGCGCAACAACAAGCTGTTCGTTGCGATCTCCGATCCGGCCAACCTGCAGGTTCTGGACGAAGTCCGGTTCAAGACGAACCTCGTCCCGGAACCGGTCGTCGTCGAGGACGACAAGCTGGTGCAGGCCATCGCCAAGCTCTCCGAGGCGAGTGGGGCCGACTTCAAGAACGCGAACAACAACCTCGAGGATATCGAGGCCGGCCTCGACGACGGCATACCCGCGGCTTTCGCGGACGAGGAGTCCTCGGACATCGAGGATGCGCCGGTCGTCAAGTACATCCAGAAGCTCCTGCTCGATGCCATCGGCCGCGGTGCATCGGACATCCACTTCGAGCC
>Ga0070708_100000730_pt1 | contig 24932 bp, 19 predicted proteins | sample KBSK5503metaG_FD_65469 | JGI IMG/M metagenome (GOLD analysis project Ga0070708, IMG submission 65469) | Corn, switchgrass and miscanthus rhizosphere microbial communities from Kellogg Biological Station, Michigan, USA - KBS K5-50-3 metaG | ecosystem: Host-associated > Plants > Roots >... | reverse complement strand
ATTGAATGGCGTGATCGCTGCCACAACCCCAAGCGGCTGGCGGATCATCATTTCGTCGATGCCGCGAGCCACATCTTCCAGGTTATAGCCCTGCATCATCATCGGAATGCCGCAGGCAACCTCAAGGTTTTCGATGGCACGGCGCAGTTCTCCCTTAGCTTCAGAAAGAGTCTTGCCGTTTTCCTGGGTGATGATGCGTCCCAGTTCATCAATGTGCTCTTCCAAAAGTTGCTTCAGTTTGAATAACGGCTGAATGCGGTCTTCTGGCGGTGTACGACGCCATTCCGGGTAGGCAGCAGCCGCAGCATCCACTGCAGCGGTCACGTCGGCGTCAGTGGAGATGGGAACCTGGGCGATCAGTTCACCAGTAGCAGGATTGCTGACATCCAGCCACTCGGTCGTGGTGGCTTGTTGCCAACGACCATTGATGTAGTTGGGCAGCTTGGTCAGAGTTGGAGTAGCAACCGTCATAAGTGTCAGGTTCTAGACCGGCTGAGCTGCAGCTTCCTTTCTTTCGCAGACTGTTTGCAATGCCGACTCCAGCACCACCAGTGCTTCATCCATTTGAGCGTCCGTGATCACCAGTGGCATCAGTGCGCGGATTACGTTGGAGTACGATCCAGCCGACAAAATTATCAGACCATGCTCGTAACAATCTTGCACAATTTGTTTAGTCTCATCCGCAGCCGGCAGCCGCGTGTCTGCGGATTGCACCAGCTCCATCGCCTGCATCGCGCCCAGGCCCCGCACATCACCAATCACCGGCCATCGCCGTTGCCAGTCCAGTGCTCGTCGTTGAAACCGGTTTCCTAGTTCATTTGCGCGGGCTGAGAGGCTTTCGTTTTCATTTTCAAAGGCATCGAGCACCGCTAACGCCGCTGCACAGGATAGTGGATTACCGCCGAAAGTGCCGCCGAGACCACCTGGTTGAGGAGCATCCATGATCTCTGCCCGGCCAGTTATAGCCGCGAGCGGCAGTCCTCCACCGAGCGACTTGGCGGTCACAAAGATATCCGGCTCAATTCCGTAGTGCTCGCTGGCAAACAGAGCGCCCGTGCGGCCGAAACCCGTCTGCACTTCGTCCGCGATGAATAACACGCCATGCTTGTGGCAAATATCAATCAGAACCCGGAAATAATCTGGAGGCGGCGCCACGAAGCCGCCCTCTCCCAGCACCGGTTCCGCGATCACGGCGGCAACATCTTCCGAAGCAACTACTCGTTTAAAGGTATCTTCGAGATGGCGCGCGCAAAACAAATCGCAGGATGGATACGTGAGTGAATACGAGCAGCGATAGCAGTACGCGTATGGAATGCGATAAACATCGCCCGGGAAGGGCGCGAATCCGGCTTTGTAGGGATGAGTCTTGCTGGTCAGCGCTAAAGTCATCATAGTGCGACCGTGGAAGGCATCTTCGAAGGCGATGATCCCGGAGCGTCCGGTATGGGCACGGGCGATCTTCACCGCGTTCTCGATTGCTTCGGCGCCGCTGTTCACAAACAGAGTTTTCTTGGGAAATTTTCCGGGCGTAAGTTCATTCATCCGCTCGGCAAGGCGAACATAGCTCTCGTAAGGCGTGACCTGCGCGCAAGTGTGAAGAAAGCGATCCAGTTGTTCGCGGATAGCAGACAGAACCGAAGGCCGTCGATGCCCTACATTGTTGCAACCGATGCCGCCAGCAAAATCTATATAGCGGTTCCCGTCCACATCCTCCAGGACCGCATCTTCGGCCTTCGCCACATACACAGGCGTGGCATGAGCCAGCCCACGTGGCACCGCTCGCAGGCGGCGATCCGCCAGTGTTGTCGACTTGGGGCCTGGAATACTAGTACGTAATTGAATAGTCGCCATCTCAGTACCATCCGATGGGCTGTTCGTTCAGATTGATATGGACTTGCTTGGTTTCCAGATACTCTTCTATTCCCCACGGCCCCAGTTCTCTTCCGAAGCCGGACTGCTTGTAGCCTCCCCATGGTGCTTCCACATAGGTGGGCTGCATGTGATTCACCCATACGACGCCGGCGCGCAGCGATTTCACAGCCCGGAAAGCTTTGAAAATGTCTCGCGTCCACACAGCTGCGGCCAGGCCGTAAGGCGAATCGTTCGCAATCCTGACCGCATCCTTCTCATCTTCAAAAGGAATCACAGTTGCGACGGGACCGAAGATCTCTTCTCGCGCAATTCGCGCATTATTATCGACGTCATAAAAGATTGTCGGTTCGACGTAGTAGCCTTTCGCAAACTTCTCCGCACGACCGCCGCCGCTGGCCAGCTTGGCTTCCTTCTTGCCGACTTCCTGATAGGACCGCACCCGGTCATATTGCTCTTTACTCACGAGCGGACCCATTTTCGTATCGCGGTCCAAAGGCGCGCCCAGCTTGATCTTCTTCGCCTTTTCTGTCATAGCATCGACAAATTTCTTGTAAATCGGTTTCTGTACCAGGATTCGGCTTCCGGCGGAGCAGACTTCACCCTGATTGATGAAGACCCCAAAAAGCGCACCGTCTATGGCAGCCTCGAAATCCGCGTCAGCAAAGAAAATATTGGGTGACTTGCCACCCAGTTCGAGTGTGACTCGCTTCACTGTATCCGCCGCCATTTTTACGATCATCTTGCCAACGGCAGCGCTCCCTGTGAATGCGATCTTGTTGACATCGGGATGCTGAACCAGCGGTGCGCCGCAGCTTTCGCCGAAACCCGTGATCACATTCACCACGCCCGCAGGCAAACCGACGTCCGCCAGCCAGTTCGCCATCTCCAAAGCAGTGAGGGGCGTCTGCTCTGCGGGCTTGAGCACGCAAGTGCAGCCTGCAGCGAGCGCCGGCGCGAGCTTCCAAGCGGCCATCAAGAGAGGATAGTTCCAAGGAATGATCTGTCCGGCGACGCCGATCGGTTCTTTCAATGTAAGACTCACAGCATTGTCCGGAACCGGGTTGACGTATCCGAGAATTTTGGTCGCCAGTCCCCCGTAATACTCGAAGCAGGTAGCAACGTCGGCGATATCGAATTCCGCTTCGACAATGGGTTTGCCACAGTTGCGAGCCTCGATTTCGGCCAGCAGAGTGGCGTTTTGACGAATCTTCTCAGCCAGGCGGAATAAGACTCGGCCCCGCTCTTGTGCAGTGGTCTGTGCCCAGGGACCTTCCTCAAAAGCAGCCTTGGCTGCGGCCACGGCGCGGTTCACATCTTCAGCATTGGAATCCGGAACTTGCGCAATAATTTCTTCGCTGGCGGGATCGTATACCGGAAATGTCTTGTTCGACTTGCTGGCGACCCATTCGCCATTGATATACATCTGATAAGTGCGGACTTCAGTTTTCACTCCGCCTGGCATAAGTACCTCCGGCTATGCTTCCAACTCCGCGTGAGCTGCCATTTGTTGGTTTTTGCGACGGCCGTATACAAAAAAGAAGAACGCGGCCATGCCAACGAAAAACATTGTGCCTCCGAACATCCAAATTTCATAAGACCAAAGCGAGCTAATCTGTTGGGCAGGGAAAAACACCAGCACAATTCCCAGGATCGTGGTTAGCAGTCCACTCACGCCCGCAAAGATCAACGTGACTTTACGATAACGTCCCCTCACGAAACCCTTGCCCATCGCAAGTTTGAGCAGCGCGGCGAACATGTAAAGAAACGGAACCAACTGCAAGACAACAGCCAATGATAAAAGCTTCTGAAAGGTTTCCTGCACACCGCCCCGAGCAAAATTCATTATCACCAGAAACATTGAAACCGTCGCATGCACAATGAGGGCGGCATACGGAGTCGCGTATCGAGGATGAACCTTCGCCATCCATGATGGCATGTAGGAGTCCAGTCCAGCGACGAACGGTATACGCGCCGATCCTGCCAGCCAGGCCGAGCCAATGCCGGCGATGGAGATGCTGAGCATAAATGCGAAAGGCACGATGATCCAGGCCATGCCAACCCTGACAGCCATTTGGCTTACGGCTTGCACGATGCCTTGCAGCACGCTGATATCGTTTTTCGGTATCGCTACTAACAAAGTAAGAGTTGCTCCGATGTAAAGCAGACCGGAAAGTACGCCGCCCCAAGCGACCGCGTTTGGCAAGGTTCGTTGTGGATCTCGAATTTCGTCGCCCATGACGGAAGCCAATTCCAGCCCCACCAAACCAAAACAGATCACACCAAAAGAGTTGAGCACGAAGCGCGGATTCGCGGGAATCTGGAAATCGGCAGCAGTCACGGTCGTCCCAAATCTCAACCAGACCACCACTCCGAGACCGATCAGCCCAGTAGCGGCAATTCCAGTTCCGAAACCGCCCAGATTATTAATCCACTTTCCGACTCCGAGACCAACAATATTCAAGACCACCAACACGATCAGCAGTGAAACCGACGCGGCCAGGGCGAAAGTCTTGTTGTCAGCCAGCGCGTGATGAGCTGGCCCGAGCACAAACACGGAGACGCCCACGAAGTACAGCATGACCGTCGGAACATAGAGCATGTTGTTAGTCCAATAGCACCAACCGGAAAGAAATCCGTGGAAATCACCGAAGACTTCTTTGGCCCACAGGTAAACTCCACCTTCTCCGGGATAACGGTGGGCCAGTTCGATCACAGCAATGGCTTGTGGCCAGAAGAAAAGCGCGAGAGAGATGATCCACAACCACAGCGTCACTCCGCCGTTGGCTGCGATCGACGGCACCACATTGAGGTTGAACACCGCCACCACAAACAGCAACACCAGATCCAAGCGGCCGAGAACCCGCTTCAGATGAGGCTTTTCGACCTCATTATCCTGGACGGGCGAAACCTGATGTCGTGGCTCACGTTCTGACAACCCCACTCCTTGGCCTCTTCTAGTGGACGGCCACTGCTGCGGTACGCTCCTGTTGAGCTTTCGCGAGCGCTGGCGCGACATCTTCGAAGGCCGCGAGGTGCTTGTCGATATCGGCTTCGGTGTGCTGCACAGAAATCGTCCACTGCTCGTCCCACCAGTAAGGCTGGGCCATCAAGCCGCGGTTGACCATGCCAAACCAATAGTGGCGCCAGAGATCAATATCGATCGTCAGCCAATCTCGATAATTGCGGATCTCTTGGGGATATAGCATCAAGGCACCATTGGCGCCGGCACTCGCGATGTAGGCCTGCAAGCCAGACTTGTTCACGATCTTGCGATAACCGTCGGTCAACTTTCGGCTGAGTTTCTCGACGTGCGTATAGTTTTCGCGAGTAAGTACTTCCTTGAAAGTCGCCAGGCCCGCAGCCATCGAAACCGGATTGGTGTTATATGTTCCACCATGGAACACCTTGTGCTGAGAGATGAGATCCATCACTGACTTGTGTGCGCCGAACGCCGCCAAGGGCAGTCCACCGCCGATGGATTTCGCCAGGCAAATCATGTCGGGAGGAACGCCGAAGTACTCTGACGCTCCGCCCCAACCAAGTTTCGCTCCGGTCTTTACTTCGTCGTAGATCAGCAGCGCTCCATTCTTTGTCGCAATATCGCGCAGCGCTTCCAGGAAACCCGGCTGCGGCAGGCACAAGCCGACATTCATGAGAATCGGCTCGAGAATGATCGCGGCGATCTCTCCCCTGTTCTGTTTGAAGCGAAGCTCAACGCTGGCGATATCGTTGAAAGTCGCTACGGGCACGTTAGCAATCGAAGCCTTGGGGACACCGAGTCCACCAGGAACCGAGTTGGGCGCATTGACATCGCCGAATTCCGGCGCATGGGGCTTCACGCTGACCAGTGCGGAATCATGCAGTCCGTGATACCCACCCTCGAACTTTAGGATCTTGTCTCGTCCGGTGGCAGCGCGGGCCAGGCGAATGGCGTGCATAGTAGCTTCGGTGCCGCTATTGCCAAAACGAAGCATCTCAACCGGAAAACGCTCACAGATTTCTTCAGCCAGCTCCCACTCCATGTTGTGCGGCATGCCAAACATGGTGCCAGTCGAAAGACGCTTTTCGACTGCTTTCATCACGGCCGGATGGCAATGCCCGGCCATGAGAGCGCCGAAGCACAGGTTGTGATCGATGTATTCGTTTCCGTCGAGGTCGCGAAACCGGCTGCCCTGTGCCTCCTTCACAAAGATGGGATAGGGGTCGTAAGCGCGATAGTTGCTCGCTACCCCGAGAGGGATACGTTTGAGATTGCGCTTGTGCGCCTCAGCCGATTTTGGCGTGCGGCGCTGGAAGAGTTCGAGCTCGTGCTGAAGTGCTGGGTACATTATTTATCCAAGAGTCTCAAGGCGCAACGCGGCCATTAGATTATGCTCAAGCAGATTAAACCGTGCTTGGGCCGTGCCAGAAATTAAAAGAACAACTTCGCCGCGAATTCAATCAGCCTTGGTTCTTTTGCCCGGGAAATGCGTCCGAAGTCTGATCCATCAGAGATATTCCCGTCCGGCTGGAAGAATTGCGAGTGGTTTGCAATATTGAAGAATTCGGCGCGGAATTCCATCCGCATTCTTTCGCTAAACTGCGTGCTTTTGATCAGCGAGACATCGAAATTATTGATCCCTGGTCCGCAACAGATGGTCCGTGGCGCATTGCCCAGAGTACCCAGAGCTTGTGGCGCAAAAGCATTAGGGTCGAAATACTGGTTAGGAACCTGATCAGCAGGCGAACATGAGGTACCGGTACCAGCCACGCACCCGGTGGTATGAGGGTCGCGAGTGGTGAACTTGCCCACAAGGTCCGGACGTCCAGGCAATTCGAAATCAAAACTGTTCATGAGCTCGTTATCATCCGAGGAAAGGATACGAATCGGAAAACCACTTTGGAAAGTGGTAATCCCTGAAAGCGCCCATCCATTCAAGAGCTTTCCCGCGAAACCCTCTTTCTTGGGTATAGGGAGTTCCCAGTAATAGCTAAGCACGAAACGATGCCGAGAATCGAACAGCGATAACGAACGGCTATGTCTGAAATCAAGAGGATCTAAAATATTCTCGAAACTAGAAGCATTGTCGATTGATTTGCTGAAAGTATAAGCAAGCTGCAACTGCAGTCCTTCGCCAAAACGCTTCTCGAGGCTCGTCTGTAACGAGTTGTAGTTGGAATTTGCCACCGTGTCTTGGGCAAATACGCTGGAAAAAACAGGGATGCCATCGGGCGGACAGCCGGCTCCGGTGGTCGGCTCACACGATGGCGAACTGTAGCGGCGTAAGCCCACCAGGGTGATGTCAGTTGGATTAGGACCAGTTACGGTCGGGACTGAGCCGTACGGCAAGTGAAGAGTGACACCCATAGGAATCTCGCCAGCAGGGATGAAGTAGGAGCTATCGGCGAAAAATTGGCCGCATGCCAGGTTCGGGTCTAGGGTCTGATCAGAAATATTTTGCAGATCGAGACAAGTCTGTGCATTGCCGTAATTCAAATCGTGTGTGGCCAGTAAGCGATGTCCCTGTGAACCGACGTAGCCGATTTGGAACACCGTACCTTTGCCGATCTCGCGCTGGATTGAAAGGTTGTACTGCGCGGAATATTGCGTGCGCAGATTGGGTTGAAACTGGCCGAACAGCAGAATGGGACGGAAGGTTGACCAGTCGATCGGCTGGCCCCGCGGCGGATCAAGAATCCCGTTGAACGGATTAGGATTTACCGTAGCCCCGTCCTGCCCTAAGAACGGTGTGTTGAATAGAGTGTTGGAAACAAACGAACTTCCGCCGAAGGGTGGCTCGGCGCTGAACTGCTCGAGTACCAGTTGTTCGATCGGGTTGTAGAACAATCCCCAGCCGGCGCGAATGCTGGTTTTTCCAGAATCCCCTGGACTCCATGCGATACCGATCCGGGGTGCGAAGGCCTTGTAGTAAGTCTGAGTCAATCCTGCAGGAACTCCCGTATCTCCGGGAACAACCAGGCCAGTTGGTACGACACCCGTGTTGTTGCAGTCCGGATTAGCAATCCCAAGACCCTGGAAGTTTGCAACGCTACTGGCCGAGAGCTGGCAAGGGTAAATGGCGGAATTCTGTCCCGGCCGGAACGTCTGGACGCGATGGCCGATGTCGGTAAGCGGCGTCTGAAGCTCCCATCGTAATCCATAGTTCAAAGTTACATTCCGCCTAATCTTCCAGCTGTCCTGGCCGAACAAGGCGAAGATAGTGCTGCGGACGTTCTCGGTCTGTGCGGAACCTTGCAAATAGGAATCGGGGAAACCAAGCAAATAGTTGGGGAATAGATTTGCGTATCCAGGATCATTTGGTCCGCCACCGAAATACGAGTAATCGCCATTGATGTCAAAGTACAGAGTTTGGTCGAAGCGCTGCCGGCGCAAATCTGCACCGAACTTCATGGTGTGGCCGCCCTTAACCTTGGTCAGATTATCTGTCCATTGAAACGTGTTTCCGATCTGAGGCAATTCTCCCTCAAAGTTATTACCGAGAGAAGGACCGCCGGAAATTGCTATGAAGGGCACACCCTCGCGATTGGGTCCGAGGTTCGGCGTGATCCCGAACCGGGGATTGTTAGGATCGGCGAAGCAGGTTCCCGCCGGCACCGCCGACGTGCAAGAGTCAGTAACCAAATTAGTGTGCTGCGGGTGAAGAAAGGTTCCCTGGGCCTGGCGAAAATAAGTGAAGCGGAATTCGTTGACCAGAGTGTTGCTTGCCGCCCAATTGTGACTCAGGTTCCATTGCTGGTAACGGTCGAGGCTCTGATCGCCGAATCCAGGCACATTGGCGCCCCCGGCTTGGAATCTCGCGAATGGTTTCCCCAAATTATCGTCGTTGAAATAGTAGTACGCGCTCAACTGCTGTTTATTGTTGAGGTGGTGATCGAAGCGGAAAGTGAATTGGTCGTTGCGCAATCGCTGGACCGGAACCGAAGAAAAAAGATCCGTCCCGACGTTAGCGTGTGGGATGAACTGATTCATTAGGTCCACGGCGGTTGGGTCCATGCACTCGATTGGAATCTGGTTACCGGGAAATAGGTCTGAATATAGCATCCCATCTACGATCGGTTGACCCACGGCTGCCGCGCAGCCAGGCCGTTGATTCAGAGCGAACGAATTCGACAGTGTGCCGGCAAAGGGGTCTCCGGCCGAGAAATCACCCAAGCGCTCCGCTTCGGTGGGGACAGTAATTGTTCCCGACGAAATCCCTTTGCGTTGGCGTTCTCCTTCATACGACACAAAGAAAAAAGTGCGATCCTTGATGACGGGTCCACCGAAGGTCCCACCAAACTCGTTCTGAATAAAGGTGGGCTTCTCAGAGTCGAAATAGCCTTTTGCGTTCAGTGATTTATTGCGGAAGAATTCGTAAACATTCCCGTGAAATTCGTTGGTGCCTGATTTCGTGACCACGTTGACAATGGCCCCCGAATTACGCCCATATTCCGCATCGAAGGTGTTAGTCAACACCCGGAATTCCTGAATGCTGTCGGGAGTAGGCTGGACGGCAGGCAAGTTGGCGAATTGATCGTTGGCATCTCCGCCGTTGACGCTGAAGTTGTTGGAACGACCACGGCCGCCATTTACCGAAACTACACCTGCCCGATCGGAACCGTAGAACAAATCGCCGCCCGTAGTCGATTGCACGCCGGGCTGCAAGCTTAGGAACTGATAAGTATTGCGCTCAGCGAGAGGAAGGAGCGAGACGGACCGATCATTGACCACCGCGCCGAGCTGCGTGCTGGTAGTGTCAACCAGCGGCGCTTCGGAAGTGACTTCTATCGTCTCTTGCGCAGCACCTACCTGCAAAGTTGAATTCAGCGTGACCACACCATTGACTTCAACCGTCACTTCTTTCTGGACATTCTTCTTGAAGCCCGTCTGCTCGAACTCCACGCGATAGTTTCCAGGCGGAACTTCCACGAAAACGTAGTCGCCACTGGAATTGGTTTGCGCTGAACGACTGACTCCCGTCGCCTCGTTGGTCAATGTCACTTTTACTCCGGCCAAAACGGCACCACTTGGGTCCGCAACCCGTCCGACTACCCTGCCCCCCGTACTTTGGGCAAGCATGACGGTCGAACCCATCAGACAAAAGAGGACAAGCAGAACGCGCGTCGCCCAGAGCATTGTCGAGGATCGCATGAAGACCTCCAAATTTACCGCTGAAAGTTTAGGTTGAAAAATGACGTATTGCGTCCAACGCAAACCTTGCTATAATCGCGTAAGGTTAGAGAACCTGGTATCACACTGTCAAGGGAAAAATTGTTCTTCGTGACCATCTTTCGATGGTATGGAGAATGCCAGTTCCAAAAATGAAGTCCGCCGATCCGCATCCCTGTTTGAAAATCGGAGACGTGGCTCGCCTGGTTGGCGTTTCTCCGTCGGCAATCCGTTCCTGGGAGAAGCTGGGACTCACTCGCCCTCGGCGCACTGCGAGCAAATATCGTCTCTACACGGGGGCAGATGTAAAACTGCTCAAGCGGGCCCGTTTCCTGCGCCAAGTCAGAGGATTGAACGCTCCCGCCATTGTGCAGATGCTTAAGCAGGCTGGCCTGGTGCGTCCCGCGTCAAACGGCGCTGCCAACGCGATCGGCATTCGTCTACGTCAATTGCGCAAGAATCGAAAACTTTCTCTGGCCCGCGTGGCAAAGGCTGCCGGCATCTCGGTGGGGTTTCTTAGCGCACTTGAACGCTCCCATATGAGCGCGTCCGTGAGCACGCTGCGCAAGCTGGCGCGTTTTTACAAGACCAATATTCTTGATTTTTATGATCCCACGGAATCCAATAGTCGCCTGGTTTCTCCCGAACAGCGGAAGGTGTTGGAGGCAGGTCCGGGAGTTCGCATGGAACTGCTGGCGTGGGGAAACACGGTAATGGAGCCGCATTTATTTCGTCTCGCCCCGAGAGCGGGCAGTGGCGAGTCATATGCTCACGAAGGCGAAGAGTTTCTTTACGTACTGCGCGGTGAGTTGCACATTGAGCTCGAAGAAGAAAAATATCGTCTCAAACCAGGGGATAGTTTCTATTTCGAGAGTGCCACGCCGCATAGCTGGAAGAATCCGGGGCGCAGCGAAACTTGGCTGCTGTGGGTAAATACTCCGCCAACCTTCTAACGGAATAGTCCGTCGAGCGGACACGGGAGAGTGGCTTGTCGAACACAACGCGTCTTCTTTTAAGGCTTTGGAGCTTACTTTTAATTTCTGCGATTCTTTCTGCGGGCGCGAGCGCAGCACAGACGCCCCAACCGCATGTCGCGAACACGATATTACTCAACGGGCGTATCTATACTCTCGACTCGCGCCAGCCTTGGGCCGAGGCTGTGGCTATCAGCGGCGGCAAGATCCTCGCCGTAGGCAGGGTGAAGGACATCAGTTCATATCGCGATTCCTCCACCAAAGTCATCGATCTCGGCGGACGACTGGTGCTGCCCGGCTTCACCGATTGCCACATTCACTTCATGGACGGTTCACTGGGACTGACGCAAGTAATTCTTAACGGTGCCACGACTGTTGCAGAAATTCAGAAGCGGGTGAAGGAGTACGCGGCAGCGCATCCGAACGAAACCTGGATTACTGGCATGGGCTGGACGTATCCAACCTTTGCTCCCACTGCGCTCCCGGACAAGAAATTTCTGGACGAAGTTGTTTCCGACCGACCGGTTTACCTGGTTGCGTTCGATGGTCACAGTTCCTGGGCCAATAGCAAAGCCTTGGCGATCGCGGGCATTAAACGCGACACACCCGATCCTCCGAATGGGAAGATCGTACGAGACAACAACGGCGAAGCCACCGGCGCGCTTAAAGAGTCGGCCGGAGATTTAGTCGCGAAATTCCTTCCCAAGCCAACGCGTGAAGAACGGCTATCGGCGCTGCGTTTAGGCATGCATGAAGCCAATAAGGTTGGGCTGGTGCGAGTGCACAGTGCAGGCCAGGATTTCGAATGGCTCGACCTTTACGATGAATTGCGGCGCAAGGGCGACCTCACAGTCCGGTTTTACATCGCATACTTCCTCGACCCGCCCGAACTGACCGGCGATGCCATCCAGAAGATCGAGGCGGCGCGCCGTACATATAATGACGAGTGGATTTCGGCCGGCGTGGTGAAAACCATGCTGGATGGCGTGGTCGAAGCGCACACCGCCGCCATGCTGACTCCCTATAGTGATGATCCTACTCAGATTGGAAAACTATTCTGGGAGCCGGCGAAATATAAGCAGGCCATCAAGGAATTAGATCATCGTGGACTGCAGATCTTTACTCATGCCATCGGCGACCGTGCGGTACGCCTGTCCCTGGATGCGTACGAGGAAGCCGAGAAAAGCAATCAGACGCACGATGCGCGGCCACGCATTGAACACATTGAGACTATCAGTGCGCAAGATATTCCACGCTTCGGCAAGCTTGGCGTCGTGGCGAGCTTTCAGCCTCTGCACGCTTATCCGGATGACGACACATTAAAAATCTGGGCACGCAACGTTGGGCCAGAACGTGCTCAGCGCGCGTGGGTGTGGCGCGGCATCGAGAGCACCGGGGGACTTCTCGCCTTCGGCAGCGATTGGCCCGTCGTGACCCTGAATCCCTGGCCAGGCGTTCAGAACGCAGTAACAAGGCAGACAACTGAAGGCGATCCGCCCGAAGGTTTCGTACCTAGAGAGCGCATAAGCCTTGAAGACACAATCGAGGCCTACACTCTAGGCGCAGCCTTGGCGGGACGACGAGAAAAAACGGAAGGCTCGATTGAGCCGGGCAAACTCGCAGATCTGATCGTGCTTTCCCAGGATCTATTCAAGATTCCACCAACTGAAATTGTGAAGACGGAAGTGCTCTTAACCTTCGTCGGCGGGAAAGTTGTCTATCAATCGCCGAAGTGGAGCTCAATACCCACCCCCTCCAAGAAGGAGTCGAATTGGTGATTCGGCGGTTCGCCCTCCCACTTCTATTCGCGATAGCTGCTCTGCCTCTTGGCTCCTGTGGCAAGAAGACGCCCACTCTTAATTTGTTGGTGTGGGAAGGGTATGCCGATCCTTCTTTCGTCCACGCCTTTGAAGAGCAGTGCCACTGCAAAGTGTCCGCTTCGTACATGGGATCGAGTGACGAACTGGTCGCCAAGTTGCGCGGCGGAAGCGCCGGCAATTATGACGTGATCTCGCCATCCAGCGATGTAGCGACCATGATCGCATCCGCGGGATTGGCGGCGCCGCTTGATCTCTCAAAAATTCCCAGCTATACACGGCTTTCACCACAGCTCACTTCCCTCCCCCTGGTGCGCATGAATTCACAAGTGTACGGCGTGCCTTTCATGTGGGGCCCTAATCCTTTGATCTACGACGCCACAACTTTCAGGCATGCGCCCGAAAGCTGGAACGTGCTCTGGGACCCGAAGTACCGTGGCAAGATTTCAGTGTGGGATGATCTTTCGACCGTGTACATGGCGGCGCAGATCCTGGGGTATGACAAACCTGAGCCCGCCCAGCTCTACAATCTCAGCGACGAACAACTGGAAGCGGTCAAGAAGAAACTCTTGGAACTGAAACCGAACATCCGCAAGATGTGGGCCACTGGCGGCGAACTGACTAATCTGTTCCAGAATCACGAGGTGGTCGCGGCCATGGGTTGGCCACTGATGACCAACCAACTTCGCAAGATCAATTTTCCTGTGGGAGAAACGATTCCCAAAGAAAACACCACGGGATGGATTGATCACCTGATGATCACCGCCGGGAGCGAGCAGAAGGAATTAGCGCACAAATTCCTCGAGTACATGGTGGACGCAAGAACTCAGAAAAAAGTCACAGATGTAACTGGCTATACTCCGGCGAACCCAACTGCGGCGCAGTTTATGTCAGCGGACGAGATCAAAAGTCTTCATCTCGATGATGTGGACAACTATCAAAAACGAATTTATTTTTGGCAAAATGTGCCCCGTCGCGCCAAATACAACGAGATTTGGAATGAAGTGAAGGCCGCGCAGTAGTCTTTTCTCCCGGCAAACATGGCATGGTGTTGATCAACTCCGAATCCGCGAGTAGTAGCCCTCCGAAGCTCGGCACCCAACCCCTTCTCTCCATCCGCAATGTGGCTAAGTCCTTCGGGCGCAATCCTGTGCTACGAGATATTTCGCTCCAGGTAGCGGAAGGCGAGTTTCTCACCGTGCTGGGTGAAAGCGGCTCAGGCAAAACCACATTGCTGCGGATCATTGCGGGCTTTGAGACTGCGGATTCTGGCGAAATTTGGATGGAAGCCCAGCGACTCGATGCTCTGCCTCCTTATCATCGCCGCGTGAACACCGTATTTCAACACTACGCGCTCTTTCCGCACCTGACAGTCGAAGAAAATGTCGGCTACGGTTTAAAGGTGGCAAAGTTGCCGAAGGAACAGAGTGTGTCTCGAGTAGAGCAGGCTCTGGCAATGGTCAAAATGACTGCGTACGCCGAGTTTAAGCCCGGAAAAATCAGTGGAGGACAGCAACAGCGAGTCGCACTGGCGAGGGCACTAGTGAATCGGCCTCGTCTGCTTTTGTTGGATGAACCACTCTCCGCGCTGGATGCGAACCTTCGCCGCCAAATGCAGGTGGAATTGAAATCGCTTCAACGGGAAGTAGGCATCTCGTTTGTTTTTGTCACGCATGACCAGGAAGAAGCGATGGTCATGTCGGATCGTATCGCGCTCCTGCGACGCGGTGAACTGGAGCAGGTCGCCTCACCGCGGGAGATTTATAGCCATCCTGCAACAGCCTACGCGGCACAGTTTATCGGCCACACGAACCTTCTTACAGCCGAGGTTGGCAGAGGCATCGCCCGATGCAAGTCGCTTAGTTGGCCGGTTAAGTTGCCTGACGGGGTCGCACTTTTTTCATTGCGTCCGGAAAACATCCGCGTCGCTGCCGGAAACACAGATTCGGACCGCATCGGTTTTCGCGGCAAAGTCATCCGGCAGGCCTTCCATGGAGCTACAGAACTGCTGCAAATCGAATGCATCGACGGCCTGTTGCTCTCGATGAGAACGGCTAGCGGGCAGAACTCTCGGGGAAATCTCTGGCTGGAATTTTCTCCTGAAGATGCGATACCGGTTCGTAAATCTCAAGAAGCGGAAAAGGGCCTCTGATGTTCTCCCGAGCTTACCGAACTGCGATCACTCTGCCACCTCTAGTGTGGGTTCTTGTCTTTCTGCTGATTCCGTACGCGCTGCTGTTCTGTTTCAGCTTCTGGTCAGTTTCTCCGGCGCAGAGCATCGTCCACTCCTGGACTTTCGATAACTACCGCGAACTGCTGCGGGTGAACGTGTATCTTCAAACTTTGTTTCGTTCCATGTGGATCGCAGCTCGCGTGATGCTCTTTTCGTTGCTGCTTGGTTATCCACTCGCGTACTACCTTTCATTCCACGCCGGCAGGAGAAAAGATTTGTTTTATCAGCTGGTGATCATTCCGTTGTGGGTGAGTTATCTGGTTCGCGCCTATGCCTGGAAGACTATCCTGGGCAGCGACGGCGTTCTCAACACACTGTTGCAATACGTTCATCTCACTCAGCATCCCTTGGATTTTCTGCTGTACAGCCCATTTGCCGTCGTGTTGACGCTTACTCACATCTACACGCCGTTTGCTTTTTTGCCCATTTACGCATCGCTCGAACACATACCGCGTCCTTTGGTTGAGGCATCGCACGACCTGGGTGCATCGCCGTTTCAGACTTTTTGGAGAGTGGTTTTTCCTCTCTCGATTGCAGGTGTGGTGGCTGGCGCCACTTTTGCCTTCGTGCTGAGCCTGGGGGATTTTCTAGCGCCGTTGTTGCTCGGTGGCCCTAGCGGCATCATGATCTCCAACATTGTTGTGAGCCTGTTTGGTGCAGCTTACAACTGGCCTCTAGGCGCTGCCATTTCGTTTTGCATGATGGTGCTGGTGGTTGCTCTGCTTTTCATGTCGGAAAAACTGGAAAAGAAATGGAGCTTTCGATGAGGACGGAGCAAAACCTGTTCACCTCCTCGCGATGGCTGCCCTGGCATGCCGCATTGGTCTTGGGATTTCTCTATCTCCCCATCGTCACGCTGATCGTTTACTCGTTCAACGGCTCGGGGGTTGGCGGATTTCCACCTCGTGACCTGACTCTGGCTTGGTACCGTTTGCTTTTCGCCGATGAAGCTATCTGGACGTCCGTCCTGAACAGCCTGTTGGTGGCGATTGCCGCAGTGATTATCTCGCTCGGGTTCGGCATCCCCGCAGCGCTGGCGCTGGATCGCGCTAACTTCCCCGGCAAAGCTCTGTTTCGCCGGCTTGTGCTGCTGCCTCTCATTCTCCCAGGAATTATTACCGGGCTCTCGCTCCTTATGTTGTTTCGAGAAGCCGATATTAAGCTCAGCCTGCTGACTATTGCTCTGGGTCACGGCACAGCGCTCATCTCAGTGGCCACCACTGAGGTGTTCGCGGGTTTGCAGAAATTGGACCGCTCTCAGGAGGAAGCTTCCCTCGACTTGGGAGCAAATTACTGGCAGACTTTCCGGCACGTAACTCTTCCCAACCTGCGGTTATCTATCATCGGGGCTGCACTGCTCATCTTCACCCTGTCCATGGACGAGATCGCCGTCAGTTTCTTCCTGATCGGACGCGACAATACGTTGCCGCTGGAAATCTGGGGCAGGTTGCGACGTGGGATCACGCCGGAAATTAATGCCATCTCCAGTATCATCTTCGTTTTTTCGTTGTTTGCCATTTTGATCTGGTACCGGCTGCGTGTGGCTTCGGAAGTCCAGCCGGAAATCGCCGCCGAGTTGCTGGAAAGTCCGGCGCAAGGGGACTAACGCATGAGCCCGAATCGCAGAGATTTCATCAAGTTTGTCGTCAGTGGCGCGGTTGCCGCCGGATGTCCCATCGATCTCTCAGTTCTGGCTGCCGAACAGCCAAGCGCTCCGCCAGCGGTTGAGGGCGAAGATAATCTGATTTGTCATCAGGTGCGGGATGGCAAAATCTTCAGTCGACCGCCTGCTTCGGCCCGACATGATGTTGTCATCGTCGGCGGCGGGGTGAGCGGACTGACGGCGGCCTATCTTCTGCGCCAACGGGATTTCCTGCTTCTGGAAAAGGAGCCACACTGGGGCGGGAATTCCTACTTGATGGATTATCAAGGAAATGCGTACGCCACTGGAGGTGCTTTTCTGGAAAAGAGCGAGATCGCCTACGAATTTGCCCAGCAAATTGGACTGCAGCCTCTGCCCATCAACAATTGGGACGGCAGCATCATTAAAGGTGAGTTCGTTCCTGATACTTGGGGAGAGGGTTTGGCCAAACTACCTTATTCGGCCAGTGTCCGCGAAGGTTTCAAGAAATTTAGAAAGGCCATCCTTGCGATCAACGTTGAAAGACGCTCCAAAGAGCTCTATGGAGTTCCATTCACTGATTTCATGAAGGGATATCCCGACGAAATCAAGCAATGGTGGGACACTTATGGTCCTTCCAATTGGGGCGCAGTAAGCGAGGAAACAGCTGCGGCCTTAGGAATCTCCACCCTGCAAGAAATGGCGATAGAGAATCGTCAGGATGAACGCTACACCTGGCCTGGAGGCTTGGGCGCAATTTCTAAAACATTATCAGAACTTCTTCACTCGGAGTTTGCCGACCGCATGCACAACGGCGCCACTACCATTGCCGTGGTTCCGGCTAGAAACGGCGTCCAGGTGACCTACATGCAAGGTAACGAACTGAAGTCAGTGGCGGCGAAGGCGGTGATCATGGCCACCCCTAAATTCATCACTCGGCGCATTGTAGAAGGCTTGTCGGAAAAACAAAGCGAGGCCATGCGACAAATGCGTTACATTCCTTATCCCGTGGTCAACCTCATCTTCGACAAGCCAGTGTTCAAGCAAGGATATGACACCTGGTGTCCGGGGAACAGCTTCACGGATTTCATCGTGGCCGACTGGGTGGTACAGAAGCAACCTGGCTACCAGCAGAAAGCCAACATCCTCACCTGCTACACCCCGATGCGTGAAGCTGAGCGTGGATACCTGCTCACCGAATCGAGCGCGCGTGAAGTTGCAGTCAAAGTTTTGACTGATTTTCAGAAACTGTTTCCGGGATCGGATGTCGCACCCCTGGAGGTACACATTTACCGGCGCGGACATCCTATGTTCATGTCCACTCCACGCCTATTCACCGAGGTGCAGCCGTTGGCACGACGAGCTATGGATCGCGTCTTCTTTGCCAACACAGATTCTGAAGGACCGCTATCTACCACCGCAGGGGGCATAGCCGCAGCCCGGCGCGCTGTGAAGCAGGCCGAACGCCGGTTGGCGGGAAAACCGGCGTTGAAAGAAACGGCAGTGGTTGCCTGATCCGCCTAATTGTCATCAATCTTTGTTGTCCGCGCACGAAAGTTCATACAAACTCCCTCCCCAGCGGAACACATAGTAAAGTGGTAAGAGCACGTGTCGCGGTCCATCTGGAAGGATAGTCACAATTTGAATTCAGCTATTCGTAATATCGCCATCATTGCGCACGTTGACCACGGTAAGACCACGCTAGTGGATGCCATGCTACGTCAGAGTGGCACATTCCGATCCAACGAGACTCTCGTTGAACGGGTGATGGACTCCAACGAACTGGAGCGCGAGCGCGGCATCACCATTTTGGCGAAGAACACGGCGATTCTCTATCACGACGTAAAGATCAATATCGTGGATACGCCCGGACACAGCGATTTTGGCGGCGAGGTAGAACGTGCGCTCAAGATGGTAGACGGAGTCATGCTGCTGGTGGACGCGAGCGAGGGCCCTCTACCGCAGACACGCTACGTCCTGGGAAAGGCTTTAGAGGCACAGCTTCCTCCCATCCTGGTGATCAACAAAATCGATCGCTCCGACGCGCGCCCGCAGGAAGTTCTGAACGAGGTTTACGATCTCTTCATTGATCTTGACGCGAAAGAAGAGCAGCTCGACTTCCCTGTTCTTTACACCAATGCCAAATCTGGCACCGCTTCATCTGACATCAAGGGTGGCGGGGAGAATCTGAAGCCGCTGTTCGACGCCATCGTCAACACCATCCCCGCGCCTCAGGGCGATGCCGCCGGCCCGCTGCAAATCCTGGTGGCAAATCTCGACTACAGCGACTATTTGGGTCGCCTGGCTATTGCACGTGTATTCAATGGGACCATGCGCACCGGCGAAGAGGTTGCTATCGCCAAGCTGGACGGATCATTCCTGAAAACGAAGATCACAAAACTGTTTTCATTCTCCGGGCTGAAGCGAACCGATACCACCGAGACAACCTTAGGTGACATCATCGCCGTAGCTGGAGTAGAAGGCATCACTATCGGCGAGACTATTACGGATGCCGAGAATCCGGCGCCGCTGCCGCACATCACGATTGATGAACCTACCATCGCGATGCAATTCACGGTGAACACTTCTCCGTTTGCCGGACGGGAAGGCACATACGTTACCTCTCGTAATCTGCGTGAGCGCCTGCAGAAAGAACTGCTGACCAACGTTTCGTTGCGCGTGGACGAAACCGATAACACCGACTCGTTCAAGGTAATGGGCCGCGGTGAACTACAACTTTCAATCCTGATCGAAATGATGCGGCGCGAGGGATATGAGCTCATGGTTGGCAAGCCGGAGATTGTCACCAAACGCATGGATGGCAAGCTCATGGAGCCGGTAGAACGTTTGACCATTGACGTCCCGGAAGAATTTGTCGGCGTAGTTATGGAGCAACTAGGCGCTCGTAAGAGCGAAGTGGTCAACATGCACAATCATGGCTATGGCCGGGTGCGAATCGAATTTCGAGTGCCCAGTCGAGGACTGATCGGCCTGCGTAGCCAATTACTCACCGATACTCGCGGCACCATCGTCATGAATTCCCTATTTGATGGATACATGGAGTGGCAAGGCGAGATTCCCCACCGTCCTACTGGCGCCCTGGTTTCAGATCGTGGCGGGGTTTCTACTGCTTATGCGCTTTGGAACCTGCAAGAGCGAGGTGAATTGTTCGTTGGGCCTGGAATCGACGTCTACGAAGGGATGATCATCGGCGAAAACGCCAAAGATACCGATCTAGATGTGAACGTGGTGCGCGAGAAAAAGTTGACCAACATGCGCGCTTCCACTGCGGATGAGGCGATCCGCCTGGTGCCGTTCCGGCAATTGAACCTGGAACAGGCTATTGAGTTCATCGCCGATGATGAGTTTGTCGAAGTCACCCCCAAATCATTGCGGCTACGAAAGCGCGCACTTCAGGCGAACAAACGCAAGAGAAGCTCCATGGCGACCGTGGAACAAAGTCAGTAGTCATCCGGCAGGGAACGTGGCGAGTTCTGCGTTCCCCATCGCACACAACTACCCTTAAGGCAGAATAGCTTCCCAGAACATACAGACCTGCTATACTTGCCCCGCATTTGACTGTTCGCCAACTCCGGCTTGAGGGTCGGCCCACTGCTTTTCCGCCGAAGTAAGCTGCATTCAGATAGCTCACTGAGAGGCAATTCGCTTGAAGAACATTTTCGTTGGGAACCTGGACTTCAATACTTCAGAAGATGAACTGCGTACGATGTTCGAGGCGTACGGGCAGGTGGACCGGGTCAGCATCATGACCGACCGCGATACCGGGCGTTCGCGCGGTTTCGGCTTTGTGGAGATGACCAACGCCGAAGATGGAGAGAAGGCCATCGCCGCCCTCAACGGCAGCCAACTTGGAGGCCGCACGCTGAACGTGAACGAAGCACGCCCCAAGGTGGAGCGAAGTGGTGGCGGCGGCAAAGACCGGGGTGGCCGTGGTGGCGGCGGCGGCGGTGGCCGGGGTCGCTGGTAGATATCAGATATCGCGACTGGCAAGCAGATGTCGAATCACGTCAGACGGCAACGTTTCGTGTTGATGAACCCGAAAACTGCGACCGTCGCTAGTATCTCCTCTCAAGCCCCCTCATTGATGGGGCAAACCTCTGGATGTACACTTAGCAGAAGTTGATCGCGCCCGTAGCTCAGCTGGATAGAGCGATTGCCTCCGGAGACTTGCCGCACGAGGAATCAGCGACTTGGAGGGAGCGCTACCTAGCGCGACCCGATGCCACAGATCGCACGCCTTCAAGAACTTCCAGTGTTGCCGTGTCACTCAGTCTCACTCAGTAAGGTTAGGTGGTGGGCACAAAAATGGGCACAACCCTCGTGCGGCTTCATCCTGCCCGGTAATCAAAAAGTTTAAGTTTCAGAATTTTTTATTTAACGGGGTGCTCATGGTGAAGAGGCTGAATCCCGTCGTACTGGCAATATTGTTTCTCACAAGTGGCATCAGCTTTGCCGCCGAAAAGTGCGACCTATTAGAGAACGCTTCGCTGGATCGACTAGTTTCCTACCTCGATGGAATGGTGCGGGGTACCGTGCGCGGCCGAGAGATGGTGGAATGCATTGTCTTCGCCATAAAGAAGCTGGGCAATCAACATTATGAACCAGGTATCCCCGCTGTAACTAGGTTTTTGGATTTTCACTGGCTATTAAGCCTAGAGGAAAGGTTGAAGCGACAAAGACTGTATTACGTGGCTGAACAACGGCGGGCCGAGTCATACCCAGCCTCCACTGCTCTGGTGGAAATTGGCGTCAAGTCGCTGCCCAATGTCCTGGAAACAATTAAGGCGGACTCGACCCTACCCATAGCACGAGAAATGGCTGTGGCCGTTGTGATGCAAATTTAAAGGAGCGAACCGCAGAACGGAGTGGCTCTGTTAAAGAAAGAGGCAGATCAAGAAAAAGATGCACGTATTAAGCGATACTTTGATTTTGCCATATACAAGGCGAAAGAATGGTGTACCTTCTGAAAGGGCACAATGTAAACTGGCGGCCACGGCCCAGTAAGGGCCCCCAGAGTACTCATTCGCTTCTCTCCCTGATGGCATCAGCGAAAACGGAGATGTGCCAGGGGGTGCATTTAGGCCCGAAAAGCCACCAAAAGTCCCGTTTTAGCCCCGTTTCAAGTAGCGATTCGATGACACTGCGAAGGGTTCTAAGTCCAATGACAAGAGTGCAGGCTTACGGGAGCGATGCCTGTCTTCATCATCTGTCCAATGCAATGCTGGGGGATGATCCAAAGAAAGAAGGCTTGAGCTCCAAAGTGAATTTCGCTGCATTTTCAGGAACGTCAAAGACTATGACCCATTGCTCGGGAGGGCATACAAGGCCGCTTCTGCCCACTTGTCTGCTTCTTTCTTGTTCTTCGACTCGACGCTAGGATTAATCACCCTCGAATCTTCATCGTTGGTGTAAGCCTCTTGATAAGCAGTCCGATCAGCCCTGTACATTGTTGCTAGTTCCACTTCCTCGGGTGCATATTCGTTCTCCCCACCGTCCAGCAATGTAAACCGAGGCGACCGGCAAGAACTGCCGAACTCCTCCCGTTCCGACTGCGAGAGGGATGTCCAACCCGCTCCATTACAGCGGTAGAAAATCACAAGTTGCCGTTGGTGTAGCTGGTGGGTCATCTCAGTCATCGACATGCTGAGAGTATAAGAACCGACGGGTATTGCCTCGCCGAGTCTGTACTGCTTTGGGCGGCTACACCCGACCACAGCTAGCAGGCTCACGCAGCCCACGGCGGCCAACTTACTTCTAATCCGGGTTATTTTTTGGAATGCCAAAACGGTCCCTCTGGGATTACTGCTGCGCGACGCGTGAGAAGAAGTACAACCCCACCAGGCAAGCTGTGACCATGATGACAAAGGAGATTAAGAAGAACCAAACAATCGGAGGCAGAGCAAACAATGATTGAGATTTGGGCGTTTCCGCCTCCGGAAAATGGGAAGATGTAGTTTCAGGGGGCGGGATCTGAACTGCATGAGTTTCACTCGCCGGTGCCGAAGCGAGAGTCTCGTCCACCTGAGAGGCAGCCATTCGTCGCAACTCAAGCTGATTTTCAAGATAGGCGCGGTAGACCTGCTGTTGAGGTGAGCTCCAGTCCTTGTAGCGCGGATTGAGCAGGCGGCAAATCATATCCAAGCCCGACCCGGCCGTGACATACGCGTCGGCTTGAACTAATGCTGCGTCCTCAAGTTTGTCTTCCTCCGCCACGGAACTCGCGGAAAGCCCGATTCGCATGGTTTTCGTAGAAGAACTCGAACCTGGGGTGCCGAAGCCAAAGTTAAACGAAAACCCTCGTGCGCCGGTCTCAGGATCCTTGGAGAATTTCACTTTGATCTTCGGATCGCCCGGCGAGGGCGTGTTCCAACCTGAGGGTCCTCGCGACTGCCTGTTCCGTATTGCGAACAATTGGCCCACTGCCCAGGCCAGGAAAATGAGATACAGGATGCCACCGTAAATTCGAAGAAAGTCTCGGAAAGAATCGTTGGAAACTGAACGGAAAAACAAAGCTGCCAGCAGGGTGACGGACGGAATCAGAAGATAGAGGAGATACTTGTAAAAGATGAGAAGCACGCTTTCGGTGTCATCGAGTCCCCGAAGGAACTTGCGACGATCTTCAGGCGACCATGCCATGGGTGCAGCTCCATGCTCAATCGTTCAGCGGCAAAATACACCAAATCCTGACGCAAGCAAATGGGGAAAGTCAGAGGCAGAGTACAGCATAAGTCTTGGAAATCTGCGCGAAGCTGCCGAGGCGCTTGGGTGCGAATTGGTATATGCCATTGTTCCGAAAAACGGAAGCATTGAGGAACTCGTACAACAGCGCGCCCGAGCGAAGGCTACCGAAAACATCCGCGCGGTTGAGCACACCATGGCATTGGAAGATCAGGCCGTGGGTCGGGTAGACGAGAAAATAGAAGAGCACTCAAAGCGGATGCTTCAGAGATAGGCACATAATTTGTCATTGGTGACGACCGACAGCAACGGAAATACTCCGCTCTCTCCGGAAGAGATTCAGGGCTTGATTCCTAGTCTCTCAACGAAACAAGAGCTGAATGAGTGGGAGTGGGAGAATATCTCACCAGTGCGGCTGTCCTTCGGTGCCTATGGGATCTTCTTAATCCTTGCTTTGCCCGAAGAGCCGCGTGAACCCGACATCCGGCTCCTGACTTACTTACGAGCCTTCTTTGGCGATTGGCTAACGGGCATGAGCGGCCCATTAAGCGTGCCGTTTGCAGCATTAGCGGTATGGAGTCAGCAAACGGAACAGAAGATCATCTGAGGCTGCCTTACCGCAGTCGCCGCCATGTTCGGCTCCTACCGCGTCTGGCGCAAAGAACGGATCCTGGCCTATGAACAAGTCCTTCTACTAAAGAGCCGCCTTGCGGTGCCTAGTCGCGATTCAGGCGCGTACGCCGATAAACAAGAAGTCCTTCAACTCTTACGAGTCAGGTCGCCCCATGACCGGAGCGGGGTTTCCGATGGTTTATGAAAAGGAATTGGCAGACAACTCGCAGGCATTGAAGCGTCTGGGAGAACTTCAACTACACAATCTTCTAATGGAAATGAAGGCTGAAAGTCTAATTGACTGCGGCGAGCATGAAGGCAATCGCTGGTTCGCTCGCTACGGATAAGACTGCGGACGAAACAAACTCCCAGGGCGATTCGGCTGGAAAGCGGTAAGCTGAAGCCTTTCTTCACTCCGAGTACCCCTCGTCATCGCCTTCCTCGTCATCCTCTTCTTCATCCTTCTTAGGTTCATCTTCCTCTTCGTCGTCGTCGGGGTTGGACCTAACGAAAAAGGCGGCTTCTCGATATCTGGTGCTCATGCCAACATTGTATGCTCCTCCATGCGTCGCTCACTGAGGGGCGTGGCCGGCCTAGCCCAGTCCATTCAAGAATACTGCGAAGCCAGCTAGGGAGACTCTGATTAAGCTCTCTGCTTTCCACAGTCGGACAAGTTAGAGTGTCTGAGAAATGAAGCAGAGGACTCTAGCGATGATGACTGGCTTTGAGCAGTACACGAGGAAGACACGGCGCGCGATATTTCTGGAGGAGATGGAGCAGGTGGTTCCATGGCGCGAGTTGTGCGCGCTGGTGGAACCGCATTATCCGAAGCCTGGGAACGGGCGGCCGCCGATGGGAGTGGAGCGCATGCTGCGGATTTACTTTTTGCAGCAGTGGTTCAACCTGTCGGACCCGGGGGTCGAAGAGGCGCTGTACGACTCGGCGGTGATGCGGC
>Ga0070708_100000728_pt1 | contig 24992 bp, 20 predicted proteins | sample KBSK5503metaG_FD_65469 | JGI IMG/M metagenome (GOLD analysis project Ga0070708, IMG submission 65469) | Corn, switchgrass and miscanthus rhizosphere microbial communities from Kellogg Biological Station, Michigan, USA - KBS K5-50-3 metaG | ecosystem: Host-associated > Plants > Roots >... | reverse complement strand
ATCGAATGGCACGACGACGCCAAGATGTCGCACGCCAAGATGGGCAGCGGCATGGCCGAGATCACGCTGGACAAGACGACGGGGCCCGACAAGGCCTCACCGACAGTCGTCAAGAACCTGCAGTACTGGTTCTCCAACTCCAACGACGGGTTCGTCCTGGCCTATTCGAAGCACCATTTCGACGGAGAGAACAGGTTCTCGCAAGACCACAAGAACGGCTTCAACATCACGTGGACGGCCAAGGGCGACATCAAGTCGACCAAGGTCGCCAGCCGATAGTCGTTTCTCCTGGCGAGAGCGCCCTGTGCGCCACAGATTCGACGGGCGGCCTGGCCGCCCGTCTTTTTTTACTCTCAACCTTCATCTCTCGTCTCTCAACTACAATCCCCCCAATGACTCCCGAAGACATCGACCCCGAGTTCCGTGCGCAGCCAAAGACCTATGCGCCCGCGACGGCGATCCAGGGCGTCCGAACGACCTCTCTTTCCCGATTCACCGACGACCGAGGCTTCTTCCTCGAAGTCTTCCGGAGCCGGGCCGGCCACGAGGTCGGTCGAGCCCTCGCCGAATTCTTCCAGGGAGTCCAGCTGGCGCAGATGAACTATTCGATCGTGGATGCCGATGGCCACATCAAGGGCCTCCACTACCATTTGAAGCAGGAAGACATCTGGTTCTTCCCTCCCCCCTCGAAGGCGAAGGTCGTGCTCTACGACATCCGGAAGGACTCTCCGACGCGCGGGCAGACGCAGGTGGTCGTGGCCGGTGGAGGGCGGGACGTGCTCGTCCGGATCCCGGCGGGCGTCGCTCACGGCTACCGTCCGCTGTCCAATCCGTGCGCCCTCTTTTATATCGTGACGGAGGTCTTCGACCCAGCGAGCCCGGACGAATACCGCATCGCGTGGGACCACCCCGCCGTCAAGGAGCTCTGGGACATTCCCAACGGTTGAGGCGGACGGGGTCCCCGCGTCCCCGCGTCCCCGCGTCCCCGCGTCCCCGCGTCCCCGCGTCCGACCTATAATTCACGTTTCCTATGAGCACTGTTCCTGTCCTGCCGTTCGAACCGGCTTCCATTCCCCGCGTGGACCAGGTCGGGGTCGAGGAGAGGGCCGTCTCCCTGGGAAAGCGCTCGATCAAGAAGGAGGCGAAGAAGACCGGGATCCGTCTCGCCATCTCCATGATCGACCTGACGACCCTCGAGGGGAAGGACTCGGAGGGGAAGGTCCGGCAGCTCTGCCAGAAAGCGATGCGGCCGCTCCCGGGGGACCCGTCGGTGCCTCATGTCGCAGCCGTCTGCGTCTATCCCAACCTCGTCCCGGTGGCGAAAGACGCCCTGGCCGGCAGTGGCGTCAAGGTTGCCTCGGTCGCGACCGGCTTCCCCGCGGGGCTCGTGCCGTTGCCGGTCAAGATCGAGGATGCGCGCCGCGCCGTGGCCATGGGCGCCGATGAGATCGACATGGTCATCGATCGAGGGGCTTTTCTCGCGGGCGACTACGCGAAGGTCTCTTCCGAGATCCTGGCGGTCAAGGACGCTTGCGGCGAGGCTCACCTGAAGGTCATCCTGGAGACCGGAGAGCTCGAGACGTACGACAACGTGCGCAAGGCGTCTCACCTGGCGATGGCCGCGGGAGCGGACTTCATCAAGACCTCGACCGGCAAGGTCACGCCGGCGGCCACGCCGGCCGTCGTCCTGGTGATGCTCGAGGCCATCCGCGACTTCTACCTCGACACCGGGAGGCGGATCGGCATGAAGCCGGCCGGCGGTATCAAGACCTCCAAGCAGGCCCTCCACTTGCTCGTCCTGGTCAAGGAGACGCTCGGGGACGCCTGGTTGACGCCCGATCTGTTTCGCCTGGGCGCCTCGACGCTGACCAACGATCTGCTGATGCAGCTCGTCAAGGAGACGAGCGGCCGCTATCAGAACGAAGACTACTTCACGAAGGATTGAATCAATTTTGGGTTTTGGATTTTGGATTCTGGATTGAGCTGATAGCTGAACTGACAGCCGAGAGCTTCGTAACATGAGCACGATCGTCGAGGAGAAAGCGGGCCGAAAGGAAGCCGCGGAGAAGTTCGAGAGGGAACGGCCGCGGCTCGAGTTCGGAGCAGCGTGGGAGTACGCGCCGGCGCCGGAGTCGAAGGACCACGCCCGGCTCCAGAAGAGATACGGCCTCTTCATCGGCGGGAAGTTCGTCGCGCCGAAGTCGAAGAAATACTTCGAGACCATCAACCCCGCCACGGAAGAGGTCCTGGCCGAGGTCGCCGAGGCCGGGGCCGCGGACGTGGATTCCGCGGTCACAGCGGCGGAGGAGGCCCACCGGAAACTCTGGTCGAGACTCAAGCCCGCCGAGAGAGGGAAGTATGTCTACCGCATCGCGAGGCTGATCCAGGAGAAGTCCCGCGAGCTCGCGGTTCTCGAGTCCATGAACGGCGGCAAGCCGATCAAGGAATCCCGCGACGTGGACGTCCCGCTCGCGCTCGCGCACTTCTTCTACCACGCCGGGTGGGCGGACAAGCTCGAGTACGCCTTTCCCCGCCACACCGTCTCGTCCATCGGCGTGTGCGGCCAGATCATCCCGTGGAATTTCCCTCTCCTGATGGCCGCCTGGAAGATCGCGCCGGCCCTGGCCTGCGGCAACACGGTGGTCCTGAAGCCCGCCGAGACGACCCCGCTGACGGCTCTCGCGCTCGCGAAGATCTGCCAGGAGGCGGACCTGCCGCCGGGGGTCGTCAACATCCTTCCGGGCGCCGGAGAGACGGGAGCGCACGTCGTCAACCACCCCCGGATCCGGAAGATCGCCTTCACAGGCTCGACGGAGGTGGGCAAGATCATCCAGCGCTCGACCGCCGGAACCGGCAAGCGCCTGACGTTGGAGTTGGGAGGCAAGGCCGCCAACATCATCTTCGAGGACGCCCCGCTCGACCAGGCCGTCGAGGGGATCGTCAACGGCATCTACTTCAACCAGGGGCACGTCTGCTGCGCGGGCTCGAGGCTCCTGGTGCAGGAGTCGGTCGCCGACACGGTGGTAGCCAAGCTCGAGCGCCGGGTCGCCACTCTGCGGCTCGGGGACCCGCTGGACAAGAACACGGACGTCGGAGCGATCAACTCGAAGATGCAGCTCGAAAAGATCCGGGAGCTCGTGGCCTGCGGCGTTGAGGAGGGGGCCGACCTTCACCAGTCCTCCTGCGCGATTCCCGCGAAGGGCTACTTCTTCCCTCCCACTTTCTTCACCGGCGTCGCGCAGTCCCACCGGATCGCCCGCGAGGAGATCTTCGGGCCGGTGCTCGCCGTCATGACCTTCCGGACCCCGGAAGAGGCGGTCGAGAAGGCCAACAACATCCCCTACGGCCTCTCCGCCGGCGTCTGGACAGACAAGGGATCGAAGATCTTCAAGATCACCTCGAAGATGAAGGCCGGCGTCGTCTGGGCGAACACCTTCAACAAGTTCGACCCCTCTTCCCCCTTCGGCGGCTACAAGGAGTCGGGCTTCGGCCGCGAAGGCGGCGTGCATGGCCTGCGTGCGTACGTGGAATTGTCGTGAAAGGCTTACCGGCGCAGACGGACCCTGCTTCTCACCTCGCCGAACTAACTTTGAACTCTCTCTTCCAGGGCCGGGCGGCGAGCTGTTGACTGTGGAACACCAGGACTCGCCCGGCCCTGCTTTAAGAGTCAAGAAGACTTACAAGCTCTACATCGGCGGAGAATTCGTGCGGACGGAGTCGGGGCGCTACGACCCGATCGAGTCGGCGAAGACGGGATTCCTCGCCAATGTGTCGCGCGGGTCTCGCAAGGACCTGCGCGAGGCGGTCCGCAAGGCTCGCGAGGCGCAGCCAGGCTGGGCGGGTAAGAGCGCGTACCTGAAGGGGCAGATCCTCTATCGGATGGCGGAGATGCTGGAGGGGCGCGCGGACTCGTTCGCGAAGCTTCTCGCAGAGACCCGGGGGCTGCCGCCAGCCGCCGCAAGACGGGAGGTCCGCGCCTCGATCGATCGGCTCGTTCACTATGCGGGCTGGTCCGACAAGTTCGGCGCGCTTCTGGGGACCGTGAACCCGGTCGCCTCCTCCTATTTCGACTTCTCGGTCCCCGAGCCGATGGGCGTCGTGGGCGTCGTCGCGCCGGAGAAGCCCGACCTGCTCGGCCTCGTGTCGCACCTGGCTCCCGTGATCGTTGCGGGCAACGCGGCGGTCGTCCTCCTCTCCGAGTCGTACCCGCTTGCGTCGCTGGAGCTCGCCGAGGTGCTGGCGACCTCCGACCTGCCCGCCGGTGTCGCGAATCTGATTTCCGGGCGCAAGGAGGAGCTCGTCCCGCACCTGGCGCGCCACATGGACGTCCAAGCCATCGCCGACGCCGGCGGCGACGCCGCGCTCTCGAAGGCCATCGGCGAGGACGCCGCCGTCAACGTCAAGCGCGTCAAGCTCTACGCCGCCGCCGACTACTTTTCCGAGAAAGCGCAGGGCCTCGACTTCATCGAAGCCTTCGTCGAGATCAAGACGACCTGGCACCCCATCGGGGTCTGACTCCTTAGCCAGTTGCCAGCCGGGTTGAGGCACGGTACGCCCATCATTCCGCTCCAGCGCTCCTGAGTATGATTCTGAGGATGGTCCGAGCCCCTCGAATCGCCTCGATGGCGCTTTTCGCGTCATTCTTGGCCACAAGAGTCTTTGCTGGGACGAACCGCTGGACGAACGCCGGGCCGCCGGGTGACTGGATCACATCCATTGCGGTTGTGTCGAGCGATCCATCGATCGTGTACGTGACCACGCTCGACGGAGGCGTCCTAAAGAGCGTGGACTTCGGGGAGAACTGGAGTTGGACAACCTTGACCGGATTCGAGTTCTTCGACACTCTCGTCGATCCCAACGACCCGGAGAGCGTTTTAATTGCGACGAACAACGGTCTTTGGAAGACCGTGGATGGTGGCGCGAGTTGGGTCCAGGACAAATCAGCGAACCTGTACGCAAGATCATTAGCCCGTGATCCCTCTGATTCCGCGGTGCTCTTTGCGGGCGGAACGCAGGGCACCTTTCGGAGTGTGGACGGCGGCCGAACTTGGCGCGCGGTGAGCCAGTTTTTCTTTCCGAGACTCGCAATCGATGGCGCGAGTCGAGCGGTCTACGGCTTCGGTTATGGAGGACTCTTCCGATCCACGGACTCCGGGCGAACGTGGTCCTCCCTCGCCCAGGAAGCCATCAAAGGCGAGGTTTCCGGCGTTGCCATCGATGACTCCGATCCACCCACGATCTATGCGGCCTCATCAGGACAAATCGCCCGGAGCTCGGACGGAGGAGATCATTGGGAGGTTTCTCTCACGCTCTCCGCTGGAGGTATCAGCGCGATAGCGGTCGATCCAAGCCGGCCCGGGGTCGCGTACGCCTCGACGCCGAATGGAATCTTCAAGACGATCGACCGCGGGCAATCCTGGACCGCCACCGGCTCGGAGGTCGCAGGAAAGAGAATCACGTCTCTGTTTGTCACACCGTCTGGCTCCGCTGTCTATGCGGGGACATGGCACGCGGGAATCTTCCGCACGCGCAACTCAGGACTCTCGTGGGAAGAGGTCAATGCCGGATTCGGTGCGTCGAGGATTTGGGCTCTCGCGATCGACCCCGCGAACCCTCACGTCGCGTTCGCCGGCGGGACAGACGGCCTCTTCCGGACGGAGGATGGCGGTACCTCCTGGTCTTTCAGCGGGACGGGCTTGGAGGAGACAGGCGCCATCGAGAGCCTGGCGATCGATGCCAATCCTGCGACCGTCTATGCTGTCGGGCAGTTCGTCTGTCCCTCGGCTTTTCCTTGCGACCCCGGAGCCGCCGTGTTTCGAAGCGTGGACCGCGGCCGGACATGGAAGAAGACTCCCCTCGGAGGGCATGCCCGACTGTTGGTCGACTCTCGCAATCCGGGGGTCGTTTACGCCGGATCGGCCTATGAAATCTACAAGTCGGCGGATTCTGCCTCGACGTGGATACGGCTCTCGAGTCTCCCGTCATACGTGCAGGACTTATTCGCCGATTCCCTCGATCCATCTGTGATTTGGGCGGCAACGTACAGCGGGGCCTACGTCAGCGGCGACGGTGGTCTCACATGGGTTCTGTTCGGATTCCGCGGCGAAGCGATTCAGTCGGTCGTCGTCGATCCATCGGATCGGTTGAGAGTCTATGTCGTGAAGTACCCGTCCTCGACCTCGGCGGATCGCGTCCTTCGAACCTCCGATGGAGGCCGGACCTGGAGGTCGGTGAACGCGGGCCTCCCCGCTCTTCTAGTTTCGTCGCTGACACTCGATCCGACGATCCCTTCCACGCTCTACGCGGCGGTGAGTTTCCCTTCCTCGCAATCTCTGCCGCAGTCGCAGCCTGAGGTCGCGGGAGTCTTTCGGAGCATCGATGGAGGAGACCACTGGCAGCCATTCAACTATGGCATCGTCCATCCGTACGCATCGAGCGTCGCGATCGACCGGAGCGGAAAGTTTCTTTATGCGGTCCTGTACGGCGGTGGCGTCTACGCCTACCAGATTTCGGCGTCGGGCCCCGGTCTATTCATCGACCCTCCCAAAGCGGTTCTCGCCGCAGGAAGCTGCCGCGAGTTCACTCTGACGATCCAGCCGCCCCGCGGGAACGCCGTCACGGCAAGCGTGACCAGCTCCGACACGAACCTCGTCTCGGTCCCGCAAAGTCTGACTCTAAGCTCGAGCGGGAAATTCAGCGCTTGCGGTATCCGCGCTTCGGCGCAGCAGGTCAGCCTCACAGCGACGTTGGCGGATCTGCCCGAAACGTCCAAGGCGGAGATCACGATGACCAATCCGGCTCCGCGGATCCTCAAGATCTTGCCGACCGCCGTCAGCGCCGGTACGCCGGGCCTCGTTCTTCAGGTCTTCGACAGAGACTCCTCGCAAGGCCCTGTTGAGGGCGCGATTATCCTCTGGAGGGGCTCGCCGCGTCCGACGGCTCGCCGCGAAGGCTCCCCGTCGTGGCTGGAGACGAACATATCGGCCGAGGACCTTGCGACTTCAGGATCTGCGTCGGTCGCCGTCGTTTATCCCGCGCCGGGAGGCGGGGTGTCCACGCCACGAGTTTTCGTGATCGACGACACGAACCTGCGGTCCGTTTGCGGCGGTTGCGCCGCAAGGTCGGCGGGCACGCGAATCACGGAGCCGCGGCGCTAGGCTTGTGAATGGCCGGCGCCCGCCGGATCGTCGCCCGCGAGGCGCTCTAGCTCTTCCCCTTCCAGGGAGAACTTGACCCATTCGTGGGGGCGGCGGGCGCCCAAGCGGTCGTAGAAGCGCATCGCGCGCTCGTTCCAGTCGAGGACGACCCACTCGACGCGCAGCGCGCCGCGGGAGACTGCTTCGCAAGCCAGAGCTGCCATGAGCGCCTCGCCGACTCCGCGGCTCCGCGCCGCGTCGGACACGACGAGGTCCTCGAGATACAGGAACGGCTTCGCCCGGAACGTGCCGAGCCCCTCGTAGAAGAGCGCGACGCCTTCGATGCGGCCGTCGAGCTCGGCGACGAGGGCCTCGAGCCTCTTCGACTCGAAGATCCAGGAGAGGAGCCTTTCCGCTTCCGCTTCGTCGGGAGGCTGGAGCTTCTCGAATCGGGCGAGCTCCCGGTCGAGCTCCACAATCCTGCGCCCATCTTCCCGCCGCGCCCGGCGAACGACCGGGCTCCCTCTCTCGACCGTCAACTCTCGACTCTCAACTGGTCCCCTTTTTGATCGCGGCGACCTTCGCGAGGTCCACGTTCTTCACGAGCGCCACCGCCTCCTCCCCCGGCACATTTGCGCCCTGACCGAGGACGAGCCGCGACGGCGTCACGAGGACGGTGACGAGCGTCGTCGGCCGGCCGGACGACCGATCCGTCACGACGAAGGCCTTGCGCCCCGAGATTTCGAGCTCCCTGGCCTCGACTCCGCCTGTCTGTTTCGCATCGCTGAAAGCCTTGCGGAGAGCGGCGACAAGATCCTTTCCGCTCCCGTAGTCCTGGATGGCCACCCGGAACTGATGCACCGAGGTCTGGCTCTCGATGCGCTGGAAGAAGCGCGAGACTTCGACGTAGGGGCCCATTTCGTTTTCGCTCTCTTCGGGCAGCGGGTCGGAAGGAGCCGGGGCGTAGCCGGGCAGCGTCGCCGGAAGCCCCTCCCGCAGGGTCAGGGGCCACACGGGCTTGTCCGGCGGGACCGCTCCACTGAAGGCCGGGAATACAGTGAAAAGAGCCGCCAGAACCCAGCGTTGCGGGCGCATCGGGAATCAGAATAACCCACCTCGGCCGGCACGATTCTTGAACCTTTCTTTATCGGCGGTTCTGTGCGGCCGCCGGAGGGGGAGAAAGATGAAACGGTGGAGGTGGACGGGAATGGTGACAGTCCTCGCGTTCCTCGTCACGGGGGCCGCGATTGGCCAGACTAAGAGCGTCTCGGAGTCCACGACCAAGGAGAAGGGCGCTCAGGGGACCATGAAGACGAAAACGAGGACCGTGACCGGAACCGTTAAAGAGTACGAGGCCGGCAAGAAGATCAAGATCACCGGTCCCGGCGACAGGAGCTATTCCTTCGATCTGGACCAGAACGCTCGGGTCGAGGGGAACATCGCGGTCGGACAGATGGCCAAGGTCGAATACGCCAAAGACACCGCAGGCAAGGACCAGGTGACGGTCCTGTCCGAGGCGAAGGTGGGCGCGAAGCCCTCGGGGTCCACCAAGTCCGAGGCCGAGGCCGCCGAGGCCCGGGCGGCGCACGGGGAGAGCTCCGTGCACATGGAATCCACAATGAAGCAGAAGGGTCCAGGGCCGAACACGAAAACCAAGACGGAGTCTGTGATCGGGACGGTCAAGTCCTACGAGGCCGGCAAGAAGATCACGGTGACCGGGCCCAAGGACAAGGACTACAGCTTCGATCTGAGTGAGAACGTCGCCACCAAGGGCACGTTCGGCGTGGGAGACCGCGTCAAGGTCACCTACTCGAAGGCCGATGGCGGCGACAAGGTGACGACGGTCGTGGCGTACCCGACCGCGTCGCATTCGAAGAAGATGAAAAAGACCGCCGCCTGATTCATCCGGCAGCGGCACGATCCCCCGCATGGTGCGGGGGATCGTTTTTCGGCGTGGCGAGGTCGGCGCCCTTTCGCCAGTCCCGCCTCGCGGAAGAAGAAGGAGGATCCGATGAAATGGCGCAGCCTTTTCCTGGCGCTGGCGACAGCCGCGGCGGCCACACTCCTGACAGCCCAGGAGGTGACGTCGAAGACGACGACGATCGAGAGCTCGGACAGCCCGAAGGTCGTCACCATCACGGGTGAGGTCGTCAAGTACGAGCCCGGGCAGACAATCGTGATCCGGCAGCCCGACCGCCGTGTCATGACCTACACGTTGAGCCCGACCGCCGTCCTTCCGAACGACATCCAGATCGGGCGGACCGTGACAGTCTCCACCGAGCCGTCGAGCGACGGGTCGGGACCGGCGATCGTCACGAAGGTGACAACGACCAGCATGACGCCCGAGGGCCAGACCAAGACCACCACCGAGAAGACCGAAATGAGCCCGTCGGGAGACACCACGAAGACAACCACCACGACCATCTCGGGAACCGTCTCGGCCTATGAGCCGGGGCAATTCATCACGATCGAGCGTCCCGATCATCAGACCGTCCGTTACACGATCACCCGGGAGTCTCAGCTTCCGCAGGACCTGACGATCGGCAAGACAGTCGAGATTCGGACGATCACTTCGGGCGGCAACCAGGTCGCCAAGCAGGTGACGATCACGAAGACGAAGACCAAGACCAAGGTTGAGTAGCCGGCCACGCGCCGGATGACCTTCTCGTTGGAAAAAAAAAGGCGGTCCCGCGGGACCGCCTTTTCCTTGGCCTCGAGGGCTGGACTTACTTCTTGGCTCCCAGGATGGCGTCCTTCGCCTTCTTGGACACGCGGAACTTCACGACGCGTTTGGCGGGAATCTTGATCTCTTCGCCCGTGGCCGGGTTGCGGCCCATTCTTGCCTTGCGGTTGACGAGCACGAGCTTCCCGACGCCCGGGATCGTGAAGCTGTTCTTCGCCTCCTTGTAAGCGAGGGCCGTCAGGTCGTCGAGAAACTGCGTGGCCACGCGCTTGGTCTGCCCGGTGGACTTCGCCAGGTGATCCGCGGTCTGAGACTTCGAAAGCGCTTTCCCGGAATCTTTTGCCATATTCGTTACCCCTTCTTCTTCGGAATCGCCTTTGACGGCGTCATTAAACTGGCTGGCTATTCTATCTATCGCGCCGAGCGTCAAGCAAAAAAAAGCATGTTCTGCAAAGATTTTTTTCGCCACAGGAGATGGAGCCAGGGAGCGAGCCCCGACGCGCCCCGGCTTTTCCGCGAGGGTAAGATTCGACCGCGACCGAGCGCGTCAAGTGAGGATGCGGGAGTCTTCCACCATCTCGAGCCGCCTCGAGCGGACGACCGCTCGCGCGTGGAAGCGCCGGAACCGGCCAGCGTGACGAAGGGGCTAAATCGCTATCGGGGCATCTGTTTAGCGGGACTCGCCCTGGTCGCCGCCCTCGCCCCGGCCGGATGCGGCGAGCGTTCCGACATCCGGATCGCGCGGCGGATCCTCGAGAACCATCGCCGGCGAGCTCGTGTCAAGCCGCTCCCCGGGGCTCAGGTCGTCCGTCTCGTCTTCTCCGCGCCGGCCGGACGAGAAGCCGCATCGGGAACCGGCCGGATCGAATGGGACGGGTCCAACTATCGCGAAACCGTGGCCTCCGCAGGCTGGACCGCCGCTCGGGGGGTCCAGGCGGGAAAAGCCTACTGGACCGACGAAGACGGCGTGACGCGCGTGACCTCGGAGCCTGTCCTGCGCGAGCTTCTCACTCGCTCCTATTTCTGGAGGCGAGCTTACCTCTTCGACGACCTGGAGAGGGGCGGCATCGCCCTGGGCCCCGCCGAGGAGAAGACCGTTTCCGTCGACCTGTCGCCCCGGGGCGGAAACACCCTCCGGCTCACCTTCACCACCGTCGGCGACCTCGTCTCGGCTCGCTCGCCGCGGTTCCACCTGGAGTTCCGTTCTCCTTCACGTTTCACCGATCGCTCGCGCCCGGACCAGCCCGTCGATGCGGAGATCCGGTCGATCAATCTGCCTTCCGACTCGTTGGCCGACACGCAAGCCGGCGGATGGACCGCGCGCTGGACCGCCTCGCCCGCGGAGGCAGCTCTCGTCCGGATCGGCTCCGGACTCGGTGTGGATGGGCGAATCGGGGGGCTGCCCGCGCGCATTGCCATCGATGCGGCGGCCGACGGCCCGTTTCGCGTGCGACCCTTCCTTGCCCGGCGGCTCGGCCTCCCGGATCACGGCGACGTGCTTGGCCGGAGGCTGGCCCGCGGAGGCCCGATCGCGGTCGGAACGCTCTCCTACCCAGCGCTCTTTCTGGAAACCTCCGACGACGTGCCCGAAGGTGCCGACGCAGAGGCCGGCGCCGTCTTCTTCCGGGAGACTATCGTCGAGCTCGACGGCGCCGCCGGGAGCGTCCGCTTTCACGACCCGGCGCGATGGGCCGCACCGCCCGGATACTTCCGCGGGCTACTCGACGACGACGGGGATCGGGCCGTGGCGATCCTGCGCCGGGGAGCCGGTACGCTGAGGCTTCGCGCCGGGACGTCCGCCGCGGACGGAATCCTCCTGGCACCGGAGCCGGCACGCCGCCTGGGCCTTTCCTCTCCCGGCTCGGCGGCGACGGAACTGCGATGGGGAACGGCGATCTTCCCGGCCGCTCCTGTCCGCGTCGTGGAGTCGCGATTCGACGCGGACTGGGGGGACGACGGAGCCCTGGGCTTCGGTCTGCTCCTCCACTTTCACGTCTTTCTAGACCTGCCGCGCCGCTGGGCGTATTTGCGGCCGCTCGACGCGAGAGTCCCTAGTCCGTAGTCCCTGGTCCGTAGTCCTTACCCGGTCCCGGCTCCTCGACCAAGGATTAAGGACCAAGGACCAAGGACTGATCGCTGGCGGCGATCGGAATCGTGGCCTCACAGCCGGCGCAGAGGACCTCCGGCCGGAGAGCCGCGACCCGCGCGTCCAGGCAGAGTACGGCCGCGCAGAACGGGCACTCGACTTCCACGGTTTCGGGGGATGGCGTCTGGGTCTTGTCCGGCGCGCCTCGGCGCGCCATTCCGGACCGGGGCGAAGGGTCGAACCGCACGACGTTCTCTTCACTCACCGCTGTTCCTCCTCTGGAAACGAGGACACGGGGCGCGAATCGGGCGAAGCCGGAGGGGCGAGCGACAGCCGCGCGCCCGGCCGGCGAGATCGCTGAATGATCAGCGCCGCGCCGCTGACGACGAGCAGAAGGCCTCCTGTCAGGAGGAGGCTCGCGGCGGCCGCGCGCACCGGCTTCGACGCGTCGCCGATCCCGGGGCGGTCGGAGACGACGCCGCCCAGAAAGATGCACAGAATCGCCAGGGGGAGAAGGCTCCTCGGGCGCGTGTGCGGAGCGGAGGGCTGGGACCAGACCAGCTTCATGAAGGCGACCCTGCTGGAACTGGAACCGGGCGGCCGGACGGCCGGAGCCGTTTGGCGTTCGGAGCCAAGTCGATCAAGCCGACCTCCGAAGCGTTTGCGGAGCGCGGACCCTCCTTCCGCCATACCCCGCTGTCAACTCGCCGATTGTATTCGACCGAAGGCCTGGGAGGCAATTGATATCCTGAGAAGGACACCTTCACATCGATGACGCCGCTCGCCCGACTCGCCGCTTCCCTGCTCATCGTTCCGACCCTCACCGCTCCCCGCGGGTTCCGGGCCGACAGCGAGCGGGAGGAAGCAAAGTGGGAGCAAAGCTACCGTGCCCTGCCGGAAGCCTCGGTCATCCGCCGTGGCGCGCCACCTCAAGGAGGTCAAGGACCGCTTTCCGCTTTAGGCCTTGCGCCTCACTTCCCGCGCATGGCGGCGTAGAAGTCGTTGGACTCGAACTTGCCCCGCGCGACCGCGACCGTGCCGTCGCAGCGGGCGGTGACCTCCCCGCTTTCGTCGAAGACCTCTGCCGCGGCGAAAGTGAGGTTCGCGCCCGCACGCAGAAGCCGGGCCTCGACGATCACCCGATCGCCGTGCGTCGGCCGGAGAAACGTCATGGCGAGGGAGACCGTGGCCGACCGGGTGTCGGGGCGCGTCAGCCATCCCACCGTCCCGATCACCAGATCGAACAGACCCGCGAGGACCGGCCCGTTGACGGCGTCCGTCCCCATTCCGCCGCGGTGGTATGGCATCACTGGATCGACGACCGCGCGGACGCGGTCCACGCGCTCGAACTCCAGCCGGGCTCCGAGCTGCCGCATCGGAGGCGAAGCGTTCCAGGTCTGGGCCAGCGCGTTCAGAGAACCGAGCGTCGCGTAGGCGTCGGAGAAAGGTTTCTGCTCTTCGCTCAAGCGGCGAAGCTTAGCAGCCCGTGGAAAAGAGGGCGCCGATGTCGGGGCCCGATCGTCGGCCAAGGGTGACTTCCGCGGCTTCTGAAAACCCGTAGACATCGCAGGCCGTCGAGCGGAACTTGCCGTCCTTGAATATGAGGGTGTCCCTGTCCCCTTTCGTCTTGCCTTTCTCCTTCATGTTGCCGGCAAACGTCTTTCCGTCGAGCGTCCCTTTCTCGGCGAAAGCGGCCGGGGTGGGCGACCAGAGAAGAAAGAGAGCCGTCGCGAGGAGGGATCCGAGAGGCCTGATCGTCCCTTTCCTTCTCCTTTTGCGGGGGATTCGAGCGCCCCGCCGGGGGTGCCCCGGAGAGCTTCATTCGAGTCCTTCCACGAGATAGAGGTCGGAGAGGAAGCGCGTGTAGCTGTACACGTAGGCTGCGCCGTCGAGCACGAGATGGGCGCCGGCGTACTGGAGTCCCGCGGGATCGGCCGGAGTCAGGTCCTTCCAAACGGTCTTTTCCTGCGACGAGATGTCGAGCCGGTAAACGACCGAAGGAACTGGGGTCGAGCGCATGACGAAAAGGGCCCGGCCATCGGTGCTCCATCCGACCGGGTTCTCGTCCCGACTGAGTGATGGAAGCGGTTTCGAGTTTCCTCCCTCGACCGGATAGAGCCAGCCCCTTCCCTCCGAATCTCTGGCGAAGACGACGCGGCCATCCGGGGAGAGGGCGTGGCCGAACGCGGCCGGCTCGATCCCCTCCGGCGAGATCGGCTGCGGATCTCCGTCGATGGCCTGCGCGTAGAGGCGGCTCCCGCGGCCCGGCTCGCGGCCGTTGAATTGAATCCGCCTGCCGTCGGGAAACCACGAACCGAAGAGGCCATAAGTCTGGATCAGTCCGCGCTTGACATGGCGCGGCTCCCCCGCGCCGGTCGGTAACAGCACCAGTTCCTGGGGTTCCTTCAGAAGGAGCGTCAGGGCCCACTTCTTGTCGGGGGAGAGCGCGAACGCCTGGCCTTCACCCAGCCGGACGGCGGGCGATCCGTCGGTCCCGCGAAGATACACGGCGTAGGCTGGTCCCGCGCCCCCTCCCTGATCCGCGATCAGGACGGCCTTCCCGTCTGCCGAGAGGTCCACCCCGTAAGACCAGTCCTGCCAGGAGAGATCGCGCTCCCGCGTCTGACCCGGGCCGACGCCCAGGATCCCGCCTCGCGTCGCTTCGTGCGCTAGGAGAACGCGTCCGTCGCGGGCGATGTCGTAGAGGTGGAGCGATCCGGGCGCCCGCAGGACGACTCGCTGCCGGCCCGAGAGCGTCACGGCGTGGAGCTCGCGGCTGTTGGGACCCGCCGTGAACCAGACCTCTTTGCCCGAGGGAGCCCAGGCGAGGCCCTGCTCGGTTGCCCAGCCGCGGGACAGCATCGTCTTGACGCCTTTCAAGTCGAGCACCGCAACCGAGCCCCCGTCGTCTCCAAGGACAGGGTGGTCGAAGAAGGCGATCCGGGATCCGTCCGGCGAGATTCGCGGATGGCTCACCCAGCCGCCGGTCGTGTAAAGGACCTTGCCGGCCGGATACTCCAGGCGATGTCGTTCCTGGATCCGTCGGACGACGGCGAGCGCGGAGCCGTCGGGAGACCATTCGGCGTCCTGGACGCCCTCCAGGATCTCGCGCGGCGCGCCTCCGCCGAGAGGCACCCGCGCGAGGGTGCCGGCGGTGGCGAAACCGAAGACGAAATGGCGTCCAAGCGACAAGGCCAGCTCCTCCGAGCGGGAGACGGACAGGACATCGGCGTCCGGCAGAGAGAGTGGGGAGGACTGAGCCGAGCCGGCGCGGACCGTGAAGAGGCGCACGGGGTTCCCCTCCCAGGCCGCCCCGTAAACAATCGTCTGCCCATCCGGCGCGAGCCTCGCCGTCGAAACGTATCCCCGGCTGAACGTGAGCTGATGAAACGACGGCGGCACTCGGCCGGCGCGCCGCCCCGGCAGGACACTCGCCCAGCTGCCCGCGAGGAAAGCCAAAGCGGCGGCGCCGAGCATGGCCGAGATCGCCACGGCCGGCGAGAAGTGCCAGGTCCGACGAGGCGCGGCCGCGAGCGCCGGCGTCGGCCGGGAGACGCCGGAGAGCGCCTCCAGGTCGAAGGCGAGATCCCGCGCCGATTGGAAGCGCTCCTCGCGGCTCTTCTCCAGACAGTGAGAGACGAGGCGGTCGAGGCCGGCCGAGAAATCCTTCTGGAGAAGGGCGAGGTCCCGCGGGTCCTCCTTCAAGATCGCGTTCATCGTCTCGACCGCGGTCGCGCCCTGGAAAGCCCTCGTTCCGGTCAGCATCTCGTGGAGGATTGTCCCGAGAGAGAAGATGTCCGAGCGGTGGTCGGCCTTCTCGCCGCGCACCTGTTCCGGCGACATGTAGCCGACCGTCCCGAGGACGACGCCCGGCTCGGTTCCGGCTGTGAGCGTCGGAGCCCCAGTCTGCCCTTCGGACGAGCGCTCGGGGCGAGTCAGCTTGGCTAGACCGAAGTCGAGGATCTTGACCCTGCCGTCCTTCGTCACAAAGAGGTTCTCCGGCTTCAAGTCCCGGTGCACGATTCCCTTCTCGTGCGCGGCCGCAAGCCCCTCTGCGACGTGCCGTGCGTAATCCATCGCCTTCTTTGCCGGCAGAGCCCCGCCCGCAAGTCTCTCGCGCAGCGTCTCTCCTTCGAGAAGCTCCGAGACGACGTAGGGCGCGCCGTCCTGCATCCCGAAGTCGTGGATCGTCAGGATGTTCGGGTGATTCAACGCCGAAGCCGCGCGCGCTTCCCCTTCGAACCGCCGCAGCCGCTCGGGATCCGCGGAGAAGTCTTCCGGCAGGACTTTGACCGCCACCTCGCGATGCAGCCGCGTGTCCCGCGCCCGGTACACTTCCCCCATCCCGCCCGAGCCGAGCGGGGCCAGGACCTCATAAGGACCGAGCCTCGTCCCCAACGCAATCACAAATCACCAGTCACAAGTCACTGATTTTTTTCTGTTACTCGAACTTCTCCATCAGCCAGATGTCTCCGCCGCGTGGGCGGAAGCGATCGAAGAGGACGAAACGGCCGTCGGGAGACCAGCGAGGATAGTCGATCCGGGAATCCGGGCCCTCGAACTCGAAGACCTTCTCGGGGCTGCCGCCCGCGAGCGGCGAGACCCAGAGCGTCTTGTGCGCGACGACGTCCATGATTCTCGTCTGGTCGGGTGAGAAGGACATGTGCGCGCCGCCGAGGACCTCCGGCATCTCTTGAGGCTCATCTCCTGACACGCGAACCCTCATCGTCCGCGGCTTGCCCGACGGACAGCGGAAGACGATCCACTCGGCGTCGGCCGTCCACTGGAGGAAATGCCCCATGACTCCGACCCGGGTCAGGGGACGTGGGTTGCCGCCGTCGGCATTCATCACCCAGACCTCGAGCCTGCCTCCCTCGTCCGACATGTAAGCGATCGAGCGGCCGTCCGGCGAGAAAGCGGGATTCACGCTGATCGAGGGTCCGCGCGTCAGCCGATCCGGCTTGCCTCCGGCCGCGTCGATCGTCCAGATGTTCACACTCCCCGCCCGCGACGAGAAAAAGGCGACCCGGCCCCCGTCGGCCGAGAAGCTCGGCTGGAAATCGCCGCCGGGTCCACGGGTCAGCTGGCGGACGGACCCGTCGGCCGTCGAGAAGAGCCAGATGTTCATCTCGCCCGATCGGTCCGAGTTGAACGCGATCCGAGTCCCGTCCGCCGACCACGCGCCGCGGCTGTCCTCCCGGGTCGTGGCGATCACCTTCTCGGGAGGTCCCGTCGGCTGCCCGGTCGCCGCCGAAACCGGCAACCTCCAGATGTCCGCGTTCTGGCGCAGTATCGAGAAGGCGAGCTTCCGTCCGTCCCGCGAGATCGCCACGCCGACATCCTGGCCGGCGCCGGTCGTCAACTGCTGGAGCGGCCCGACGGGCTCGCCGCGAGCAGTGACCGGCACGCGCCAGATGTTCATCCCGCCGCTGCGATAGGAGGTGAAATAGACGAAGCCAGAGGCAGACCAGGCCGGGCAGATGTCCTGCACGTAGTCGTTGGTGACCCACGTCAGGGACTTCGAGGCCAGGTCCACCACGCGGACGTCGAACTTTGTGCGCTCGATGTTCTGGAAGACGATCCGGCTCCCGTCGGGAGACCATCGCGGACGCGTGTGCGCGACGGCCTCGGACGTGTCGGACGTGGCCTGCTGGGGGTTACGGCCCCTCTCGTCGGCGATCCAGATCCGGCGGGGTCCCGCCCAGGAGGCGTCGAAGGCCATGCGCCGCCCATCGGGAGAATGACAAGGATTCGCGACGTTCTCGACGAGCAAGGTTTCCATGCCGCTCGAGAGCTCCACGCTCCAAAGGTCCACGCCCTCGTAGGCCCCGAAGACATCCACCGGCTCGAGCCTCCGGCCGGACTGCCGCGAACGCGCGAAGAGGAGGAGGAGGCCGTCGGCGGACCAGTCCGGTTGGATGTCGTCGGACCCGCCGCGAGTCAGGGCCGATTCCTGGCCCGTCTCGAGGTCCTTGACGAAGATTTTCCGGACCCCGCCTGTCTCCCGGCAGAAGGCGAGTCGTTTGCCCTCCGGCGACCAGGCGGGGAACTCCTCGATCGCTTCGGCGAAGGTGATCTGGGACAGCCGCGGCGGCGAGAAAGGGACCGGAGACTCCGGCCTCGCGCGAACCGTCGAGAAGAGAGACCCGATCGAGCGGGCAAGCCCCGGCCATCGCGACGTCTTCGACGGCGCGACCCGCCCTCTTCGCGGAGCCGGAGAGACGCCATCCCTTCTCGAGGAGAGCGCCGTCGCGATCTCGAGGCCGGCGTCGCCGGCGTCGCGCAGTCGCCTCGAGGGATCCTTCTCCAGGCAGCGCTCCAGGAGCCTGCGGATCGCCTCCGGCGTTGCGCGGGGGAGCCTCGCCCAGTCTGGCTCGCGGTCGAGGATGTCGGCCAGCGTGTCCGTGAACGTCTCCCCTTCGAACGCGCGTCTGCCCGCCAGCATCTCGTAGAGCACGCATCCGAAGGCCCAAATGTCGGCGCGCTTGTCTACGGGCCTTCCCCGCGCCTGCTCGGGACTCATGTAGGAAGGCGTCCCGAGGATCGTGCCGGCGCGAGTCTGGGGCAGAATCGCCGTCGAAGATCGCGACTCCTCCAGGGAAACCGCGGCCAGGCTCTTCGCCAGGCCGAAGTCGAGGACCTTGACGCGCCCCTCGGGAGTGACCTTGACGTTGCCGGGCTTCAGGTCCCGATGGACGATCTCCTTCCCGTGCGCCGCCTCGAGCGCATCGGCGATCTGCCGGCCGATTTCGAGCGCTTCCTCGAACGGGAGCGCGCCCCCCGCCAGCCTCTCCGCCAGCGTCTCTCCCGGCACGAGCTCCAGGACGAGGAAGCGCGAGCCGCCGGCCTCCTCGATCCCGTGGATCGTCGCGATCGCGGGGTGGTTCAAGGCCGCGAGCATCCGCGCCTCCTGATCGAAACGCGCCAGGTGCTCGGGATCTCCCGCGAGCGTGGGCGGCAACACCTTGATCGCGACCTCGCGGGAGAGACGCGTGTCGCGGGCGCGCCACACTTCCCCCATCCCTCCTGCGCCCAGAGGCGACAGGATCTCGTAGGACCCCAGGCGCGCACCCGCGCCGATCACAGCACGCGATTCCACGCTCGTCTCCCCTACGGCGTCAGGCCGATGCGCCGCATCAGGTCCGCGTATCTGGGGTCCGAGCGCAACGGATCGATCTTCGGGTCCGGCTTGAGCCACGGCACGCAGTCCGCTCGCGCGTCCACAGCCTTGTCCAGCCATTGGAATGCGGAGTCCTTTTCTCCCAGGCCGGCGTAAATCGTGGCGACCTCGTACGGACAGACGTAGCGCCGTGTGGCCCGTTCGGTCAGCTCGCTCAGGACCTTCTTTGCCTCGCTCTTCTTGCCCCAGGCGGCGTAGGCTCCTCCGAGGATCTCGTAGATCGTGGGGTTGTCGTCGAGCCGCCTGGCCTTCTCCAGCTCCGCCACCGCCTCGGGGAAGCGGCCGGTCTTCTCGTAGGCGAGACCGAGAAACGTGTGGCCCGGCCAGAAGTTCGGGTCGAGCTCGATCGCCTTGCGGGACTCTTCGATGGCACGATCATATTGCCGCACGCAATAAAAGACCCAGGCCGCGTCCGCCAGGATGATGAGGGAGAGAGGATCGAGCCGTTTGGCGCGCTCGATCTCGGCGACGGCCTCTGCCGCCCGGTTCATTCCGGCCAGGTAGGTCGCGTACGCGTCATGGGCGTCGGCCAGGTTTGGATTGAGCTCGATCGCACGCTGGAACTCCTTCTCGGCCCCCGGCCAGTCGAAGTCGTAGAAGAACTTGGTCATGCCCATCGAGACATGCGCCTCGGCCAGGGTGTCGTCCAGCTCCAGGGCCTTGCGGGCCGCCTCCTTGGCCTGGGGCATGACGTCTTTCGGAGCAGCGTAGGCGCTTCGCAGATAGGAGTGGGAGTCCGCCAGGCCCGCGTACGCCGGGGCGAATCCCGGATCCTTCTCGATGGCCCGGCGGAAGTCCTCGATGGCCTTGCGGATCGACTCTTCCGTCTGTTTGTTGAGCGCATACCGGCCTCTCAAGTACAGCTCGTGCGCTTCCGGGTTGACGGGCCGCGCGGTGGCGAGGCGTTTCTCGTCCTGGGGCGACAACTTCGCCCGGATCTCGCCGGCGATGGCTCGCGCGACCTCGCTCTGCATCGAGAGGACGTCGCGGAGATCGCGCTGGTAGCTCTCGGCCCAGAGGTGCCGATCGGTCGCGCCCTGGATCAGCTGCGCGGTGATCCGGACCTTCTCCCCGGAGCGCAGTACGGAGCCCTCGACGACGGCATCCACGCCGAGCTCTCGGGCGATCGCGGTCAATGGCTTCGTGGTCCCCTTGTAGCCCATGACGGACGTTCGTGAGATCACGCGCACGGCGCCGATCCGGGCGAGGTTGGTGATGAGCTCCTCGGTCATCCCGTCGGAGAAGTACTCCTGGTCCGGGTCCCGGGAGAGATTCTGGAGCGGCAGAACCGCGAGAGACTGGATCGGATGGCCGGCGCTCGCGCCCCCCGGCGCTTTCGAGCGTCCGGCGCGGACCGCGAGAACAGCCGCCAGGAGCCCGACGGCGAGCGCACCCCCGGCCACGGCGAGAACGAGCCTTCGACGCGAAGGAGGCGGCTCTCGAAGTTGCGTCGAGACCGACGGAGACGTGACCGCTTCGGAGAGCGCGAAGGCGAGATCCCGGGCCGACTGGAATCGTTGCTCGGGCGATTTCTCGAGACACCGGCGCACGATCCGTTCGTAAGCGGGAGCGACGTCCGGGCGGCCGACGGAGATCGCGGCCGGCTCCTCCTTCAGGATCGCGCTCATCGTCTCGACGGCCGATTCGCCGCGGAAGGCGCGGCGGCCGGAAAGCGTCTCGTAGAGGACGGCGCCGAAGGAGAAGATGTCCGAGCGCGAATCGGCCGACTTGCCGCGCACCTGCTCGGGCGACATGTAGCCAACCGTCCCCATGACGACCCCCGGCTGCGTGGCCGCTGTGACCGTCGGCGCCTTCGTCTGTCCGCCCGAATCGGTCTCCGGCGACGCCAGCTTGGCCAGGCCGAAGTCCAGGATCTTGACCCGGCCGTCCTTCGTGACGAAGACGTTCTCGGGCTTCAAGTCCCGATGGACGATCCCCTTCTCGTGCGCCGCGGCCAGGCCCTGCGCCATCTGGATCGCGTAGTCCCCTGCACGACGAGCGGAGAGCGCGGAGCCTTCGATAACTTCGCGCAGCGTCTCCCCCTCGAGGAGCTCCGAGACGACGTAGGGCGCCCCATCCTGGACGCCGATGTCGTGGACCGTCAGGATGTTGGGATGGTTCAGCGCCGAGGCAGCGCGCGCCTCCCGCTCAAACCGGCGCAGGCGATCCGCATCCGCCGAAAACTCCGACGGCAGTACTTTGACGGCCACGTCCCGCGCTAGCCGGGTGTCACGCGCTTTCCAAACCTCTCCCATTCCTCCCGCTCCGAGAGAAGAGACCACCTCGTACGGGCCCAATCGGCTGCCTGGCGCGATCCTCATTGCATTTCAGGGAAACGCGAGACGGCGCAAGAGTTCCTCGTAACGCGGGTCGCCGTGCAGCGGCGCCAGCCGCGGGTCCTGTCGTGTGCCCTGCATGCAGACAGACCGGTCCTGATAGCCCTTTTCGAGCCACCGGAACGCCTCGTCCTTCTCTCCGAGCCCCAGACGGATGATCCCGATCTCGTAAGGGCAGACGTAGCGCTTCTTCGAAACTTCCATCAGCTCGTCGAGCAGCCGACGCGCCCGACCGCGCTCGCCGACGGCGGCGAGCGCGGTTCCTGCCGTAGCGTGATCGAGCGGGCTGTCGGAGTACTGGATCGCCTTTTCTGCCTCCGCAACCGCTTCCGCGCGGCGTCTGATCTGGACGTAGACCAACGCGAGCATCGCGTGCGCGGAGCCGTTCTTCGGGTCGAGCTCGAAAATCATTCGGGCACGGTCGATGGCCTCGTCGTACCGCTTCAAGAGGAAGAGGGCATTGAGGGCGTCGTTGTGGATGCGGGTGGAGAGAGGGTCAAGCTCCCTCGCGCGTCGAACCTCGGCCACCGCCTCTTCGGAGCGCCCCACGTCGGTCAGGTAATTGGCATAGCCGTCATGAGCGTCGGCGGAGTTCGGGTTGAGCTCCAGGGCTCGGCGAAATTCCTTTTCTGCCGAAGACCATTCCCAGTCGTATGCGGTGTGAACCCATCCCAGCGCCGTGTGAGCGTCCGCGAGCGTCTCGTCGAGCTCGAGGGCCCGGATCGCCGCGGCTTTTGCCCGCGGCATCGTCTCCCGAGGCGGGAGGTAAAAGTCGGTGAGGACAGAGTAGCCAAAGGCCAGCCCCACGTAGGCGGGCGCGTCGCCCGGATCCTTCGCCAGAGCCTGCTGGAAGAGGCCGATCGCCTTCCGGATGTCTTGCTCGCTCGCGGCATTGTGCAATTGGTATCGGCCCCGCAAATCGAGCTCGTGTATTTCGGGATCGACCGGCCGTGCCTTTGCCAGCCGGGACTTCTCCCCGGGTGTCACGGCCGCCCGGATCTCGCCCGCGACCGCCCGTGCCACCTCGCTCTGGAGCGAGAGGACGTCGCGCAGGTCGCGCTCGTAGCTCTTCGCCCAGACGTGCCGGTCCGTCGGCGCCTCGATCAACTGCGCCGTGATGCGGACGCGCCCGCCGCTCCTCTGCACCGAGCCTTCGAGAACCGCATCCACGTTCAACTCCCGCCCGATCTGCGGCAGCGGTTTTTTCGTCGCGCGGTACCCCATCACCGAAGTCCGGGAGATCACGCGAAGGGACCGGATCTGCGCGAGGTCGGTGATCAGCGCTTCGGTCATCCCGTCGGCGAAGTAATCCTGTTCCGCGTCGCGGGAGAGGTTCTCGAGTGGCAGCACGGCGAGCGATTGGATGTGACCCGCCGCAGTGCCGCGTGAGAGCCGCTGCCGCAGCGCGGGTCTCACCGCGAACACGACACCCAGCGCGACGGCGAGGGCCACGCCGATCCACGCGAGCGCGAGCATGGGACTCCGTCGGGCCGGCGCCGGTGCGGGGCCTGCAGGGATTGTGGAGACGCTCGCCGTCTCCGTCAGGGCGAATGCGAGATCCCGGGCCGACTGGAATCTTTCCGACGGGCTCTTCTCCAGGCACCGGCGCGCGATACGGTCGAGCGCCGGCGTCACCTCAGGGCGAGAACGGCTCGCCTCCGGAGGCTCTTCCTTCAGGATGGAGTTCATCGTCTCGATGGCCGAATCTCCCCGGAAAGCGCGCGCGCCGGTGAGCATCTCGTGCAGGACCGTCCCGAAAGCGAAAATGTCGGAGCGGTGGTCAGCCGGTTGTCCGCGGACCTGCTCGGGGGACATGTAACCGACCGTGCCCATGACGACGCCCGGCTCCGTCCCGGCCGTAAGCGTGGGCGCTTTCGTGACGCTGCCGTCGGCCTGCTGCGGCATGAGCTTGGCGAGGCCGAAGTCCAGGATCTTGACCCGTGCGTCCTTCGTCACGAAGAGGTTCTCGGGTTTCAGGTCCCTGTGCACGATTCCCTTCTCGTGCGCCGCCGCAAGCCCCTGCGCGATTTGGACACCGTAGTCCACGGCCTTGCGCACCGGCAGAGGCGAATCCGCGAGCGCCTCGCGCAACGTGACCCCTTCCAGGAGCTCGGAGACCACGAAAGGCGTTCCCGCGACCTCCCCGACGTCGTAGACGGTCATGATGTTGGGGTGGTTCAACGCTGAGGCCGCGCGCGCCTCCTGCTCGAACCTCCGCAAGCGGTCCGGGTCCTCGGACAGAGAAGCCGGGAGTACCTTGACCGCCACCTCCCGCCCCAGCCGAGTGTCCCGCGCCCGGTACACCTCTCCCATACCGCCCGCGCCGAGTGGGGCGAGGATCTCGTAGGGCCCAAGGCGGCTTCCCGGTGAGAGCGCCATCTTGTGTTATGAGAATCTTACCGCCGTGAAACCGGCCGGCGCGGCTCTCCGGCTCGCTCTGGCGGCAGTCTCGACGGCCGCGCTCGGACAGACCACGCCGCCGGGACGGCCGGGCGGCTTTCGCGAGGAAGCGCGGGTCGAGCTCGTCGTCGTGGATGCGTACGTCACCGATCGCTTCGGTGATCCGATCCCCGATCTGACACCGACGGACTTTCGCGTGCGGGTGGACGGCAAGCGTGTTTCGCTCGAGTCGGTCGACTGGGTGCCGGCCGATCTGCCCGAGATCCCGATCGAAGCGACGCTCTCCGAGGCGCCGGCGGGAAGGCCGATCACGCTGGCGGCTCCGGGGCGGTTGATCGTCTTCTACTTCCAGGCCGGGTTTGAGCCCTCCCGGCTCATAGGCCTGGTTCGGATGGGCCTCCAGGCGCGGCGGTTCCTGGATGACCTGCTCCCCACCGACCGCGTGGCCGTCGTCTCCTACGACTCGCACCTGAAGCTGCGGCAGGACTTCACCAACGACCACCGGAAGATCCGGGACGCGCTGTTCGACGCCATCCGGACAGGCAAGCAGGTCCCGATCGAGACGGCCTACTTCCCATCGATCGCCGAGCATTTCGACTTCGCCGCCGCCAGAGACGCCGCGACGCCGGAGCGCGGCCTCTTCGTTCTGGCGCGAGCGCTCGCTCCGATCCCGGGAGGCAAGACGATGCTCTTCTTCGGGTGGGGCCTGGGTACGGTCGGCGGAGTCACGGGGCCGAACCTGACCGAGCGGCGCGATTTCGAAAATGCCCTGAGGGCCCTAGCCGCCGCGCGCACCAACATCTTCACTCTCGACGTGACCGACGCCGACTACCACTCGCTCGAGGTACACCTCCAGAACCTGTCGGACCTGACCGGCGGCACGTACCAGAAGACACACATCTTCCCCAACCTCGCCATGGACCGGGTGCGCCGCGCGATCTCCGGCCGTTACGTCCTCGTCTTCAAGTCTCCGCCGGGCCCGCGCGGCTATCACACCATCGAGGTCCGGCTAGCGGCCCGCAAGGGCGAAGTCAACGCTCGCCAGTACTATGAAGACTGAAGCGGTGTTCGGTTCTCGGTGTTCGGGACCGGAGCCTGACCCGATAACGCACACCGCCCACCGAGCGCCGGCTCTCGTACCATAGCTACGGTCTCATGAGCAGTCCCGCGT
>Ga0070708_100000727_pt1 | contig 25002 bp, 14 predicted proteins | sample KBSK5503metaG_FD_65469 | JGI IMG/M metagenome (GOLD analysis project Ga0070708, IMG submission 65469) | Corn, switchgrass and miscanthus rhizosphere microbial communities from Kellogg Biological Station, Michigan, USA - KBS K5-50-3 metaG | ecosystem: Host-associated > Plants > Roots >... | reverse complement strand
GGCGATCAGGGCCGCTCGCCGGGGGCCAGAACGCGCCTACCGGGTCAACACGTAGGCACTCGCTCACCACAGGCCGATGCGCCCCGCCGCGTGCGGTGCGCCAGGGCAAGTGCGGCAGCTCACTACCGATAGCCGGTAACCCGCATACCCGCCCGCGACGAAGCCCGGGCCACACCGGCCGAGCCGACTGCCAGACCTCGCCCGCCCGCGCCAGAATGACCATTCCGGCGCGACTCGGAAGGCCAGAGCGACCCATTGGACCATCGTCCATAACGGCGGCTACGCGCGCGGGTTGCTGACGGTAACTCGGTTACACTCTGCGATCGGCTGAAGCGCCGGGCCCCCGCGAGGAATGGCTCCGGCGGCTCTGAGATGAGAGCCCATAGCCCAGCGGCGCTACGCAGCGCCCGCTCAGGTGCTCATCGCCTCGAACCGGAACTGTCGGGTCGATAATGCGGCCTGCCCGGACTGGGAATCACCGGCGCGGGAACAGCGACGCGATCTCGTCGGCAGAGATCATGCGCCCTTGCGTCGGTGAGCAGCTTCCCCAGCCACCCGTCTCGCGGCAGCAGTGCCGCGATCTTCGTGCGCGCGTCGCCACGCGCTGCGGCGCTCCCCTGATGGCGGTCAGTGTTGTGGTGAGTGCGGCCGCAGCTCGGACTCTCCCGGCCCGGACTCCCGTTGCCCGGCCAGACCATCGGTCTCCGCGCAACGCCGTCATCGTTCCGGCAGGCAGTTGCTCACTCGCCTCCAACGCCAGCGGCCCAGTACGGTCGCCACGTCCATTCCGGTCACAGTTTCACCCCAGAGGCGGCGCCACAGCATCGATCATCCGCAGCCCATGGGGGTGCATGCGTGTGTCCGTCCAGCCCACATCTACGCCTTTTGGCTGACGTATTACAGTCTCGGATGGTGCATGGTGGAGATGATCAGCGGGAACAGGAGGCACCGATGACGGCGGACACCGGGACCGCAGCCCAGGCCGCTGCCCGATGGGCGGACTTGCCGCAGCTGCCCGTGCTCGAGCCCGAGTATCAGAAAGACCCGCACCGCTTTTACCGCCAGGCCCGCGAGCAAAGCCCGCTAGCCTTCGGGGTGTTCGGCCCTGCGGCGCTGTCCTACGACGCGGTGCATACCGTTTTGCGCGACCGGCGGTTCGGCAGCACGAAAGCGCTGAATCTCGAGGTTTCTGGAATTACGTCCGGTCCGCTGTGGGATCAGGCCGTCAGAAGCATCCTCAGCCTCGACGGCGAGGAGCATCACCGGCTGCGCCGGCTCGTTTCCAAGGCATTCACACCGACCAGCGCGGCGAGGCTGCGTGCCGCCATGGCGGACGTCATCAACGAGCTGATCGATCCGTTTAGTGCCGCCGGCCGCTGCGACATCGTCGCCGACATAGCGCGCCCTTACCCAATCCCGATTATCTGCGAGCTGCTCGGCGCGCCCCGCCAGGACTGGCGGCTGTTCTCCGCGTGGACTGACGACATCTTCAAGATCTTCGGCCCGGACGTTGTCAGCGATGAGCCCGATATCGTGCGCGCGACCGGAGAACTTCGCGGCTACGTAGAGCAGATGGTCGCCCGCCGGCGGGAGACGCTGAGCGACGACCTCATCTCGAACCTCATCCGTGCCGAAGAAGACGGCGATCGGCTGACACACGACGAGCTCCTCATGCTCGTCTCGGCCGTGCTGACCGCCGGGACCGACACGACCCGCAACCAGCTGGCTGCCGCGGTTCAGGTCTTCTGCGAGCACCCGGACCAATGGACCCTTCTTGCTGAGCGGCCTGAACTAGCGCCCCAGGCCGTCGAGGAAGTCATGCGCCACACGCCGATCATCTTCGGGGCACCCCGCATCGCCACGGAGGATGTCGATCTGGCAGGCGTGCTGATCCCGGCCGGCACGTTCGTCGTGGCCATCACCGCCTCGGCGAACCGCGATCCCGCCGTGTACCCCGATCCCGACAAGTTCGACATCACCCGTGAACACCCCGACCCCATGCTGACGTTCGGCGGCGGAATCCACTACTGCCTGGGCGTGCACCTGGCGAAGGCCGAACTCGCGGTCGCGCTCGTGGCCATGGCCGGGCGCATGCCGAACATCCGCCGCACCGGACCCGCACCATGGAAGCCAGTACTCGGCATAAGCGGCCCCCTCACCTTGCCGGTGGAGTTCGAACCCGGACATTGAAATTTGACGCGTCGATCGAAGCGCGGCCGTTCGGCAGGATGTAGCGGGCCGGCAACGCCCGCGAGTATCCCAGCGCTGCCACGCCAGGTCCATCGGCCGACGATGTCGAAGAAGCCATCGCCGTCGCGACCCGTGCCCTGCGAGGCCGCCGCGACCGTTCCGGGCCAGAAGCTGCTCCGCCCTTGACGACACAGCGCGAGCATGCCACACGCCGACCCCCGGCAAGAGTCGGCCAGATCGGCGATTGCGAACATCGCCAGATCCTTGTCCGTGACCCGCTCGCCACACGCGCACCGCCGGGCCAGATCCGCCAGCCGGTGGCAGCCCAGATCGGCTAGCCACACACCCTCGGGCAGCCGCCCTGCGACCAGGTCAGCCGCCGCGCCCGACAACAGCGCCTGCCCGCCGTGCGCCAGCTCCAGCACGCGGGCGGCCCGCACCGTCACCATTCCCGCCCCGTGCTGCTCTCCAGCGCCCACGCCAGCGGCCCGGGCGGGGTTCCCCTGAAACTGTGGAGACTCTGATAAGGCTGATCTTGTTTTGGCCTTGGTTCTCCGTTGCCCTATGAAACTGCCGGAGCGCAGGTCCTGTCCAGGTGGAGGCGCCCGCAGGCAGGCCGGGTGGAGGCGCCCGCAGGCAGGCCGGGTGGCCTGCCTGGGACGAACGACCTGGACAGGACCGAGCACCGGCGCATTATCGAGGGCAGGAGAAGCGGGGGCATCTCAGGCTGCCTCTTTAGCGGCAAGCATCCGCTCATAGTCGGCCGGGGGCATCATCTGGCAGGCCGAGTGGCGGCGTCTGGTGTTGTAATCGTCGATCCAGGCCGCGACCCTGGCCCTGGCTTGTGCCCGGGTGGCGAGGTGCTCGACCCGCCGCAGCTCGAATTCCAGGGTGGAGTGCCACGACTCGATGACCGCGTTGTCGAGAGCGGAGCCGGGCCTGCCCATGGACTGGGAGATGCCCAGCCGCCGGCAGGCCTGCCGGAACGCCCGCGCGGTGTACTGGCTGCCCTGATCGGTGTGCAAGATGACACCCGGCACCTGGCCGCCGCGCACTGTCACGGCCATCGCCAGCGCGCTGTAGGCCAGCTGCGCGTCGTGGTGCTCGGAGAGGGCGAAGCCGAGGATCGGGCGGGAGGCCACGTCCATGACCGAGGCCAGGTGCAGCTTGCCCTCGCCGGTGGCGATCTCGGTGCCGTCGCCGAACCACTTCCGGTTGACCTTCTGGGCGGGGAAGTCCCGCTTCACCAGGTCCGGCGCGCGCCAGCGCCCCTTCCCCGGCCGGGTCGTCGCCTTGCGCCGGCGCCTGGCCCGGGCCGCCAGGTGCTGCTCGCGCATCAGCGCCGCAGCAGTGTTCTGGCTCACCCGCCAGCCAGCATCCTTCAGGTCGGCGGTGATCCTGGGCGCGCCGTACTTGCCGTCGTGCAGCCTGAACAGGCGGGCCACCCCGGCCTTGAGCCGCTCCCGGCGGGCGGCCCGCGGCGGTAACGTCCCGCCTTTCCACTTGCAGAACCAGGACTGGGACACTCCCAGCGCCCGGCACGATATCGCCTGCGGAATCCGGTGCCGGTCCCTCTGGGCGGCGATGAAAGCGGCCACCGCTACCGCCCCATCGCATCCTTGACCCAGAGGGCCACGCTGCGCTTGAGGACATCACGCTCCATCGCCAGCTCGGCATCCTCCCGCCGCAGCCGCGCCAGCTCCGCCCGCTCATCCTCAGAGCGCCGTCACTCCCGCCGCGGCGCCGCCGGTCCAGGTTCACCCAGTTGCCCAGGGTTCCCTCGTTGATCCCCAGGTCCCGCGCCACCTGCGCGATCGGCTTGCCGGTCTCCCGCACCAGCCGGACGGCGCCCTCCCGGAAATCTTGATCGAACTTCCTGCGTGCTTCTGCCATCGCCCCTCCTTAAAGGCGATGTCTCCACGCTACGAGGGGAAGCCCACTGTGTGGCCAATGGACAAGCGTCGGCGCCAGCACCGCGTGCGCCTGGTCCACCACGCCGGCCAGGCCGGCGACATGGTGCAGCGAGGTGCACGCCACGACGGCGTCCAGCCCGGCGGGCAGGTCCGACCGCTCGAACTGCACCTGGCGGCAGGCAGGGCCCGGCGGCGCTTCTGGGTCCACGCCGGCTGCCGCATACCCCGCCGCTTCGAGCAGGGGAGCAAAGCCGCCCAGCGGCCCGCAGCCGATCTCGGCCACCTGGGCCGGGCCGGCCGGCAGCCACCTGCGCACGAATGGCCACACCGCAGCCAGCCACCGCCCATCAGACCTCACGCCGACCGGGCGTACGCCGCCCCGAAAGCAGCGCAACCGAGTGATCCCGGCATGGGTAATCCGCCACCACGCAAGCCGCCCTGTCTGTGAAACGTCGAGCCCCTGTGGCCGGCCTTGTACAAGTGGCGGGCTGCAACGGGGCAATTGTGGCCAGCCGCGGGCACTCATCCCCTTGTCTGGGGTGATGATCCGGGGGGTATAACCGGGCGGCGGCAGGGGTCGCGGCAACTTCGTCTTCTTCGGCCAGGTCGCGCTGGATCGCGTCGATCAGGGCGTGCAGGGTGCTGGCGGCGGCGTGGCGCTTGCTGTCCGGCCAGTCGGCGATCAGTCGGCCGAGCCGGGCTGCCAGGTCGGCCTCGAAGCTGTTGACGATCGCCTGGCCGCCGGGGCTGAGCTCGAGCACCGCGACGCGGCCGTCGCGGGTGTCGGCGGCCCGGTGGGCCAGACCCCGGCGGGTCACCCGGTCTAGCAGGCGGCTGACGTTGGACCGGTCGCAGCGCAGCACTTCGGCGATCTCACCCAGCCCGGCCTTGCGTCGGGCGGCGGTGCAGAGCAACTGCGCCTGCTGGGCGGTGAGCCCTGCCTTGCGGCTCTGCCGGTTGTACAGCGCCTCCATCGACAGCATGAGCCGGACCAATCCGGAAGCTACCGCGTCCGTGGGGTCTGTTATCTGTGCTTGCTGGTCAGCCATGCCGTGAGCTTACCGGGATAGGTGACACAGTCATGTATCTCGGCGGCTACAACGGCCTTACTTTGCTTGATGGTGTCACGTAATTCCGGGAGCCGTCGTCCTAATCATGTGACGGTGTCACGCATCTTGAAGGAGGAGCCATGGCTGCCATCACCACCAGCGCCCCCGCCGGCGCGGGAGCCCGCGGGGCCGCGGGCACCGGTGCACCGCTGTCGACCCGCCGCGGTCTGCTGACTCTGCTGCTGCTGTGCGGCGCGCAGTTCCTCGCCGTCCTTGACGCCACGATCGTCAATGTCGCGCTGCCCTCTGTTCAGCGCGCGCTGCATTTCACCCCGCAGAACCTGCAGTGGGTGGCCTCCGGCTACGCGCTGACGTTCGCCGGCTTTTTGCTGCTCGGCGGCCGGGCGGCCGACCGGCTGGGGCGGCGCCGGGTCTTCATGACCGGGGTGCTGCTGTTCATCGCCGCCTCGCTGGCCAGCGGCCTGGCCGCGTCGTCGGGCGTGCTGATCGCAGCCAGGCTGGTCCAGGGCCTCGGCGGTGCGATCATGTCCCCCGCGGCCCTGTCCCTGCTCACCACCAGTTTCCAGGGCAAGGACCGGGCCAAGGCGCTGGGCATCTACGGGTCGATCGGCGGCGCCGGCGGAGCCGCGGGCGTGCTATTCGGCGGACTGCTGACCAGCGGTCCGGGCTGGCGCTGGGTCTTCTTCGTCAACGTCCCGCTTGGTGTCGCTATCGTGGCGGCAACACCACGGCTGATCAGCGGCGCGCGCCAGGCCGCCCGGCTGCGCGACCTGGACCTGCGCGGCGCGTTCCTGATCACCGGGTCGCTGCTGCTGCTGGTCTACGGCCTCACCCGGGCACCCGATGTCGGATGGAGCAACGCGCGGACGATCGCGGAGTTCGCCGGCGCGGCCGCGCTGCTTCCGGTCTTCATCGCCAACGAAGCCCGGTCCGGCACGGCACTACTGCCGCTGCGCACCTTCCGGCTGCCCGGCATCGCATCCGCTAACGCCGCGGCGCTGCTGCAGTTCAGTGCCGTGATCCCGGTGTTCTTCTTCCTCACCCTGTACCTGCAGCAGGTGCTGGGATACTCCGCACTGCGGTCCGGCCTGGCGTTCTTGCCGCTGGCGGCAGGCGTGGTCGCCATCGCCCCGACCGCCGCCCGGCTGGTCAGCCGGTTCGGCCCGGCCCCCACCCTGATCGCCGGCCCGCTCGTGTTCGCCGGCGGGCTCGTCTACCTCAGCCGCCTGCCCGTGCACGGCGCTTACCTCGCCGACATCCTGCCCGGCCTGGCCATGGTCGCGGTCGGCGCGGGCCTCGGCTTCGTGTCGATCATCAACGCCGCGACCGGTGGCGTGCCGCGCAGCCACGCCGGCGTGGCGGCCGGCCTGGTCAACACCATGCAGCGGATCGGCTCGGCGGTGGGGCTGGCCGTGCTGACCGCGGTCGCCACCGCCCGCACCCGGGCGCTAGCCGCCCCCGGGCACCAGGTCATCGCCGTCGTCGGCGGCTACGACCGCGCGTTCGCAATCGCGGCCGGCTTCGCGGCCGCCGCCAGCCTGGTCAGCCTGGCGACCGCGCGGACCGGGCACCGCATCAGCGCGGCCAGCCCAGACAACCAGACCCCCGCTGCTTGCGTACCGGTCGCCGACGCGGCCTGAACCCCAACTCTGAAAGGAACCTGACATGAACACGCCCACGATCCTGGTGACCGGAGCTACCGGCAACATCGGCCGCCCGCTCGTCGCTGGCCTGCTGGCCGACGGCGCCCGGGTCCGAGCCCTGACCCGACCCCGCCACGGCCGACTTCCCGCCCGGCGTCGCGGTGGCCGGCGGCGACTACGCCGCACCCGGTACTCTCGCCGAAGCCATGCGCGGCGCGGACACGGTATTCGTCAACATCGGGGCGCTCAGGGAGCACGCCGGCGAGCTGATCGCCGCGGCCCGCGGCGCCGGGGTGAGCAAGATCGTCATGCTCTCCTCGATCGCGGTCCGCGACGAGGGCGACCAGGTCCTCTCACTCGGGAGGCAGCACAAGGCGGTTGAGGACGCGGTCAAGGCCGCCGGGATCGCCTGGACGATCCTGCGCTGCGGCGGGTTCGCGACCAACACGTTGACCTGGGCGGCGAGCGTCCGAGCCGAAGGCGTGGTGCGCTTCCCCTACGGCGAGGCAGCCCTGGCGCTGATCGCCGAGCAGGACATCGCCGCCGCCGCGGTCCGGGTGCTGCTCGACTCCGGGCATACCGGCCAGACGTACGCGCTGACCGGCGCGGAGTCGCTCACCCAGATCCAGCAGGCCGAGGCGATCGGCAAGGCCATCGGCCGGCCGGTGCGCTTCGAGGAACTGTCACCCGGGCAGTTCCGGCAGTTCGCCACCCAGCATTTCCCGGCGCCCGTCGTCGAGGACCTGCTGAAGGCCCTGGCAAGTTACGTCGGGCAGACCGCCTACATGACAGCTGACCTGGAGAAGATCATCGGACGGTCGGCTACCAGCTACGCACAGTGGGCCGCCCAGCACGCCGACGCCTATCGCTGACGCCTTGATGGCGCCGGGAGCGTAGCCAACCCAGGCACGCCCCCGGCGCCCCGGCGCAAGTCACGCCCATCATGCCGCCGCTGCTGTCACTTTCCCGGCCGCCATCTCGTCCTATCGCTAACCGAGAACCGGGTCCAGACAGCCGTTCAGGCTAAGACCCCCTGCCGATAAAGGAGACAGACGATGCACGACGCCACGCCGCCTCCCGGCGAGCTGTTTGTCACGCAGTTCCTGGTGGTCTCCGACCAGGACCGGTCCCGGGACTTCTACCAGTAGGTGTTCGGCGCCGACGTCATCCGTGACCGTGACCAGGTCATCCTGGCGCTGGCCAACACGCGCATCGTGCTCAATGTCGGCGGCGGCCCAACCGATGACAAGCCGACAGTCCGGCTTGCTCCTCCCGCCGACCCGGACCTCTCCAGCGGGTTCCTTAACCTCCGGGTCCGAGACATCGCCCAAGCGTACCGGGACTGGTCGGCCAGGGGCGCCACGTTCCTCACCGAGCCAAAGGACCACGGGTACGAAATCCGCGCCTACATCCGCGATCCCGACGGTCATCTCATCGAGGTAGGCCAGACCACATAAGCGGCGCCGAACCCAGGCAAGATCCGCGTACAGCCGGTCAGGCCGGCCGGTGAGCTGGCCGGCCTCGACGCTGGCGCGGTCGTGCGCATCGGCGACGCCCACTGGCTGGCAGCTGGCTACGCGCTCGTCCTCATCACCGACCAGTGCCCGCAGTTCCGGCTGGCACCATGACCGGCTCGCGTCAGGCGACCCGGCACGCCACCTCGCCGGCCGAAGAGCTAACGGCTTAAGTCCTGTCGCCCTACGCATCGCGGACCATCACCGCCCCGCGCCGAATGACCGTTCCGGCGCCGCTAGAACGGCCAGTCAGCCAATCGCTGTCGCCGCGCCGATCGGCGGATACTTGCGCGCAGGCCGCCGACCAGCTCAAATCACTTACCGTGACCGGACCTCGAGTCCGGCGCGCGACCGGATCGCCGACTCGGCGCGGCTGGCTACTTGCGATTGGCCGACGGGTAGCCGCGTGCAGAGCACCCGGTTCTGGCCGTTGTCGGCGTGCAAAGGTGATCGATTGATTTGGGACGCAAACAGCCGCCAGGCGTGAAGCGATGTCGCAGTCGTCCCTTGTGAGGGTTTGCATCGTTGACGGCCGTGCTTTGTGGCGCTTCAGTCTCACGGGCGTGGGGCCTCTAGGCCAGGATCTGGGACGGCTCGTGGACGGGATTCGGTGGCTGGTCCTCGCCGGCTGGGTTCTGGGCGCCGGCCACCGACTTGTCCCTGCAGCGTGGGCTCATGGCGGTGATCCACATGCGAGCAGGCCGCCCCAGATAGTAGGCCGGAGCACCGTTCGGGCGGCGGACTCTCCGCTTCGGCTCTGCGGGGAAATCCCGCAGGATGGATCGGCCGCTACCGTGACGGGCATTATGGCTGCGCTGGAGGCTGTCAGTCCCGGTGCGGGAACCGGCTCCGGCAGTGCCCGGGTCGTGGTTGTCCTTGCCGTCCCAGGTGAGGGATTCGATTGGCCCGTTGAACCAGTGGCCAGCGGGGCATCTGATCGTGGCGGCTTCGAACGGCCCGTCGCTGGAGCGCATCGTGAACCGGCACCTGACCTCGGCGGGAAGCCCGCATCGTTGGGCGCCGTCTTCGTCGAGGTAGGCCGGGCAGTCAAGGAAGATCATCTGACCTCCATTAATCACGTGGTCCGGGGGCATGGGCGCCGCTCCGTGCCGGAAGCGGTGGTAGTCGGTGTCGACCAGGTCAGGCCGCTCGAACAGAGGGGTCGTGGTGGCTGGCGCCGGTCCCCCGCGCTGGCCGCAGCAGGTCGGCGAGGCGCCGCAGGCGATCACCACGGGTTCCGGCCCTGGCGCTGCCGGTGCCGGTCGCGCGGGCGGCCGCGGGCAGGGCGGCCTGGGCGGGGCGTGCAGCGCGGCGGGTTAGCAGCGCCCGGGGCTTGGGGGCCGGTGGCTGCGCGTTACAGGCGCTGGAGTGTGGGCGCCTGGTGCTGCTGCCTGGTCAGTGGCGCCGGTGACGGCGTTACCGGCACGCGAGGCAGGTGGCATGACGGGTCCCTGGGCTGGGCGTCGGTGGCAGGCGCGGGCGCCTGACCTGGGGAGTCACGGTGGGCATTCGGGCAGGGATCGCCGGCCGGGGTGTGCACTAGGCAGCAGGGGAATGCTGGGCGCATCGTGGTCTCCTCGGTGGTGTGGCCAGCCTGGCCAGCTGAGCGGGTTGGTATTGCCGCTGGTTCCACCCTCGCCAGCGGCCCGTGGGTTCACCACACGCCACGGCCCACACAACGACCCACATGAATCGGCCGGCCCGCCCGGACGTCGCGGCGGCCGCCGCCCGGTCCGGAACCGGTGGCGCGGGCGGGGGCGGGCCAGCCCTGGCGGGCGGCTGGTACCAGCGGCCAGGCAGCCTTCCCCGGCCTGGCTTGGCCGGTGCTGGCGGCTGGCTGGGGATGGCCGGGTCTGCGTAGGCTTTGGGGGTGGTGCTGCCGGTGCCGGGCCGGTGAGCGCGGCGGGGGCTGGGAGAGGCGGCTGAGGCGGTGGCTGAGCAGCCTGGGCTGGGCTTCGCGGCGTTGCTGCGGCAGCTACGGGCCGACGCCCGGCTGACCCAGGAGGAGCTGGCCGAGGCCGCGGGCGTGAGCCCACGGTCAGTCAGTGACCTGGAACGGGGGATCCACCGCACCGCCCGTAAGGACACCGCGTGGCTGCTAGCCGGCGCGCTCGGCCTGGCCGAGCCGGTGCGCGCACTGTTCGTTTCGGCGGCCCGCGGCCGCGGACCGGCCGCGGAGGTACTGGGAGCCGTGCGAGCGGTGGCGCCGGGAGCTGCCGCGGCGGCCGCTATCAGGACCCTGCCACGGGATACCGTCAGCTTCACCGGCCGCGGGCGGGAATTGGCACGGCTGTCGCAGGCACTGGCACCCGAGGCCGCGAACGGCGTGGTGCTGGGCATTCACGCGATCGACGGGATGGCCGGAATCGGCAAGACCACCTTCGCGGTGCACGCAGCCCACCGGCTGGCAGCCAGCTTCCCGGACGGGCAGTTCTTCTTGCCGCTGCACGCCCACACCCCCGGCCAGCGGCCGGTCGACCCGGCCGATGCGCTGGCCAGCTTGCTGCTGACCGCCGGGCTGGCCCCCCAGCAGATTCCGCCCGGCACCGAGACCCGGGCGTCACGGTGGCGCGATCACGTCGCAGGCAAGAAGATCTTGCTGCTGCTCGACGATGCCGCCGGGCACGAGCAGGTCCGGCCGCTGCTGCCCGGCACCGCCGGGAGCCTGGTGCTGATCACCAGCCGCCGCCGGCTGACCGCCCTGGAGGATGCCGCTCAGATCAGTCTGGATACTCTGCCCCCCGAGGAGGCGGCGATCTTGGTGGCCCGGCTGGCCGCCCGGCCCGGGATGCGGGCCGGGGACGCCGCGGTCGGCGAGATCACCCGGCTGTGCGGGTACCTGCCGCTGGCGATCAGCCTGCTGGCCAGCCAGCTCCGCAACCACCCCGCCCGGACCGCCGCCGGTCTGGCCGCTGGCCTGGGCGCGGCCCGGGACCGGCTGTCGGTGATGCGTGCCGAGAACCTGTCGGTCGCCGCCGCCTTCGACCTGTCCTACGCCGATCTCACCCCGGGCCAGCAACGGCTGTTCCGCCGCCTCGGCCTGCTCCCGGGCCCCGACATCGACGCTTACGCCGCCGCCGCGCTGGACGCCACCACCCTCGATGCTGCGCGCCGCCGCCTCGATGAGCTGTATGACCAGCACCTGATCACCGAGCCCGCAGCCGGCCGCTATCAGCTCCACGACCTGCTCCGCGAGCACGCCCGCACCCTGGCCACCGCCGACAACCCTGCAGAGTCTGGGGCCGCGGCCGAGCGGCTGCTGGACTATTACGCGCATACGGCGGCGGTCGCCTGCCAGCACATGCCCACCAACGCGCCTGCGCAGCGCCGCCTGCCGCCCGGCCGCCCACCCGCGTGCGTGCCCGAGCTGTCCAGCCCTATGGCGGCAGCTGCCTGGCTGAAGGCCGAGCGCCCTAACCTGCACGCGGTGGCGGACCATGCCGTCGCCAGCGGTCAGCTGTTGCACGCGGTCGCCATCTCCGCCGCGGTGGGCGAGTTTCTCCGCAACGATGGCCACTGGGACCAGGCCGCCGCGCTTCATCGGGCCGCGCTCGCCGCGGCACGCCGGGCAGATGACCGGCCCGGCCAGGCCGACACGCTCGCCGATCTCGGCATCCTGGCGTGGCTGACCGCAGATTATCCGGCCGCCGCCGCCAGCCTGGCCCGCGCGGTGGCGATCTACGGTGAGCTGGGCAACCGGCACCGCCAGGCCTACGCCCTCAACTATCTGGGCTTCGTGCAAGCGCTGACCGGGGACTATCCGGCTTCCATCGCCAGCCAAAAACAGGCGCTGGCGCTGGCCCGTGACCTCGGAGATCCCCTGGCCGAAGCGGTCACCCTCGTTTTTCTGGGCTATCCGCAACAGATAACTGGCGATTACGCTGCCGCTGCTGGCAATCTGACCCGCGCGCTGGAGCTGTCCCGCGGCCTCGGAGATCAGCTCGCGGAAGCAGGCGCCCTCAACATGCTGGGCACCTTGCAAACACTGACCGAAGACTACGAGGACGCCGCCGCCAATAATCAGCAGTCGCTTGAGCTGTACCGGGACCTGGGCGACCGGCCCATGCAGGCCTGGGCACTTAATGACCTCGGCCTGGTGCAGCAGCTGACCGGCGATTACCCGGCCGCTGCCGCCAGCCACCAGCAAGCCCTCGAACTGTTCCGCCACTTCGGCGCGCGGCTCGGAGAGGCCGAGGCGCTAAACAACCTCGGCCAGCTAGCCACCCGGACCTCCGCCACTCAGCAGGCCCGCGATCACCACACCCTGGCACTGGCCATCGCCCGCGACCTCGGCGTCCCTCTCGAGGAGGCACGTGCCCTGGAAGGAATCGGCCACAGCCACCTGGAGGACGGCAACCGCGCCGAAGCCGCCTCTCATCTGCGGCAGGCGCTTACGATCTACCAGCGCATCGGGATCACCGGCGCCCGGCGTCCAGGAAATCTTCCAGAACCACAGATTGCTTTCCACCACCCTGAGCCCCAGCCAGCGGCTCCCAACAGCAAAGACCCTTAGACAGGCGGCGGTCCGCGGACGCGCACAGCCGGGAAGCGCGGCATAACAAACCGATCTGCGCGCCTCAACCGGTGACCGCCGAGAAGCTGCCAGCCGTACAGACGACACTGACGTCTCGCGGCAGGCGTTCCTTCGCAGTTGGGCGACCGAGTACTTGCCGCTGATCCGCGTCATCCAGGACGACGCGGTGCCGCCGGAACTCATGACTCGCAGCGAGAGCGCACGGCTGGACAGGCTGCGGGCTAAGCCGAAGGACCGGAATGACATCCCGTCAGCGACGTTGTCCATGATCCTGGGCGCGTTCTACCTGACCAACGACGGGCCGGCGCTGCGGGCCGCCTACGGCGAGCATGCCAGCCTTTCGACGCGCGACCAGTGGCAGCAGATCCTGAAGGCCGGCGGGGACGCGGGGGAACTCGGCACGGCGATGCAGATGGGCTTCGGCCTGGCGGCAGTGCTTGGTTCTGCCGGGTTCTCGGCGATCAAGGCCCTCTACCGGCTGGCCGGACCGGCCGGCATCGCCGCGGTCGGCGGGCTGGCATACGCGGGTTACCGGCGAACCGGCAACACGACGAAGGAGAAGATCGGCTCAGGTGCGATGTCGGTCCTCCTGTTCCTCGGCGAGCTGCTTGTCGAGTACCAGGACGTCCAGGGACGTTTCGAACGCGCGGCGCCGGCTCCTCCGACCTGGGAAGAACAGGCCGCCGAGCTGTCAGATGAGGCCATACTGGCCCGGGCCTGCATGCACACCCTTGCCCGCGTCGGCCGCGGCCACTGCTCGGCCCGGGAGCTGAGAGGGCTCCTGCCAGCCCTGCCGGTGCCAAGCGGAGAAGCCAAGGTCCGCCAGGTACTTCGGGCACTGCCTGCCTGTTTCAACCAGGTCTACGCCGGACGGTGGCAGGTCGGTGAAGTCGCTGATCCGGTCACGCAGCTGCTAGACCGCATGCCCGAACTCGCCATTGGATGACCGCAGGCCGTCCGGCTTACCTGGCGTGACGCGGCGCTGCCTGATACGGCGCACCAGTGACCCGCCGGAAGATGGATGGGGTCGTCGGCAGCGGATGTCGCAGGCTGCCAACGCACGCAGAACAACGGAAGTGCGCGCTGCTGCGAAGTCCGGCGACGATCACTTTAGGTGACACCGATGTGCCGACCTGCGAATCCCGAGCGCCGACTCTGCGCTGCCGGTGACAGTAAATCTCGCTGCGGCTGAAGGACGCAGAATTGCTGGTTCTGGCGTCATTTCAAGAGCGGTAGGCGCGGGCGCACGGCGACGCGTGGTATCGCGGAATCGAGTGCCGGTTCAGTCGGCTGGGAGCGTTTTGACGCCCCCGGCCGCTGTGGCGGCCGCGGACGTGGGAAGAGCCGCTGTGGTGGGCTTAGCAGATCATGGCGGCGTGGAAGGATTCGCTGGCGAGGTTGCCGCCGAAGAACAGCAGCTGGCGGACCTGGATGCCGCGCACAGGAGGGGCACAGGATCGCCGCGCCAGGCGTGCCTGCTTGGCCAGGGCGGGGCTTGCCGACGCAGACCTGGAGGCGCAGGTCGCAGGTGGCCGCGTCAGCGGCCGAAGGACGGGTCTGGCCTGCCCTGCGGGCGTGGGACAAGCTCATCCGGGCTAGGCATACGTCGCGGGCGTGGCAGGGGCGGGCCAGGGTGCGTACTGTTGGTGAGGATCTGTTCTACCCGGTGGGGACCGCCGTGGCGGAGGGCTGCGAGGTGTGTTGGACGGTGGCAGAGCAGCCTGTCCTTTCTTTCGCCGGTTTACTGCGGCAGCTGCGGACCGAAGCAAAGCTGACGCAGGAGGAGCTGGCCGAGGCGGCGCGGGTGAGCCAGCGGGCTGTCAGTGATCTGGAACGGGGGATCAACCGCACCGCCCGCCAGGACACCGCCCTCCTGCTGGCTGGCGCGCTGCGGCTAGAAGGGTCGGCGAGCGAGCTATTCGTCGGGGCGGCGCGCGGACACACCCCAGCCGCGGGGGTGCTTGCGGCCTTGCAGCGGCAGGCGCAAGGGCCATCCTCAGCTGCATCCGGTGGCTTGCGAGGCTTCCCCGCCGCGCTGACCAGCTTCATCGGCCGGGAAGCGCCGATACGCCAGGTCGCGGGCCTGCTGGAGGGGTACCGGCTGGTGACGGTGACCGGGCCGGGCGGTTCGGGGAAGACAAGGCTGGCCGGTGAGGTCGCCCGGCAGGTGGCCGGCCGGTTCGCGGACGGGGCATGGCTGGTCGAGCTGGGGCACCTGCAGGACCCGGCGCAGGTCCCGGCATGGGTGGCTGCGGCGCTAGGGGTGCGCGAGCAGCCGGGGCTGAGGGCTGCCGGGGCGCTGGCGCGAGCGCTGGCCCGCCAGCAGCTGTTGCTGGTGCTGGACAACTGTGAGCACGTGATCGGCGCGGCCGCGGCGCTGTGCTCCGGGCTGCTGACCGCCAGCGATGATGTGCGGATCCTGGCGACCAGCCGGGAACCGTTGCGGGTGGCCGCCGAGGCACGGTACCGGCTGTCGCCGCTGGCGCTGCCGGATCCAGACGACCTGGCTGACGCGGCAAGGGCCGAGGCGGTGGCCCTGTTCGCCGACCGGGCCCGCAGCGCTGACGCGCAGTTCGAGCTGACGGGCGAGGCGACGCCGGCGGTGGCGCGGCTGGTGGCAGGGCTGGATGGGATGCCGCTGGCGATCGAGCTGGCGGCCGCGCGGGTGGAGGCGCTGGGCGTGACCGGGCTGCTAGACCGCCTCGATCAGCGGTTCGCCCTGCTGACGGCGGGCGACCGGCTGGCGGCGTCGCGGCAGCGGTCGCTGGCGGCCACCGTGGACTGGAGCTACCAGCTGCTTAGTGAGCCGGAGCAGCGGGTGTTCCGCCAGATCTCGCTGATCGCGGGGCCGTTCACGCTGGAGGCCGCCGAGGCGGTCGCCGGGCAGGGCGCGGCGCCGGCGGCGGCGCGGCTGGTGGATTGCTCGCTGCTGACCCCACCCCGGACAGGGGCCGATCGCCGGTCCCGGTATTCGATGCTGGAGACGCTGCGCGCCTACGGGGCCGGGCTGCTGGCCGAGGCCGGTGAGCAGGACCGGGCCGCCGGCGCGCTGGCCGGGTTCGCGCTGGAGGTGGCGGAGCAGGCCGACGCGGGGCTGCAGACCAGGACCGGGGAGCAGGATGCCGCGCGCTGGCTGGACGCCGAGGACGCCACCATCCGCCAGGCCCTGGCCTGGGCCATGGGCCACGACCCGGAGATGGCGCTGCGGCTAGCCGGCGCGCTGGGCTGGTGGTGGCTGCTGCGAGGCCGGCTAACCGGCCAGTACCGGTTGCTGCGCCAGGTCACCGGGCACGCCGAGCCGGGCAGCGACCGGTGGTGCACCGCGCAGTTCTGGCTCGGCTGGGCAGCGATATTCACGTCTCAGCTGCCCGCGGCGCTGGATCACTTCACCGCGCTCCGCGACGCCGCCGGCCCAGGGCCGTCCCGGGCGCTGGCCGACGCCCTGGCCGGCCGGTCGGCGGCATTGCGGGAACAGGGCCAGATCCCCGAGGCCGCCGAGGAAGCCCGCCGATCCCTGGCCGTAGCTCGCCAGCTGGGCTATCCGATGGGGGAGGTGCTAGCCCTGGGAGACCTCGCCCTCGCCGCCGCGGCCGCCGGCGACCTCGGCGACGCGGTGCGATGGGCCCGGCAGGCCAACCAGTTCCCGGGCGACATCCCCGCCTTGGCAGCCCGGGCGTGCAGCTATTGGCTGACCGGGGTACTGATCCAGGCCGGCGACTTCGCCGCCGCCGAGCGCGTCTGCGCGGCCGTGCTGGCCGCGTCCCAGGACGCGGGCGACCTGCAGAGCCAGCCGGCCCTGCTGTCCAAGATGGCGCTGTTGGACCTGTGGGCGGGCCGCGTCGACGACGCCGCAGCGCACCTGCGAGAAGCACTCCAGATCTCCTTGCAAGCCGGCAACTGGCTCGGGGACTATCTGGAGCACTGCGGGTACCTGTGCGCCGCGACCAGGCGATACGCTGAGGCGGTTACGGCATTTGCCGCGCATGCCGCGCTCATTCCGAGCCGGGATTGGCCCGGGGACCTACGGCTGCGGCAAGAACCGCTGCGTGCAGCCCGCCAGGCGCTGGGACCCGACCGGGCGCGGGCGGCCGAGGAACGCGGCGCGGCGATGAGCCGAGCCACCGCCGCCGAGTACGCCCTCATGCTCGCCGGCCCCGGCCCGCAACAAGCGTGGGCTCCGGGGCCAGGGCTGGCGATGCTCAGCGCCCGGGAATGGGAGCTGGTCACCCTCCTCGCTCAGGGCGGCACCGACGCCCAGATCGCCGCCCAGCTCGACATCAGCATCCGCACCGTCCGCTCCCATCTTGATCGGATCCGCGACAAGACTGGCTGCTACCGTCGCGCCGACCTGACCCGTCTTGCCCTCAGCGCCGAACTGGTCTAGCCCGGACCTGGTGCGGGTACCGGCAGCTTCGGGTTCTCGGGTGACGGCGGTCCAGCGACGCGGATGACACTGATGTGCCGCCGCCTGCTTACGCGCGGGTGATGCGGACCTCTGTAGTGTGCGCTGCCTCCACGGACACGGCAAGCACCTCGGCCGCGATCCAGTCCCGGTAGCGAAGCAGATCGGCTTCGGTGGCCGGAACCTCAAGCGTGATCCGGTCAGAGAGGCCGAACCCGGCCTCTTTGCGCATCGTGTTGACCTGGTGGATGAGGTCATAGACCCGGCCCTCGCGTAGCAGTTCGTCGTCGAGCGCTGTGTCAAGGGCAACGGTAACGCCCTCGTCGGCCACCACCGCCCAGCCGGGCTTCTCGAGCCGCTCGACTAGCACCTCCGCCGGCTCGAGGATCTGTCCCCTCACCTCGAACCTGCCGCCGTCAAGCTCCGCGAACTCCCCGGCGTCGAGCGCCTTCTTCACCAGCGGCATACTGCTGCCCAGCCGCGGCGCGAGCACCGGGAAGTTCGGCTTCACGCGCAGCCCTGTCGTTTCCACCCGTTCGAACCTGACCTGCTTCACCCGCAGTTCATCGGCGATCTGCGCCGCGTGGGCGTCGTCGACGGTCACACCCTCGACTACGAGCGCCCGGAGCGGCTGACGCAGCTTGAGCTTGGCCCGTGCCCGGGCTCTACGGCCCAGGTCGACCACCCGGCGGACGTCACCGACGGCCGCGACAACCCGGTCATCCACCTGGCCGGTATCTGGCCAGCCGGCGAGGAACACCGAATCGGGCGCGCCCGCGCACGGGCCGGTGACGAGGAACCGCCACAGGTGCTCGGCCAGGAACGGCAGAACCGGCGAGATCACCCGGACCGCCTGCACCAGCGCCGCCCAGAGGGTCCGCAACGCCGCCACGTCGCTGTTCCAGAACCGCCGCCGGGACCTCCGGATGTACCAGTTGGACAGGTCATCGAGGTAGGACTCGAACCCGCGCAGCACGTTGACGGTCAGGTACTGCTCGTACGCATCGGTGGCGTCGGCGACAAGCCGGGCGGTCCTGGCGAGCAGCCAGCGGTCCAGCGGCTGGAGCCCGTCCCACGAAACGCCGTCCGGCCCGCCGCCCGCCGCGGCCGCGGCCACGTCCGCGTAATCCGGCGTGAAGCCTGACGTGTTGGCATAGCTGGCGAAGAACGAGACGCCGTTCCATAGCGTGAGCAGCTTGCGCTGGATCTCCTTGCCAGGACCGAAACCGAACATCAGGTTCTGGTTCGGCGGCTGCTGGCAGTACTGCCAGCGCATGACGTCGGCGCCCATCTTGGCGAACGCCTCGTCGGCGCTGATCGTGTTCCCCCACGAGCCGTGCATCTCCCGGCCGCGCTCGTCGAGCATCTTCTCGTAGCCGAGCACCTTGCGGTAGGGAGCGCGGCCGGTCAGCGTGACCGACATGAACAGCAGCGAGTAGAACCACAGCCGGATCTGCTCCCGCATCTCCGACACCCAGTCCGCGGGGAACCACTGCCGCCAGTAGCCGTGGTCGGGCAGGTCAGCGGTCGTCATGCCGTGCGCGGCGCCGGTGCCGTAGCCGCCGGGCACGTACTCGCCGTTCTCCCAGCCCAGGGTGGACAACGGCACGATGCCCGCGTCCAGCCAGACATCACCGACCTCCGTGACCCGCTGCACCACTGCGCCGCACGCCGCGCACCCGATCGCGATCGCGTCGATCCACGGCCGGCGCAGCTCTTCGAGGCCGGCAAGCGCGTCGGGGCCGGCCGCACGCTCAGCGAGTTCGGCGCGGGAGCCGATCACGTTCAGGTGGCCGCAGGAACACGGGTAGAACGGCAGCGGCAGCCCGTAGTACCGGCACCGGGAGATGTTCCAGTCCGACATGTTGACCAGCCAGTCGTCCATCCGGCTGCCCATGTAAGCGGGAGTCCACTCCACCTCCCGGTTGGCCACCCGCATCGGCTCCCTGATCTGGTCCACGGAGATGAACCAGTCGTCGGAAACCCGGAAGATCAGCGGCGTGTGGCACCGCCAGCATTCCGGGTACCTGTGGCTGACCTCGCCCGCCCGGACCAGCAGCGAGCGGCGGCGGAGGTCCTCGATCACCGGACCGGCCACCTCGGAGGTGGCCAGGCCCGCTAGCCAGCCGTATTCGGGGTAGAACCGGCCGGACTCGTCGACCGGGGCAAGCACCGGCAGGCCGTGCACCTTGCCGAGGCCGAAGTCCTCCACGCCGCAGCCAGGCGCGATGTGCACGATCCCGGTGCCGTCCTCCATCGACACCTCGTCCCAGCCGACCACGAGGTGGTCGGCGGCGACCGGCGCTAGATCGTCGAACGGGCCCGCGTACCGCCAGCCGAGCAGATCCGAACCGGGTCGGACCTCGGTGAACTCCTCGCCCCCGGCGCACTGGACCGCGAGCCAGTCACCGTTGCCCAGCCTTCCGTACTCGGCGTCCGGGCGGACGGCCGCGGCCACGTTGGCCGGCAGCGTCCACGGCGTGGTGGTCCAGATGACCAGCGCCTCGCCCGGCCGGTCGAGCAGCCGGAACCGCACGGACAGTGACGGGTCGGCGCGGTCCACGTAACCGCCGACCAGCTCGTGGGCGGAGATCGAGGTACCGCAGCGCGGGCACCACTCAGTGGGCCGGTGGCCCCGGTACAGCCAGCCGCGCTCGTGCACGACCTTCAGGAACTTCCAGATGTACTCGATGTTGGTGTCGGAGAACGTGTAGTAGTCGGCGCCCCAGTCCATCCACTGGCCAAGCCGGACCGAGCCGGCGGTCAGCTCAGCCGACGACCACTGCACGACCTCGCGGCATCTGGCGGCGAACGCCTCAAGGCCGTACTCCTCGATCTCGCGCTTGGAGTTCAGACCGAGGTCGCGCTCAACCCCGACCTCGATCCACAGTCCCTGGCAGTCGAAGCCGTTCTGGTAGCGCTGGTGGAACCCGCGCATCGCCTTGTAGCGCTGGAAAACATCCTTGAGCGTGCGCCCCCACGCGGTATGCACGCCCAGCACCTTGTTCGCCGTGACCGGCCCGTCGATGAAGCTGAACCTCGGCCCGCCCGCGTTCCTGGCCCGCAGCTTGCCGAAGATGTCCTCGGCAGCCCAGAACTCGAGGATCGCGCGTTCCAGCGCGTCGGCGTCCGGCTTGCCGGGCAGGGCAGGAAACACGCGCCGGAGTTTATCGTCCCAGCCAGCCAGATCCCGAACGAGTTACCGAGCGCCGAGCAGGCCGCACAGGTACGCCGCCAGGCGCGCATGCGGCAGGTCATCAGCCGAGCACGCCTGGGCTGACGACACGAGCGCCGACGTCGCGTGCCGCTTGAGTCGCGAAGCGGCCGGTTCGCCGTGTAGTGAGTGCTGAGGCGCCTGCCGACCCGGAACGGGCGGTGGCCGGGGGCTTGTCGAGCTGCTCGCCGCTCCCGAGCCTAGGCCCGCGTGGCAGCGTCGCGAAGCGAGACGGCTCGCCAACGAGGCGACCGCCAGCCCACCTGCACCGTAACGCACCCAAAGTCGGATGGTGCTGGGCGCGCAACCGGCACACTGGACTAGACTCCGCCTCAGCAGCCAACCGGATCTCGCTGTCAGCGGTCCGCGCACGGCAGCCGACACCAGGTCATCCAGGCCGGGCCTCTTGCAGCGGGCCCCGATGGTTACCGGCGGGCAGAACCGCCAGTTACGCGTCGCGACGAACGCGGAGAAGCCACGATCGCGTCCCGACAGAACGAAGCCTCTTTGCTGTCAAGTGGTCTCAAGGGGTCTTTTGAAGATCTTTTAGCTGCTGGTTCCGGGTCGCGGGTACGCGGGTTGCTTGCGGGGCCGTAGGGTTGTGACAGGCCCGGGAGTGGCCTGTCCGAAGAGCCGGCGTTCGGGGTGTGAGTCGGCCGCGCTGGGTTCAGGGCCGTTCTCCTTTTGCCCTCCCGGGCCCCCGCGGGCCGGGCTGGCGGTGATGGCGGCGTCGGCGCGGAGGCGGGCGTAGATGGTGTCGCTGATCTTCCGCTTGAGGCAGCGCAGCGCCTGTTTGTGCGTCTTTCCCTCGGCTATCTTTTTCTCGTAGTAGGCGCGGCCGTCGCTGTGGGGGTGGCGTATCTGGGTAATGGCGGCCATGTGGATCGCGTAGTTCAGGCGCCGGTTCCCGCGAAGTGAGAGCCGGCAGGCTTTCCGGCCGCCGGAGGACACCTCGGTGGGGGCCGTGCCGTTGTAGGCGGCGAAGTGGTCGCGGGTCGGGAACCGGGTCACGTCGGGGACGTCGCCGATGATCGTGGCGGCGTTGACCGGGCCGACGCCGAAGACCTGGGTGAGGGTGGTGCCCGAGGCGCGGACGGCGGCGGCGAGCTTTTTCTTCGTCCGCGTGAGCTGGGCGTCGATGCCGCGCAGGTCGGCCAGGAACTCGGATGCGAGCTCGCGGCGGGCGGACGCGACCGGATCGGCGGGGGTGATCTGGTCCAGGACCGAGGCGGCGCGGCCAGCGGTTATCTCGTTGCGGACCCCTCCGGGGACCAGGTCGCGCAGCACGGCGTGCAGGCGGCAGGCGACCTGGTTACGGGCGCGGCCCAGGTCCCGGTGCCGACGGGCCCAGATCCGCAGCACCGCCGCGTGGTCCTCGGCCGCGATCTGACGGCCGGGCCGCGAGCGGAGCGCGGCGACCGCGACCGACCGGGCGTCGTTCGGGTCGTTCTTGCCGGTGTTCCCGGCCTCCGGCAGCCGGACCCGCGCGGCCAGCTTCGGCTGCACGTCCAGCACCCGCTCCCCGGCGGCCAGCAGCTGCTGGGCCAGCAGGCGGCCCAGCCCGCCCGCGCCCTCGACCGCCCAGGTCCGGTCCGGCCATTCCGATGCCCATCCGAGCAGCTCGGAGGCCTGCCTTTCCGACGCCTCTACCCGGAGCTTTCCCAGCGGTTCCTCAGCCGGGCCGATCGCCACCGCCGTATGCGAGGCCTTATGCGGGTCGACGCCAATCATCACAGCCATCATGAACGTAACCTCGTCTAATCGGAAAACAATCAAGTGCGATGGACCGGTAAAACGCGGCGGGCATGCCCAATAACGGATCTGCAAGCGCTCGCGCCTCTTTTGAGCCACGCCGCGGCAGGACCCGAAGGGCTAGCACCTCGTTCTGAAGCCAGGCCGCGCACGGCCGGCAGGCGGTTGAATGGAGCCAGCCCATCGGACCCCTGAACGCTACGGCATCACCCGCAACGCCTGACTCAAGTCTCTATTGGGCGGCAATGCGCGCGTCGACCACCCAGCACGGCGAGCACGCTGAGTGAGGGGCCGTAACCTGCCGTCTCCGACGGGAGATCCGGATCGGTCCAGAGAACGCCGATGGTGGCGAGGGCCGAGACGGCGCTCGCCACCCTTGAACACGCATTCCCATCGCCGGACTCCAGCCGCTGACGAGGCCCCGGGCGGACCTGACCGCTGTGGCCAGCACCCGGCCGGAGCCGACCACGGCCGACCCGGTGATCTGCGCGGAGCGCCGCCAGAATGAGGCTGCAGGCTGAGCCTTTCACGCCGCCCGGCCGCTGGTTCTGGTCGTGAAGATGAGATTGCCCCGGCTTCCGTCTGGGAGCAGTGCACCGGCGTATGCGTCAGCGAGCGCGTTGCCCACTGCGGTGCAGGCGCCGGCCGTGCCCGCCTGGACGTTGGCCAAGATGACGCCGAAGCCCGTGCCGGGTGTCGTGGCGCGGCCAAGATCACCGGCTGTGCTGCTGGTCCCGGTGACCATCACATCGCCGCACCATAGCGGTGCGCCCGTCTGCGCGATCAGCCGCGTGTAGGCCCACGCCTGCTCGCCGGGCTCGTCGTAGCCGTACCAATACACCAGCGGGGTGCCGCTGCTGGCAGCCCGCGCGGCAAGCTCCAATGCGGAGTACCCGGCTGGGCTGCGGGCATGTGGATCGAAGGGATCGATGTGGACGAGCCCGGGCTCGCCGGCGGGGCGGTCCAGCCACGCCGCGACGGCGGCGATGCCGTCAGCCTCCGCGACCTCGCAGGCCTGCAGGCTCAGCTCGCGGGCCCAGCGGCGAAGATCGGCGGCACTGCCCGGGTCCAGATCGCACAGCAGGTAGGAACTGGCATCGCCGAGCACGGTCATCGCCAGCAGCGCGGAACCGGGATAAACGCCGCGGCCGTTGAGCCACGAAGCGGCGACCGCCCGGTATCTGGAGCGGGCGAGCACCTCGAAGCCCGCAGCCACGTCCAGGAACCGCAGGATTCCGACTTGGCGCTCCCCGTCGTGCACGATCGGGTAGGCGCCCGAACCTGCGTGCGTCTCCGCATACCTCCGTGGCGGCTCGCGTGCCAGGACCTCGGCCAGCGCGGCGTGCTTCCAGACATCAGACAGCTTGCCGAAATGCCGGTTAGCCATGACCTACATAGTCCCCCTGAGGTCTCGCCGGCGAAGTCGAAATATCGCGCACCAGCTCGCTGCCACGGTCATGGCCACTTCCTGCCACGGCCGGTGAGTCCCACCTGCAGGCCGGAGGCTTACCCGGACTCGCGATCCCCGGCCAGGCACATAACGATCTTTCGGTACGCCTTCACCGACCTGTCTGCCGATCACCACCAGCGTGCAGAACGGCGGATCAGGCGTCAAGGAGCGGGCAACGCTGACCACAGATAGTGACGTGGATGCGGGGCGGCTCTGACCTGCGGCGGTGTCGTCGGAGCGGTGCTCGAGCGCGGCCCGGGGCCAGCATTCGGCGGGTAGCTCCGCGTCGTCTGCCTGCGGGTGCAGCGTCACATCCGCGGCCATCCCGAGCTCGGGCCGATCGCATGAGCCGCGCGGCTTGCTGCATGTTCCGGGGGATTTCGTCGAGGACATTCCCGCCTCCGGCCGCCTTAGCAGCGGTCATTGCCTCCCGGGTCATGTCGAGCATGAGCTGGTCGGGCACCAGTTCGCCGCGGTCGAGATACGTCTGAACCGCCTGGCCCAGGGCGGTGCGCGCGCTACGTGATCGGGCAGCAACTCACCGGTCGCGATGTGGGGATGTTGAATGCGCGGCGATCATTGCGCCCTGTGTCCCCTTGCCCGCGCCGGGGGGCGCGATCATCAGTATCCGCAGCCCGCGAACCCGTGGGTGAACCCGACGCAGTTCTCCCGGGTAGTGTGCTCCGCCGCATCGAGGTCCTTGCGGTTCATGCCGTGGGCGAGCACCCGCTTGGCGGGGCACGGCGCCGAGCCCGGGCAGGCCTCCCGTTCGACGAGCGGTAGCAGCCGGGTGTGCCTGAGGGCGCATGGCTGGTGTCAGCTCCTGGCCGCGGGCTGAAGTTGTCTCAGACGATCACGATCCGCGCCTGCGGCGGGTGGGGGCCGCGCAGGTACCGGCTGAACTCCAGGAACTGGGTGTGTTCTTGGGTGTCTGGACGTGCCCGTGCATCTTGTGCGCGCCCAGGTCCTTAGCGGCATTCCTTGGCCCGCGGGAGAACTCCGCTGAGGAGACCTGCGCAGCGTGATCCGGGTCGTCGGCACCACCATGCCGGCTTAAGCTGGCCCTGGGCTGGTGGTCAGCGGGTTGCGAGCGGCAGGCGCACCACGAACTGGCAGCCGTTGCCCTGGTTGGCCACCGTGATCTCGCCCTCGTGCGCCTCGATGATCCCGCGGGCGATGGCCAGCCCCAGCCCCGCGCCGCTGTCCCGGCCCGGTGTCCGCGCCGCCTGCCCGCGGAAGGCGATGTCGAAGACGCGCGGCAGGTCCGCGGCGGGTATTCCGCCGCAGGAGTCGGCCACCGCCAGGCAGGCCCTGCCGTCT
>Ga0070708_100000726_pt1 | contig 25018 bp, 24 predicted proteins | sample KBSK5503metaG_FD_65469 | JGI IMG/M metagenome (GOLD analysis project Ga0070708, IMG submission 65469) | Corn, switchgrass and miscanthus rhizosphere microbial communities from Kellogg Biological Station, Michigan, USA - KBS K5-50-3 metaG | ecosystem: Host-associated > Plants > Roots >... | reverse complement strand
CATCCTCCAGTTGCCGGACCTGCTTGCTGATGCCGGGCTGGGACGTGAACAGGGCCTCCGCGGCGACCGAGACATTGAGGCCATTGTCGACGATCGCACACAGGTACTTGATCTGCTGGAGATTCACGGCGTTATAACTTAATTGGCTTCAATCGATGTTATTATATAGCTTAGGGTGTCTCTGCCGCCGCGAAAGTTAAGCGTCGGCGAAGGATTCTCTCGCCGACGCTTCAACGAGCCGCTTCAGCGGTCCGAACAATGGCGCAGTTCTTCGCCGTTCATCCCACGCATCCGCAGCCACGGCTCATCCGCGAGGCGGCGGTCATCCTGCGCGCGGGCGGCGTCATCGCCTACCCAACCGACTCGAGCTACGCATTGGGTTGCCAGCTGGGCGACGTGGCCGCGGCACGGCGGATCCGGGAAATTCGCGGCGTGGGCGACGCGCACCACCTGACTCTGGTGTGCCGCGATCTGGCCGACGCCGGCCGTTACACGCGCCTCGACAATTGGCAGTTTCGTATCGTGCGGCAGGGCATTCCGGGCGCCTACACGTTCCTGCTTCCGGGGACGCGCGAAGTTCCGCGGCAGTTGCTGCATCCCAAACGCCGCACGATCGGGTTGCGCGTGCCGGACCATCCGGTGGTGAACGCGCTGTTGGCGGAACTCGGCGAGCCGATCCTGTCGTCGACGCTCATCCTGCCCGGCGAGAGCGCACCACGAAACGACCCCGAAGCGATCCGCACCAGGCTGGAGCATGCCGTCGAGCTGGTCATCGACGCCGGCCCTTGCATTGCCGAGCCCACGACCGTCATCGATCTTGCGGTCGAGCCGCCCGTCGTCGTTCGCCACGGCGTCGGCGATCTGTCGCGGTTGGGCTTTCCGGCGGCGAGCATGGCTTGAGGGCCCTAAAGCGCACGGGATGCGGCGTTAAGCGGGACTTAGGGTAAAATGCGTCCGTAATATGGATTTGTCGCTCGAGACCGTCGCGCTCGTGGCCGTGCCGGTGGTCTTTGCGATTACCTTGCACGAAGCCGCACACGGCTATGTCGCCCGCATGTTCGGCGACCAGACGGCCTGGATGCTGGGCCGCGTGACGCTCAACCCGTTGAAGCACATCGACCCGTTAGGGACGATTCTGGTGCCGGGTGTGCTGCTGCTGACGGGCGCTCCGTTCCTGTTTGGCTGGGCAAAGCCGGTGCCGGTCAATTTCGGCAATTTGCGCCATCCGAAACGCGACATGATTTGGGTGGCGGCGGCGGGCCCTGCGGCCAATTTCATCATGGCGCTGCTGTGGGTGCTGCTGCTCGGGATCGCTCTGCCGGGAGGGCCTGTCGAAAGCGACGGCCTGCAGCAAATTGCGCAATATGGGATCATCATCAATCTGGTACTGATGGCGTTGAATTTACTGCCCATTCCGCCGCTCGACGGGGGCCGCATCGCGGTCGGCCTGTTGCCGGGGCGCGCGTCGTACGCGTTGTCGCGCGCGGAACCCTACGGATTTTTCATTATTTTGCTGTTGCTGATGATTCCCGGCGCCTTGAGCAGGATTCTGGCGCCCATCGTAGGGGCGGGACGCGCGCTGATTCGCGCACTCACCGGCATTTAGGCCCCTTGGCCGGCCGGCATTAAAACGAAAAAGCAACATTATGTTCGCTGACCGCGTGTTGTCGGGCATGCGTCCTACGGGCCGCATGCACATAGGCCATTACCACGGCGCCCTCAAGAACTGGGTGCGCCTGCAGGAAGAGCACGAGTGCCTTTTCTTCGCGGCCGACTGGCACGCGTTGACGACGCACTATGAAACTCCGGAAGACATCGCGGCGTCGGTGTGGGACATGTTCATCGACTGGCTGGCCGCGGGGCTCGACCCGACGCGCTCGACGATCTTCATCCAGTCGCGGGTGATGGAGCACGCAGAACTCGCGTTGCTGCTGGGCATGATGACGCCGATCGGCTGGCTCGAGCGCGTGCCGACGTACAAGGACCAGCAACAGAAATTATCGGACCGTGACCTCTCGACCTATGGCTTTCTGGGCTACCCGCTGATGCAGGGCGCGGACATCCTCATCTATCGCGCGAACATGGTTCCGGTCGGCGAGGACCAGGTTTCGCACGTCGAGATCGTCCGCGAGATCGCAAGGCGCTTCAATCACATCTACGGCCGCGAGCCCGGCTTCGAGGACAAGGCGAAGGCCGCGGTGAAGAAACTGGGCAGCAGGAAGGCGCGCCGGTACCTGGAATTGCGCACGGCGTTTCAGGAGAAGGGCGACGATGCGGCGCTGGAGGCCGCGCGCGAGCTCTTGAACGATACGCAGAACCTGGCGTTGGGCGATCGCGAGCGCCTCTTCGGCTATCTCGAAGGCTCGCGCCGCGTGATCCTTCCCGAGCCGCAGGCCCTGTTGACCGAGAATCCGAGAGTGCCCGGCCTCGACGGGCAGAAGATGTCGAAGTCCTACGGCAACGCGATCCTGATGCGCGAGGACCCAGCCGAGGTCACGAAAAAGATCCGCACGATGCAGACCGATCCGGCGCGCGTGCGCCGCAGCGACCCGGGCAACCCCGAGAAATGCCCGGTGTGGCCGCTGCACCAGATCTATTCGAACGAGACGACGCGCGAATGGGTGGTCAAGGGATGCACGACGGCGGGCATCGGTTGCCTCGAATGCAAGCAGCCGGTGATCGACGCCATCATCAAGGAGCAGGCGCCGTTGCACGAGCGCGCGCAGAAATACCTGGACGACCCGGCGCTCGTGCGCAACATCGTGGCCGACGGCTGCGAGCGGGCGCGCAAGCTGGCCGAGGAAACGATGCGCGACGTGCGCGAAGCGATGGGGCTCGCCTATGACTGACGTCGCGCTCGACCTCCAGCACCCGTCGCCCGAGGCAAAGCCGCTCGCGCGCGTCTACGGCGAGCCATTCAACGACCTGCCGTTCGACCTCTACATCCCGCCGGAGGCGCTCGAAGTCTTTCTCGACTCGTTCGAGGGCCCGCTCGATCTGCTGCTCTATCTCATCCGCAAGCAGAACATCAACGTGCTCGATATTCCGATGGCGGACCTGACGTGGCAGTACCTGGGCTACGTCGAGATGATGCGGCGCACGCAGCTCGAGCTCGCGGCGGAATACCTGCTGATGGCGGCGGTGCTGATCGAAATCAAGTCACGGCTGCTGCTGCCAAAGCCCCCGGCCCTGCCCGGCGAGGAAGCGGAAGACCCGCGCGCCGAGCTCGTCCGGCGCCTCCTCGAATACGAGCGGATGAAGCAGGCGGCACGCGAGATCGACGCGATGCCGCTGGCGGACCGTGACTTCGCGACGGTGCGCATCTGGTTCGACCATGCCGTCGCGGTGCGATTGCCCGATGTCGCGCCCGACGACTTGAGGGCTGCCTGGGCCGTGCTCATTGCCCGCGCGCGCATCAACCGCCATCATCTGGTCACCCGCGAGCAGTTATCGGTGCGCAGCGAAATGAGCCGGATTCTCAAGCTGCTCGGGCCTTCGCGGTTTGCCGAATTCACGGAGCTGTTCGCCCCGCACGCTGACATCGCGCATCTCGTCGTGACGTTTCTCGCGATGCTCGAGCTCGCACGGGAAGAGCTCGTGTCCATCGCGCAGGCCGAGCCCTACGCGCCGATCCACGTGCAACTCAAGGCTCTGCCGGCGTTCGCGCTGGCCGCGGACGAATGAACGACGATCACAATCCAGCGCGCGACGAAGTTTCCGATGCGCTTCGGCCCGACCAGCTCGCGGAAATCAAGGGCATCCTCGAAGCGGTGCTGCTCGTGGCGGGAGAGCCCGTCGGATTGAGTCAGCTCTCGAAGCTCTTCGATCCGCCGCTCGAATCCGACACCGTGCGCAAATTGCTCGATGAGCTGAAGCAGGACTGGTCCGGCCGCAAGGTCGAGCTTTTGCAGGTCGCGAGCGGCTGGCGGTTCCAGGGATCGCCTTCCGTGCAGACATATCTCAACCGGCTGTCGCCGGAAAAGCCGCCGCGCTATTCGCGGGCGGTGATGGAAACACTGGCGATCATCGCCTACCAGCAACCCGTAACCCGCGGCGATATCGAAGCCATCCGCGGCGTGGCCGTGTCGACGAACGTCATCAAGACGCTCGAGGACCGGCAATGGGTCGAGGCCGTCGGCCATCGTGATACGCCGGGACGCCCGGCGCTTTTCGCGACGACGAAGGCCTTCCTTGACGACCTCGGCCTCAGATCCCTAGCGGAACTGCCCCCCCTGGCCGAGCTCGACTCCTCCCACCTACTGGAGATGCCTGATGCCCCCACCAAGGCCGCCGAGACGGCATTCGCACACGCGAGCCCGCTCCTCGGAAACGATGCAGCAGCCGAGCCTGGCGCTGCACGCGATTCAAGAGAGCCTCCCGCCGGCGAAACACAAACGGTCCACTGACGAAATCTTCAGCGAACCGCAGCGCCTGCACAAGGTCCTGGCCTCGTGCGGGTTCGGCTCGCGCCGCGCGATGGAGGACATGATCATCGCCGGGCGCATCACCGTGAATCGGCTGCCGGCCGAAGTCGGGCAGAAAGTGGGTCCGGGCGACGAGGTGCGGATCAACGGCGAGCTCGTGCGCGTGCGCTTCAGCGAGCCGCGTCCGCGCATCCTCATGTACCACAAGCCTGCCGGCGAAATCGTCACGCGCGACGATCCCGAAGGCCGCCCGACGGTGTTCGAGAAGCTGCCCAACATCGGCAACGGCAAATGGATCAACGTCGGCCGCCTCGACTACAACACGGAAGGGTTGATGCTGTTCACCAATTCCGGCGAGCTTGCGAACCGACTCATGCATCCGCGCTACGAAGTCGAGCGCGAATACGCGGTCCGCATCATGGGCCGCTTGAGTGACGAGCAAATGCTGGCGCTGACGACGGGCGTCGAGCTCGACGACGGTCCGGCGAAATGCGAGAAGGTTGAAGACGGCGGCGGCGAAGACGAAGGCGCCAACCACTGGTATCACGTGGTGCTGAAGGAGGGCCGCAACCGCGAAGTACGGAGGCTCTTCGAGGCGCTCGGGCTCACCGTGTCGCGTCTCATCCGCACGCGCTACGGAACGCTGGCGATGCCCTCGGTCATGAAACGTGGCGATACGCTCGAGCTGGAATCGGCGGACGTGGGCGCGGTGATGGATTCGGCCGGATTGAAGAGTCAGGGAGGGTCGTCCGGGCAACCGCGGCCGCCCGGCGGCAAGCCGCAACGGGGCCGGCACCAGGGTGGGCGAGGCCAGGGACAAGGCGGCCAGCCCGGACAGCAGGGCCAGCAGCGTCCCCCGGGTCAGCCGCGACCGCAGGGCCAACAGGGACATCACGGACAACAACGGCGGCAACATCAAGAGGGCAATGCGCCCGCGATGATCGAAGGCAACGGCGCGCGTCCGGCCGGACCACCGGGACAGCGTCCGCACGGCAAGCACGGTGGACGCCCGCGCGGCAAAGGCGGCCCGCGGCCCGAAGGTCAAGGTGGTCAAGGTGGCCAAGGTACCGGGCAAGGCTTCGGCCAAGGGCAAGGCGGAGGACAGCGCCCGCAGCGTCCCCGCACCGATTTCGACAACCAGCAGCCGCACAGCAATGCCAACGCGTCGCCGTTCGCAGCGCACCGGCTAGGCGCCCCGGGCGGGCCTCGTGGCGGGCAGCGCGGCGGGCCGCAGGGGCAGGGTGGATTCGGCAATCGCGGAAACCGCAGCGGACCGCGGGGGCGCCCCGGTGGCGGCCAGGGCAATGGGCAGTTCCGGTCGAAAGGCGGTAGCCAGGGCGCCGGGTATGGCGGCGGTCAGGGTCCACGGCGCAACGGCCCGCGCGGAGAAGCCGACGGCAATGTCGCGCCGCGCGAAGTGGACGGCAATCAAGCGCCGCGCGAGGAGGCGAACGGCAATATCGCTCCGCGCAATCCGGTCGTGCCGCACGACGACGACGATTGATCGCCGCGTCGCAACCCCGAAGGAGCGATTGACGATGTTCGTCTACGCGAAGGACAGGCCGGTCGAGGACTTGGGCGGCGGCGTCACGCGCAAGCTGCTCGCCCATGACGGCGGGCTGATGCAGGTTGAAGTAGCGTTCGAGGAGGGCGCCGTCGGTGCGCTGCACTCGCATCCGCACGAACAACTGACTTACGTGCTTTCGGGCGAGTTCGAGTTCACGATCGGCGACGAGACGCGCATCGTTCGCGCGGGCGACACGCTGTACAAGAAATCAGGCGTGATGCACGGCTGCCGTTGCCTCAAGCCGGGCGTGCTGCTCGACACGTTCACGCCGCAACGACTCGATTATCTGCAGAAATAGCGGGAACAGTCGGCCCGCAAAATCGTCGCCCGCGCTTACATCCCCAGCATGCGCGGCAGCCAAAGCGAGATCGCGGGGATGTAGGTCACCAGCATCAGGACGACGAACATGACGCCGTAGAACGGCCAGATGCCGCGCATGACCTCTTGCATCGTCACCTTGCCGACGGCGCAGCCGACGAAGAGCGTCGCACCCACCGGCGGCGTCAATAGGCCGATGCCCAGGTTCAGCAGCATGATCATCCCGAAGTGAACGGGATCGACGCCGAACGTGCTCACCACCGGCAGCAGGATCGGCGTGCAGATCAGGAGCAACGGCGCGAGATCCATCAGGCAGCCCAGCACCAGCAGCATGATGTTGATCAGCATCAGGATCACTTCCCTGTTGTGCGACAGCGTCAGGAAGAACGCGGTGATCTTCGCCGGCAGCTGCATGAGCGCCATCACGTAACCGAATGCCGACGCGCAGGCGATCAGCGTCATCACCATGGCGACGGTCTTCAGTGTCCGATGGACGAGCCCCGGCAGATCGCGCCAGCGGTAGTCCCGGTAGATGAACATCGTGACGAAGAACGCCCACAGCGTGGCGACGGCACCGGCCTCGATCGCCGTGAATATGCCGCCCAGAATGCCGCCGATGATGATGAGGATCGTGATCAGTCCCCACATCGCGTCGATCGAGATCCTGAGCGCCGCACCGAGTGGCACCGATTCGCCGCGAGGGTGCCCGTCCCGGTAGCCGATGTAGATCACCAGCGCGATCAGCGCGGCGCCCAGCAGCAGGCCGGGAAGGATGCCGGCCATGAACAGGCTCGTGATCGAGATGAGTCCGCCGGTAGCCAGCGAATAGATCACCGCGTTGTGGCTGGGCGGCACCAGGATCGCCTGCACCGAAGCGCTGATCGTGACGTTGGTCGAGAACGCACGCGGATAGCCGACTTTTTCCATCTGCGGAATCATCACCGAGCCGATCGCCGACACGTCCGCGACCGACGATCCGGAAATGCCGCTCAGGAACGTCGTGGCGACGATGTTCACCGCCGACAATCCTCCGCGCACACGGACCATGCCGACCAGCACATTCGCGAACGCGACCAGGCGTTTGGCCATGCCGCCTTCGGCCATGATGGCGCCGGCCAGCACGAAGAAGGGAATCGTCAGCATCGCGACCTTGCTGACACCATCGGAGATCTTCAGCATCACCGCCTCGAGCGGGACGCCGATCCACATGGCACCCACGATCGCGGCCAGTCCCAGCGAATAGGCGATGGGCATGCCGATCGCGAACAACGCAAAAAGGCTGCCGAGGAGCACCAGGATATCCATGAGTCGATGCTCTCCGGTTCAGTCGAAGGCGGCAGTGGCGTGGGCGTCGCCTACGGTGTCCACCCGCGGCCCGAGCGTCAGGTGCTCGATGACGAACAACAGCAGGATGACGCCGCCAATGGGTATGGGCAGGTAGACGACGCCGACCGACAGCGAAGGAAAATCGGCGATCGTGTTCGACCACGTGGCCTCGCAGAGCGCGGCGCCCTTGACGGCCATGAACACCGCCATCACTCCCATCAGCAGCTCGACCAGCACGTCGGAGAACCGGCGCAGGCGCTTGGGCAGCAGGTCCACGACCAGTGTCACGTTCATATGCAGCCCGAGCCGATAGCACGCGGCCGCGCCGAAGAACGTGAGCACGATGGTCAGCAAGACGGCCGTGGGTTCCGGCCACGATGACGCACTGTTGATGACGTAACGTGTAAAGACCGCCCACGGGATCACCGCCGAGATCAGCACCAGCGCGCTGCCCGCGATGACGACACAGAGCCTGTACAGGGCGTCCATCGCCTTGCGATAAAGGTGCGACATCGTCTTCCCCCTAGCCCCGACTCGAAACCCGGGAGGCCCGCGCGATGGCAGGCCTCCCGGTTAACTTTCGCTTACTGAACGGCCTGGACGCGCTTGATCATGTCGGCATATTTAGGGCCGTACTTGTCCCACACCGGCTTGACCGCATCCTGGAACGGCTTTTTGTCGGCGATCTCGGTGATCGTGATGCCGGCGGCCTTCGCCTTGTCCATCGCTTCCTTTTCATACTTGGCCCAGAGGACCCGCTCTTCCTGTTGCGCTTCTTTTCCGAATTTCACGAGCAGTGCCTGATCCTCCTTGGAGAGCGTGTCCCAGGTCTTTTTCGAAAACACCAGCATCTCGGGAACGATCAGGTGCTCGTCGAGCGTGTAGTACTTGGCGACCTGGTAGTGGTTGTCGAACACGAAGCTCGGCGGATTGTTCTCCGCACCGTCGACGACGCCCGTCTGCAGCGCATTGAAGACCTGGTCGTAGCCCATCGATACGCCGTTGCCGCCCAGTGAGTTCATCATGTCGACGAACATCGGATTGCCCATCACCCGAAACTTCATGCCCTTCAGGTCATCGATGTTCTTGATGGCCTTCTTCGTGTCGTAGAGGCTGCGCGCACCGGCGTCCATCCAGGCCAGCGCCACCAACCCGGCCTTCGGATTGTTGGTGACCTTGTCCATCAGTTCCTGGCCAATGGGACCGTCGATCACCTTCTGCATGTGCGCGGTGCTGCGGAAGAGGTACGGCATGTTGAAGACGTTGAGCTCGTCGATGACCGGGCCCAGCGCGCCGACGCTGACGCGCGCGAACTGGATCGCGCCGACCTGCGCCTGCTCGATCGCCTCCTTCTCGCCGCCCAATTGCATCGCCGGGTACATCTGGATGCTGAGGCGGCCGTTGGTCGCCTTCTCGAGCTTCTTGCCCATGTTCTCGACCGCGACAACGGTCGGGTAACCCGCCGGATGAACGTCGGACGCCTTCATCACAAGTTTCTGTTGCGCGAGCGCTGCCCCGAGCGGCAACGACGCGACGATTCCCATCAGCACAGCCGCGACGCCGTGTCGCAATGCGTTACGCCTTGGTTTCATGGCTTCTTCCTCCTTGGTTGGACCATTCATGCCAGCAAGTCCTCTTCGCTGTGGATATCCTCGTAGAAGAAATCGGGATTCATCCGGCGGATGTCTTCCATGCTGATCCGCAGGCCCTCGAGGTGCTCTCCCATGGCGGCCGAGGCGCGCTGCGCGTCGCGTCGCGCGATCGCGGTGACGACGGCGGCGTGCTCGTCGATGACGCGCGCCATGCGGCCCGGCTGCGGAAGCGTGAGCTGGCGATAGCGGTCGATCTGCGTTTTCACGGTCTGGACCAGCGACCAGATTCCCGGATACCCGCCGATGGCGGCGATCGCCGCGTGAAACTCCTCGTCGGCGCGGTGGAATTCCTCACGATTGGCGGCCGTTTCGGCCTCGCGCTGGCGCTCGAGGATTGCGCGCAGGCCGGTCACATCGCTCCGGCGCGCGCGCGTCGCCGCGGCGCTCGCCGTGACCTGCTCCAGTGCCTTGCGCACGACAATGGCTTCGGGCAACTTCGTCAGTGGAATGCGCGCGACGGTCGTCCCCGATTTGGGAATCGTGTCGACCAGGCCTTCGGCGGAGAGCCGCAACAGGGCCTCGCGTACTGGCGTGCGGCTCACGTTTTGCGCGAGCGCGATATCCTTCTCGACGATCGGCTCACCCGGTTTGCGCCGGAGCCAGACGATTTCCTGCCGCAGAACGCGATAGACCGCGGCGGAGGCCGTCTCGTTGCGGCGGTTGCCGGCATGCAAAAGGGACACCGTGAGGGGACCGCTTGCCGGGACCGCGGCGGTGACGGATTTGATGCTGGGATGACGCTGGGGCATTCCTGCAGACCCTCGTTCGACGTTGCCTGTCCGCGTCCGACACGGTGCGCGCATGGATAGCGCATTGCGAACGCTTGTTGGAACCTAGTATATCTAATATATTAGTTGGGGCAACCTACTTCATCCGCGTCGTTCTCGCACGTCGACAAGCGCGAGACGGAACGCGGTTCACGCCGGTAGGAACGCATGAAAACGCTCGCACGATCGCTGGCTGCCCTCGTCTCGACCTCGCTGTTGCTCGCGGCAACGGCCGCGACCGCACAAGTCACGCTGCGGCTTGCGCACTACAACCCGGAATCGCATGCGATGCACGCGGCGTCGGTGCAATTCGCACAGCGCGTCGAAGAGCGCACCAAGGGGCAGGTCAAGGTCAGCATCTTCCCGAACAACACCTTGGGCAGTCCGCCCGAAATGCTGGAGCAGACCAAGCTCGGAGTGATCGACATGGCGCTGCCCACGCCCGGCCAGCTCGACAAGTACGAGAAGGCCTTTGCCGCGCTCGCCATGCCGTTCGCGTTCGACGATTTCGACCACGCGCGGCGCACGATGGACGGGCCGATGCTGAAGTGGCTCATTCCCCTCGCGGAAAAATCCAATTTCGTGATGCTCGGCAATTGGGAATACGGCTTCCGGCAGTTCACCAACAGCAAGCGGCCGGTCAACAGCCCGGACGACATCAAAGGGATGAAGGTGCGCGTTCCGCCGGAAATCCAGCTCGAGGCGTGCATGGCGGCCCTCGGCGGCAACGTGCAGAAGATCGCGTTCCCCGAGCTCTATCTCGCGCTGTCGCAAGGCGTGGTGGACGCGGAAGAGAACCCCATCGCCACCATCTACAGCAACAAGTTCTTCGAAATCCAGAAGCACCTCGCGATCACCAAGCACCTCTACCAGCCGATTTTCCACGTGATCAACGCCAAGAGCTGGGCGAAGCTCACGCCGGAGCAGCAGGCGATCCTGCGCGAGGAGTCGGTCGCAGCCGGCTGGACGATGCGCCGGCAACTGCAGGCCGAGGAAGAAGGCCAGATCGAGAAGATGAAAGCCGCCGGCATGCAGGTGACGCGTCCCGATCTCGCTCCGTTCCGCAATGCCATGGGGCCGGCCTATGCAAAGATCGGCGCCTATGCGGGCGAGGAGAACGTCAAGACATTCCTCAAATACGTGGACGAGGCCAGGAAACGCTGACCGGCGGCGCGAGGGAACCTTCGCGTGCTCGTCTTCGCGATCTTCGCCGTACTGGTGTTGCTGATTCTGGCGGGCTTGCCGATCGCCATCGCGATGGGCCTGACTGCGCTGGGCTTTTTCATCGGTCTCGGCGAGACACAGATGCTGGGCGCGATGGCGCAGCGCATGTACTCGTCGTCGATGTCGTTCACGCTGCTGGCCATTCCGTTCTTCATCCTGGCCGGCAACCTGATGAACACCGGCGGCATGACGGCGAGGATCTTCACGTTTGCGCGGGCGGTCGTGGGCCACGTTCGCGGCGGACTCGCGCACGTCGCGGTCCTGGCGTCGATGATCTTCGCGGGCGTGTCGGGCGCGGCGCTCGCCGAGGCGATGGGACTGGGCAAGATCGAGATCAAGGCGATGGAGGACGCCGGCTTCGACCGCAGCTTCGCGGCGGCCGTCGCCGCATCGTCGTCGACGATCGGCCCGGTGATCCCGCCGTCGATTCCGATGGTGATCTACGGTGCGATGGCCGAGGTTTCGGTCGGCGGCCTGTTCCTTGGCGGCGTCGTTCCCGGGGTCATGATGGGCATCGCGATCATGATCATCATCTATATCATTGCGCGGCGGCGGGGCTACCCGGCGGAGGCGCGCGCATCGTTCGCCACGGTGCTGCATTCGTTCATCCACGGACTGGCAGGCTTGCTCGCGCCCGGCATCATCATGGGCGGCATTCTCGGCGGCATCTTCACACCGACCGAAGCCGCGGTCGCGGCCGCGATCTACGCGCTCGTCATCGGCGCCGCCGTGTATCGCGAGATCAGCTGGAAGCAGTTCGTGCACATGCTCTGGGACACGGTCGACCAGACCGTCCGAGTGATGTTCATCATCGCCGCAGCGGGCTTGTTCGGCTGGCTGCTCATCTACCTGCGCGCGCCTGAAGCGATCGTCCACTCGATGACGGCGATTTCCGACCGTCCGTGGGTGATCCTGCTCATCATCAACGTGGTCCTGCTCGTGCTGGGCTGCTTCATGGAGGGGATCGCGATCATGCTGCTGACGATCCCCATCTTCATGCCGGTGCTGCACAAATATGGCATCAGCCCGACACACTTCGGCGTGGTGATGACGCTCAACCTGATGATCGGCCTGCTGACGCCGCCCGTGGGAATGGTCCTCTATGCGATCTCCACGATCGGCAACGTGCGCATCGTCGATCTCATCCGCGAGCTCTGGCCCTTCATCGTCGCCATCACCGTCGTCCTGTTCCTGATCACCTACATCCCCGGCCTCGTCCTGTGGCTGCCGACGCAAGTGATGGGAAGCGTGCGATGAAGCGATTCGGCGAGCGGTTCGGTCGTATCCTGCGAATCTTCACGTTGCTCACGTTCGCCAGCATCTGTGGTCTCGTGTCGCTGGGTGTCGTCAATCGTTTCGTGCCGATGGGAAGCATGGGCTGGTCCGACGAGATCGTCGAGCTATTGCTGGTGTGGACGCTCTTCATCGGCAGCGCCGAGATCTGGCGTCAGGGCCTGCACTTTCGCGTCGATATCGTTCCCAACCTGCTGCACGGCCGGACCTCCGGCAAGGTGCTCGACGTGGTTCTTCTGGTCCTGTCGCTGGTCTTTCTCGCGGCGTTCACCTATCAGGCGTGGGAGCTCACCATGCAGGCCTCGGACAGTTCGCCGATTTTCCAGTTGTCGCGCCGGTTCTGGTACGCGCCGATGCCCATCGCGGGCGCCATCATGTGCATCGTCACGCTGGTGAATCTCGCGATCCGGCTGCGCACGCCTGTAACGCGAGGGGTATGAAATGAATCCCGCCAGGACCTTCGATTACCGCGCCTTGTTCGATCTCTCCGGCCGCGTCGCGCTGGTCGTCGGCGGCGGCTCCGGCATCGGGCAGGCAAGTGCCGAAGCGCTGGCTGCGTTCGGCGCGCACGTCGTGTGCGCCGACGTCCATGCCGGCGATGCCGAAGGCGTGGCTGCGCGTATCCGCGCCGCGAGCGGCAAGGCGACGCACGCCACGGTGGACGTTCGCAGCACCGACAGTGTGGAAGCGCTCGTCGGCGGCGTGGAGCAGGAATTCGGCCGGCTGGATGTGCTGCTCACCACGCCCGCGGTCAATCTGCGCAAGCGGCTGCTCGATTACACCGACGAGGAGTTCGACCGCGTCATCGAGCTCAACTTGAAGGGGACGTTTCGCGTGGCGCGCGCCGCGGCGCGCGTCATGATCAAGCGAAAATCCGGCAGCATCATCCTCATGTCGTCGATGCGCGCGGTCAATGTCGAGCCGGGTCAGAGCATCTACGCGGCGACCAAGGCCGGCATCGGGCAGATGACGCGCGGCCTCGCCGTGGAATTGGGTCCGCTGGGCGTGCGCGTCAACGCGCTGGCGCCCGGCATCGTGGCGACACCGCTGACGCGGCCGATCACGAGCAATCCGGCGTGGAACGAGGCCTATGCCAGGCACTGTGCGCTCGGGCGGTGGGCCGAACCGGAAGAGATGGCCGGGCCGGTCGTGTTCCTGGCGTCCGATGCAAGCAGCTACCTGACCGCAACGACGCTGTTCGCCGATGCCGGCTGGACCGCGATGGACGGGCGATTCGAGCCGGCGCTCGCGCCAGCGGCCAAGTCGATTTAAAGAAAGAGATCGGGCAGCAGCGACATTCCGGGTTTCACCGCATAACGCGAGAAGTCGGTGACGCCGGCCTCGCGCAGCACGTCGTCGTCGATGAAGAAATGGCCGGTCGTCGTGCGCGCATCGCGCGTCAGGATGGCGTAGGCGGCGTCGGCCATGATCGACGGCTGCCGCGTGCGGTCGAGGTGATCGCGCGCTCCCGGAATCATCGCCAGCGCGGCGGTGGCGATGACCGTGCGCGGCCACAACGCGTTGACGCCGATGCCGTCACCACGAAACTCCTCGGCCATGCCCAGCACGCAGAGGCTCATGCCGTACTTGGCGATCGTGTATGCGACGTGGTCGCGAAACCACTTCGGGTCGAGGTTTAACGGTGGCGACAGCGTGAGGATATGCGGGTTGCGACCTGCGGCCGCGGACCGCTTCAAGTGCGGAAGGCAGGCCTGCGAACACAGAAACGTGCCGCGGACATTGACGCCGAACATGAGATCGAAGCGCTTCATCGGCGTTTCCAGCGTGCCCGTCAGGCTGATCGCACTCGCGTTGTTGACGAGGACGTCGATGCCGCCGAATTGGCGCACGGTCGCCTCGACGGCCGCGTGAACGCTCGCCTCGTCGCGGATGTCGCAGGCGATCGGCAGCGCGTGACCGCCGGCATCCTCGATCTCCTTCGCCGCCGAGTGGATCGTTCCAGGGAGTTTCGGGTTCGGCTCCGACGTCTTGGCGGCAATCGCCACGTTGGCGCCGTCGCGCGCGGCACGGACCGCGATGGCCAATCCGATCCCGCGAGATCCGCCGCTGATGAACAGTGTCCTGCCCTTGAGGTCGCTCATGCGCGGTTCACCGCTTGTCGAAGCGCGTCATGGGTGAAACCGCGCCGGCCGCTTTTCGAGGAACGCCGTGATGCCCTCGGCGAAGTCATCCGTTCCGGCGCACGCCCCGAAACTCTCGGCCTCGGCGTCGAGTTGCTGCGACAGCGTGCGTCCCGGCGACTCGCGCACCAGCCGCTTGGCGTTGCGGATCGCCATGACCGGACCGGTTGCCAGCGAATTCACGATGGCAGCGACTGCGCTTTCAAGGTCAGCGGCCGGCACCACGCGGTTGACGAGGCCCAGTTCGAGCGCCCGCTGCGCATCGAAGCGCTCGCCGAGCAGCAGAATTTCCATGGCGCGACGCATACCGACGATGCGCGGCAGCGACCATGAGCCGCCGCCGTCCGGCGTGAGTGCGATATTGCGATAGGCGGATGCAAAATAGGCGTTGTCGGCGGCGATCACGAGATCGCACGCGTTCATGAGCGACAGCCCGAATCCCGCGACCGCGCCGTGCACCTGGCCCACGACCGGGTGCGGCATCCTGTGAAAATGCTCGATGGCCGAATGCAGCCGGCCGATCGTCCGCCGGAAATGCGCGCTTCGCTCGTCCGCCGGTTTCGCAAGGTCTGCCGCAAAGGTGCGCAAATCGCCGCCGGCCATGAAGTGGCGCCCCGCGCCGCGCAACACCACCACCCGCAGCGAATCGTCGGCGGCGACGTCGGCCGCTGCGGCGACCAGCGTGTCCATCAGCGCGAAGTCGAGGGTGTTGAGCGAATCGGGACGATTGAGCGTGAGCGTCGCGACTCGGCCTTCGCGTTCGATGAGCAGCGGAGCATTCATGGCGGACCCGGCGGAAGCGCGAACCCGTCTGCGCGCGCCCTGAGGCGAGGCTTTGCCGGCGTCGCATTCACTTCGTTCGCGAACCGTTCGAGCGCGCACGAAACCGTCGCGAAATGGATGTCGACGATGTCGTCGATCCGCTCGGCATAGCCGCCCGCCATCGCGATGGCGACGGGAACGCCGATGTGCCGCAACGTGTCGAGGACAAACGCGTCGCGTGCCGCAAGTCCCGGCTTGGTCAGGGCAAGCTTGCCGAGGCGGTCGCCGCCGAAAGGGTCGGCGCCCGCGAGGTAGATCGCAAGTTGCGGTCGCGAGCGCTCGATGGCGCGCGGCAGCGCATGGGCAAGCGCAGCGAGATAGGGCCGGTCGCCGGTCCCCTCATCGAATTCCACATCGAGGTCGGAGTGGCATTTGCGGAAAGGAAAATTGCCGCGACAGTGCATCGAGAACGTGAACACGGAAGGGTCGCCGGCGAGAATGGAGGCCGTGCCGTCGCCTTGGTGGACATCGAGGTCGACGATCAGGACGCGTTCGACGCCGCACTCGGCCTGCATCGCGCGCGCGGCGACGGCGGCATCGTTGAAGACGCAGAAGCCTTCGCCGAAGTCGCGATGGGCGTGGTGCGTGCCGCCTGCGAGGTTGATGCCGCAACCGCGGGTGAGCGCGGATCGGCAGGCCGCGAGTGTCGCGCCGGCGGATCGGCGCGAGCGCTCCACCATGCCCGGAGACCAAGGAAAGCCGATGCGCCGCTGCGCGCGCGCGTCGAGCGTCCCCGACGAAACCGAGGCGATGTAGGCAGCGTCGTGCGCGCGTGCGAGCTCTTTGTCGGTTGCGGCCTCGGGAACCCGGAGACGCGCACCGGCCACGGCCGCAACCCTCTGCCGAAGCGCCGCGTACTTGCGCATCGGAAAGCGATGCGCGGGCGGCAACGGAAGGACGAACTGATCGGTGTAATAGATCAGCATTAGGTTCCTTGCTTCCTGAACGGCGCCGACGCTTCCAGCTCGCCGGCGGCGTGGCGGATATCGACGCGTTCGCGCGCGCAGAAATCCGCGATCGCGGCGGCAAAATCATGATCGCCGATGGCGTGCAGCGAGTGCGTTTCCACGGGGAGCAGGCCGCGCGAGAGCTTATGGACGCCTTGCGCCCCGCCCTCGAAGCGTGCGAGGCGCTGCTCGATGCAGAACTCGATCGATTGGTAATAGCACGCCTCGAAGTGAAGGCCGGACACGAATTCGGTGGTTCCCCAGTAGCGTCCCCAAAGAGTCTCGCCATCGTGGAGCCCGAGCGCCGCGCAGATCCGGCGCCCGCGGCGCGAGCCGACGACAAAAAGGATGTTACGGGCAAGCGCCGCGCCGATCCGCTCGAAGAATTCGAGGTTGAGATAGGGCGTCGAATGATGCTCGCGGTAGGTCTGTTCGTAGCGCCGGTAGAAAAAGTCCCAGTCGCGGGATGTCATGGCGGGTCCGCGAATGCGCTCGAACGTCACGCCGGCCTCGGCAACACGGCGCCGGTCCTGCTTCACTTTCTTGCGCTTGTCGTGCGAGAACGCGGCAAGAAAGTCCGCAAAGTCGCGATAGCCCGGATTGGTCCAGTGAAATTGCAAGCCCGTGCGACGAATCATTCCCATCGCCTGGCCTTCGGCGGCTTCCTGCGGCGTGGGAAAAAGAATGTGCAACGACGAATGGCCGCCGTCGTGGACGCGTTCCATCGCGCGTTCGAGCAGTGCGCGCCGGGTCGCCTCGTCGGGGGCGAGCGCGCGCGGTCCCGGTACCGGCGTGAAAGGGACCGCGACGACCCACTTGGGGTAGTAGCGGCGCCCATGGCGGCGATAGGCATCGGCCCAGCCCCAGTCGAAGACATATTCGCCATAGCTGTGCGCCTTCGAATACATCGGCAATGCGCCAATCAACGCCCCATCGCGCCATGCCGTCAGGTAGCGAGGCGACCATCCGGTGACCGGCGCCGCGACTTCGGTCTCATGCAGGGCACACAAAAACGCGTGTGAAAGGAACGGCTGCGATCCCGCGAGCGCATTCCAGGACGCGGCGGGAATCGCGCCGATCGGAACGTCATCGCGAATCAAAGGCGAGGCGACGACGGGGAAGGGCGGGGACGTGAAGGGAACCGGAGCACGCATGGCGTATCCGGCAATTCTCCCGTGATTGGCGGCGATGCTCAAGCGCATTGTGCTTTGCCACACGTGTAAAATATCGGTATGTCTGTGGCGATCGCGCAACTCAATCAGACAGTCGGCGATCTGCCGGCCAACGCGCGCCGCATTCTTGACGCCGCGGCGCACGGATTCGCGGCCGGAGCGTCGCTCGTCGTCACGCCCGAGCTCTCGCTGTGCGGCTATCCGCCCGAGGACCTGGTGCTCCGCCCGGCATTCCTCGATGCCTGCGCGCGCGAGCTCGCTGCGCTGGCCGCACAAGTCAAAGCGGGTGTGCTCGCGGTCGGCTTCCCGGAGTGGCAGGACGGCCAGCGGCACAACGCGATGGCGGTGATCCGCGACGGCCGTGTGGCCCAGGTCTATCGCAAGCAGTGCCTGCCCAATTACACGGTCTTCGACGAAGAGCGTTACTTCACGCCGGGCAATGCGCCGTGTGTGTTCGATGTCGACGGCGTGCGCTTCGGCCTCGTGATCTGCGAGGACGTCTGGTTTCCCGGGCCCGCCGCGCGCGCGCAGGTCGCCGGCGCGCAGGTGCTGCTGGTCGCCAACGGCTCGCCTTATCACACGCGGCAACAGGCGCTAAGGCGCGAGCAGGTGGTCGCGCGCACCGGCGAGACCGGCATGCCCATCGTGTACGTCAATCGCGTCGGCGGCCAGGACGAGCTCGTGTTCGACGGCGCGTCGTTTGTCGTCGACGGAGACGGCACGCTGGCGCAGCAGTTGCCCGCATGGCACGAGACGATTGCGATCGTCGATTTCGACGGCACGCGTCCAAAGCACGTGCGCGGCACGCTGGACCCAAGACTCGAGCCGCACGTCTACGATGCGCTGGTCATGGGCGTGCGCGATTACGTCCGCAAGAATCGCTTCCCGGGCGTGCTGATCGGACTGTCGGGCGGCGTGGATTCTGCGCTGACGCTGGCGGTCGCCGTCGACGCATTGGGGCGCGACAACGTCCGTGCGCTGATGCTGCCTTCGCCGTACAACGCGCCGATCAGCCTCGAGGACGCGCGGGAAATGGCCGGCATCCTGGGTGTGCGTTACGACGAAATCCCGATCGAGCCGGTCTTCGCGGCGTTCCTCGACACCCTCGCGGCGGAATTTCGCGAACGCGCGCCGGACGCGGCCGAGGAAAACATCCAGGCGCGCATCCGCGGCACCTTGTTGATGGCGCTGTCCAACAAGTTCGGCTCGATCGTGCTGACAACCGGCAACAAGTCGGAAATGGCCGTGGGCTATGCGACGTTGTACGGCGACATGGCCGGCGGCTTTGCGGTATTGAAGGATATTCCCAAGACGCTCGTGTATCGGCTCTCGAATTACCGCAACAGCCTCGGACGCGTGATTCCGGAGCGGATCATCACGCGTGCGCCGTCTGCGGAATTGCGCCCCAACCAGACCGATCAGGATTCGCTGCCGCCGTACGATGTTCTCGACGGCATTCTCGAGGCCTATGTCGAACACGACTTGAGCCCCGCCGACATCGTGGCCAAGGGCTTCCCCGCGGAGGCGGTCGCCAGGGTCGTGCGCCTCATCAAGATCAGCGAGTACAAACGCCGGCAGTCGGCGGTGGGCATCCGCATCACCGCACGCGGATTCGGCAAAGACTGGCGCTATCCGATCACGTCGGCCTGGAATGATTGGGACCCGGTGCCGCCGCCCGCTTCCGGGTAGAACGCGCCATGTCGTTCGTGTAAGCTACGGCGACAACCGCGCGTTCGTTGTTGCAATGGAGCCGCCATGAAAAAAATCGAAGCCGTCGTCAAGCCGTTCAAACTCGATGAGGTCCGCGAGGCCCTGTCGGAGCTGGGCGCCACCGGGCTGACGGTCACCGAGGTCAAGGGATTCGGCCGGCAGAAGGGCCATACCGAACTCTATCGCGGCGCCGAGTACGTCGTCGATTTCCTTCCCAAGGTGAAAGTCGAGGTCGTGCTTCCCGACGCCATGACCGAGCGTGCCGTCGAGGCCATCGTCAAGGCCGCGCATACCGGCAAGATCGGCGACGGCAAGATCTTCGTGACGAGCGTCGAGCAGGTGATACGCATCCGCACCGGCGAGTCCGGTGAGGCCGCCGTCTGATCGTCGCCCCGATTGCCCGCGGGAAGGCCCACGTTCCCGCAACCTGATGGGAGGCAACCCCATGCCGATGCTCAAGGATTTTCGCGAATTCGCCCTCAGGGGCAATGTGATCGACTTGGCCGTTGCGGTGATCATCGGCGCCGCGTTCGGCAAGATCGTCGACTCGCTGGTCAAGGACCTCATCATGCCGGTGATCGGCCGCGTCGTCGGCGGACTCGATTTCCAGAACTATTTCCTGATCCTCGGCAGCCCTCCTGCCGGATACAGCGGGCCGATGACCTACGAGGCGCTGACCAAGGCGGGCGTGCCCTTGCTGGCGTACGGCAATTTCATCACGATCGTGATCAACTTCGTGATCCTAGCGTTCGTGATATTCATCATGGTCAAGAAATTCGCCGCAGCGAAGGCAGGCCTCGACGTCAAGCCCGCAGGTCCGCCGGAGGACATCGTGTTGCTGCGCGAAATCCGCGACGCGCTGAAAAAATAGCCGTCCATCGATCCGCGGCTCCGGGGGGACGCCGCGATGGAAACCCTTCCATGCCGCGCGCATTCCCCCGCCTTCTCGTCATCGCCCTGGTGATTGCTCTGGGTTGCGCGCTCGCCGCGTTTCCTGCGGCCGCCGCGATTGTCTGGAACAAGGTCTATTCGGGCTTTTCTTCGCCGGTGCAGATTGCGCAGGCGCACGACGGCAGCCAGCGGATCTTCGTGGCTCAGCAATCCGGAGCGATCCGGGTCATCAAGAACGGCGCGGTGCTGGCCACGCCCTTCATTGACCTCAGCGGCGTGACCGAGGCGAATGGGGAACGAGGCCTGCTGGGGCTCACCTTCCATCCCCAGTACGCGACGAATCGCCAGTTCTACGTCAACTACACGCGCAAATCCGACGGCGCCACGGTGATTGCCCGTTATCTGGCGAGCGTGGGCAATCCCGACGTCGCCGATCCGCTGTCGGCCACGGTGCTGCTCACGATTGCGCAACCGGAGGCGAATCACAACGGCGGCGCGGTCGTCTTCGGTCCCGACGGGTACCTGTACATCGGCATGGGTGACGGCGGCGGCGGCAACGACCAGCATGGCACGATCGGCAACGGCCAGGACAAGACGACGCTGTTGGGGAAAATACTTCGCATCGACGTCGACGGCGCCAGCCCCTACGCCATTCCGCCGGGCAATCCGTACGCATCGGGCGTGGGCGGTCGGCAGGAAATCTTCGCGATCGGCGTGCGCAATGCGTGGCGGATGACGTTCGATCGCATGACGGGAGACTTCTGGATCGGCGATGTCGGACAGAATGCCGTGGAAGAAGTCGACTACCTGCCCGCCGGCACCGGCGCCGGCGTCAATTTTGGCTGGCGGATCATGGAAGGCAACTCGTGTACGGGCAATGGCGGACTCGTGCCCTGCAACGATCCATCGCTCACTCCGCCGGTGCTGACGTACTCGCACAACTCCGGCTGCTCGATTACCGGCGGCTACGTGTATCGCGGCTCGGCCGTGCCCACGCTGGCGGGTCAATACCTGTATGGCGATTTCTGCACGGGGCGCATCTGGGCCGCGCAGCGCGTCGGCATGGGACCGTGGACGCCGACCGAGCTTGGTGTCACCGGTTATGCGATCACGACATTCGGCGAGGATGAGGCGGGCGAGCTCTATTTCGCCAATTACAGCGCGGGCGACATCTACAAATTCGCGGACTCGGGCGGCGGCGCGCCGGTTTTGTCCGCCAGCGCGGCCGCGCTCGCGTTCGGCAACGTGACCCTGGGAGCCTCGAGCGCCACGCAGACCTTCAACGTCACGAATACGGGGGGCGGCACGCTGACGATCGCGACACTGACGCCCGGCGGCCTCAATCCCGGCGATTTTCTGCGCACCGGAACGTGCGCGAACGGCACGGCGCTGACCGCGTCGCAAAGCTGCACCGTGACTTACCAGTTCACGCCGGCTCAAGTGGGCGCGCGCAGTGCGAACCTCGCCATTGCGTCGAACGGCGGCAATGCGGTGATAACGCTCACGGGGACGGGTGTCGCGCCGCCGCCGGTCCTGACGCTCAGCGCACCGTCGCTCTCGTTCGGCACGATCGATGTCGGCGAGAACAGTGCGGTTCAGACGGTTTCAGTCACGAACAGCGGCGCCGGCGCGCTGACGCTCAACACGGTTACGCTGCAGGGAAATAATCCCGGAGACTTCCTTCTTGCCGGCAATTGTGCGCCGGCCTCGGTGCTCGCCGCGGGTGCGGTGTGTACGCTCGAGTTGCGGTTCCGTCCGCTCGTGGCGGGTTCCCGCGCGGCGTCCCTCGTTCTGGCCTACGGCGCGGCAGGGTCACCCGCGACCGTCACGTTGGCGGGAACGGGCAATACGACAGCACCGGGTATCGCGGACGTCGTGGAGTTCTATCACGCGGCATTCGACCATTACTTCATCAGCTCGCTCGCCGCGGACATCGATGCGCTGGATACCGGAAAATTCCAGGGATGGGCGCGGACGGGGCGCACATTCAAGGCGTATTCGACGATGCAGGCGGGATCGAGTCCCGTATGCCGGTTCTATATCCCGCCGGCCGCGGGCGATTCGCATTTTTTTTCCGCGAGCCCGATCGAGTGCGGCGAGGTGCTCGCGAAATTCCCGGCATTTTTCTACGAATCAGCCGCCGCGATGTACGAATTCCTGCCGGATGCGGCGAGCGGGGCCTGTCCGCAGAATACCCTGCCGGTCTATCGCGTGTGGAACCGCCGGTCCGACACCAACCATCGCTACACGACGGATCGGGCACTGCGGGACGCGATGGTGGCGCAAGGCTACATCGCCGAAGGTTATGGGCCCGACGCGGTCGTGATGTGCGCGCCGCCATAGCGCCGTCGACCTGCGCGAAGAGGCAGCGCCGGGGCCTTCGGGTTCCCTTTTGCCCGGAATTGAACGATCATTGAACCTCCTCGGGTCGTTTGCCGGGATTCTTGTGAATCGTCCATGGCGGACAAGCTTAGAATCCGCCGGCGCGAAGCCCTAAAAATTCATTCCAATCGGAGGACGTCCATGAAACGCGCTTCGTTCCTGCCCGCATTCGGTGCGGCGCTGGCGCTGCTTCTTGCTGGTTCGGCGGGCGCCGATATCAACATCGGCGTGACCGTTTCCCAGACCGGTCCGGCGGCGTCGCTGGGCATTCCGCAGAAAAACACGATCGAACTGCTGCCCACGTCGATCGCCGGGGAAAAGATCAACTGGATCGTCCTCGACGACGGATCGGACACGACCAAGGCCGTGACCAATGCGCGCAAGCTGGTGAGCGAGGACAAGGTCGACGTCATCGTCGGATCGTCGACGACGCCGAATTCGCTGGCGATGCGCGAAGTCGCGGCCGATTCCGGCACGCCGATGCTCTCGCTCGCCGCTTCGGCGCAGATCATCAACCCGCTGGATCCCAAAACGCGCTGGATTTTCAAGTTGCCTCAGAACGACGCGCTGATGGCCGACGCGGTCGCCGTCAGCATGAAGATGAACGGCGTCAAGACCATGGGATACATCGGGTTTGCCGACGCTTATGGCGACGGCTGGCTTGCGGAGATCAAGCGTTCCGCGCAGACGGCGGGCATCAAGGTCGTCGCCGAGGAGAAATACAACCGCAACGATCCGTCGGTCACGGGTCAGGTGCTGAAGCTCATTGCGGCCAATCCCGATGCGGTACTCATCGGCGCGGCAGGCACACCGGGCGCAACGCCCGCGAAGGAACTGGCCGCGCGCAACTACAAGGGCAAGGTTTACCAGACGCACGGTGTGGCCAATCCCGATTTCCTGCGCGTCGTCGGCAAGGACGGCAATGGCGAGATCCTTCCCACGGGCCCGATGCTGGTCTACGAACAATTGCCCGAGTCGAACGAGGTCAAGAAGACGGCCGCGGATTACGTCACGAAATACGAGAAAAAATTCGGCCCGCGGACGAACTTCGGCGGACATCTGTGGGATGCCTATCTTCTCCTCGCGAAGGCGATTCCCGAAGCGCTCAAGAAGGCGAAGCCGGGAACCAAGGAATTCCGCACCGCGTTGCGCGATGCGCTGGAAAATTCCAACGTCGTCGGCACGCACGGCGTGTTCGTGATGAGCGTCAACGACCACAACGGGCTCGACAACCGCGCGCGCGTGATGGTCAGGGTCGAGAACGACAAGTGGGTGCTGATCAAGTGATGCGGATGGTCTGACGCGGGCCCTGGGGCGCTTTGCCCACCCGCCAGCCACCCGAAATTTTCGGCTGTCATGACACCGGATTGCGAAATTTGCCGCGCGGCGTAACGAACCGCTGACCCACTCCGCCATGGACGCCTCGATCGCCGCGCTGCTCGCGCAGGATGGCATCACCAACGGCGCGATCTATGCGCTGCTCGCGCTGGCGCTGGTCCTCGTGTTCACCGTGACGCGGATCGTCTGGATACCGGCGGGCGAATTCGTTGCCTGGGGAACGCTCACGCTGGCGAGCCTGCAATTGGGAAAGGCGCCAGGCACGGTCGCGCTCCTCGTGGGCATGGCGGGCGTCGCCGGGCTCATGGAAGCATGGGAATGCGCGAAGCGGGGCCAGATGCACCGTTTACCGCGGCGGCTCGCGGTGTGGACAGGTGTGCCCGTGCTTATTGCCGCGCTGCTATGGTGGCTCGCGCCGCTGCAAATGCCGTTTCCGGTTCAGGTGTCGCTGACGCTCGCCGCCGTGACCGCGCTGGGACCGCTCCTGTACCGCGTCGCCTATCAGCCGCTGGCCGAGGCGAGCGTGCTCGTGCTGCTGATCGTCTCCGTCGCGCTGCATTTCGCGATGGTGGGTCTCGGCCTGTTTTTTTTCGGCGCGGAAGGTTCGCGTACGCCAGCGTTTTCGTCGACGACGTTCACGATCGCGGAGGTGAACGTCAGCGTGCAAAGCCTGCTGGTCGTGACGTCCAGTCTCGCGCTGATCGGCGCACTCGCGCTGTTCTTCGGCCGGACGCTCTATGGCAAGGCGCTGCGTGCGACTGCGGTCAATCGCGCGGGCGCGCGGCTGGTCGGGATTTCGCCGGATTTTGCCGGCGCGCTGACGTTCACGTTGGCCGGGCTCCTGTGCGCGTTCTCGGGCGTGCTGATCGGTCCGATCACGACCGTCTACTATGATTCTGGATTTCTCGTGGGACTGAAAGGCTTCGTGGGCGCGATCATCGGCGGCCTGACGAGCTACCCGATCGCCGCTGCGGGCGCATTGCTGGTCGGCCTCATCGAGTCGTTCTCTTCGTTCTGGGCCAGCGCGTTCAAGGAAGTGATCGT
>Ga0070708_100000723_pt1 | contig 25047 bp, 14 predicted proteins | sample KBSK5503metaG_FD_65469 | JGI IMG/M metagenome (GOLD analysis project Ga0070708, IMG submission 65469) | Corn, switchgrass and miscanthus rhizosphere microbial communities from Kellogg Biological Station, Michigan, USA - KBS K5-50-3 metaG | ecosystem: Host-associated > Plants > Roots >... | reverse complement strand
CTGGCTAACAGCAACAACACGGCTCCACTTCGCACCTTGTTATCGATACTCGAGCCAGTCAAGGAATATCGCCGCTACCAAATGCGCCCGCAGACGATGCTTAGCCCGCTCACTGGGTTAATCGATGCGGCGCGGCCAGACAGCGAGCCCGCGCGTCGCTTCGCGTCTATCGTCGATGGCTTTATCTCCGATGCTCCGCGTTTTGCACTGTACCGTCAAGACATCAACGACACCTTGGTTCAATGGCGGACTGCCGGCGTTGCGCTTGGTCCCATTATCGATCGTGCCCCCGCCCTGCAGGAGGCGAGACCACTCGCAAACAATCTATCGGACATTGCGCAAGCAGGATTGGAAGCAGTGACTTATCTATCGGCGGGGGACGCAGCCACAACCGAGTGGCGTGATGGCCAGCTCGCCAAACTCGACGAGGCAGCGAAACCAAAAGCCGCGCTGGAATTAGTGGTCGTCTCCAGCGTTCGAAAGCTCGTAATTGGCGCAGCTGAATTGCCACAACTCAAGTCGAGCGGCCCGGCAGAGTGGCGGCAGCGAATAATGAGACTAGCTAATCCCACCATAAAGTAGTCTTTGGAATCAGATGGCATATCGCCGGCTCATCATTTTCCTTCGACGGGTGACGAAGAGTTGTGTAGGAACAAACCTGCTACTCCCCGTGAGATTCACGGTACTTTTATGTATCGCATTATTAATTTCATTTCCCGCGGTCAGATCAGTTCACATGGCAGCCACGATTCAGAAGGTTCTAGCTCCGGTTCAATTCATCGATGTCACCGCCAACGCCGGCATTAAGTGGAATCTGAAATTACTCGCCTCCGGACCAAAGTATCTAATCGAAACGATGGGAGGCGGCGGCGGTTTCATTGACTACAACGGAGATGGTTTGCTGGACATCTATCTGGTCTGTTATTCCCAAACACCCCAGCCTGGCGGGGCAAGCGAATTAAGAGATGTGCTCTACCGTAACAATGGCGACGGCACTTTCACGGACGTCACTGAAAAGGCCGGCGTGTCGAATAGTATGCGGGGAATGGGATTGTCCGTAGCAGATTATGACAACGACGGTTGGCCGGACATGTACATCACCGGCTATGGCGCCAGCAAGCTATATCATAACAACGGCAATGGAACCTTTACCGACGTGACCCTGCGAGCGGGAGTCAACAATACCTTATGGGGAACCAGCTCGGCATTTTTTGATTATGATAACGATGGTTATCTCGATCTATACGTCTGCAATTATCTCACCTATGACGAAAGCAATCTTCCCTGCACCTTTTATGATGGGAAGCCCTATTGTTTGATTCAAAATTTCAAAGGTTCATCGAGCAGACTTTTTCACAACAACCGGGACGGAACTTTTACAGACGTCAGTGATCGGGCAGGGGTCACTAATCCCAAAGGGAAGGGTTTGGGCGTATTGGCGCTGGACTACGACAACGATGGACGTATGGACATTTTTCAAGCTAACGACGCTGCAGCAAACTTTCTATATCACAACAACGGCGATGGCACGTTTTCTGAAACGGCGCTCGCGGCAGGCGTGGCCTACGATCCAAATGGCAGTGCGCGGGGCGGCATGGGAGTGGACGCAGAAGACCTCGACGGCGACGATTACCTGGAGATCTTTGTCGCGAACTTCTCCGGCCAGACAAATGCCCTCTTTCATAACGACACTGGTGGTCTGTTTACGGAAACGACTAACAAAATGGGTCTGGGCGCGATTAGTATTCCGATGAGCGGCTTTGGCGCACGCTTCTTTGATTACAACAATGACGGCCTAACCGATCTTTTCGTTCTGAACGGCCATCCATTCGAGCCCATCCAAAAGTTCTTCTCAGAAACTACCTATGCTGAACCACCGTTTCTTTTCGAGAACACGGGCCAGGGATTTCGCGAGGTTGCGGCTGAACATGGTGCGCCACTCAAGAGATTCTATCCTGGACGAGGTCTGGCGGTTGGCGATTTCGATAATGACGGAGATTCGGATCTCTTGCTCATCAATGTGGGGGAGCCCCCGGTGCTGCTCCGGAACGATGGCGGAAACAGAAATCATTGGCTCGGGATAAAGTTGGTTGGGACGAAGAGCAATCGTGACGGCGTTGGCGCGAAGGTAAATGTCACATCCGGAGGTAAGCGAAGAACGAAACAACGACTCGGAGGCGGCAGCTATTGTTCAGCGTCAGACCCGCGGCTCTTATTCGGGCTCGGCGCAAATGCAAAGATCGACGAGGTAGAAGTTAAATGGCCAAGCGGAAACAGCACTACCTTGAAAAACGTGAGAGCTGATCAATACCTAACGATTAGAGAAGGCGCGACGAACAACGGTCAACAACAGAACAGGAAGCCCTAGCGACCTGGTCGTCTCGGTCTTAACTACTCAACTTCAGTAACCTCTGAAGGTCAGAAAGGTGGACCCTGTCCCCGCCTCAACCTTGAACGCCACTCACCAGTAAATTGAATCAGACAACCTCAGTAACCTCTCAGGTTAGGAAGGCCGACCCTGTCCCCGCTCGAGCTTGAATGTCATTCAAACTTGAGGCGGGGACAGGGTCCGCCTTCCCTACCTGAGAGGTAGTGTAAGTTGAATTGTTATCACGCTGGTGGCCAAGTCGCTGATTAGCAGCACTATTCCGGAGGTCTCGGCTCTGAAGCTCCATCGCCTTCTTTGGACAGTCCTTTACTCTTACTTCTTAACTTTTCAACTATTTGCATTTCTTCGGCCGCTCGCTGCTCGTTCTTGAGTCTTGCGAACAGCACCGCGAGATCGTAGTGGGCCTTCGCGTATTCAGGATCGAGTTTTACACTTAATTCCAATTCCTGCTGGGCCAATGGATAGTTTCGCAGTCTCAGATAACCCGCGCCGAGCGCAGCGTGCGCAAACACATATGAAGGCGCCAGTTCAATAGCCTTCTTAAACAGATCCAACGCTCGCTCGTCCTCGTTCTGCTCCTGTGCGAGCTGGCCCAGGTAATAGAACGTCTGTGGAACACTCTTGTCTTTTTGTAAACTCTTCTCCAGCCACTCGCGCGCCTCTGAATACTTCTTCTGCTCAAGTAAGGTATAGCCAAGAAACATTTGCGTCTGCGAATTGTCAGGCTCTAATCGCAGCGCGCGACGAAAAGCCTCCTCCGCATCCACCAGATCGGGCTTCTTGAGCCATGTGTTTCCTAAAGCAATGAAATAAAGCGGGTCGTCAGACTTGAGTTTTACCGCCGCCTGCAAACTTGTATTGGCTTCCTCATAAAGGCCAGCGCGCATAGCGACAAGAGCAAACCTGTACAGCGTATCGGGGGAATTGGCCACCATCTTTCTCGCGCGAGCCAGGTAGCCTAGTGCCAGATCCATCTCTCCCCGGAACTGAGAGACCTGCGCCAAACCGAGCACCGCTTCAGTGTCGTCGCTCTCTTGCCCAAGGGCCTTTTGATAACTCTCTTCAGCCTTGATAGCGTTTCCCTTCTTCAAGTACGCATCGCCGGCCAGGACCAGCAACGAAACCGAAAGCACCTGCGATTGCTGCGCCTGCTCGAGCACTTTGATACCCTCGTCGATCTGTCCCTGGGCCAGGAGGAATCTGGCGAGCTTATCTACCGCTTCAGTGTTCTTTGGATCCAGCCGAAGAACTTCTTTCAATTCCGAGACTGTCCTGGTTGGCTGGCTCATGAGTGTGTAGAGATAGGCCAGGTTCATATGCGCGGCCACGAACTGATTGTCGGCGCGGACCGCACGAGAAAAAGATAGCTCTGCTTCAGGCAGTCGTCCTTGCTTGGCGCGAATAGTCCCGAGTAGATTGAGAGCCGCAGGTTCGTTCGGTGCTACCTTTAGGATGCCAGCCAACTCGCGTTCTGCTTCAGCGGTGTGATTATCAGAGACGAGTGTTGCCACGTGCTCGAGTCGCTTGACCAAATCGTCCTGGCCGTGGGTCGAGGGCGCGCAGAAGAAGACCGATACCACGACTACCAATAAAGTTAGTTGCTGCAAACGACTAACGGCCTGGATTCCGATTGAAGTACTTTTGCTCAACCACGCCCTTCCCCTCTTTAATAGTCAGAATTCTATTCGCGCTAAGATTCGTAATCTTGTCAATCACCCCACTTGGCCAGCGAACTTCGATCAAGTCGACAGTAGTCCGTTTCTCAAGCCCAAAGTGCAGCCGCAGATCGTTCTGCGAGAGGTAGCTCCCACCACTCCGGACCTCGTCTATTTGAGTCAAATCTCCAGACACAACCTTCACGCGTGCGCCGATGCCATCGCGATTGCTATTCACCCCAACGGTCTTAATCAGCACTGAATTGTTGGAGTTGCCACCGTCGTTGCGCAAGAGTTGGGGACTGCCGTCCAGATCATTGACCACGATGTCGATATCACCATCGTTATCGATATCACCGAAGGCTGCGCCGCGGCCGACTCGCTCCTGCATGAGCGTGGCACCCATCTGCGCGGCCACTTCAGAAAAGGTTCCGTCGCGATTGTTATGATGCAATAGCTCTCGTTGACGATAGTGATCTCTTTGTGGATAGGCGTGGCCGTTGACCACAAAAAGATCAAGCCACCCGTCGTTGTCATAGTCAAAGAACTTGGTCCCCCAGCCAACATAAGGAAGACTAACTTCGGCAAGCTTAGCTGTGTATGAGACGTCAGTGAAAGCGTTGTGACCATCATTGTGGTAGAGAATGTTGTACTCTTCGTCGAAGTTCGTAATGAATAGATCGAGCTTTCCGTCACGGTCGTAGTCGCCTACGGTAACACCCATGCATCCTTGCTCACTGCCACTTTCGTTGACCGCTGTGCCCGACGTGAATCCAATCTCCTTGAATGTGCCATCGCCGTTGTTGTGATAGAGAAAGTTCGGGGTCGAATCGTTCGCCACGAAAATATCAACGTAGCCGTCTTCATCAAAATCGCTGCAGATAACTCCCAGGCCGTAATACCCGTTCGGATCGGACACTCCCGCTTTCTTCGAGACGTCGGTAAAGGTTCCATCCCCATTATTGTGATAGAGCGAATCTCCGGCGCCCGGTAGACCTCTCGGTCCACACTGCACCGGCACCCCTTTGAACTGGCAGGTGCGGCCCTTGCCAAACTCCGGTAAGTGATCGAGGTCGAAGTCTACATAATTGGAAACAAACAGGTCGAGTTTGCCGTCATTGTCGTAGTCCAGGAAAGCTGCCCCGGTTGACCACCTCGGATCGCCGACCCCGGCCTTGTTCGTGACGTCAGTAAATGTTCCATTCCCGTTGTTCTTGAACAGGTGGTTCCGCCCGAGACAGGTAACGTAGAGATCATCGAAACCATCGTTATTGTAGTCACCCACCGCAACGCCCATTCCGAATCCAACATCCCCTACACCGGCCTTGTCTGTTACGTCCGTAAAGGTCCCGTCGCCGTTATTGTGGTAGAGAGCACTTTTAGTCTTTTGATGTTTTGCCGCGAGATCGACTGTCAGCGAATTGACAAAGTAAATGTCCAGGTACCCGTCGTTATCATAATCAAAAAGGGCGACACCGCCGCTCATAGACTCAACGATATACTTCTTCTCCGGGGAGAATACATGCTTGAAAGTAATACCAGCCTGTGCTGCGATCTCTGTGAATTGGACGTTAGTCGGACGATCTTGTTGAAAACCGAAGGGCAATGTCAGCGATAGAACAACAATCGGAGCAAGCAGCGTAAATTTTCCCACGGTCAAACTGCCTATTGTCATTGCGCGATCTAGTTCGGCGTCTTTCTCTGAAGCTGTCGTGAAACCTCTACCTCGTAATTCCCTTCTGCCTTACGCCCAGCGGAAATGTACGCCTGGCCAAGTTGTAAATGGAAGTCGGGCTTTTCGGGGTCAAGCTTTGCTGCCCTCTCCAAATTATCTATTGCACCTTTAGTATCTCCTCGTTGCAGCAAAGCTTTCCCCAAATCGTAACGGCTCATTCCGAGCAATAGTCTCGCGGGGCGGTTTTCAGGATGAGTCTTCAGCTCATTTTCGAGGGGAGGTATTGCACGATCATACAATTGGGATTTGTAGTAAGCCAGACCCAAATTGTAGTCGAGTCCTTCTTGTTCTGGATTCCACTTCACCGCCATCGCGAACTCTTCGGCAGCGGCCCGGAAATCTTGTCGCTCGGCTCGCAGCAGTCCCACGTTATTGTGAGCCGTAGCCAATACCTTCTGATAATAGTCAGCACCGCTTTTCAGTTCTTGAGTTGTCTTTGCGCCAGATTTAGCTCCGGAGATTATACGTTGACCAAAACCGGCCTCAGACGCGTTTGCCTCAAAGTCTGCTTGTTTGCCCGTTCCCATGCCGGGTGTACCGGTCTGGACCTGCTGTTCCAACTTGAACGCCTGAGCTTTCAAGTCTGAGGCAATCTGTAGTTCCTTCTGGCCAGCCTCGGTCTGACCAAGTTTCAACAGCGATTGGGCCAGCCGGTGATGTGCGGCAGTGACCTGGTTCTTGTTGTGTGCCAAATCGGGATTAAAGGCAATCGCTTTCTTGAGCACCTCAACTGCTTGTTCATGCCGATTCAACTCCTGATAGGCCTGCCCGAGTTGAAAATAAGGATCTGGATTATTCGGCTCGATAGTCGAAGCTTTTAGCAGAGAGTTTATGGCAAGATCCCATTTCCTTTGGTAGACATAAACAATGCCGAGATAGTAATTGGCGAAAAACTCATCGGGGTTTGCCGCCATCTCAATCTTGAATTCTTCCGCTGCTTCCGCGATTTTGCTCTGTCCCTCATCGAGGAGATAGGTAATGCCGAGATAATAATGGGCGCGGGGAAAGTTTGGATCGAGAGCAACCGCCCTCTTGAACTCCTCGGCCGCTTCCGATAACAGACCTGACTGGCGGTAGGCGCGACCAATGACGACATGAAGTTGCGGCTGATCGCCGAATTGCTTGATCATTGAATTGTAAAGCTGCTTTGCATCAGCCGTTTGACGATTTCTGAGATAGGCAATTCCCAACGTATAGATAACATCAACGTCCTTCGGCGCAAGCCTGGCAGCGGCTTCGAGTTCACCGATCGACTTTGCTAAGTCACCCATCATGAAATAAGTCTTGCCGAGCATCTGGTGGGCCCCGGCGTTGTCAGGCTCGAGGACAAGAGCCTTTCGCGAAGTTTCGAGAGCCTTGTCGTATTGCCCAACGCCGAAGTGGGCAATCGCTAATTCTATCTGCACTGAAGGAGAATTTGGACGGTAACGGGCCGCAAGTTCGAGGACTGTTAGCGCTCGCTTGTAATCCTCACCGGCGAGGAAGACTTCTCCGAGTCGCTCGTAACCTTCCGCCAAGATCGCGGTGTATTCAGATTCGGCGGCCGTCAGGTTGCCGGCGAGTCGCTGCGCTTCTGCCGATTCATAGTGTTGCCTAATAATATCTTGAGGTGATTGCCAGACGAAGAGAAGCAACAGGCATGGAATGATAATTGAAGCTATACGCATGACTTGAATCTCGAGGTTGCCGATTCGCGTCTCAAAGTCTTCCCGAGTCTTCGGCTACTCTCATTCACACCGTGGCTTTAGCCCGGTGGCCTCACGCTGAAGGGCGAGGCGGAAACCGTTTAAACGGTTTCAGGTTGACGAGGGCGCCTAATCAACGGGCTAAAGCCACGGTGTGAATGAGACGATTTCCCGTCGACGCTCCTCTTTGCTTTCTATCCATTCACCGAGCACGATTAAAATCTTTTTGGTCGACCAATCCCTGTCCCTCTTTTATCGTCAGGATTTTGTTCGCGTTGACGTTCGCAATTTTGTCAACCACGCCACTCGGCCAGTGAACTTCAATGAGATCTATCTTCGTCCTTTTCTCAAGACCAAACGGCAATCGCATATCGCTCTGTGAAAGATAACTATCACCACTATGGACTTCGTCCAACTGCTTCAAATCGCCGGCTACGACCGTGACTCGCGCGCCAATGCCGTCCCGATTACTCTTGGTACCAATGAGCTTAATCAGAACAGAGTTATTAGCGTTTCCTCCTTCATTCCGGAGTAATTGCGGAGGGCCGTCGAGATTATTGATGATTACATCGACATCGCCGTCGTTATCGATGTCGCCAAAAGCAGCTCCGCGACCTGTACGTTTTTCGACAAAAGGGGCACCGAGTTGAGCGCCTACCTCGGTAAACGTGCCGTCACGGTTGTTGTGATGCACGAGGTTTCGCTGCCGGTAAGTCGGCAACTGCGGATAGACATGACCGTTGACGACCAGGAGATCAACCCAACCGTCGTTGTCGTAGTCAAAAAACTTGGTTCCCCAACCAACGTAGGGAAGACTTACGGCAGCGACTTTTGCGGCATAAGAGACGTCAGTAAAAGAACCGTGGCCATCATTGTGGTAAAGGGTGTTGTAGTCGTCATCGAAATTTGTAATGAACAGATCGAGTCGTCCATCGTGATCATAGTCGCCCAGGGTAACTCCCATGCTTCCCTGTTCGCTGCCGTTTTCATTTACCGCGGTACCGGAGTTGAAACCAATGTCTTTGAAGGTGCCGTCGCCGTTATTGTGGTAAAGGAAATTAGGCGTCGAATCGTTTGCGACATAGATATCGACTAAGCCATCACCGTCAAAATCGCTGGCGATGACGCCAAGTCCGTAGTAGCCGTCAGGATCGGACACGCCCGCCTTCTTTGATACATCCGTAAACGTGCCATCGCCATTGTTATGATAGAGCGTATCGCCGGCGCCCGGCAGTCCTCTTGGCCCACACTGGACGGGTATCCCCTTGAACTGGCAGGTTCGGTCCTTACCAAATTCCGGTAGGTGATTGACATCGAAATCGACATAGTTGGAGACAAACAGATCGAGCTTGCCGTCATTATCGTAATCGACAAAGGCTGCCCCTGTGGACCAACGCGGATCGCCAACCCCAGCTTTTTGCGTGACGTCTGTAAAAGTCCCGTTCCCGTTGTTCTTCAGCAGATGATTGGGACCCAGACACGTAACATAGATATCGTCGAAGCCGTCGTTATTATAATCCCCAATCGCTACTCCCATACCCCAACCGATATCGCCGACGCCGGCCTTTTCAGTGACATCCGTAAACGTGCCATCGCCATTGTTGTGATAGAGGGCGCTCCTGGTCTTCTGCTTTGATTTCACCATGTCCACGGTCAGCGAGTTGACCAGGTAAATGTCCAGGTAGCCATCGTTATCGTAATCAAAGAGGGCGACTCCACCACTCATCGATTCGACAATGTATTTCTTCTCGGGAGAGGAGACGTGTTTGAACGTGATGCCAGCTTTCTCCGTGATGTCAGTAAACTGGACCGGAAGGGGTTGCTCATTTCTGCGAAAGATTGGAGAGCTAAATAGAAGAGCGACTAGCGACCAGGCAAACCAGACTTTTCTGTAGGACAACGGCAAGCACCTCGCACAGGTATTACGGGTTTGTTTGAGTTCGCTCTTTTTCTTTCAGTTGCTTGGAGATTTCCAATTGAGCGTCTCCATCTGATCTGCGTCCGACCGCGAGATAGGCCCGGCCGAGTTGATAGTGAATATGGGCCTTATCCGGATCGAGCTTTGCGGCTGTCTCGAGGCTTTCAATTGACCGTTTAACGTCGCCTTGTTGGAGCAGCGCCTTTCCCAGCTCATAATGCGCATCGGCGAGTTCGGGCTTCGCTGCAATGATCTCTCGCATCAACTTGATGCCGCGCGGAAAATCCTGAGCCGCAAGACACACGTAGCCTAGATCATACTTGGCCTGCAAATCACTGGGATTGAGGGTCAACTCAGCTTCAAATTCTTTTCTGGCCTCTTCGAACTTTCCCAGTTTCAAATAAACAACACCCGAGTAAAAGTGTGCGAGCAGAACTTTATTGTCTAGTGTAAGTGCTGACTGTAGTTCCTCGATTGCTTTAGCGGAGTCGCCCTCGTCGTAGGAGGCGCGACCCAAAAGAATGTGCAACTGCGGACTGTTCCCGCCGACACTCACCATTTGCTGAATCACTTGGTTTGCGGCGTCCGTCTTTTTCTCGTTGATGAGTGATAGAGCGAGCGGATAGTAAAGCGTAGAATCGTTTGGCTTGGCAGCCACCACTTCAGTCAAGAGTGCCGAGGCCTGCGGATAACTATCCGTCATGAAATAACTTAGTCCGAGCAATTGTTTCACCACTAAATTATCCGGACGAGCTTTCAATTCGTTTTCTAGTGGCTGCAAAGCATCTCGGTATAACTCTGCCTTGTAGTAAGCCAATCCCAGATTGAAGTTGACGCCTTCGAGTTTCGGATCCCACTTCGTTGCAAAGCGAAACTGCTCGGCCGCATTGCGAAAATCTTGTCGCTCTGCCCGCAGTAACCCGATATTGTTATGCGCGGCTGCGATTACCTTTTTATAAAAATCGCCTTCACTTTGAAGAGCGGCCGCGGTCTTCTTATCTCCCGAGGAGGAGTCAGCCATGAGACCTTCTGGCGCAAGCAATTCAGAAAGCTTATTTCCCTCGCTCGAGGTAAAGGCCGTTACTTTGGCTTCATCTCTCTTAAAAGCAGCGGTCTTCAGGTCGGCTGCAATCTCAAGTTCAGCCTGACCCTCTTTCGTCAACCCCAGCTTCACAAGCGACTGGCCCAGTCGATAGTGAGCATTTGTGACCTGATAATCGTTGTGCTTCAAATTAGGATTCAGCGCGATCGTCTTCTTGAGCGCTTCGATTGCTTTGTCGTTTTGCTCCAGGCCCTGATATGCCTGGCCGAGAAAGAAATAGGGATCGGGATTTTCGGGTTGAATTGCGGAAGCCTTTTGCAAGTACTCCGCGGCAACCTGCCAATTCCGCTCCACGGTCGCCGCAATGCCTAAATAATAATTGGCGAAGAATTCCTCTGGATGTGCCGCTAGCTCAATCTTAAATTGCTGCTTTGCGTCGCCAAGTTTGTCGGTCCCATCTTTTAGCAAGTACGTCAATCCGAGATAGTAATGGACGCGGGGAAACTGCGGATCGAGAGCGACGGCTTTCTTGAATTCTTCAATTGCTTCAGGGAGGAACCCTGTCTCGCGGTAAGCCCGCCCGATAAGCACACGAAGTTGGGGCCTGTTACCGAGCTGTTCGACCATGTGATCGTAGATCCGCCGGGCTGAGGCAATTTCGCGCCGCTTGAGATACGCGAGTCCAAGCGTGTATTCAACGTCGTAATCCTTTGGCGACGAGTTGAGTGCTGTCTGGAGCTCCGTTGTAGCCCTCTCAAAATCTCCCAACATGAAATACGTTTTACCGAGCATGTGGCGAGCACCCACGCTTCGAGGGTTGCGAGCTATAGTCTTGCCAAGAGCGTCTAGAGCCTTGTCATACTTTTCGAGGTGGAAGTAGCCAATGGCCAGATCGATGAGCACTTCGTTAGAGTCGGAATGGTAATTAGCAGCCGCCTCAAGAGCAGCAACTGATTCCGGATAGTTTGGTTGGGCCAGGAGTATTTTCCCGAGGGTGTAATACGTCTCGCTGAGGATTGCTGTGTATTCGGCCTCGGCGGCGGTGAGATCTCCCTTGCTTCGTAGTGCTTCAGCCCTTTCATAATGAAGTTTGAAAGAATCGCGAGGGGACTGTACGGGAAGCAGTAGAGAGAGAACCAGAAGAAATGCGGGGCCGGAAAACATGTCTGTCTATTACTTCGCTTGTCAGGATCGCCAAAGGGAAAACGGAGGGCTGAGTTAAAACATTCAGCCCTCCGTTTCAAAGTTCAGCCAAGACAGAAGTATATCAGAAGCTAAACTTGAACCCGAATTGGATCTCCCGGTGGCTTTGGACATTACTAAGCGTGCCAAAGCTCCCATTATTAACCCTGCCGAAGCCCGGCTGATTTGCGTTCCCCTGGAAGTTTATTGAGTTTTGGAAACCGTTGAAACTTGGATGGTTGAAAGCATTGAACATCTCGGCACGGAATTGAATGCCATACTTCTCTTTCACTCTCCAGTTTTTGTTCACCGAGAAATCGACGTTATTGATCGGCTTTCCGCGGATTGAGCCTTTGCCCAGACTCCCGAGCTGTCCGACACCAGGTAACGCGAAGGCTGCCGGATTGAGCCACAGAGTCTTGTCAGGTCCATTGACGTAGATGGGCACACCCGTAACTAGGTTGGGACGCGGATTCACATTGCCCGCAGTTCCATAGGTATTGAACCCGGACAAGACATCGACAGGGGTGGAACCGAAGTAGGAGTAGATTGCATCAAGCTGCCAGTCTCCAAGAAGCAGATTCGCAGTGTTGCCCCATTTCTTGTATGAGGGCAAGACGTAGATAACGTTGCCGACGAAGCTATGCCTTCGATCGAGATCAGCGTCACCCTTATCAAGCTTGTAGTTGAAAGGGTCGGTTGTGGAGTTGGTAAAAGAGGTAAGCGGAATATCGGAAATCGTATGCGACCACGTGTACGATCCCTGGAAAGCAAGACGCTCCGCAAACCGTCGATTCAGCCAAACCTGTAGACCATGGTATGACGAATTCCCGGTTGACTGAGCCATTGTAATGGGACCCAAGGTGTTGATTCGGCGATTTGCGGCAATTAGTGCGCTGTTGCCACCGGGCAGATTCGCGGGAGTACGTTGGTCCTGGGCAATCTGAAATCGAGCATCATGACTACTGCCATCGCAGCCCAGCGACACGCCCGGTACGGTTAACGGGCCTCGGCACGGCTGATTCGGCGGGACATCGTTCCAATTGACATTTCGGCGCCAGATGTGCAACCCATGGTTGCCGATGTATGACGCCTCCAGCACGGTGTTTTTCATGACCTCGCGAGATATTGTCAAATTCCACTGGTAACTTTCCGGCGGTCTAAAATTCATATCAACCGCTGCAAACCCTGACGAATTACTCACACCTGCGATCTGATTCTTCAGGTTAGGACCGATCGTGTCCATTGTCCTGCACGCAGGGCAAGTGGCCAGGGTGTCGGTCGAGCCGGACCAACCTGAGTTGATCTGTTTGGTCCAAGGGGGATTTCCCACCATCCGGATAACATCCTCGATCACATTCGAACGACTGATGTAACGTCCGAAGCCCATTCTGAGTGCCGTCTTGCCATCGCCAAAAACATCCCAAGCCAAACCAATGCGCGGCTGCCATCCCGCATTCCAGTTCTTAACAAGATTCTTGGGCAGCCCATGCGCGCCGGCCGTAGCTGGAGTAATCAACGCACTGTTGAAGTCGTGACCATCATAGAATTGAGGAATGAAGTTGGACATTTGCCCATCTTTGTCGGTGGCCTGAGGAAACTGTGAATAGCGCAGACCGAGAGTAAGAGTTATGCCCTTCCTAAACTTCCACGTGTCGTTTCCATAAAACTCCGTGTCCCGCCAACGACCTAGAGCCACAGCGGTATGGTCGGTTTCGGAGTAATTCGTAAGCGTCAAGTTGCGATCTAACAGGTCAGCGGTGCAATTGGTCGTCTTAGCGCCGCACCCCGTTATGAAGGCTGGTGTATTGCCGCCGGCGGCCCCACCGGCTTGCTCGTTCTTTATGTTGTGACTAAAGAGAGCGCCCACTTTGACCTCATGAGCTCCAATCACCTTTGAGAAATCATCTTTCCAGATAAAGAGGTCTTCGTGATTCTGCCACGGCGCCTGATGCCAGATGTTGTCGTAGCCGCCCGGCCCCCACATCACAGCCGGCACGTCCGCTCTCTGCGGAAACACGGTCGGGAACTTGGAGGTAATGTCTGCAACCAGGGCAGTGGATTGTGAAGCAGTATTAATGAGAATGTCGTTACCTGCGCGAGAGAATTGAAAATCGTTGACGGCCGTCGAGCTCAGAGTGTTAGTCAGTTTTATAGCTAAACTCCTGCTCGGTTGATTCCAATCGTCAGCAAGCGTTGGAAACGGCACATCACCCCAATTCGTAGTGTTCTGACCGTGCGTCCATTTTTCATGAATATAACGCACCATCAGATTCATTTTACTGGTTAGATTCGCGTCGCCGCGGATCGAATCCTGCCGCGTTCTAATTGGTTGAAGTGGAGCTGAGACCCAGAGGTGTCCTCCAGCGTTCGGATCGGGATAGATCTGCAGGAGTGCCAACCCTGCCGGACTGAGCCGAGCGGTGGGAATCTTATTCCCCGGATACGGGTCGAAAACTGTTATCGTTTTCGTAGGATCCTTAGGATCTGGCACTTGATGACCGGTGAATGGATCGAACGGTATCGGATCGCCGGCCAGGTTTCCACTGTAGTCGCCGACTTTCTCTCCGGCTGTAGGCACATGTCCGGTAAGCGCTATGCCGCGGTCCTCGTGGCGCCACTCCTCGGACCACAAAAAGTAGATCTTGTTTTTCCAAATCGGCCCACTAAAGTTACCACCATAGTTGTGGTACTTCAGTTTGCCTTTGGGCGCCCCGGCTTTGTTAAGGAAAAAATCGTTAGCGTTTAGCTTATCGCTGCGTAGGAACTCAAATCCCGTTCCATGAAATTGATTACTGCCACCCTTGGTAACCAGGTTGATGACTGCGCCCTGGGCTTGTCCATACTCAGCACTGAAGCTATTACGAACAACGCGAAATTCCTGGATCGTGTCAATGGATGGAAACACCAGGAGCGTGGCATTTGATCCAACGTCCATGTTGTTTACACCATCGACAGTCCACAGATTCTCATTAGAGCCGTTGCCGTTTACTGACATATCGACGTGACCATCAAGACCGGTTCCTTTCGAGGTGAAGGCGCCTCCCGCTCCAGACTGTGTGACAGGTGAAACACCTGGGACCATCAGTGCCAGCTGAGAATAGTTGCGGCCGTTGAGCGGCAATTCGGTGATCTGTTTTTCTGAGATGAGACTACTGACATCTCCGCTGCGCGTTTCAACTGGAGCAGCGTCACTGGAGACTGTCACGGTTTCACTAATCTGTCCGACCTGCACGTCGATATTGACAACCCTATTTTCAGACACGTGCAGATCGACGGACTCGGCGACCGACTTCTTGAAACCTTGAGGAGCCGTGCTGATGTTATACTTGCCGACTGGCAAACTCGAAGCTAGGTAAAATCCGTTATCGTCGGCAGTGACTGTGCGAGAGAAGCCTGTGCCTTGGCCTTGAATAACAACTTCGGCTTTCGGAACACCAGCCCCCTTTTCATCTCGGACGGTGCCGCTAATACTTCCTACCGTGGTCGACTGGGCTTTCACGCTCAATCCCACACTCAACAAAAGCAGCACTGCTAGCAATCCTGACTTCTTCAACATACAAACCTCCTCAAGTGTTTATGCTCTACGCGAAACGAGAGCCGACTCCATGAAATATCGCGCAACCCACTCCGCACACGTAGACCACCCCGACCGCCTTCACGAATAAGTGAAGCCGTAAAATAAATTTACCAGCGACTTTTTTTACTGAATGAGACTAAGTCAAAAATTCGGTCGTTGCAGACCCAAGACCTTTTGTAAAGCAAAGAGCGTTCCTGCGAATCCCTGAGAAACTAAATTCTCTGAATCTATATGGTTAGCTCTTTACTGCGACGAGCCCAGGAAGTGTTTTATCCAATAATCGAAACTTCCTTGCAATTTCTTGGATGATGGGCAACTCTTCGTTGCCGGCTAAATTGAAAAAGGACTTTGTTGCCTTGTGACGCAAAAGCATTTACTACTAATCGCTTTTCGTGTCAAGAACTTTCTTATTTGAGTTTTATTAAATTCTTCCCAAGAAAATGAACAAAGCCGAGGATCAGCGTACTTTGCTGCGAACTTTACGATTGCTAACGCAAGCTAATGATTGAGGGCGGCTCGAGGTCCATCAGTTTTGACTTTGTTCTTGTCGAAAACAAACTTTGGCGGCGAAGCCGGGAGCTATGTGACGGAGACTGAACCAAATTTGTTGGCTAAGACGAGACTGAGCGCGCCCATCAAGGTAGGTTGGGCTCCCAATGTGGAAGCTATGATCCGCGTGGTCGGAAGACCCTCGCAGATGCTGGAATTCACCGCCTCCTGGATATCCGCAGCAATCATAGACCATGCGCGCACAATTGGGCCACTTACGATAACAGCTTCGGGCGCCAGGGCTCGGAGCAAGTTCGCTATGCCGACGCCGAGATAGTGACCGGTCTCCTTCAAAGCAGCGCGGGCCGCTCTCTCGCCCTTCAACGAAAGATCAACTAACTGAGGGAAGTTCACCGCCTCTTTTCCATTGGCGCCTCGAGACAGCTTCGCATAGCGTGCGAGAGCGGAACGTTCGGAAGCAAACGCTTCCCAGCACTCGTAGCTTCCTGATGCGCAGGCCACCGGCGCGCCTTTGCCGATCGTCATGTGACCAAATTCGCCCGCGACTCCACCCTCCCCCCTGTAGACCTGGCCATCAAGTACAATACCAGCACCGACTCCTTCTTCGACCAGCACCAGGACGAAATCCCGGACTTCCCGAACCTCGGGCCGACCGAACCAGAGTTCCGCCAAAGCCGCGGCATTTGCGTCGTTATCGACGCTGACAGGCAATCCAATAGCAGACCTTAACTCATCCCTAATCTTCAAATTGCGCCATTTGAAATGAGGAACAAAGAGAATTCCCGCATCCGGACTAACCAATCCCGGCAAACTTATACCGACTCCTTCAATCGAGCCATTGTTCTTCGCGATGAATCTCCGGGTGCGATTGGCGATCTCAGCAATGGTCTTCTCAAAGTTAGGATCGGTGTCGAACTCTTCCTGCTCCAGGACGCGTCCCGCTAAATCACAGGTCGCTACGATGGTTTTCTTAGTTCCCAGATCTACGCCGACTGCGACTGCCTCGGCTGTTCGCAGCGAAAGCAAAATGGGGGGCCGGCCACCGGTGGATTCTCCAGTAACTTCTTCGACGAGCCCACCAACCTTCAGTTCATCAACAATCGCCGAGACCGTCGACCGCTGCATCTCGGTTTCATGCGCGATCTCCGCTCGCGAGATCGGTCCTCTCTCACGAACGTAATTGAGTACGATCTGACGATTTATGACCCGGATCGTATTAGATCGCGCAACGCTGGCGTTCTTTAGGTTTATGCGACGCACTATGTCGGTTCTTTTTGCAAAGACGCTTCCTTACCGGAATCCAGGAGGTCTCCAGCAAACTGGCAGCAGACTTTCGACTGGCACTTGTATTAAGTATTACAGTTAGGACCTGCCGTCAACTCTTTTATTCGTTTGGCTCGATAAACATTGCTGAGAGGCAGAATAAACAAACGGCATGGCTCGAGACTTAAACCAGGCCCGAGACCAAAAAGGAGGTATTTAGAAGCTCTTCAGCCATCAGTTGCTGCAACCGCTGTGGTTCCTCTCCCAACCATTTCGGGTTTGTGGCTGTGCCATCAAATCCCTGGATGCCACGGCCTTGTGCCGTGGAGCTTCACGCTTGTCGCTACGAAAGACTCTGGAACGGATCCCTGGATGCCACGGCCTTGTGCCGTGGAGCTTCACGCTTGTCGCTATGAAGATTCTGGAACGGATCCCTGGATGCCACGGCCTTGTGCCGTGCAGCTTCACGCTTGTCGCTACGAAAGACTCCGGAACGGATCCCTGGATGCCACGGCCTTGTGCCGTGGAGCTTCACGCTTGTCGCTACGAAAGACTCTGGAACGGATCCCTGGATGCCACGGCCTTGTGCCGTGCAGCTTCACGCTTGTCGCTAACTTGTTGGCAAAGCAGCAAACGTGAACCTCCACGGCACAAGGCCGTGGCACCTCCGTAAGATTCCGCGGCTCTTGTAATAGCAGCTAACATGAACCTCCACGGCGCAAGGCCATGGCATCTCGGAGGATTCTGCAGCTTTCCCCATAGCCGCGAGCGTGAACCTCCACGGCACAAGGCCGCGGCATCGTTTTAGCTTCCACGACCACCCTAGAGCGACCTCATTCATCGGCATCGCGCCAAGGCCATTTCGTCCTTAAGGGTGAGTGAGGCTACTATCCATATATGGCTGAGCAGAAGAAACGGCTTTCGCTTTCGAGTGTTCGCAGTGATGCAAAGGAACTCATCTGGTCTCATCGCTATCGCCTGGCGTTAGGGATGCTGCTCATGATAGTCAACCGGCTCGTCGGTTTGGTGTTACCGGCTAGTTCGAAATATCTCATCGACGACGTCATCATCAAGCACCGTAGCGAACTCCTCGTGCCGCTGGCTTTGGCAGCCGGTGGGGCGACGGTGGTGCAGGCGGTCAGCTCTTTCGCGTTGTCGCAGGTGCTGGGCGTCGCCGCACAGCGCGCTATTACTGAGATGCGCAAGAGCGTGCAGGAACACGTCGCGCGTCTCCCTATACGTTATTTCGATTCAACGCAGACCGGCATACTCATCTCGCGCATCATGACTGACGCCGAGGGCATCCGGAATCTGGTGGGCACAGGCTTGGTCCAGCTAATTGGCGGTCTGGTAACCGCCGTAGTCGCGTTGGGCGTGCTCTTCTACCTAAGCTGGAGCCTGACCCTCATCACTCTTCTGGCTCTAGCTGCTTTTGGAAGTTTCATGGCCTTCGCCTTCAAACGACTGCGTCCACTCTTTCGCGAGCGTGGTCAAATCAACGCTGAAGTGACTGGGCGTCTCGCTGAGTCGTTGGGAGGAGTTCGCATCGTTAAGGCTTACGCGGCCGAGAAGCGCGAAGAACTGGTCTTTGCTCGGGGCGCGCATCGGCTTTTTCGCAATGTCGCACGCTCCCTGACGGGGGTCTCCGCAGTCACTGCGTTTTCCACGCTGATTGTAGGCATTATCGGCGTGATTCTTATTCTGGTCGGAGGCCGAGCCATTCTCTCGGGCCAGATGACGCTTGGCGATTTCTTCATGTACATCTTTTTCACCGCACTTGTAGCGGCTCCGCTTGTTGAGATTGCTTCCATCGGCACGCAGATCACGGAGGCCTTCGCCGGTCTTGATCGCATACGCGAGATCAAGCTAATGACCACAGAGGATGCCGACGAGGGCGAACGCAGTCCACTTGGTGGGATCGAAGGTGAAGTCGAGTTTGTCGATGTTAGTTTTGAATACAACGACGACGTCCCGGTTCTGCGCGGCGTTTCTTTCCGAGCTGCTACAGGATCGACAACCGCGCTGGTTGGTTCGAGCGGCTCTGGGAAAAGCACACTTATTAGCCTGGTTATGGCCTTTAACCGACCGCAGCAGGGAAAAGTGATCGTGGACGGTCGGGATCTGGAAGGAATTCGTTTGAAAGAGTACCGCAGCCAACTCGGCGTAGTATTGCAGGACAACTTTCTGTTTGACGGGACAATCGCTGACAACATCGCCTTTTCTCACCCGCAGGCCACGCGCGCCGAGATTATCGCTGCCAGCCGTATTGCGCACTGCGAAGAATTCATAAACGGTTTTGCTGACGGGTACGATACGGTTGTCGGAGAACGTGGTGTGAAGTTGTCAGGAGGACAGCGCCAGCGCGTGGCGATCGCACGCGCTATCCTGGCGGAACCGAGGATTCTTATCCTGGACGAAGCAACCTCGAGTCTCGATAGTGAGAGCGAAGCCATGATTCAGGATGGCCTGCAGTCGCTGCGTCGCGGTCGCACGACTTTTGTCATCGCCCACCGTCTCTCGACGATTCGGAGCGCGGACCAGATCCTCGTGCTCGAAGCGGGAGAGATTGTTGAGCGCGGCACTCACGATGAATTGATCGCCGTGAACGGACGCTATAAGCAGTTGTACGACAAACAGTATCGATTTGAGCGCAACCAGTTCATCAATCCCGGGGAGGATTTTACGCCAGACCTGCCCAAGGCGGCTGCTTCAGGACCAGGCCCAAGCGAACGACTACCGACGAATCTCTGATTCAACGCTCGGAGTCCATGATCGCCACTCAATACAGTACCGCGAGCGAAGCGCGACCGGATGCCGGCACTCGATAATAGCAAGAACTCTTAAAACGCTGGTTGAGTGCCGGCATCCGGTCGCGCTTCGCTCGCGGTACTGTATTGAGTGGCGACACCAACCGAATAATTTCATGCTCAATCGCCAAGTTTCTACCCACCCGCTGGTAGCGGGTAAGTAAGCGCGGTCCGATCTCTTCTGAACCAATGAATTGTTAGTTGAGTGTCTCGGCAAGGACCCGGTCGCTACCGCTCGCGGTTCTGTATTGAGTCCAGGTCCGTTCTCGGTACAAGCAGTCTCTGCGAAGTGAACGACAAACTAAAGCTCGCCGGGCATTCCAAACGCAATCCTGTCGGCGAGAACAAAATTGCATATTGAACAAACGCCGACACTGATGAGATTGGCGCCAGCGATCGGTAACCCGAGTCGTCCTACGAGAATGGCCATAAAAGCCACATTCCCAACCAACGAGACCAGGCCATTCGTGACGTTGAACTTTGCAAGCCTGCATACCGACTCCAACATGTTTGCGGCAGGTCGGTCTTTCCAAGTCCATCGTTGATGCCAGACGAAGTTATGTAGCACCGCTAACTCAACCGCCAGGGCGGTCGCCACAAGATAAGTGACGTGCAGAGTGGTTTGAGTGAGGACGAAGAGCGCGCCTGACTGCAATGCAAAACCAACCACGCCGACAATATTGAATTTTATCCAGTGAGCCATTGCAACCTCGAATGGAGATCTTCTGGGTAAGAGTAGCCAGCGCGTATATTGAAGACGACGATCATCATGTTAGTTGAGTGCAGTCGCTACCGCTCCTGGTTCTGTTTTCAGGAAGCCGCTCCAGGTTGTAAAGAGTATGCGTGGTCTTGATGGACGAGAAGATCAACATCGACGCCATGCCGATAATGCTTACCACTCCGCCAACGTCGTAAAGTAGAAACCTATGACCCAATATGTGTGTGTGCGAACTGTGGATCAGATATAGATTGCCAATACAAAGCACCAGACGTATCTCAGTCGGGCCCATCTTCCAATGAGAGATCTTGAATACCTTCAACGCGTAAGCGGTTAGGTAGGAGTTGATCGCCAGCATCAGAAACACTACAAGCATCGTCGCCGCTATTCGCTCGCTCATAAAGCCGGAAAGCGCTAGCCCCAAAATGAGGAACATCGTGCCGAAGGTGTCTATGATGTGATCCACATAGAATCCATAGCGGGGACGCTGGCGATTCCTGTAGCGCGCTAATGTGCCGTCAAGACTGTCGCCAAACCAGTTGAGAAAGATGCAGAGATTCACCACATGTAACATGAGCGGCATTTGCCTGCTGGCCGCGTACGAAACGCCGGCCAGCAGCATCGCGGCGAGCCCGAGAACCGAAAGATGATCGGAATTTATCCATTCGGGCATGCGACGCGCGAGCCATAGCAGTACGGCTCTTTCGAGTGGTGCAAGCACACTTGTTTGCTCCCGATCGGCATCCTGGAAACTGTTGTTGTTCATTAAGTGCTCCGTCAGACAAGAATCAAATGATCTGATTGAGACCATCACCATTGAGATGGCAAGCGGGATGCCAGAACGACTGGGCAAGATGAACAGCGGACTGACTGCTGCTGGCAAATTCATTTTGCGAGAGGTGCAGGAATTACCCGATACTAGAAGGAAAGTTATGAAAGTGCCGCTGATTCTCCGATCGTGGCATTGTTACTTGGACATGCATGTGGGAGCCTGATTACAGTCCTCCATATCCGGAAAAACGAGATCAAAACTGCAATGCCAAATTCAGACAGCAGCAAAGGGATGTCCTAAGGAGTGTGTATGAACGAGATTGATGATAGGATGAACAGTAACTTGCAGGAGGTGGCACGATGGCATGGGATGGAGACGATCTGGCAGGCAAGATGGAAGAGGTGTTCGAACGCCAACAAGCAGCGGCCGACGCACGCGCTCACAAAGGCACTTCGTCCGCAGAAGAGCGCGCTCGCAGTGCAAAATTTGAATCACTCCGACTGTCCCGGGCTCGCATCATGGGTCAACTGAGCAGGGCCACCAATCCGGCACACCGCACGATGCTCGAGCGCGCCTTGCAGTCAATAAACAATAAAATGGCGGAATAGACACTAACCCAGTCGATCGATTCTTCCTTTTTCGATAGCGCGCTGGGCCAGACTACCGCAAGCACCTACCAAACCACCCAGATCTGCGAACCGTCGGTCGTGGGTAATTCCCTGCCGGTAACGAAAATAAATCTGCTGGACAATGACGGCGATCTTGAAGAGACCATAGGTGTAATAAAATACGGGGTCTGAAATGTCCCAGCCACTCCGCCGCGCATAGAGGTCAAGCACCTCGGAACGATTCAAACTGCCGGGTAGTTTCGTCAACCCGAAGCCGTATCGCTGCCACTCTTCAGTGTCGTCCGCATCCACCCAATAGCCGAGCGTAGTTCCCAAATCCATCAAAGGGTCGCCTATGGTTGCCATCTCCCAATCCAACACCGCGACGATCTTCGAGACATCTTCAGACGCCAGCACGACGTTGTCATACTTGTAGTCGTTATGGATTAAAGCGCTTCGCCTTGAATCGCTTGGTGTATTTTCGCTTAGCCACGAAACCACCCTTTCGATTGCCGGAACATCATCGGTGCGCGCGTTATAGTACCTTTTGGTCCAACCTTCGACTTGCCGCGAAACATAACCAGCCGGGTGGCCCAGGTCGGCTAATCCGGCCGCCTCGTAGTCAGCCTGGTGAATCTCGACCAGATTTTCAATGAAGGTTTCGGAAAGACTCCTCATCGTTCCGGGTGATAGTTCCAAACCTTTCGGCGAATGCGCGCGCAGGATAATCCCTCTCACTCGTTCCATGATGTAGAAAGGAGCGCCAATCACCGATTCATCCGCGCAGAAAAAGAGAGTTTGGGGAACTTTGTGGTAGATAGGATGAAGGTGCGAAAGGATTCTAAACTCACGACTCATGTCGTGCGCAGTCTTGATCTTGGCACCAATGGGCGGCCGGCGTAGCACGAGCTCACGATTATTTGTGCGGAGTAAATATGTGAGGTTGGAAAAGCCAGCGGGAAACTGCTCAATGGTCAAAGGTCCTTCGAGCCCGGGAGTCTGTCCGCCGAGGTACGCCAGAAGGCTTGCGCTATCAAGGTCTTCACCTTCGCGAACGGGCCGCGACTCGTCGATAAGAACGGAATCATTGGTCATATATCATTTGACATTTATCATTTGGTCATTTTTCTGAAGCGTCAGTGGTCAGTGGTCCGTAGTCAGTTGACGTCAGTGTCTATGTGCAGCGGTGGCGTGAAGTAAGTTGGCTTTGATCCACCGCGGACTACGGACGTCAACTGCCCGCGAACAACTGACCACTGACAACGGACCACTGACTCTTTCTTTCAAATGACCAAATGCTTAATGTCAAATGAAATATGAAAAATGATTCGCTCTTTCTTTCGTCGAGTCGACTACAACTCAAGTCCGTAACGGCGAAGCACACTCCTCGCAACCAGCGCTTTATGCACCTCGTCTGGTCCATCGTATATGCGCGCTGCTCGTTCGTGCCGGTACCAGTATGAGAGCGGTGTCGCGTTGGTTAGGCCGAGCGCACCGTGGACTTGTATGGCGTGATCCAGCACCTTTTGCAGAATACCTGCCACGAAAAACTTGATTAGAGAAATTCCTTCCCGCACTGGCGCAGCGCCCTGCCTATCAATCTCTTCAGCGGTTTGCAGCACGAGCAAACGCGCAGCGCTGATCTCAGCATGGCTTTCCGCAATCCATTCCTGAATGTTTTGCCGGCTGCCAAGCAACACTCCCGGTGCGATCTCTCTGCGCGCTGCGTAGTCACACATCAAGTCAAACGCTCGTTCGCAGATACCTATCCAACGCATGCAGTGGTGAATGCGGCCGGGCCCCAAACGCTCCTGCGCAATCAGGAAGCCCGCTCCCTCCTGACCGAGCAGATTGCTCTGCGGCACCCGGCAGTTTTCATAACGCACTTCCGCGTGACTCGCATAATCGCTTCCCTGGTCGCCCATCACGTTGATGTTGCGCACAATGTGAAAACCCGGTGTTGCAGTCGGCACGATGATCTGGCTGGCTCTCTTGTGCGCACTCGGGGCTTCCGGATTAGTTATCGCCATCACGATTGCGAAGCTTGCGCCCTCGGCCGACGAGGTGAACCACTTATGCCCGTTGATGACGTAATCATCACTTTCTTTCACTGCACTGGTGCTCATCCAGGTAGGATTGGAACCTGGATGCTCGGGCTCCGTCATCGAGAAGCAACTGCGAACCTCCCCGCGAATAAGCGGCAAGAGGTAGCGCTCCTTCTGTTCGGCCGAGGCATGAGCTATCAAGATTTCGGTGTTGCCAATATCTGGCGCCTGGCAGTTGAATAGATAGTGGCCAATTGGTGTGCGGCCCAGCTCCTCACTAACCAGAGCAAACTCTGAAAGTTTCAGGCCCAAACCGCCGTATTCCTGCGGCAAGTGAGGCGTCCACAGTCCCAAAGCTTTGACTTGCTGCCGTTTTTCATTCAATGCAGGAAGGAGGTCGCGAAATGGGAGGCGTAGAAAGTCTTGCTCCAGCGGATATACTTCAGCACGTAAGAAAGCCTTAATTCGCGACAACACAACGGCTAAGTCGTCTCTTGAATCTGTCATGGAAGTAGTCCCAATGTTTGGTTCGCCAACAACTCGACAGCTGGCCTTCGCAGCGCAGTGAAACATAGCTTCGTTCTGTGTGCAATCAGTTTCAGGTAGTACTGCGCTAATGTGGACGGCTTTAGCGATACAGATTATTCGCATGATGAAAGGTGATAGTCCCGATGCGTATGCCTCTGCTAATGTCTCGGCGAGACGAATCAAACGAATCGGGAACATAAGAGATGCGCCACTCAGCGTCAGAACCGAGGAGCGGTAGCGACCGGGTCAATCTATACTGGCACTCAAGGATCGCTCTCACCCAAAACCTATGCGTTAGGTGAGTCACTCCTTGACATGACGCCAGAATTGGAACATCGCACGCTGAGTCTTTCTCCAAGTTTGACCCAGTCGCTACCGCGACTGTGTGAAAACTCAAACTGATGCCACGGGCTTGCCCCGTGGAGTTTCACGCTTGTGGCTTTTGGTAACTAACGTCTGAGCTTCAGCAATAAGCATGAGTCTCCACGGAACAAGGCCGTGGCATCCGCAAACGCTGCTGACCTTTCTTTGTAGCCGCGAGCGTGAGTCTCCACGGCGCAAGGCCGTGGCATCAGTTTGAGTTTTCACACGGTCTCTACCGCGCGGTGGT
>Ga0070708_100000722_pt1 | contig 25059 bp, 23 predicted proteins | sample KBSK5503metaG_FD_65469 | JGI IMG/M metagenome (GOLD analysis project Ga0070708, IMG submission 65469) | Corn, switchgrass and miscanthus rhizosphere microbial communities from Kellogg Biological Station, Michigan, USA - KBS K5-50-3 metaG | ecosystem: Host-associated > Plants > Roots >... | reverse complement strand
CTGTGGCTCGAGGCCGACCGGATGGGCACCCTCCTCGATGCCCTGAGCCAGGAGAACCTCGACAACCAGCGCGAGGTCGTCAAGAACGAGAAGCGCTGGTCGTATGACAACCGGCCGTATGGCTCGTGGGTCGAAAAGATGCTCGGCTCGATCTTCCCCGACGGGCACCCGTACCACCACCCCACGATCGGATCGATGGCCGACCTCGACGCGGCGTCCGTCGAGGACGTCTCCGCGTTCTTCCGACTGCACTACGCACCGAACAACGCCGTGCTCTCCGTGGTCGGCGACGTCGATCCCGACCAGGTCGGGGCACTGGTCGAGGCGTACTTCGGCGCGATCCCGGCGAACCCGAACCTGCCGGTCGCGCTGGCTGACATGACGCTTCCGCCAACCATCGGCGGCGAGATTCGAGAGATCGTCCCCGACCGCGTGCCGCTGCCGCGGATCCATTGGGGCTTCCGCGGGCCACTGTTCGGCGACCCGAGGCTCGACGCCCTCGACCTGGCCGGACAGATCCTCGCCGGCGGCAAGGGCTCACGGCTCCATCGGCGGCTCGTCCGCGAGGAGCGCCTGGCCCAGGACGTCGCGCTGTTCTCGATGGGCCTCGTCGCCGGCGCATCGGTCACCGTGGGTTGGGCGACTGCCCGCCCTGGCATCGACCTCGTCCAACTCGAGACAGCGTTCTGGGAGGAGCTCGAGCGGATCGCGCGAGAGGCGCCCTCGGCCGACGAGCTCGAGCGCGCGAAGGCACTGACCGAGGCCGACGAGCTCGGCGCACTCCAGGGCGTCCACGAGACGGCCGATCGGCTGTCCATGTACGCCACGCTGTTCGACAGGCCGGAGATGATCAACGAGATCCTGCCGCGCTACCTGTCGACGACCGCGGAGCAGATCCGCGACGTCTGCGCCGAGGTCTTCCGGGGCGACAACCGGGTGGTGATCACGTACCTGCCCGCCGGCGCGGAAGCGGCGACGGATGCCGCTGCCGCGGAGGCCGCCGAGTCCGCGGCCGATGGCCCGGCAGAGGGCGGCGCGACAGGGGCCGGCGCGGTATGAACGCCGACATCGTGGTCGCGGAGCGACCGACCCACGGCGAGCCCCGGCCATACCAATTCCCGCGGTTCGAACGGCGGGAGCTCGCAAACGGCCTCGGCCTGATCGCCGTCCACCTGCCCGGCCGCGCGCTCGTCACTGCTTCCCTCGTCCTCGCGAGCGGCGCGGTGGACGAGCCGAACGAGCTCGGGGGCGTCACTTCGCTGATGGCGCGTGCCATGTCAGAGGGCACGGCGAAGCGCGACGCAATTGAGCTCACCGAAGCCTCGGAGCGTCTCGGTGCCTCCATCCACGCGGAGGCCGGCTGGGACGGCCTGTCGATCAGCGTGGACGTCCCGGCCGAGCGGCTGTCCCAGGCGCTCGAGCTCGCGGCCGAGGTCGCCATCGAGCCGTCATTCCCGGCGTCCGACGTCGATCGGCTGCGCGACGAGCGCCTCAACGACCTGCTCCAGGCCAAGGCCGACCCGCGCCGGCGTGCCGACGACGGCTTTGTCGAGACGATCTACGCGCCCGGCTCGCCGTACGGCCGGCCGTCAGGCGGCACCGAGGCGACGGTCCCCGGGCTCGACGCCGACGCGTGCCGCGACATGCATGCGCACCGGCTCGACCCCGCACGGATGACGCTGATCGTCGGCGGCGATCTCGACGCGGTTGGCGAGGATGTTCGGTCCATCGCCGAATCTCGCTTCGGGGCGTGGGCCCGCAACCCCGCCTCGCAGGCGCCGACGAGCCCAACCGTCAAGGAAGCGCGCCAGGAGCGGATCGTCCGAGTGATCCATCGCCCGGGCGCCGTCCAGACCGAGATCCGCGTCGGCCACCTCGGCGTCGCCCGACGCATTCCGGACTTTCACGCGATCTCGGTGATGAGCGCCATCCTCGGCGGGCTGTTCAACTCCCGCCTGAACCGGAAGCTGCGCGAGGAGAAGGGCTACACCTACGGCGCCGGCGCCGGGTTCGACCTGCGCCGCGGGGTCGGCCCGTTCGCAGTCCGTGCTGCCGTGAACACGGACGTCACGGTTCCCGCGGTCCAGGACATCCTGATCGAGCTTGACGCGATGCGCGACGGTCCGCCGACCACGCCTGAGCTCCACGCTGCCCGCGACTTCCTCGTCGGCGTCTTCCCGCTCCGCTTCGAAACCCCGCCCGCAGTGGTCGGCGCGATCGCCGGGCTGCTCATCCACGATCTCCCGATGGACGAGCTCGACCGCTATCGACCGGCGATCGAGGCCGTCTCGGACGCGGACGTCCAGGCCGCCGCACGCACGCACATCGATCCTTCCAGGCTCGCGATCCTGCTCGTCGGCGACGCCGACGCGATCCTGCCCGCCCTCGAAGGCGCGGAGTTCGGACCGATCGTCGTCGAGCGCGAGGAGCTCCCCGGCCAGGGGGCGGCCAACGCAGCCTGAGGCCGTAGGCGGCCGAGACGGCCTGAGGGCCGAAGTTGAAACCTTTTCGGTGGGCCTTGCCTCAGGTAATGCGTCGAGACGGTGGGACGTCGACCGACCACCAGCCACAGCAGGGGAGCCACACCGAAATGCGAACCCGATTCACCGATACGGCGCGGCCGATCCTCGTCGCGATCGTTGCACTCTTCCTTGTCGCCGGCGCAGCGTTCGCCGGGAGCGCACCGCAGCTCACGAATTCGAGTGGGTCGAACGTCACGGTCAACGCGAACGACGGCCTCGACGAGAACGAGACGGACGAGACCGCTGAGCCGGTCGAGACGGATGAAGTCGACGCCACCGATGCGCCCGAGGCGACCGACGAGGTTGGCGACGACGCCCAGGGCGACGAGAACGATCAGGGCGAGAATGAGGACGTCAACAACGACGACCAGGGCGAGAACGAGGACGTCAACGACAACGGCGGCAGCTCCAGCCACGACGGCGCCGGCGACACCAACGACGGTTCCGGCCACGACGGCACGGATGACAGCTCCGGCTCCGGTGGTGGCGACGACGACGGCTCCGGCGACTGAACAAGAAGTCCTTGAACCGTTCGGCCCGGCCACAACGTGACCAATGCCGGGTCATGGCGAACCACACGGCCCCCGATGATTGCGGGCATGCCGGTCGAGTCATCGGCCGGCATGACCGCATGGAGGTCGTCCATCCGCGATCATCGCTCGACGGGTCCGGTCACGAGCGCGTCGATCCCTTCCGCCGCCCCGGCCATCGGACTGCCCGATGACGCCGCCATCGTTCGCGCTGTGCTCGCTGGGGACCGTGAAGCGTTTCGCGTCCTGGTCGATCGCGAGTCGCCTGCCGTCGTCCGGGCCTGCTACCGGATCCTCGGCGACATGCACGAGGCCGAGGATGCGGCCCAGGAGACCTTTGTGACCGCCTATCGCTCGCTCGCTTCCTGGCGTGCTGACGGCCCGTTCGGAGCGTGGCTGGCCCGCATCGCCGTTCGGCTCGCGGTTCGACAGGCGGGACGTCGCAAGGCCGTGGCCTGGGCCAGCCCGATCGGGCAGCTTCTGTCCGACCCGGCGTCGTCGCTGACGGCCGGCACTCGCGCCCAGCCCGAACAGGTGGCGCTTCGCGCCGAGCGAGCTCAGGCAACCCGACGCGCGCTCGCGCGCCTCGACGAGCCGTACAGAGAGGTGGTCGCGTTGCGCTTCTTCGGCGAGCGCTCGCTGGAGGAAATCGCGATGCTCACGGGCCGTCCCCTGGGCACGGTCAAGACACACCTTCGGCGCGGGCTCCTACGGTTGCGCGAGGGACTCGAGAGCGGAGGATTCGCTTGAGCACGCCGTTCCGCTTCGGCGCGAATGAGCTCGGGCCCACCGAGCCCGATGACGTCAACGACGCCGTCGAGGCGGCGCTTGGTCTTGAGGACGCGACCGCTGACGTCGAGGTACGCCCCGGCCCCGCCTTCTCCGATCGGGTGATGGCTGCGATCGCGCTCGAGCCTTCGCCTGCGCCCGGGGGCTTCCTGCTGCCGCTCCGACGCGCCGACGTCCTCGGCGGATTCGTCGAGAGCCTCCGCCAGGCGTGGGCATCGATCGGCAGCGGTCGCCCGGCCTTTGCGCGAGCGGTTGCCATCGCCTACGTGCTGCTGGTCGCGACGGCCGGGGTCTCGCTCGCGGGGGCCGCGTCGCTTGGCGCCGCGGGCGCGTTCGGGCTCCTCACCCCGAACCACACTGTCGCCCCGTCGACCGACCCGACCGAGGCGCCGGAGGCCACCCCAGCACCCGTGGTGGAGTCCGACGAATCCTCGGCCGAGCCGTCAGAGTCGCCGGAGGCCTCGCCTGACGAGACCGAGGGCGCCGACGATCACGGTGGCGGGAATGCGCCCGAGGCATCCGACGATCAAACCGACAACTCCGGGTCCGGAGGCGGCGGCGACGACCGCTCAGGCCCTGGGGCAACGGATGCGCCCGATGCGTCCGATGATCACAGCGGGTCCGGCGATAGCGGCAGCGGCTCAGGCGACGGCAGCGGTTCGGGTGGCGGGAGCGGCAGCAGCATCGACGACTAGGCCGGTGCGCCGCTAGAGGTCGGTCGGGTGGTCCTCCGGGACGAGCGCAGGGGCTCCCTCGCCGCCCGCGAGCGGAACGGTGGAGCCGATCTCGCCACCGAGGCCGTCCGCGTCCGGCGGCGCGGCCTTGGTGCGTGCCTTGAGCATCTCGACCCGGCGCATCGTCGTCTCAACCCCGCCGAGCTTGATGCCCTCTACCGCGACGCCGACGATCTGCGAGCGCTGGAGCAGCGCGAACGGGAAGCGCGCCGCGAGCCGGCGGTCGGCGAGCCAGCGCACCCTGACGTTCGACATCGGGATGAACTTTGGGTCCGTTGCGTCGACGAACGCCATGATCGAGCCGCCACCGTGGATGAACACGTCACCGTCGATCATCAGCGTTCGCGTGATCACGACCAGGCGTTGGGCGGTCTTCTCGATGAAGACGCCCTCGGCCCCTGAGCTCTGGGACTTGTCGTCGGCAAGCTGGCCGACGACCGCGATCTCGCCGGGCAGGACGCGGAGCTCGGGGATGGCCAGTCGGGTCGCGTCACCGGTGCGGGTCAGGACGACGACGTCCTTCAGGACCATGTACCCATCGACGATGTTCACGAAATCGGAGACGCGCCGGAACCGCCCGAGATCGACCATGCCGGCGACCCACAGCTGATTCCCGAGTATCTCGATGTACTGTTCGCCGCCGCCCTCGCCGTCGGCGCCGAACGCCCCGGTGCCGCCCCACGAATCGACCGACCGATCGAATGTCGGTGGCGCGTCGCCCCACTCGCCCATGCCTTTTCACCCCGGTGCCATGGGCCGTCCCCGGATCGGGCGGCCGCCGCGGCCAGTCTGCCCCGTCGGCGCCATCGCTGCACGCTCACGGCGTGGTACTTGCGGGGTGACGTTCAAGCGCTGTTGGTCCACGTCCGACATCGCCGATCACGCCGCGCCCTCCGAACCTCGCTAGGCTGCCGGCGTGATCGTTGTTGGCTTCCTCGGTGCACCGGGCGAGGACGGCGCGCTGGCACGCGAGATCGCGCGGCGCGTCTCCGCCACGGGGGCGAGGGTCGAGATGGTCGGAGTCGCGCCCGCCGATGCGGCCGGCGATCAATGGCTCCTCGACCTCGCGACCGCCGGCGTGGGCCATGCAACGGTCGTCCGCTCACGCGCGGATCGCCTCGAGCCCGCGGACGTGGAGCTCGCCCTGCGCTACCTGCCGGACGTCCACGCGATCGTGCTCGTCGCCCCGGAGGCGTCGCTCATCGCACCAGCGGCGGCCGCGTCGGGCTGGTCCGGGGCGGGACTCGTGGTGATTGCGCGGACGGGGGGCGAGATCGAAGCGGATGCGGCTCCGCAGGCGGTCATCCTTGAGCCGCCGCCGGTCGATCGAGACGCGACGTTCGCGGGCCTCGTGGCGGCGCTCGCAGCCCGTCTCGATGCGGGTGACGACCCGAAGGCAGCCTGGCAGTCGACCGTCAGCGCCCTCGCGGTGGATCCAGTCGGGGACTAGGCGCCCTCGTCGTCCGCGAGCTGGTCGTCGAACAGGCCGGGCGAGCGCGGGTCGGGCGGATCGTTCGTGGGTGCACCCTCGAGCGCGACCTCGGATGGCGGGATCGGCTCGACCAGGTCCGGCCCGTCGTTGTGGACGTCGTTGACCCGGCGGCTGACGGGGTAGAGCTCGAGCCATCCCTCGTCGGATGGCACCAGCAGGCCCTTCAGCTCCACGAGACCCGCGCCGTCAGTGCGCGCGGGATCGAGCCAGCGCTCCCAGGCCTCCTCCGGGATCATCACCGGCATCCGGTCGTGGATCGGGGCCATCATCTCGTTGGCGCCCGTGGTGATGATCGTGAACGAACGAATCACCTCGCCGGTGTCCTCGTCCTTCCAGCCGGCCCACAGCCCGGCAAGGGCGATCGGCCGCCCATTGGGGCGCACGATCGCATACGGCTGGCGCACCTTGCCCGCCCGCTTCCACTCGTAGTACGCGTCGGCCGGGACCAGGCAGCGGCGCTTCGAGAAGGCGTACCGGAAGGCCGAATTCCGATCGAGCGTCTCCGATCGCGCGTTGAACATGCGGTTGCCCGTGTTCGGGGACTCCGACCAATGAGGGATCAGGCCCCACCGATACGCTGTGATCGCCCGATGGTCATCGCGCTGCACGACCACGGCTGCGTCATCGGTCGGGGCGAGGTTGAACCTGCCGCCCGGTGCATCGATGCGGTCCTCGGCCTCGAAGATCTCGGCGAGCTCGGAGCTCGGCCGTTGCTGGGTCATCCGTCCGCACATGGCATCTCTAGTATCGTCCGCCGCGATGACCGACCCCGCCCGCGACCCCCTGGCCGAACCACAGCTCGACGCCGTCCTGAACGCTCAGGGTCCGATCGATGCGGGGGTCGCCCAGCGACTGATCCAACGAGGGCGGGAGCGACTGGACCTGGGCGACGCACCCGGCGCGGTCATCGACTTCCGGCGGGCGATCGGGCACGACGATCCGAACATCACCGGCCCGGCGATGCTCGGCTATGGCGACGCCCTGTACCGGCTCGACGACGAGCGCCAGGCCACAGCCGCATGGGAGGCAGTGACCCGATTCCGCGAGAACCCGGCGACCTACCAGGCCTGGCGGAACCTGGCCGGGGCGCGTGTCCGTGCGGGCGAGCTCCAGCCCGCCATCGAGGCGTATCGGGAGGCCGACCGTCGCGCCCCAGCCGACGACAGGGCCGAGATCGCCTCCCGCCTTGGTTGGCTGGCCAAGGAGACCGGCAATGCCGGCGCGGCGAACCGCTACTTCTCTCGCGCGCGCGGCGCGTCCGGCCTCGGGCTCGCCCAGCTGCTCGTCATCGCGACCTCGGTGGTCTCGCTCATCGCCCTGTCCGACCCGAACGGCACGCTGTTCAACCTGCTGCTCCTCGATCGCGACGACGTCCAGCGCGGCGAGCTGTGGCGACTCCTCACGGTCACGCTCGTGCACGCGCCGGGCAGCACGACGCCATGGTTCTCGCTCCATCTGCTTCTGAATATGTATGCACTCTGGATCGTGGGCCCGATCGTCGAGGGGATCTGGGGCAAGCGACTCCTGCTGCTCTTCTACGTCCTCACCGCGATTGCCGCTTCGACTGCGAGCTTCCTCACGAATCCGGGTCCCGCCGTCGGCGCGTCTGGGGCGATCTTCGGGCTCGTGGGCGTGATCTTCGCGGGCACGCGCGCCCATCACCCGATGCTCGACCGGCGGGCGCGCGGGATCGTGCCCCAGCTGGGCGTGTTCATCGTGATCAACCTCGCGTTCGGCTTCCTCGCCGGCGGCATGATCGACAACGCGGCGCACATCGGCGGCCTCGTCTCCGGGCTGTGGCTCGGTTTCGTGGTGCCGCCGGGCAAGGTCCCGACCCTGCGCTCCGCCTGGCAGCACCCGGGGGGAGAGCCGGCAGCGCGCTCGCCGATCCTCATCACCGCGGGCGTGGTCGCGCTGGTTGGGGTCGTCGCGGTGGGACTCGCCGTCGGGGGCGCGCGGCCCTAGGCGACAGCGATCAGGCTACCGACGGCTCGCGCGAAGGACGAAATCGCGCGATCGATCCCGGCGCGATCGACCTCCTTGCTGGTGACGGCGCGGATGCGCGTCGGGCCGAGGGCGGCGACGCGGACACCGTCGTCCCACATCGAGCGGACGATCGCGTCGACGTCGTGGCCGGGCAGGTCGATGTAGACCATGTTCGTCTCGACCGTCGACGGGTCGACCGAGCCCGGCGCCGCGTCGGCAAAGCCATTCGCGAGCTCCTTGGCGTTGTCGTGGTCCTCGGCGAGGCGATCGACCATCGTGTCGACCGCAACGCGCGCCGCGGCGCACAGCAGCCCGACCTGGCGCATGCCGCCGCCGAGCATCTGGCGGATCACCCGCGCCCGAGCGATGAGCTCCGCCGAGCCAACGACCATCGAGCCGACCGGAGCACCGAGGCCCTTCGAGAAGCAGAAGCTGAGGGCGTCGACCTCCGCCGCATAGGCGCGAACCGGCACTCCGGACGCCACGGAGGCGTTGAAGATCCGCGCGCCGTCGATGAACGCCTTCGCGCCGTTCTCGTGCGCCACCTGCGCGACGGCACGGACATGCTCCAGCGGGATCACCCGGCCGCCGCTCGCGTTGTGGGTGTTCTCCTGCCAAACGACGCTGGGGCGCGAGGTGTGCTCGTTGGCGCTCGCGAAGATGTTGGCCACCGCGTCGACGGGGAGCCGCCCATCCGGGCCCTCGACGAGGCGTAGCACGACCCCTGAGATCACGCCCGGCGCGCCGTGCTCGTACAAGACGATGTGGGAACGCGATTCGACGATCACGTCGTCGCCCGGGTTGGTCAGCGCCTTGAGCGCCGTCTCGTTGCCCATCGTGCCGCTCGGCACGAACAGGCCGGCCTCCTTGCCGAACAGCTCGGCGCAGTGTTCCTGGAGCGCGATCGCGGTCGGGTCCTCGCCCCACACGTCGTCGCCGAGTTCCGCGCCGGCCATGGCCTTGAGCATCTCAGGCGTGGGCCGCGTGAACGTGTCGGATCGGAGTTCGACGATGTCCATGGGGCCGAATGGTATGGCGGATCAACCTCGCCCCGATTGCCCGGCGGGCCACGTCACGCGCGGCAGCGTGAAGCCGACACGGGCGCCGCGAGGTGCGTGATTCTCCGCGTGGGCGATCCCGCCGTGTGCGACCGCGAGCTCGCGAACGATGCTCAGCCCGAGCCCGGAGCCCTGGCCGGCGCGCGATGGATCGGCGCGCCAGAACCGCTCGAACGCGTGGGCCGCCGAGCCATCCGCGAAGCCGGGGCCGTCGTCGATGACGTCAAAGCGGATGGCGGCGATGTCGCCCTGGAGCGTGGCGGGTCCGGCCTGAACCACGATCGAGCGACCGACCCCCGCCGTCGCCGCGAGCGCGTTCTCGACGAGGTTGCCGAGCATCCGGTCGAGGGCCAGTCGATCGGCCGCCATCGAGAGCGAAAGGCCGGGCGCCATCGCAACCCCGAGATCGATCCCGGCGGCCGTCGCCCGCGGTCCGAACCGCGTCGCCGTGGCATCGAGCACCTCGCCCGCGTCGACCATCTCCGGCCGGATCGACTCCTCGCCGGATCGGATGCGCTCGACCGCCCCGACCTCCGCGACGAGCCGCTCCAGGCGTCCGGCCTCTTCCTCGATCGCCTTGGCTGCCGTCTGGGCGCCGTCCCCGGTCGCCGTGCCGTCGCGGAGGGCCGTCGCGAAGCCGGCGATCACGGTCAGCGGCGTGCGCAGGTCGTGGCGCAGGTTGGCGAGGAGCTCGCTTTCGCGCCGGCGCGTGGCCTCGAGCTCGCCGGCCATCGCGTTGAACGTGCCGGTCAGGTCCCGGACCTCGGCCGGTCCCTCGAGGGGGAGGGCCGTCGCCCGGCCTGCAGGGATGTCGACGGTAGCGTCGGCGAGGCGCCGGAGCGGGCGGGTCACGCTCCGTGAGAGCGCGACGGCGAGCGGCGTCGCGATCAGCAGGATGACGAGCACGACGACCGGGATCGTGCGACCGAGGTCGGCGAGCGCCAGGGCTGCCGATCGATCCTGGGTGAGGAAGGCGATCGCCCGAGGGCCGGCATTCCCGGCGCGTCTCAGGGCCGTGGCCACGTAGGCGTAGGTGCCGTCGTAGCCAGCATCGGTCAGCCGGACCGACCCGTGGACCTCCTGGCCCGGGAGCGCGTCCCCCGCGAGCACGACCGGACCGAAGCTGTCCGGCTTGAGGCCGTTGCCGATCGGCCGCAGGCGACCGTCCGCTCCGACGAGGAGGAGGTCGTAGCCACGGGTGGCGAGCTGGTCCTGCATCTCCAGGACGGTTCCGCGGAGCTGCCCCGAGCCGATGGCGTCGCGTACCTGCGGCACCACGCTGCCCGCGACATCGCTGAGCGCCGCGTACGTCGCGTCCTGGTGCAGGCCGCGGAGCGCCACGAAGAGGGCGCCGCCCACGCCGATGACGATTGACAGCTCGAGCAGCGCGAACGCGGCGAGGAGGCGGCCGCCGAGGGAGCGGGGCAGCACGGCGGTTTGGTCGCTACGCGTCCGGCGCGCCCGTCGGATCGGGCTTCGGAAGGGACTCGCGCGCAGGCGGCACGAGCCGGTAGCCATAGCCGCGCGCGGTCTCGATCTCTGGTCCGTCCGGCGCGAGCGCCTTGCGCACCTCGGCGATATGCACGTCGACGGTTCGCGTCTCGCCGGGAAAGTCGGTGCCCCAGACGTCCTCGAGCAGCATGTCGCGGGTCAGCACGACACCGGGGTCTCGAGCGAGGGCAACGAGGAGGTCGAACTCGCGGGGGCGCAGGGTGAGCCGCCGCTCCCCGACGTACGCGTCACGCCTGCGGGGGTCGACACGTAACGCGCCGACCTCGAAGGGCCGACCGCCCTTCGTCGTCACATCAGTTCGCCGCAGGACCGCCTTGACCCGCGCCACGAGGGCTCTCGGGTTGAACGGCTTGGTCACGTAGTCGTCCGCGCCGAGCTCCAGCCCGACGATCGCGTCGACGTCCTCGCTCTTCGCAGTGAGCATGATCACCGGCGTCTCGCCGCGCTTCCGGATCTCGCGACAGACTTCGAACCCGTCGCGCTTGGGCAGCATCAGGTCGAGGATCACGAGGTCCGGATCGTGCCGCTGGTGCAGGACGAGCGCCTGCTCGCCGTCGCCTGCGGCGATGACCGCGAAGCCCTCCTTTTCGAGGTACATCCGGAGCAGGTCGACGATGTTCCGCTCGTCGTCGACGACCAGGATCGATTTCACGGCGCGAGTCTATGCGCGCCAAGGGGCGATCCCGGCGCAGGACGTAAGAGCAACGTAAGCGCCACCGACCGGCTGTGAGCGCCGCCTGTGCGACGATGACCGGGTGTTCGCGACACTCCTCGGCGAGCTTCCGAAGCCGGCCGATCTCGACGACGTCGATGCGCTGGTTCGCATCGTGATCGGGGCGCAGGAGGAGGCCGGCCTCGAGCCGATCACGGACGGGCGGCTTCGCGACCCGATGGTTGCGCGGTCGCCAACGCCCGGCGAAGCGGTGGGATGGTGGCGATCGGCACAGTCGATGACCGATCGGGCGGTCAAGCAGGCGCTGCCCGGTCCGTTCTCGCTCGGTGGAGGCGATGCCACTGTCCGCTCGCTCGCGGAGGTCGCGAGCGCCCTTGCGGAAGCCGGGTGTCCGCTCGTCGAGATCGAAGAGGCGGCGATCGAGCGCCTGGGGGAGCCGGAGCAGCGCCGTCAGTTTCAGGCCGCGCATGAGCGACTGCTCGAGAACGCGCCCGGGACGCATATGTCGCTGTCGATCGTCGGCGGCGCGCCCGATGCCGACGGGTGGGCGAGCGTCCTCGAGTTGCCGTACGCGAGCCTCGCACTCGACCTGATCGCCGGGCCGGACAGCTGGAATCTGGTCACGCGCTGGGATGGGGAGCGGGGCGTGATCGCAGGCGTCGAGTCGGCGCGCGACCAGGACGAGCCGAAGGAAGTGCTGCTCTGGGCCGCGCGATACGCGGCATCGACCCAGCGGCGCGGGCTGCATCGGGTCGGGCTCGGCTCGGCCGGATCCTGGGCGAATCTCACCTGGGAGGCGGCCGTTCGGAAGATGCGCCTGCTCGGCGAGGCGGCGCGACTGGCGTCGATGCCGCCAGGGGACGAGCTCGCGAAATCGATCGATCCGAGGGCGATCAGTGCCAGGGCGGCCGCGCTCGGTACCACGGTGCGACCCATGCCACGATCCACCCCGGCCCCGCCGGCGCAACCCACCGCTCGACCGGCCCGAAAACGGCGCCGCGGTTGCTAGGCTGCGCACCATGACGAACACGTTCTGGCACGGATTCGCCGACATGCACGTGATCGCCGACAACGAGGTCGTGATCGCCTCCGGCGACGGCGCCGTGATCACCGATACGAACGGCAACGACTACATCGACGCCACCGCTGCGCTCTGGTACTGCAATGTCGGCTACGGGCGCCGCGAGATCGCGGATGCGGTGGCCGAGCAGCTCCTGCGGTTGCATGCGTACTCGTCGTTCGGCGCCTACACGACCGAGGCTACGCTTCGCATCAGCGATCGACTGACCGCCATCTCGCCCATGCCCAACTCGGTGGTCTACCTGGCGTCGGGCGGCTCGGACGCGATTGATACCGCCGCGAAGCTCGCGCGCCGGTACTGGGACGTTGTCGGCAAGCCGCACAAGACGTTGCTCGTGTCGCGCGAGCACAGCTATCACGGGATGCACGCGATGGGCACGTCGCTCGTGGGCATGCCGGCCATGCGCAACGGCTACGGCGGCGAGCCATTCATCAACGAAGTCGTGCGCGTGCCTGCGCTGGACGTCGAGGCGGTCGCCAGGGTGTTCGACCAGCGGCGCGACGAGATCGCCGTGTTCTTCGGAGAACCCGTCATTGGTGCGGGCGGGGTCATCCCGCCGACCGAGTCGTACTGGCGGGACATCAGCGCGCTGTGCAAGCAGTACGACGTGCTGCTGGTTGCCGACGAGGTCATCACGGGCTTCGGGCGGACCGGGCAGCTCTGGGCCACGCAGCGCTACGGCATCCAGCCCGACATGATCACCTTCGCGAAGGGCGTCACGTCCGGGTATATGCCGCTCGGCGGCGTGCTGGTGGGGGAGCGCGTTCGGGCGCCATTCTGGGACGAGCCGATCGCCGGCGCGGTGTTCCGCCACGGCTACACCTACTCAGGGCACTCCGGCGCCGCCGCTGCGGCGCTGGCGAACCTCGACATCATCGAGCGCGAAGGCCTGGTCGAGCGGGTGCGGTTGCTGGAGCCCGTGCTCGACAGGGCCGTCCGCCGGCTCGAGGGCGCGCCTATGGTCGGCGAGATCCGGACCGTCGGCCTCACGGCGGCAGTCGCGCTGACGCCGGCGCAACTGGAGAAGGATCCCGCGACCCCGGACAAGGTCGTCGCCGCGGCCCTCCGGCACGGTGTCGCGAGCCGCGTCCTTCGCGCGCACGCGATCCACATCTCGCCGCCGTTCGTGATCACCGAGGACCAGATCGACGCGATGGTCGACGGCATCGGCAACGCGCTCGAGGACGTGGCCGCGGTCGGAGTACCAGCCTGAGCGGCCTCGAGACCAACGTGGGCTCGGCATCGGCGCGCGTCGCAATCCAGCTCTCGGTCAACGGGCGCGCGGTCGAGGCCGAGGTCGAGCCGCGGCGCCTGCTGGTGGACTTCCTGCGCGAGGACCTGGACCTCACCGGCACCAAGGTCGGCTGCGACACCTCCCAGTGCGGCACCTGCACGGTCCATCTCGACGGCCACGCCGTGAAGTCGTGCACGGTGCTCGCCGTCCAGGCGGACGGCGCGACCGTGCGGACAGTGGAGGTTCTCGCTCCCGATTCCGAGCAGCTGCACCCCCTCCAGGCTGCCTTCGTGGAGCACCACGGGCTGCAGTGCGGGTTCTGCACGCCCGGGATGCTCATGACCGCGCTCGACCTGCTCGCCCGCGACCCGGATCCCTCCGACGACGAGATCCGCGACGCGATCCAGGGCAACTACTGCCGCTGTACCGGCTATCAGACCATCGTCGACTCGATCCGCAACGGCGCCGCCGTGATGCGTGGTGAGCCGGCGCTGCGCTGGGCGCTCGATGGGGCGCGCTACGCGCAACCCGCGGCTGGCCAGTCCGCACACAGCCAATCAGCGGCCGGCCAACCAGTGGCCAGCCGCCACGCGGCCGGCCAGTCCGCACACGGCCAACCCGCGGCCGGCCAACCCGCGTCCGGCCAACCCGCGGCCGAGCGATGATCCCGGCCGCATTCGCGTATGACAGGGCCTCGACCGTCGATGAGGCGCTCGCGCTTCTCCTCGACCACGGCGCCGACGCCAAGCTGATCGCCGGCGGCCAGAGCCTCCTGCCGCTCATGAAGCTGCGCCTGGCGCGCCCGGAGCGGCTGATCGACATCGGCCGGATCGACGCGTTACGCGGCGTCCGCACGGCGCCCGAAGGCCGGCTCGCGATCGGTGCGCTGACGACGTATGCGCAGCTCCTGGAGACCCCGTCCGTGATGGACCTCGCGCTGATGGCCGACGCCCTGCCGCGCATCGCGGATGTCCAGGTGCGCAACCGGGGCACGATCGGCGGCGCGATCGCCCACGCGGACCCGGCAGCGGATATGCCCGCCTTGCTGCTCGCGCTCGGGGCCGACGTCGTGGCGCGATCCGCGCAGCGCGGCGAGCGCACGATCCCGATCGACGACTTCTTCGACGGCGCCTTCAGCACCGCGCTCGCACCCGACGAGCTGCTCATCGAGATCCGCGTGCCGTTGCCGTCCGGGGCGTATGGCTCGGCGTATCGGCGGCTCGAGCAGCCGGCATCCGGGTTTGCGATCGCCGGCGTCGCGGCCGTAGTGGGCCAATCGGGCGGCGCCGCGGGTCGCGACCTACCGATCGATGTCGTGCGGGTGGCCGTGACCGGCGTTGGCGACAAGCCATACCGGGCGACGGCAGTCGAGGACGGGCTGCGCGGCACCGCGCTCGACTCGGCGGCGATTCTCTCTGCTGTCGCCTCGATCATCGACGACGTGTCCGTCCAGGCTGATATCCACGCCGACCGCGACTACCGCGCCGCGATGGCCGGCGTCATGGCGCGGCGCGCACTCGAGGCAGCACGCGACCGATTGTTCGGTTAGCGCTCGTTTCGCGCTCCCAAGCTCGATTCGCGCTCTACGCTCGTGTTGCGCTCCACGCTCGAATTCAGGTTCCACGCTCGAGTTCAGGTTCGGATTCACGTTCGACGGCTGGGAGGCCCTCCTCCTGCGCGCCGATTTCGAGATGGTTCCGCCCAAGCAACACCAACGCGGTGAAGGCACGAGTGGCTCATCGCAGTAGTAAGCCGCGGTAGACCGCCAGGGTTCATTCTCGCCAGCCCGCCCGCAGCGAGGGATGAACCCATGCCAAGGCGTCGTGCGGAGGGGATCGAGCTCCTCGCGGATGCAACCAGGCGCCAGATCGTGGCGCTCATCGCCGGACGGATTCGGCACCCGTCGGACATCGCCCAGGCGCTCGGCCTGAGCCGCCCGGCCGTCAGTCGACAGCTGCGGCTGCTGACCTTAGCGGGGCTGCTCCGATGGCGGTGGTCCAGGATCGATCGTCGGAGTCGCGTGTACGTCATCGACTCGGCAATGCAGGAGCCGATCCTCGCGTGGCTTGCGGGGGTGGATCTCCGGCGAGCCCGCCCCGCGGTTCACATCTGGTGGTCGCCGCCGGTGCGCCTCCCGGGCCGGCCGCGCGGCGCCCGCCTCGTGCGGGTTGATCGCGATGATTTCGCTTGAGTGGAACGATCGTGAATCTGGCCGGCAGCGCGAGACGCCAATCGGCTCCCGATCGCGCGATTTCCGTGGCGACATGCTCGCCGCGAAGGTGCGCCGCGAAGTTGCGCCGCAAAGTGGCGCCGCAAATGAGCCCCGCGTGCGCCGCGTCGTGGCCGCCCGCAAGGGACCACCTGCCGCGCATCGGGGCAGCGATCGGCCGGTCGTGTAGAGTCGCGCGGATGACCACCCTCGACTCGACCGCTGCCATTTCCGCCGCCTTCCGCGAGCGCGGCTACATCACGGATGGGTCGCTCTCGACCGCCGTGTTCCTCGCACTGCAGCTGGAGCGGCCGCTCCTCCTCGAGGGTGAGGCGGGAGTCGGCAAGACCGAGCTGGCGAAGGTCCTGGCAGCGAGCCTCGGTGCTCGGCTGATCCGCCTCCAGTGCTACGAGGGCCTCGACGTCAACACGGCCGTCTACGAGTGGAACTACCCGCGCCAGATGCTCGAGATCCGGCTGCTCGAGGCGCGAGGCGCCGCCGAGACCGCGAGCGCGCACGACATCTTCGGGCCGGAGTTTCTCATCCGACGGCCGCTGCTCCAGGCACTCGAGTCGAACGACGGCACGCCACCGGTGCTGCTCATCGATGAGATCGATCGGGCCGACGAGGAGTTCGAGGCCTACCTCCTCGAGATCCTGTCCGACTTCCAGGTGACCGTCCCGGAGATCGGCACCGTGCGTGCGGAGAAGCCGCCGCGGGTGATCCTGACCTCGAACCGGACGCGCGAGGTGCACGACGCGCTGAAGCGCCGATGCCTGTATCACTGGATCGACTTCCCGACCGAGCAGAAGGAGTTCGAGATCGTCCTCGCGCGGGTGCCCGCCGCGCCCGAGGCCCTGGCGCGCCGGGTCGTCGGCTTCATCCACCGACTTCGCGCCGCCGACCTGACCAAAGTGCCGGGCATCGCCGAGACGCTCGATTGGGCTGCCGCGCTCCTGTCGCTCGGTGCGACGGAGCTCAGTCCGCAGATCGTCGACGAGACGCTCGGCGTCGTCCTCAAGTACGAGGAGGACATCCGACATGTTCGCGGCCAGCGCGTCAAGGAGCTGTTGGCCGAGCCGACGCCGCGCTGAGTCACGTGACGCGGGAGGCATGGCGCTGATGGCGAGCGAGGAGCGGCGCTGATGGCACGCCAGGTCGACGGGCAGCTGCTTCTCGGTCGAGCGGTCGGGTTTGGGCGGGCGCTTCGCAAGGCTGGGCTCGGCGTCGATCTCGCGGCCGCCATCGATTTCGCACGATCGCTCGACATCATCGACATCGGCGATCGCGATCAGGTCAAAGCGGCGGGCGCTGCGGTGTTCGTGCGTCGCAAGGACGAGCGCGAGCCGTACGAGCTCACCTTCGAGCGCTATTGGCGGAACCGGCTCGAGCTCAACCCCGACCGGCTCCTCGACGACGAGTGGAGCGAGCTCGTGCCCGCCGAGGGCGACATCGATGGCGAGAACCTGCCCCTGCAGGGCGACGAGCGGATGGAGCGCGGCGAGGATCAGACCGGCATCCCGATTCCCGCCGAGCACGAGGAGGGCGACGAGGCCGGCGAGGCAGATGCGCTGACGATCGCGCCCGATGCGTATTCGAAGCTCGAGGCGCTGCGACATCGCGAGTTCGATCGGATGACCCCGGCAGAGCTGCGCGACGCCGAGCGCCTGGTCGACCTCCTGGTCCCGAGGCTGGAGCGGCGGCGCACGCGCCGCTACGAGCTGCATCCGCACGGCCGCCGGCTCGCGCCTCGAGCGATGTTCCGGCGCAACCTCTCGACCGGCGGCGAGATCCTCGAGTGGGTCTGGCGGCGCCCCGTCCGCCGGCCGCGACCGCTCGTGGTCATCTGCGACATCTCCGGCTCGATGGAGCGCCACTCGCGGCTGCTCCTGCGCTTCGTGCAGGCGCTGTCGGCCTCGTCGGCGGTGCGCACCGAGTCGTTCGTGTTCGGGACGCGGCTCACCCGCGTCACGCGCCTGCTGCGGGACCGGGATCGAGACCGCGCCCTCACACGTGTGGCGGATTCGGTCACTGACTGGGCCGGCGGCACGCGCATCGGCGAGTCGTTCCACGAGTTCAACATCCGCTGGGCACGCCGGAGCCTCCGGACGAGCGGCGTCGTGATCGTCGTCTCCGACGGCTGGGATCGTGGCGACCCGGCCCTGGTCGCCGTGGAGACCGCTCGCCTCCGGCGCAACTGCCACCGGCTCATCTGGCTCAATCCCCTGGCGGGCACGGCCGGCTACCAGCCGCTGGCCGCGGGCATGCGGGCCGCGTTCCCGTACATCGACGACTTCCTCGCGGCAGGCACCATCGCAAGCCTCGAGCGGCTCGGTGAGGTGCTCGCCGGCGCGCGTGCGGCCGATGTCCGGCGGGGGAGTGAGGCGGCCGCGCACGTCTCGCCGGTGCCGCCGTGGGAGCAGCCCGTCGCGGTCGCGTCGCCACTGCCCAACGCCGCCGAGGACCCGAATGTCGCGCCGCGGATCGCGTAAGCGGTCGAGCGGGATGACGCGGGAGACCCAGGTGCGCGGCACGACATGAGGGAACTGCTCGGGCAGTACGACGCGTGGCGTGCCGAGGGCCACGAGGTGGGCCGGGCCGTGGTGATTCGCACCTACGGCTCGTCGCCGCGCCAGGCCGGCTCGGTGCTGCTCGTCGCCGACGACGGGCGGATGATCGGGTCGGTGAGCGGCGGATGCATCGAGGCCGCGGCCGCGGAGGCTGTTCTCGAATCTCGCCGGAGTGGCCACTCCCGCGTGATCCGCTACGGCGTCACGAACGAGGAAGCCTGGTCCGTCGGCCTCGCCTGCGGCGGCACGATCGACGTCCTCATCGAGCCGCACGTGCCCGAGTCGGCAGTGGCCGCGGCGCGCGACCCACTCGCCGGCGCGACGTCTGTCCTGGGCTCCACGCTCGTCACCGAGCTCCCCGGCGACACCCCCTCCGATCTCGCCGATGCCGTGCCCGCCACGGCCGAGGCGAGCGACGCGGCCGCCCTGGAGCGCCTTCGCGACGCCGCCCTCGCCGCCGGCCGCTCCCAGACCGCCCGCATCGACGACCGCCACGTGTTCATCGAGGCCTTTCCGGTGCCGCCTCGGCTCGTGATCGTTGGCGCGACCGAGGTCGCCCGGTCACTCGTCGGGCTCGCCGGGGCTCTTGGCTACGCGCGCGTCGTGATCGACGCCCGGACGGCATTCGCCACGAAGGAGCGTTTCCCGGACGCGGAGCAGCTGCTCACCCTGTGGCCCGACGAGGCATTCGAGGCGATCGACCTCGGCCCCAACGACGCCGTGGCCATCCTGTCGCACGACCCCAAGTTCGACGAGCCGGCGATCGTCGAGGCACTCAAGCTCGGCGCCCGCTACGTCGGCGCGATCGGCTCGCGCAAGACCCAGGCCGATCGGCGGCGGCGCCTGCTCGAGGCAGGTCTCACCGAGGAACAGCTCCGCCGGATCCGCGGCCCCATCGGGCTGGATCTCGGCGGGCGCGAGCCGGCCGAGACGGCCCTCGCGATCCTGGCGGAGATCGTGTCGGTGCGTCGGGGTGGCTCGAGCGGGGAGCGAGCGGGCTCCACGTTGGCGTCGGCGCGATCCGGAGAGCCGAAGCTCGTCGCGCCCGGCTGACTGGTCGAAATGGAATCACAGGCACCCAGGGTCCGGGCCGTGGTCCTCGCCGCCGGCGCGGGTGCGCGATTCGGCGGGCACAAGCTGGAGGCGCGGGTCGACGGGCGGCGGGTCCTCCAGCTCGTCCTCGATGCGCTCGCCGAGGCGGGCGCCGACGATCCCGTCGTCGTCGTTGCGCCAGATGGCCCGGCGCGCACGACGGAAGGCCTTGACTGGCGGCATGCCGAGCTCGTCGTGAACCCCGAGCCGGGGCGCGGCCTCTCGAGCTCACTCCACCTCGGATGGCGCACCGCGCTCGAGAGCGATCCGCGTCCCGACGCGGTGCTGGTCGTGCTCGGCGACCAGCCACTTGTGCGTGCGGACGTCGTCCGAGCCCTCGCGAGCGCACCCACGGACGAGGCGCGCCCGATCCTCGCGCCCCGGTACGGCGGGTCGGAGGCGCACAACCCGGTGCGCGCCGAGGTCGCGACAGCCGGGCGCCTCATCGACGATGCGGTAGGGGATCGGGGCCTCGGTCCGGTGCTCGCGAAACATCCCGACCTCGTCCGCTGGCTCGACGTCGAGGGCGACAATCCCGACGTCGACACGGCAGCGGATCTTGCCCACGTCGCCGAGCTCGCCTGGGGAGATCGGGTGCGGCGGAACCGCGAGCAGGTCGATCGCCTGCGCGAGGCCCCCGACGGTGCGGACTTCTATGCCTCCGTCAGCTCGATCTTCCGCGACGACCCGGATCGAGCGGGCGATCCGGTGCTCGACGCGCTCCGACGGCATGCTCGATCGGGGGACACGTGGCTCGACATCGGCGCAGGCGCCGGCCGCTATGCGCTCCCGCTCGCGAGGGCGGTCAGGCGCGTCATCGCCATCGACCCGTCGGGCTCGATGCTCGGCGCGCTCCGCGAGTCGATGACCGAGCATCGGATCGACAACATCGACGCGATCGACGGCCGCTGGCCGGCGATCCTCGATGTGGAGGCGGACCTCACACGGGAGCTGCCTGTCGACGTCTCGCTGATCGCCCACGTCGGCTACGACGTCGAGGCGATCGGGCCGTTTGTGGAGGCAATGGAGCGAGCGTGCCGGCGCGAGTGCGTGGCGGTCCTGATGGAACGGAGTCCGGCGAGCCTCGCAGAGCCGTTCTGGCCGCCGATCCACGGGGAGTCGCGAGTCGCGCTCCCGGCGCTCGCGGCCTTTGTGGACCTGCTGACCGCCCGCGGTCGGATGCCCACCGTCGAGATGGTCGAGTCACGCTCGCGGCAGTGGGCGAGTCGCGCCGAGGTCGAGCCGTTCGTGCGGCGCCAGACGTGGGTGGAACCGGGCTCTGCGAAGCACCGCCGGATGGTCGAGCTGCTGGACGAATGGCTCGTCGACACGCCGGAGGGCGGCGTCGAGCTGGCGGTCGCGGAGCCGCTGCGGGTCGGTCTCGTCACGTGGCAGCCCGCCTGAGCCCCGCCTATCCTCGGCTCCCGTGCAGTTCTCCGGCACCACCCAGATCAACGCGGCCCGCGATCGCGTGTGGGCCTTCGTCATCGATCCGCAGCAGGTCGGCTGGTGCGGGCCCGGCGTCGAGTCGATTGAGGAGGTCGACGCGACCCATTTCCGGGCCCGAGCCAAGGTCGGCGTCGGAATCATCTCCGCCCGCTTCGCGGTCGACCTCGAGCTGACCGAGGCCGACGCGCCCGACCGGGCCGTGATCAAGGCCAGCGGCCAGGCCCCGGGCAGCGCGGTCGAGGCGACGGGGGAGATGCGGCTCTCGGGCCCCGAGGCGGGTCCGACGACCATGGACTGGTCCGCGGACGTCGCGATCCTGGGGACGATGGCGAGCGTCGGCGCGCGGCTGATCGAGGGCACGGCGGACAAGCTGATCACCCAGGCGTTCGACTGCATGCGGGCCAAGCTCGAGGCCTGACGGCCCTCGGCCAACATGGAATCGCTGCACCGCGTCGTCGGCCTGCTCGCGACCAACGTCCACGTCCTCGCCGACGAGCGGACGCGGGAGGCGATCGCGATCGATACCGCGATCCCGTCGCTCGACTGGATCCGCGGCGAGCTCGAGGCTCGCGAGTGGACGCTCAAGCTCATCGTCTCGACCCACGGCCACTGGGACCACATGGGCGACAACGCCCGGGTCGCGGAGCACACCGGCGCCTTGATCGCGGTCCATCCGCTCGACGCCCATCGGCTGATCAACCCGCCGCCCCCGCGCTGGACGCCGCTCGAGATCCCGCCGTGTGTGCCCGCCGTGGACCTCCAGGAGGGTGGCGAGATTCGGTTCGGCAGCTTCAGGCTCCAGGTGCTCCACACGCCGGGGCATACCGAGGGTTCGGTGTGCCTGTTGGAGGCCGATGAGGGCCGGCTGTACAGCGGCGACACCCTGTTCGCGGGCTCGTTCGGGCGGGTTGACCTGCCCGGTGGCTCCGCGGAGGCGATGGTCGAGTCGCTCGATCGCCTTCGGCGCTACGACGATGGGCTCGCCGTCTTCCCCGGGCACGGCGCGACAACGACGATCGGACGGGAGCGCGGCTGGCTCGAGTGGATCGCTCGCGAGGGCCGCCTGCCCGTCTAGCCGGCCCTCGCCCGTGTCGCCGGCGCGCCTCCGCCCGCGCCCGCCCGCGCGACTCACTCCGGCGGGACCATCGTCCCGTAGCCGGGCGCCCGAATCGGCCCTTTCATGACAGCCTGCCTCGGGCGTGCCGCCCGACGAGAAGACGGGGCCCCGCCGTGATCCACCGAAACCTGCGCGCCGCCCCGCTCGCCATCGTCCTGTTCGCGCTGTTCGTGGCGATCGCCGGCGGGCCGCTGGGCATCCAGTCGGCCTTCGCCTCGGCGCCGGACGGGCGCCTCGTCGTGACGTGGGTCTCAGATGCTCCCGCCAGCCTTGCCATCGATGGCGTCGCGGCGGTGCGTCGTTCGCACTCGAACTCGCATCGATCCGTCGTGGTCGCGAAGGACGGCCGGGCTGGCGACGTCGCCGCCGCCCTTCGGACGGACCCGCGCGTCGCGTCCGTCGTCCCCGACGCCGTCGCATCGGTCGCGGATTGGCCGGCCGACGAGCCGCCCGACGACACCCTCTACGCGACCTACCAGCACGACATGCCACTGATCGGCATGCCCGGCGCATGGCAGCTGACGACCGGCAGCACGTCGGTGATCGTCGCGATCCTCGATACCGGCTACGAGGGCACTCACCCTGACCTCGCCGCGATCCCGATAGTCTCGCCCTACAACGCCCGAACCGGCACGCACAACGTCACTGACGGCTACGGCCACGGCACCCACGTGGCCGGCACGATCGCGGCCCAGACGAACAACGCGACGGGCGTCGCGGGCATCGCACCGGGCATCACGATCATGCCGGTCAAGGTCATGGACTCGAACGGCTACGGCTATTGGAGTGACTTCCTTGAGGGCGTCGACTGGGCGCGAACCCACGGCGCCTCGGTCGTCAACCTGAGTCTCGGCGGGACGCTGACGGCGTCGCAGGCCGCGGCCTTCCAGCCGACCTTCGATGCCGCCTACGAGGCTGGCGTCCTCGTCGTGGCGGCCGCGGGCAACAACAATCGCGACGAGCCGTTCTATCCGGCATCGTTTGACCACGTCGTGTCGGTCGCCGCGACGAACAGCAGCGACGCGAAGGCTAGCTTCAGCAACTTCGGGCCGGCCGTCGACGTGGCCGCGCCGGGCGTGAACATCGAGTCCACGTACATCAACGCGAGCTACCGGCAGATGAGCGGCACCAGCATGGCGACGCCCCACGTGGTCGGGTTGGCCGCGCTCATCCGGTCCTACCACCCGACGTACACCGTCGACGAGGTCGAGACCGCGATCGAGATCACCGCGCTCGACCTCGGCACACCGGGCCGGGACGACATCTTCGGGAACGGCCGCATCCAGCTCGACCAGGCCGTGGCCTGGATCGCGCCCGACCTGATCGCCCCGACCGCCGCGCTCACCTCGCCCGCGAGCGGCGCAACGAACGTGGCCGAGTCCGCCCACCCGATCGTTGCGTTCAGCGAGGCGGTGACCGGCGCGGACGGGCTGACGATCGCGCTCGCAAGGGCCGGCGGATCGCCGGTTGATGCGACCGTCACCTACGACGCCGCCACGCATCGCGCGACCATCACGCCTGCGGCGCGCCTGGCATCGCGAGCGACCTACGTCGTCTCGATCTCGACCGGCATCGCCGACCTCGCCGGCAATCCGTTCGCCCCGAGATCGTTCTCGTTCACCACCGGCGACTACATCGCACCGACCGTGCTGTGGGTCCACCCGACCACCGGAACCACGGGCATCTGGCGCGGCGTCAGCCCGAGGCTCGCGTTCAGCGAGGCCGTGCGCCACGTCTCGACGGCGACGCTCAAGCTGCGCAACCTGCGTACGGGCGCGCTCGTGACGGTCACCGTGTCCTACGACCCGGCGACGCACATTGCAACGATCAATCCGACCCACCAGCTGGCGGGGGGCACGTCGTTCCGGATCAAGGTCCTGTCGGGGATCGAGGACGCGGCCGGCAACAACATCGCGACCCGCTGGTTCACGTTCAAGACGCGGGCCTGAGCCTCGCCCTGAGCTTCACGGGCCGCGTCCTCGTCAAAGGGGCTTGCGGTACGTCACCCAGGTCTGGTGCGGCTTGAAGCCGAGGCGCTCGTACACGCCAAGCGCCCCGGTCGGATTGTCGGCATCCACGCCCAGTGCGGCGATGGCCATGCCGCGGTCCCGGAGGACCAGGAGCGACCTGGCGATGAGCGCGCTCGCGAGGCCTCGGCGGCGCCACGGTCGGCGGACGGAGACGTGGTCGAGCCAGCCGATGTCGAGCCCGAGCTGCGCGTTCTCGTGCGCGTAGATGCCGTTCACGACGCTCCCTGCCACCTGGTCGCCATCCCAGGCGACCTGCCACATCGTCGTGTCGACCTCCGGGTGGTCATAGAAGTGGGAGAAGTCCGCCTCGTCTCGGACGGCCGCCTCGAAGTGGTCCTGGAACGCCTCCATGTCCGCCTCCCAGATGGCGCGGTGCTGCTCCGGCGCGACCGGGCGGATCTCGAGCCCGGCGGGAAGCGGAACGTCCGGGATCGGCTGGCTGAGGGGCCGTCGCATCACGAAGCCGTACCGAACCGGCGCGTACCCGGCTTTTTCCGCGAACCTGACATGTTCGGGCTTGCTGGCCTCGACTCCGCCACCGAGGAAGTGCGGCAATGCAGGCGAGCCACCCGAGCCATCGGCGACTGATTCGCGGGCTCGCGCCTCGGCCCACGTCAGCAGCCGACGGCCGTGGCCGTGGCGGCGCATGTCGGGATGCGTCCAGATCTCGATTCGGTGGACGATCTTGCCGGCCCGCTCGCGCCACTCGACGCCCGCCGCCGCGATGAAGCGGCCCCCGTCCTCGATCACCGCCTGATCGCGCACGGGATCGAACCTGGGGCTCGGAGCCCAATCGAGCGCGAGGCCTTCGGGGGTCGGGAAGTAGTCGATCCCATCGTGCCGGTTGCCGGCCGTGATGAGCTCGACCATCGCCGGGAAGTCGTGCTCAGGGTCGAATGGTCGGAAGGTCGGCTCCATGCCGGCCACCGCGGCCGACGGGGAAGGCATCGACACGCGAGTCATCGCTCGACGCCGTACTTG
>Ga0070708_100000721_pt1 | contig 25106 bp, 21 predicted proteins | sample KBSK5503metaG_FD_65469 | JGI IMG/M metagenome (GOLD analysis project Ga0070708, IMG submission 65469) | Corn, switchgrass and miscanthus rhizosphere microbial communities from Kellogg Biological Station, Michigan, USA - KBS K5-50-3 metaG | ecosystem: Host-associated > Plants > Roots >... | reverse complement strand
GCGAAGAGGCACGAACTTGCGGCAAAGTCGAAAGCATTTTTCCAGACGACGTAGAAATTGCCGCTGAAGTTGGCGTAGCCGGCGCCGACGCCGACGGCGTAGTCCGGCGCAATGCCGATCTGGATGACGCATGCGGCGCCGGTCGTGCGATAGGCGATGGCGGGATCGGGCTGGCTCTTCGCATTCAACTCGGTCCAGTTGGCGAGGACGATGGTCCCGGCTTTGGCCTGGTTACCGCCGGCGAAACCCGACGTCGCCGCCAGCGCGGCAACGCCTTTGGTCAGCGGATGTTGCAGGATCGAGGCCGCATTCAGAACGCGCGGAAGGTTGGGGACGCCGCTTGCATCGGTTCGGACACCGATTCCGTCCGTCGTGTTGGGGTCGATCGCTTCGAGCGCGCCCCAGCCGTGCGCCTGGCTGGCCAGCGCGGGATTGCTGACGTCGCTGCGATCCTGGTCGTAGAACGTTCCCAGCACCACCGCGCGGCCCGAGCTCGCGAAAGCCGCGGCGACGTTGCCGACCGCGGTTGCATTGGCGTAGGCGCCGTCCTCGAACACCAGCAGCACGTCGAAGGCGCTCTGCAGCGCCGGCAATGTCGGCACGACGGCGGACGTATCGACGCCCGTGAACGTGTGGCCGGCGATCTTCGCGGCGAAATCCGTGGCGGTGGCCGCCGCGTAGTTGTTGGACAGGACGCCGACGCGCGCAGCTTCTGCGGAGGTCGCGGCGAATGTCACCGCGAAAAGGACGAACATTCCGCACACCGCGGCGAAACGGGAACAGGCAGTCTTCATGGAATCGCGGATTCCGGGTCCCGGAACGAAAGTCGGGCCGTTTCCGCTACGAATTCAGTTGCCGCGAGAGTAGCGCGTTGCCTCGAAGTTGCCAAGACAAACGGCGACGTCCGGTATGCCCTTCCGTCGGATGTGTTGCGCTGAAAGCAGCGTTGGTGAGGTTTGTCGTCAACCGGCGACGCTTATCAACGACAGGTGTCGGGCTTTGGCGTCAGTCGTCGACGGTGAAAGGCGCGCGCTCGAGAAGCGTCGCGTCGCCGTAACTGAAGAACCGGTACTTTGCCGCGATGGCGTGCGCGTAGGCCGCGCGAATGTTGGCGTGGCCGGCGAACGCTGACACGAGCATGAGCAGCGTCGATTTGGGCAGGTGGAAATTCGTGAGCAGCCGGTCGACAACGCGGAAGCGAAATCCCGGGATCACGAAGAGCGTGGTCTCGCCCGATCCCGCCTGAACGCCCGCCGTTGTCGCGGCCGATTCCAGCGCGCGCAGGCTGGTGGTGCCGACCGCGAGGACGCGTCCGCCACGTGCGCGCGTCGCAGCCACGGCATCGGCCGTCTCCTGGGGAATTCGATACCGCTCGCCGTGCATCCGGTGCGTGGCGAGATCGTCGGCCTGAACGGGCTGGAACGTTCCGGCGCCGACGTGCAACGTGACGAACGCGTGCCGGACTCCGTGCGCGGCGAGCGCGGCCAGCATCGCCTCGTCGAAGTGCAGGCCGGCCGTGGGGGCGGCAACCGCCCCGGGGTCGCGCGCGTAGACCGTCTGATAGCGCGACGCGTCGTCGCTGTCCGCGGCGCGCGCGATGTAGGGCGGGAGCGGTACGTCGCCGTGCCGGTCGAGCCATGCATGGATGGGGCCGGTGCCTTCGAACCGCAATCGCCAGAAGCGCTCGTCGCGCGCGACGACCGATGCGCTCGCGCCTCCGGGCAAATGCAGCGTTCCACCGACGGCGGGGGCGTGGCTCGCGCGCAATTGCACCCACGCCTCGTCGCCCGCCACGATTCGCTCGACCAGCATCTCGACCTTGCCGCCGGTGGGCTTGCGCGCCAGGACGCGCGCGTTGATCACGCGCGTGTCGTTGAAGACGATGAGATCGCCTTCGCGCAGTTGCGCAGGAAAATCGGTGAATGCGAGGTCGGAAAGCCGTGCGCCATCGACGTGCAGCAAGCGGCTGCCCGTTCGCGTCGGCGCGGGAACCTGCGCGATCAACTCGGCCGGCAGGTCGAAGGCGAAATCGGCGAGCGTGTAGGTGGGCATCGGGTCGGTGCTGCCAACGGCGAGGCCTTTTGAAACTGACAGCCGCGGGACCGCGGCCGGCGACAAGTGGCCGGTGCCCATTCGATTGGTGCCCGGAGTCGGAATCGAACCGACATGGCCTTGCGGCCGAGGGATTTTGAGTCCCTTGCGTCTACCTATTTCGCCATCCGGGCCAAGCTTTTGCTTTGGACTTCGCGTGTCGCCACGCGTTGTCTGCTCGCTGCAAAGTCGGCATTATCCTTCGAAACGCGCGAGCGCTGCACCGTTCCCTTACGGATTCCCGTGCGGCCGCGAATTCCTCCGTCGCCGATGAGCCAGGTCCGAAACGTCCTTTTCGTGATGTGCGATCAGTTGAGGCGCGACCACCTGTCGTGCTACGGGGGACGCGTTCCCACGCCGAACTTGGACCGCCTCGCCGCGCGCGGCGTGCGTTTCGACAACGCCTTCGTGCAATCGGGCGTGTGCGGCCCGTCGCGCATGTCGTATTACACGGGCCGCTACATGAGTTCGCACGGGGCGACGTGGAACAACGTGCCATTGTCCGTCGCCGAGTCGACGTTGGGCGACTATCTGCGCACGGCGGGCCGCGTCGCGACCCTCGCCGGCAAGACGCACGTATTGCCCGACGACGAGGGATTGGCGCGTTTCGGCATCGAGATCGAATCCGAGCGCGGCGCGCTGTTGCGGGCGGGCGGCTTTGTCGAAGTCGACCGCTACGACGGCCACATGCCGCCCGGGCGCGAATCCGGGTATGCGGACTTCCTGCGCGCACGTGGTTACGACAGCGCCGATCCATGGAGCGACTTCGTCATTTCCGCGGACGCGGGCGATCGCGTGGTCTCGGGATGGCAGATGCGAAATGTTCACCTGGCCGCGCGCGTGGCCGAAGAACATTCCGAGACCGCGTACATGACCGACGTCGCGCTCGACTGGTTGCGCGCGCAGGGCGAAGCGCCGTGGGTCCTGCACCTGTCCTACGTCAAGCCGCACTGGCCGTACATGGCGCCTGCGCCCTACCACCGGATGTTTCGCGCCGCGGACACAGGGCCGATCGTGCGCGGGCCGCAGGATGCAACGCCCGACGAGCATCCGGTCGTGCGTGCGTATCGCGAACACGACGAATGCGTGAGCTTCGCACGCGAGGAGGTGGCGCGGCACGTCCGCCCCGCGTACATGGGGCTGGTCGCGCAGGTCGACCACCACGTCGGGCGGGTGCTCGATGCGCTCGAGGCGTCGGGCCAGTCGCGCGAAACGCTTGTCCTGTTCACATCCGACCACGGCGAATATCTGGGCGACCGGGGCTTGGGCGAGAAGGAGCTCTTCTACGACGAGGTCGTGCGCGTGCCCTTCATCATCGCCGATCCCGACGGTCGCGCCGACGCGACGCGGGGCCGCGCCGATGCGCGTTTCGTCGAGGCCGTCGACGTGGTGCCGACGATCCTCGACGCACTGGCCATTGCCATCGCATCGCACCGGATCGAAGGCCGCTCGCTGCTGCCGCTGACCCGCAACGAGTCGCCTGCGGCGTGGCGCGATTGCGCGTTCTGCGAGCTCGACTACAGCTTTCGCCGCGCCCGGCGCGTGCTGGGGCGCGATGTGCGCGGCTGTCGCGCATTCATGGTGCGCACGGCGGAATGGAAATACGTGCACTGGAAAGGTTTTCGCCCGCAATTGTTCGACCTCGTCCGCGACCCCACGGAGCGGATCGACCTCGGCGCGGCGCGCGGGCACGAACGGGTCCGCGCCGAATTGCACGCGCGGCTCTTCGACTGGCTCGCCGATCTCGCGCACCGCACCACGGTGGCCGATGCGCGGGTCGAACAGCACACCGACTCGCATCGCGCACGCGGCATCCACATCGGCATCTGGTAGTAGAACCAGGGCGCAATGAGCGCCGCAGGGCCGCCCCAAGGCGCGAATAGCTCCCCCCGGGGGGGCAGCGAACGAAGTGAGCGTGGGGGTCCACCCTCAGATGTGCACGAAGGCAAGTGCAGCCACGACGAGGCTCCCCACACCGGCGCCGTACGCCATCCACTGCAGCCACTTCTGGCGCGTGAGGAGCGTGATCGCCGCGAGCGCAATGGCGATCTGGATCAGCGTCATTGATTGCGCCCAGCGGTGGTGCTCGTGCATCGAGGCTTCGCTCTTCGCCTCGGCATCGAGGCTCGCCTGCTCCTTCGCCTTGGCGTCTGCCATGATCGGTTCCTTCTCCTTCTTGTAGCGCTCGACCTCTTGCCGGTAGTCGTCGGACATTTTGCCGGTCGTCAGCGTTGCGCCCAGCTCCGCCAGGTTCTGCTTGCTGCTCTTCGCCTGATAGAAGTTCCACTGGTCCGACGCCTCGGTCTTCTTGATCGCCGCCTCGTTCTTGAACAGCAGCGCCGCGTTCTGGGTCGCGCCGCCCTGATAGCCGATCAGCGCGCCGACCGTTGCCAGGACTGCGGTCATGACGGCAATCCGTGCGGCGAACGGATCGCCGGAATGCGCCTGGTGTTCGACTTCGTGGTCGTGCGGTCCGTGGACGTGAAACTCTTCCGACATGGTCAATTTCCTTCAGGTTGGATTGGAGCTTGAGCGGTCGCGAGGGATCAGCGGCGCTCGAAGGTTACGAAGGCGTAATCGAATCCTTCCGGCGTGCGATGCTCTTCGCGTGCCGTCTCGCGCCACGCCGACCGGTCGTAGTCGGGAAAGCGCGTGTCGCCTTCGAAATCGCGGTCGATCTGCGTCAAATGCAGCGTGGCTGCGCGGGGCAGCGCGAGAGCGTACAGTTCGCCGCCGCCGATGCAAAATGCCGGCGGCGGCAGCGTGACCGCGCGCAACGCCTCGTCGAGCGAAGGCTTCACGATGGCCCCGTCCGCGTGATAATCGTTCCGCCTTGTCACGACGATGTTCTGCCTCCCGGCGAGCGCACGGCCGATCGACTCCCACGTCTTGCGTCCCATGATCACGGCGTGACCTGTGGTCAGGGCGCGAAAATGCTGCATGTCCGCGGGCAGTCGCCACGGAAGGCCGTTGGCTGAGCCGATCACGCCATTCCTCGCGATCGCGGCGACCATCGCGAGTGCAGGAAGTCCCGCGGTGCCGGCGGGCCGTGCTGTGACGTGGCCATCCGGTGGCAATGTCATAATGCGGCGAATTATAACGGTCGCAACTCAGGTTCCCTAACGCGTGTATTACCCACGATCGTTCCTCAAGTTCATCCTTCTGGGCTTTCTGCTCGTCAGCCTGCCGCTGCTCTATGCGCTTGGCGAGCTCATCTTTTCGCTGGACCGCCTCGCCACGCAAAGCCGTCAGGAAGTGCTGCAGGCCGCGCAGGCCGGGCGCTCGAGCCGGCTCCTCTTCGAACAGGCGACGACACTCGAGCGCCTCGCGCGGCAACAGCTCATCCTGGAGGACCCCGCGCTGCTCGAGGATTACGCGCGGGTGCGCCAGGATTTCCGCGGTACGACCAGCCAGCTTGCGCAACTGCCGCTGGAAGCCGGGCAACTCGCCGCGTTGACGAAATTGGGCGACAGCGAGACGCGCCTGCACGACCTTCTGGTTTCCACGGCGCGCACACCCGACACGGTCGGGAATATCGCCGATGGCTACGCGCAGCTCGTCGAAAGCGCGCAGGGCATGCTGACCGCGACGAATCAGCTAACGCAGCGCGCCATCGAGCAGTTGCAGGAGACCGCCGACCAGGGCCGCGAAAAGTGGATCTATCTGGCGTTCGCCACGGCCGCCATCGCCCTTGCTCTCGCAATCTTCTTCGCCGTGCTGATTGCGCGCCCCATTCGCCAGCTCGACCTCGCCATACGGCGCATGGGGACCGCGGACTTCACGCACGCAATCGAAGTGAACGGGCCGCAGGACCTGCGCTATGTCGGGCAGCGCCTCGAATGGCTGCGCACCCGGCTGCGCGAGCTCGAAGAGCAACAGAACCGCTTTTTGCGCCACGTGTCGCACGAGCTCAAGACACCGCTCACGGCCGTGCGCGAAGGCGCCGAGCTGCTGCGCGACAACGTCGGCGGGCGTTTGGCGCCGGAGCAACAGGAAATCGTCCGGATCGTCCGTGAGAACACGCTGTCGCTGCAGCGGCTGATCGAGGACCTGCTGAGATATCACCAGACCGGCGGCATCGAGCCGGCCACGCTCGGCCCGGTGGCGCTGCCGGAGGTCATACGCCACGTCGTCAAGGAACAGAAGCTCGCAGCGCTCGCGCGGATCGTCACCGTCGATGTCAACTTGAAACCGGTGATCGTCGTCGGCGACACCGAAAAAATCCGTACCGTCATCGACAACCTGCTGTCGAACGCGATCAAGTATTCGCCTCGCGCGGGCCAGGTCGACATCTCGCTGGCGCCGCAATCCGGCTATGCCGTTCTCGATGTCGTCGACCAGGGCCCCGGTGTCGCACCCGCGGAACGTGAACGCGTTTTCGATTCGTTCTATACCGGCAAGCCGCCGGCCGACGGCAAGGTGAAAGGATCGGGCCTGGGGCTCGCGATCGCCCGCGAGTACGCGCTTGCCCATGGCGGCCGCATCGAAGTGCTCGACCGCTCCGACGGAAGGCGCGGCACGTGCTTTCGGCTGTCGCTTCCGCTTGCGGCCGGGATGGGTGAATCGCCGCCGAAAAAAGTCCCGGCCTCCCCAGTGACCATCGGGGGACACAAGTGACTCCCCGGGCGCGCGGCGCGCTGGCCGCGCTCGCGGCGGTGTGCTGGCTGGCGGGATGCGCGACCCAGTCGCAGCCCGAGGCCACGCTGACGCCGCTCGAGCAGCTCGAGCCCGAAATGGTCCCGGCGCCGACGCTTCTGATCGAGTATCCACCGATCGAGCCCGTCGAGCCGCCGCCGTCGCAGAATCCGGTGGTTGCGACGCCTTCGCAGGCGCCGGGGCCCGAGGCGTTGGCCATGGCGGTGCCATCGCTGGTGATGGGAGCCGCGCCCGTTGCGGCTTCGCCGGAACCCAACAGCGACGACCAGCAATTGATCGCGTTGCTTGGCGATCTGCAGCGCTACGGAAATCTCTCGCCCGACGAGCAGCGGCGCGAATTGACCGCCGCGACGCAGGCGCTCGCCAAACAGCGCTCCGATGCCAACCGGGTGCGCCTTGCGGTCCTCTACACGCTGGCGCGGGTGAATGCGCAGGACGACCAGCGCGCGCTGCAGCTTCTCGACAATGTTGCCAAGAACAATCCCGGTTCCCCGACCATCAAGCAGCTCGCGTTCATCTTGCACGGTCAGATTTCGGAACGTCTGCGTGCCGTCCGCGACGAGCAACAGCGCGCGGAAGCCGCGGTGCAGAAGCTCGAAGCGCTCCGGCAAATGGAGCGCAGCCTGTTGCGCGATCGCTCGCGCGGCGGCGGCGGGGGTGGCGGTGGTGGGGGCGGCGGCGGTGGCGGCGGCGGCGGAGGCGGGGGTGGTGGCGGCGGCGGAGGAGGATAGGACAACGCGATGAAACCCGGCGACATCCTTTTAGTCGATGACGATCCTGACCTGCTGAAGCTGATCAGCCTGCGGCTCACGTCCGCGGGCTATCGTATCCGCACGGCAGAAAGCGGCGAAACCGCGCTTGCCGCGATCGCCGTCCAGCGACCCGCGGCGGTCGTGACCGACTTGCGCATGCCCGGCATCGATGGCCTGCAACTCTTCGATGCCATCCATCGCCAGCATCCGGCGCTCCCCGTGCTGATCCTGACCGCGCACGGCACGATTCCGGACGCGGTCGCTGCCACGCAGCGTGGCGTGTTCGGCTTCCTCACCAAGCCGTTCGACAGCCAGGAGTTGTTGAAACTCGTCGCGTCGGCGCTCAAGCTGTCGGGCGACGATGCCGGTCCGGGCAACGCCGCGAGCGGCGAGTGGCGCAACGGGATCATCACGCGCAGTCCCGGGATGGAGGACTTGCTTCGCCAGGCCAAGCTCGTCGCCGATTCCGACGCCAGCGTTCTCATCTATGGCGATTCGGGAACCGGCAAGGAGCTGCTCGCGCGGGCCATCCATCGCGCAAGCCGGCGCCAGGATCGAGCCTTCGTGGCCGTGAACTGCGGAGCGATCCCCGGCGAGCTTCTCGAGTCGGAGCTCTTCGGCCATGCGCGGGGTGCGTTCACCGGCGCCGTCCAGGCCCATAAGGGTCTGTTCCAGGCCGCCGACGGCGGAACGCTGTTCCTGGACGAGATCGGCGACATGCCGCTGCCGCTGCAGGTCAAGCTGTTGCGCGTTTTGCAGGAGGCAGAGGTTCGGCCGGTGGGTTCGACGCAGGCGATTCCGGTCGACGTGCGGATGATTTCGGCGACGCACCGGGACTTAGACGAGCAAAAGGCGTCCGGCCAGTTTCGCGAGGACCTCTACTACCGCCTCAATGTCGTCTCTTTGCGCCTGCCGCCGCTCTCCGAGCGACGGGAGGACATACCGGTTCTGGCGAGCCATTTCCTTCGCAAGCTGGCGGAGCGCTATCACAAGGCGGTCCCCACGCTCGCGCCGGAAGCGATGGCGATGCTCGTCGCGGCGCCGTGGCCCGGCAACGTGCGTCAGCTTCTGAACCTTCTGGAGCAGGCGTTGGCGCTTTCGACGACGTCGATGATTCCAGCCACGCTGGTTCAAAACGCGTTGAAGGAAGACGCGGCGGCACTGATCCCCTTCGAGGAGGCGCGCAAGACTTTCGAGCGCGACTACCTGGTCAGGCTGTTGAAGATCACCGGCGGCAATGTGACGCAGGCCGCACAGTTGGCTAAGCGCAACCGGACCGAGTTCTACAAGCTGTTGCAGCGCCACAAGCTCGAGCCCTCGATGTTCAAGGAATCCAAAGGCTGATCGGGTTCCGGCACATCCTTGCAACACTGTCGTGAAGCGGCGACATTATTTCATTAGTAAAATCAGGCCATTAATGCCACTGTCATTCAACGTGTCTGTTTTTCGCGACAATTAACGCTGATTTACTGCGCCGCAATATCTGCGAACGACATCCCGCGGGACACATTCTCCCAGCGAGTTCTGCATTTACGGATCGGCCAACGCGGGCCCGATTAATTTGGCACGTCGTTTGCTTATCACTCATTGACGAGGACATCACTGACCGCCGAGACCGACCATGACCACGTTCGCACCGGAATTCGCACAGTACTGGCTGAACGGCCAGCCTGGCGATGCGGACGTCGCCAATTCCGATCGCAGCGATCACGACACGCCGTCGCAGCAAGAGGCCTTGGTGGAGTTGGCCGAGCGTGTCAACGCGGCACGCAGCGTCGTCTGACGATTTCTTCGCGCCGGATTGGCTTTCCCGGCCGAGCGTAGCAACGAATTTGCAGTGACCGGAGCCTTGATACCGCTCCGGACAACTCGAGAATCCCCCTTGCCCGCTAACCCTCCTCCCGGCGGGCTTCTTTTTGCCTATTGACTACTCGCCGATCCGTTCATACGGCGACCGGCGCCTTCAGCGCGGCGTGGCATTGGTAGTCCGCGATCTCGAAATCCTCGAACGCATAGTCGAAAAGTGAAGGGGGCCTGCGCCGGATGACGAGCCGCGGCGGCGCAAAGGGTGTTCGTGCAAGCTGCGTGTCCACCTGTTCGAGATGATTGACGTAAAGGTGACAGTCCCCGCCGGTCCAGATGAACTCGCCGACGCCCAGGTCGCATTGCTGCGCGACCATGTGCGTCAGCAGCGCGTACGACGCAATGTTGAACGGGACGCCTAAGAATATGTCCGCGCTGCGCTGGTAGAGCTGGCAGGAGAGCCGCCCGCCGGCGACATAGAACTGGAACAGCAGGTGGCATGGCGGGAGCTTCATCCGCGGGATCTCCGCGACGTTCCACGCCGATACGATCAAACGCCGCGAATCCGGATTGCGGCGGATCTCCGCGAGCACGTTGGCGATCTGATCGACATGCCCGCCGTTCGGGAGCGGCCACGACCGCCACTGATAGCCGTAGACGGGGCCCAAGTCGCCGTTCGCGTCGGCCCACTCGTCCCAGATCGACACGCCGTTGGCCTTGAGGTAGGCCGTGTTGGTGTCGCCGGCCAGGAACCACAGGAGCTCGTGGATAATCGATTTGGTGTGGACTTTCTTGGTCGTTAGCAGCGGAAAGCCCCGCGCCAGATCGAAGCGCATCTGGTAGCCGAACACCGATAGCGTGCCGGTTCCCGTGCGGTCATCCTTGCGGTGACCGTGCTCGCGCACGTGGCGCATGAAGTCCAAATAGGTCTGCATATGAGCGAGCCCAAAACATTTCGCGCTTCGCGCTAAACGTTTCGGGCTCGGACAAAGTTACCACGAAAGGCTCGGGGCGGCCCGTCGCCTTTCGTGCGGGAAGGGCAGGAAACGCGCCGATCACAGGTCGCTGTCGCTCCCCGCTCAGTTGCGCGGTCATGCGGACCGACTCGGATCGCCAGCCCGCCGTTCGTCGGCGACTGTCGGCGGGCCCTTGACATGCAGCGGACAGCGTCTAGAATTAGCAACAACATAACTAGTCAGGTAGTTATATAAAGGACGCGAGAGGTGAGCCATGCGACCGAGCTATGCCCGAGCCATTCCCCGCCCCTGGCGGCGCACTGCGCGCATGTTCGTCGCGCTGGGCGACCCGCACCGGCAGCGCATCATCCTGATGTTCGAACCGGGCGAGCGGCTCAACGTCGGCCAGATCGTCGCGGCGTCCACGCTTTCGCGTACCGCCGTTGCCCACCATCTCAAAGTGCTGCGCGAGGCCGGAATATTGCACAGCGAGAAGATCGGCAAGGAAGTCTGGTACCACCCCGATCCCGGCGCCGTCCGCGCGGCGCTGACGGACGTGCTCGATTACCTCGAAGATCAATGACGGGAGGCGCCGCGTGAACCGCCGCCGCTTTCTCGGCATGTCCTGTGCCGGCGCCGCCAGCGCGCTCGTCGGCTGCGACCTGGACTTTCGCGCCGGCATGTTCAACGCGTGCCACGCGCAATTGCCGAACGCCCTGGCGCAATCTGCGCTCGTGCGCGGCGCGTGGCAGGGTCTCGATGCCCGCAACGTCTGGGACGTCCATTGCCACGTGTTCGGCAACGGCGATTCGGGAAGCGGCCTGTGGCTCAATCCCGCGACGGAGCGGATCTGGCAGCCACAGCAATATCTGCAGCGGCTGTTCTATCTCAACGCGGGCTGCGTGCACGATTCGCCGGGAAAGGTCGACGCCAGTGTCGTCGATCGGCTGCGCAATCAATGTGAGGCGCTGCCCGACGGCGTGCATCTGCTCCTGTTCGCCTTCGACTGGGCGCGCGACGAAGCCGGGCGGCCATTGAAGGAGCGCTCGACTTTCTACGTGCCCGACGCGTATGCAGCGGATCTCCACGCGCGTTTTTCCGAGCGCTTCGAATGGGCGGCTTCCATCCATCCGGATGCCGCCGACGCGCTCGATCGCCTCGACGCCGCGGCCGCCATGGGCGCGCGGGCCATCAAATGGCTGCCCTCCGCGCAAAACATCGACCCCGCGTCGTCACGTTGCGACCGCTTTTACCGCAAACTGACGAAAAGCCGCCTCCCGCTGATCACGCACGCCGGCGACGAGCGCGCGGTGCGTGGGCATGCCGAGGATTTGGGTAACCCCCTTCTGCTCCGCCGTGCGTTGGATGCAGGCGTGCGCGTCGTCATTGCGCATTGCGCGTCGCTCGGCGTCGGCCGTGACCTCGATCGCGGTGCGTCAGGACCGGCCGTGCCGAATTTCGACCTCTTCACGCGACTGATGGATACGCCCGCCTACCGGACCAACCTGTACGCCGACATTTCGGCGATCACGCAGGGCAATCGCATGGAGGTTGTCGCGACGTTGCTCGCGCGTGAGGACTGGCATCCTCGCCTTCTGAATGGTTCCGACTATCCGCTGCCCGGCATTCTTCCGCTGATCTCGCTCGACGCCTTGGCCGGCCGCGGCCTGCTCGACGCCGGCGCCATCGCCCCGCTGCGCGAGATTCGCGAACACAATGCGCTGCTCTTTGATATGGTGCTGAAGCGCAGCCTGCAAAGCAACGGCGCGCGATTCTCCCGCAGCGTATTCGAAACCCGCCCGTTTTTCGTCGCAACCGCATAACCGGACCCACTTGCCATGCACGCGCCCAACCAGTTCGACCTCCTCAAACAGCGACGCTTCGCGCCGTTCTTCTGGACACAGGCCCTGGGCGCGGGCAACGACAACATCTACAAGAACGCGCTGGTCATCTTCGTCGCGTACCAGGCGGCGCAACTGACCTCGGTCGACGCGAATACGCTCGTCAATCTCGCCGCGGCCGTGTTCATCGCGCCGTTCGTGCTGTTTTCGGCCACCTCCGGACAGCTCGCCGACAAGATCGAGAAGTCGCGGCTCATCCGCTACATCAAGATCTTCGAGATCGGCATCATGACGATCGGCTGCCTGGGCTTCGCGTGGCGGAACTTGACGTTGCTCTTCGTCGCGCTGGCGCTGATGGGCGTGCACTCGACGCTGTTCGGCCCGGTGAAATACGCGATCCTGCCGCAGCATTTGAAATCCGAGGAGCTGGTCGGCGGCAACGGCCTCGTGGAAATGGGGACGTTCGTCGCGATTCTGATCGGCACGATCGTCGGCGGCCTGCTGGTGGCCGTGGGACCTAACGGACCGGTGCTGGCCGGCGCCACGGCAATCGCAGTCGCTGTGGCGGGCTGGCTCGTCAGCCGCGCGATTCCGTTGACGCCGTCGGCGGCGCCGGACCTGACCGTCAACTGGAATCCGTTCACCGAGACCGCCAAGAATCTCAAGTTCGCGTATGGCAACCGCGTCGTCTGGCTGTCGATGCTCGGCATTTCCTGGTTCTGGTTCTACGGCGCGACGTTCCTGACGCAATTCCCGAATTTCGCGAAGGACGTGCTGGGCGGCGACGAGCACGTCGTCACGTTCCTTCTGGCAACCTTTTCCATCGGCATCGGCGTCGGCTCGCTCTTGTGCGAGCGATTGTCCGGGCGCCGCGTCGAATTGGGACTGGTTCCGTTCGGATCGATCGGCCTCACGCTGTTCGCCGTCGACTTGTGGTTCGCCACGCGCGCCATGCATGGCAGCGGACTCGAAGGCGTCGGCGCGTTCCTGTCGCATCCCGCCCATTGGCGCGTCACGGCGGACCTGTTGCTGATCGGCCTCTTCGGCGGCTTTTACATCGTTCCGTTGTATGCGCTGATCCAGGAACGTTCGCAGGCCACGCACCGATCCCGGATCATCGCCGCCAACAATATCCTCAATGCTCTGTTCATGGTCGTGTCCGCGGGGCTCGCGATTGGATTGCTGGCCGCAGGCGTTTCGATCCCCGGGCTGTTTCTTGCCACCGGCATCCTCAACGCCTTTGTCGCGCTGTACATCTACCGTCTGGTCCCCGAATTCCTGATGCGGTTCCTGGCGTGGCTCTTGATCCACACGATGTACCGCGTGCACAAGGAGGGACTGGAGAACGTGCCCGAACAAGGGCCGTGCATCCTGGTCTGCAACCACGTGAGCTACGTCGACGCGATCGTCATCGCGGCGTGCGTTCGCCGGCCGGTGCGTTTCATCATGGACTACCGGATCTTCCGTGTGCCGCTCCTCAACTGGGTGTTCCGCACGATGAACGCGATTCCCGTCGCGCCGGGCAGGGAAGACGCCGCCATCAAGGAAGCGGCGTTCGCGTCCGCCGCCAATGCGCTGCGCGACGGCGAGATCGTCGGCATTTTCCCGGAAGGCAAGCTCACCGATAACGGCGAGATGCATCCGTTCCGTTCGGGCATCGAGCGGATGGTGAAGGACACGCCGGTGCCGGTCGTGCCGATGGCGCTGCGCGGACTTTGGGGAAGTTTTTTCAGCCGGTCCTACGAAGGCAAGGCCATGCGCCGCTGGCGCGGCATCTTCTCGCGGATCGCGCTGGTCGTCGCGCCAGCGTTGCCGCCGTTGCAGGCAACGCCGGAGGCGCTTCACGCCGAAGTCCTGACGCTGCGCGGTGACGCGCGTTGACGGCGGCGCGGCGAACGCATCTCCGACCGAACATCCCGAAAGGAACTGCCATGTGGTTTCTGGGCATCGTGATCGGATTCATCCTCGGCTTCATCGCGTTGCATGGGTATGAAGGGGGCGTCGCGGGCGCCTTTGTCGGTCTGATCATCGCGCTCGCCGTTCGCTCCAAGGCCCAGACGATGGAGCGCCCGGCAGCAGCGCGGCAGCCCACGGGCGCCGCGACGGTACCCGCTCCGCGTGCCGGCACTGTGGTTACGCAGCAAGCGGCAGACTTCGACCCGGTTTCGCTCGCGATCACCGCGCGCCTGGCCGGCATGGAGGAGCGTCTCCGCCGCATCGAAGCTCGGCTCGGCGGCCACGATGCGAGCGTGAACGATCTGCCAATGACGGATGCGGTGCCGGCGCCGATCGAGATGCCGGCCGCGGTACCTCCGCCCGATTCGGTTCCGGCGTCGATGTCCGCCAGCGCGCCGCCTCCGACCCGCGTCGACGCGCCTGTGGCACCACCGGCCGCCGCGCCGCATTTGCCCGAGGGCTGGGTCCTGGGCAGCGACGGCACCGCGCAGGCGCCGGAATTCGCGGCGCCGGCAATGGCGACCCGCAGCGCGCCTGCGCCGACCCGAGCTCCCGCTGCAACGAATCCGCTGTGGGCGTGGTTCACCGGAGGCAATGCGCTCACGCGAATCGGCGTCGTCGTGCTGTTCTTCGGCGTCGGGTTCCTGCTCAAGTATTTTGCGCAACGCTTCACGATCCCGATCGAGGTCCGCTTGCTGGGCGTCGCATTGCTGGGCGTCGCGCTGATCGCGCTCGGCATCCGGCTGCAGCAGGGTCGTCCGGGCTACGGGCTGTCGTTGCAGGGCGCAGGCGCCGGCATTCTCTACCTCACCGCGTTTGCCGCGTTCCGGTTTTTCGATGTGCTGCCGGCGACCGCCGCATTCGCGCTGCTCGCGGTCACAGCGGCGCTGACCGTGGTGCTGGCGATCCGCAACGATTCGCAGCCGCTCGCCGGATTGGCAATCGCCGGCGGTTTCCTTGCGCCGTTTCTCGTCGACGCCCACGTTTCCGAACCGGAGTTGCTGTTCGGCTACTTCGTCGTGCTCAATGCCGCGGTCTTTGCCCTGGCGTGGCTGCGCGCATGGCGCGCACTGAACGCGCTGGGCTTCGTCTTTACGTTTGCTCTCGGCTTGTTCTGGGGGCATGAGTACTACACGCCCGACAATTTCGCGACGGTCGAGCCGTTCCTCATCCTCTTCTTCGTGTTCTATGTGGCCATCGCGGTCCTCTACGCGAAGCGGGCGCCGCTCCTGATGCATGCGCCGGTCGATGCGCTGCTGGTATTCGGGGTTCCGCTCGTCGGCTTCGCGCTGCAGGCCGCGCTGGTTCGCGACACGCGCTACGGCGTGGCGTGGAGCGCCTTCGCCATGGCCGCCGCCTACGGCGTGCTGTGCGCCTTTTTGCGCAAGCGCCCCGAGCCGGGGTTCGCGCTGTTGTCGCGCGCATTCCTCGTGCTCGCGGTCATTTTCGCGACGATCGCGATCCCGTTTGCCGCGGATCCGCAGTGGACGTCCGCCTGGTGGGCGCTCGAAGCCGCGGCCGTGTACTGGATCGGCTGCGAGCAACGGCAGGGACTGGCTCGCGCATTCGCCCTGGTGCTGCAGGTCGGCGCGGCCATGGCACTCGTTCGAGGCGGCGTCAGCGACGGCGAAATGATGTTCGTCAACGCCACCTTTCTCGGGACAACGCTGGTTGCGCTGGCGGGGTTTGCGACGTCGCGCGTTGCGGATCGCGCGGGCGACCGGATCGGCGACAGCGAGCATGCGCTGTCGGCGTTGATCTTCGCCTGGGGTGTCGTCTGGTGGTTGGGCGGCGGCGCCTTCGAACTTCATCGTCATCTGCCGCGCGCTGAGGAGGGCAACGCCGTGCTGGGCTTCGTCGCGGTCAGTACTGCCGCGGCGCTGGCTTTGTGCAGGCTGCTGCGCTGGCCGCGCCTCGCGTGGTTCGGCGCCGCGTTGTTGCCGGTGATGGCGGTGGTCGCGTTGAAGGATTGGCAGCGCGCGCACACCACACTCGTCGCTTGGGGCTGGCTCGTCTGGCCCGTCGCATGGATCACGCACTGGTTTGCACTGCGCGCGGCCGAGTCGCGGCAAGACGAGGGCACATCCGACGCGGTCAAACGACAAATCGAATCCGGTGTCTTGCCGTTTCTCCACACGGCGTCGGCTATCGCGCTGGTGGCGTGGATCGCATGGGAGTCGAGCGAGTGGGTCGGCCGCTACATGCCCGATGGGACCGTGTGGATGGCCTGCGCGGCCGCGTGGACGGCCATCGCGTATCTTGGCCTGATGGCGCGTTGTGCAGATTCGCCACGCTGGCCATTCGCCGACTACCGCGACGCGTACGAGACCAACGCCGGCACCACCGTCGCGGCGCTGCTCGCCGTCTGGTTCGCGATCGCCAACGTGGTGTCGCCCGGGTCCGCGGCGCCGCTGCCCTATGTCCCGGTCGCCAATCCTCTCGACGTGACGCTCATCGCCGCCCTCGCGGCATTGTGGTCGTGGGCGCGGCGCATCGGTCGCTTCGACGAGCGCACGCTGTATGGCTGGTTCGGGTTGGCGATCTTCCTGTTCGTCAACGGCATCGTTTTCCGCACGATGCATCATTGGGCCGACGTGCCATGGCGATGGTCCGCGCTGGTTGCGTCGAAGCCTTTGCAGGCCGCGTTGACGCTGACGTGGACCGCGACGGCGCTGCCGCTGATGGTCATCGCCCGCCGGCGCTCGATCCGGCCGTTGTGGATGGCCGGGGCGGCGTTGCTCGCGATCGTCGTCGGAAAGCTGTTCCTGGTCGACTTGGCCGCGTTGTCCGGTTTGCCGCGCGTCGTCGCGTTCCTGGGCGTCGGCGCTTTGCTGCTACTGATCGGATACTTGGCGCCGCTGCCGCCCGCGACATCGCCCGAGCGAGAATCGTCAGCGCGCTGAATCCGTCGCCGGCTGCGTCGGTACGGGCCATGTCGCGTCGACCAGCGATGGCAGGACGCTGCCCGAGTTGCCGCGCAATGCGAAGTCCGCGCGCGCGGTGAGCGCGGTCCTGCCGGGGTTGATCTCGACGACGATCGCTCCGGCCCGTTGCGCGTAGTGCGGCAACGCGGCGGCCGGATAGACTTCCGCGGACGTGCCGACTACAAGCAGGACATCGCACTCGCGCGCGGCCGTTTCCGCGCGCGCCAGCGCATCCGCCGGCAACACTTCGTCGAACCACACGACATCGGGACGCAGGAACGCGCCACACGCTACGCAGCGCGGCGGTTGACCCTCCGCTGGTTCTTCCCAGCCGGTCACCTGCGTGCCCTCGCGCGAGCATTTCACGCGCGTGATGTTGCCGTGCAGTTCGATGATGTCGACGCTGCCCGCCCGCCGATGCAGGCCGTCGACGTTCTGCGTCGCGAGCACGAATTGCGGCACATTGCGCTCGATCGCCGCGAGCGCCCGGTGTCCGGCATTGGGCTGTACGTGCTCCACCATGTCCCGGCGCATCGCGTACCAGTCCCAGACGAGTTTTGGATTGCGCGCGAACGCTTCGGGTGTCGCGAGCTCGCGCGGATCGAAGCGCGCCCAGAGTCCGGTTTGCGCGTCGCGGAAGGTCGGCACGCCGGACTCCGCGGAGATGCCGGCGCCGGTCAGCGCGGCCACGAAGCGCGCGCGCAACAACGCGTCGACCAGGGCTGGTGGAATCGCCGATTGCATTGCCCATTTTCGCACGCGCATTCTCGTCAGCACGCGAAAGGGACGCGGCACCCCGCATGCTAAACTCGAAACCGCCTTTCATCGCGACCTCATTTTATTTTTGCCCATGTCCGGGAACACGTTCGGCACCCTTTTCTGCGTCACGTCGTTCGGCGAATCGCATGGGCCCGCGATCGGCTGCGTCGTCGATGGCTGCCCGCCGGGGCTCACCCTCGCCGAGGCCGACATCCAGCGCGAGCTCGACCGCCGCCGTCCGGGAACTTCGCGGCATGTCACGCAACGACGCGAGCCGGACACCGTCGAAATCCTCTCCGGCGTATTCGAGGGCCGCACGACCGGCACGCCGATCGCGTTGCTCATCCGCAACCAGGATTCGCGCAGCAAGGATTACGCGAACATCGCCGACACGTTCCGGCCGGGCCACGCCGATTACACGTATTGGCAGAAGTACGGCATTCGGGATTACCGCGGCGGCGGCCGGCAGTCGGCGCGCGAGACCGCGGTGCGCGTTGCCGCAGGCGCCATCGCCCGGAAATGGCTGGCCGAGCGCTACGGCGTTCGCATTCGCGGCCATCTCACGCAACTTGGCCCCAACGTCATCGCGTTCGAGGGCTGGGAACACGTCGACGCGAACCCGTTCTTTGTCGCCAGCGCGTCCGCCGTGCCCGAACTCGAAGCGTTCATGGACGGCCTGCGCAAGTCCGGTGATTCGTGCGGCGCGCGTATCGAAGTCAGCGCGAGCGGCGTTCCGGTGGGCTGGGGCGAGCCTGTCTACGGCAAGCTGGATGCGGACCTCGCCGCGGCGATGATGAGCATCAACGCCGTGAAGGGCGTGGAAATCGGTTCCGGATTCGCGTCCGTCGCGCAGCGCGGCACCGAACACTCGGACGAGATGTCACCCGAGGGCTTCCTGACCAACCATGCGGGCGGCATCCTGGGCGGCATTTCCACCGGACAAGACGTGACCGTCGCAATCGCCGTCAAGCCGACGTCGTCGATTCGCCTCGACCGTCACTCGATCGACAAGACGGGCCGCCCGGTGACGGTGAATACGCACGGGCGGCACGATCCTTGTGTCGGCATCCGCGCAACGCCGATTGCCGAGGCGATGCTCGCCCTCGTGCTGATCGACCACGCGCTGCGCCATCGCGCGCAGAACGCCGACGTGCGGACCGACACGCCGCTCATCGCGGCGCAGGCGCCCGCCGAGGTTGCCGCGCGATTGAGGCACGCGCCGGCGGTCGACGATCCGGATCCGGACGAGGCCTGAAGCGCGCTTGCTACAGGCGGCGCTGCGTGATCGTGGCGTCCGCGCCGCCCTGCGCAAACGTGAGCGCGACCGCGTCACCCGCGTCCAACTGCCGCGCATCCTGCACGATCGTGCCGTCGCTGGCCGCGACGATCGCATAGCCGCGTTCGAGCACGCCCTGGGGATTCAAGTGCGCCAGATTCTGGGCCAGCCGCGCCAACCTGTCCGAAGCACGCAGGGCGCGATCGCGGACCGCGCGTTGCCAGCCCGTGCGCGCCTGTTCGAGGCGCAGCACCTCTGCGGGCGGCGAGCGCAATTCACGCAACAGGCGAGCCTGCAGCGTCGCCGCGAACGCCACGCGTGTTGCGGCGTGCAGCTGCCATGCGCGCGTGATCCGGCGCGAGAATTCCTGCAGGCATTCCCTTTCCTGCGCGATGCGCGTTGCCGGATGGACGAGCCGGCGCGCGGCCGTATCGAGCCTCTGGATGCGCACTGCCAGCAGGTGCTCGCCCGCGCGGGCGGCGCGGCGAACGACCTGTTCGACGCGATGCGCGATCGCGACGCGGTCCGGCGTAACTGCGGCAGCGGCGGCCGTCGGCGTGGGCGCGCGCACGTCGGCGACGAAATCGCAGATCGTGAAATCGGTTTCGTGGCCGACGCCGGAGACGATCACCAGCGCGGACTCGAACACGGCGCGCGCCACGACCTCCTCGTTGAACGCCCAAAGGTCCTCGATCGAGCCGCCGCCGCGCCCGACGATCAGCACGTCGACTTCCGCGCGTTCGTTCGCCGCGCGTATCGCCCGCGCAATGTCTGCCGCTGCGCCATTGCCCTGTACGGCGGCCGGATAGACGATGACGCGTGCCGCCGGCCAGCGGCGGCGCAGCGTCGCCAGGACGTCGCGCAACGCAGCGGCCCGCGTCGACGTCACGATGCCGATGGCGCGCGGATAAGCTGGAAGAGGGCGCTTGCGCCCTTCTGCGAACCAGCCGGCCGCCTCGAGCTTGGCCTTCAACTGCGCGAATTTTTCGTACAGCGCGCCGACGCCTGCGAGGCGGACATTCTCGACATTGAGCTGGAATTCACCGCGCGCCTCGTAGATCGAGGGCGTCGCGCGCACCTCCACTTGCAGGCCGTCGCGCAGAGCGAAAGGGACATGCTGCGCTTTCTGGCGGAACAGCACGCATCGCACCTGCGCCTGCGCGTCCTTCAGATCGAAATAGCAATGTCCCGATGCGGCGCGCTTCCAATTCGAGATTTCGCCGCTGACCCAGACGAGCCCGATGTGCCGCTCGATGATGAGGCGCGCCGATGAAACGAGCAACGAAACCGGGAGCACCGGGGCGGGCGCAAATTCGAAGGCTCCCGAAGCCGCGTCGCCGGGGCCATGTTGGGGAAAGAGCGATTCATTCATCGTCAAGATCCGCGATTCGACAACGCGGCCGCAGCAATCGGTTTGTCCAAGACACAGGGTAAGCGCGTTGGTGTAACAACAACGTCATCTGCGGGGATTTTCGGCGCCGAATTGGCTTGGTATGGCCACAGCGTAAAATTTGCAAAGCATTGAAAAGAGAATGGAAAAAGACGGTGCGATTTTAGGCATCGCAACGTTTTTCCCTGCCCCTGCACCACTTAGCACAGCAATTTACAAGATATGCACACTTCTATCCACAGGATTTGTGGAAAACATGCGACGCCGACGCCGGCGACCTCACTGCAAAGCCTTGCGGGGCGCGGCTTCCGGGGGCAGTCGCCCTTTCCCCACTGGCGTGCGCGATGACGGGGCCTGCGGCCGCCGGTTAGAATGACGAATCGACACGAATTGTTCATGAACAAAACACAATGAATGTTGCATCGCAACCGGTCACCGGAGGCGGCAAACCGTCGGCGACTTCGCCGACGCCGAAGGATTCTCCGGCGCTCGCGTCGAATTTCCTGCGCGCCATCGTCGCCGAGGACAACCGCAGCGGCAAGTATGGCGGCCGCGTCGTCACGCGATTTCCGCCGGAGCCCAATGGCTACCTTCATTACGGGCACGCCAAGTCGATCATTCTCAATTTCGGACTTGCCGCCGAGAACGGCGGCACGTGCCACCTGCGCTACGACGACACCAACCCGCTGAAGGAGGACGTCGAGTTCGAGGACACGATTGCCGACACGGTCAAATGGCTGGGCTACGACTGGGGCGGCCATCGCTATCACGCGTCCGATTATTACGATGCGCTGTATCGCTTCGCCGAGTGGTTCATCACGCAGGGCTTGGCCTATGTCGACAGCCAGTCGGCCGAGCAAATGCGTGCGACGCGGGGCACGCTGACGAAGGCCGGCAGCGACAGCCCCTATCGTGCCCGTTCGGTCGCCGAAAATCTTGATCTCTTCCGGCGCATGCGTGCGGGCGAGTTTGCGGACGGCGCGCATGTGCTGCGCCTCAAGATCGACATGGGCAGCGCGAACGTCAACCTGCGCGACCCGGCGATCTACCGGATCCGCCACGCGTCGCACCACCGAACCGGCGACGCCTGGTGCATCTACCCGCTGTACGACTACACACACTCGATCTCCGATGCGCTGGAGCGGATCACGCACTCGATCTGCACGCTCGAGTTCCAGGACCATCGTCCGCTCTACGACTGGGTCATCGAAAAGCTCGCGGAGGGGGGTGAGCTTCCGCGTCCCCTGCCGCAGCAGTACGAATTCGCGCGCTTGAACCTCACCTATGTCGTGCTGTCCAAGCGACGCCTGGTCGAGCTCGTGGAAAAGAACCACGTCGACGGCTGGGACGACCCGCGCATGCCCACGCTGGTCGGCGCGCGCCGCCGCGGCTTCACCGCGGAGGGCTTTCACCTGCTCGCGGAGAGGATCGGCGTGTCGAAGACCGATTCGTGGATCGACATGAGCGTGCTGGAAGATTGCATGCGCGACGACTTGAACGCGCGCGCGCAGCGGCGCATCGCGGTGCTCGACCCGGTGAAGCTCGTGATCGACAACTATCCGGAAGGTCGCAGCGAGGACTGCTTCGCCCCCAACCATCCGCAGCAGCCCGAGCTTGGCCGGCGCGCGCTGCCGCTGACGCGAGAGCTCTGGATCGAACGCGACGACTATGCGGAAGCTCCGCCCAAAGGGTATTTCCGGCTGACGCCGGGCGCCGAGGTTCGGCTGCGTTACGGCTACATCATCCGTTGCGTCGGCGCCGAAAAGGATGCTGCCGGCAACGTCACCGCGGTGCATTGCACGTATGACCCCGAAACGCGGAGCGGCACGCCGGGTGCCGATGCGCGCAAGGTCAAGGGCAACATCCACTGGCTGTCCGAATCGCACGCCGAGCCCGCGGAAGTGCGGCTGTATGACCGCTTGTTCCGGGTGCCCTTTCCCGGGGCGAAAAATCCGTGGGGCAGCCGCGCCGACGCGTCCGCGCCCGATGTCCCTCTCCCTGCGTTTCACATCGTGGCGGGCGACGACGACGATGCGGCCGAAGTCGCCGAGCGCAATTACCTCGACGACTTGAACCCGGCGTCGAAGCGCGTCATCACGGCACTGGTCGAGCCGGCGCTCGCAAGTGCCGCCCCGGAGGAACGCGTGCAGTTCGAGCGGCACGGCTACTTCGTGGCGGACATCGTCGATCACGCGCCGGGCAAGCCCGTCTTCAATCGCGCGGTAACGCTTCGCGATTCGTGGACCAAGCCCGCCGCGGGCTGACTTTTTGGAAACTCATCCGGATCCAGTCATGAAACGCATCGTACTTTTTCTGCTCACCAATATTGCCGTCCTGGTCGTCCTGTCGATCGTGCTGCGCCTGCTGGGACTCGACCGGATGGCGGCCGAATCGGGCGTGAGCTACGGCGGACTGCTCGCGTTCTCCGCGGTCATCGGCTTCGGTGGCGCGATCATTTCGCTGCTCATGTCGAAGATGATGGCGAAATGGTCGACGGGCGCGCACGTCATCGACCAACCGGCGAATGAAGCCGAGGCGTGGCTGGTGGAAACCGTTCGGCGTCTTGCGCAGAAGGCCGGCATCGAGATGCCCGAAGTCGCGATCTACGACGGCGCAGCCAACGCGTTTGCGACCGGCGCCTTCAAGAACTCCGCGCTCGTCGCGGTCTCCACGGGACTGCTGCAGTCGATGAACAAGGAAGAAGTCGAGGCGGTGCTGGGCCACGAGATCGCGCACGTCACGAATGGCGACATGGTGACGCTGACGCTCATCCAGGGCGTGGTCAACACCTTCGTCGTTTTCCTGTCGCGGATTGTCGGCTCGATCGTCGACCGCGCGGTGTTCAAATCCGAGCGCGGAAACGGGCCCGGCTATTTCATCACCGTCATCGTCTGCCAGATCGTGTTCGGCATCGTCGCGTCGATCATCGTCGCGTGGTTTTCCCGGAAGCGCGAATTCCGCGCGGATGCGGGCTCCGCGAAGTTCCTGGGGTCGCCTGCGCCGATGGTCAATGCGCTGAAGCGGCTGGGCGGCCTCGAACCCGGCGCGCTGCCACAGGCGATGGCCGGATTCGGCATCACCGACAAGGCGGGATTCATGGCGCTGTTCGCAACGCATCCGCCCATCGAGGAGCGGATCGCCGCGTTGCAGTCGGGCGCGACGGCGTGATTCAGGGTCCCGGATTTTTCGCGAGCCAGGCGATGAGGTCCGCGCGATCCTGCGCCTCCGGGACTGAATAGCCCATCTTCTGTCCCGGGATGGTCTTCTCCGGGTCCTCGAGCCAGTGGTCGAGCGTAACCGTGGTCCACACGATCGACGACGCTTTTACCGCAGGCGAATAGTCGTAGTCGGCCACGCTGCCCGCTTTTCGGCCGACGACACCTTGGTGAGCGGGACCCACGCGATTCGCGTCGATCGAGTGGCACGCGATGCAGCGCGATTCGTAGAGCTGCTTGCCACGCACCGCGTCGCCTGCCTGCGCCCATGCGAGCGCGGGCGCCAAGCTGGCCGCGATCAGCCAGAATGGGCGACGAGTCAACATGGTTCGTTGATGCGCGGCGGAAAGCGCCTGTTCGAGGCTTCGGCCGCGCGCCGCCTGCGTTACGCGCCGAACGGCAATGCTTCCGCGGGAAGCGGGCGGCCGAGGGCGTTGTTGAGTATGGTCCAGTGCATCGTTTCGTCCGCGGCAAGGCGGCCGGCGATCTTGGCGAGCTGCGCGTCCTTGAACGAGGGGATCACGCCGAGATACGCATTGGTCGCGCCCATTTCGAGGCGTGCAGCGAGATCCAGAACATCGGCCTGGCTTTTCAGCGTGTCGGCCTTCAGCGCCTTGGCGTAGTCGTCGAGCTTTTTCTCGTCGACCGGCTTGCCGCCCATCTTCTGGATCGTCGCGACCAGCGCGTCGCGATGGCCCTTGTGGTCGCCCTGGAACTTGACGGCGATGTCGAGCACGGGCTTTTGCAGAAGGCCGCTCTGTGCTCCCAGCTGGTACGCATTGATCGCTTCGTACTCGAGACCCAGGGCGACATTCAGGATGCCGACATCGGCGGCCATCGGGCCGCCCATCGATTGCGCGAGCGTGTCCTTGCCGGCGAGCAGCAGGATGGCGGAGGCGGATAGGGCGATCTTGGACGTTCCGGTCAGGAAAGCGCGGCGCGCGGGTACGATCAGTTGGGACGGGGTTTCGGTCATGGATCTCTCCTCTTAAAGGTTGCGTCGGTTTCGGGCAAAAGGTTCGCCACGCCACTATTACGGCGCGCGACGCTCGCTGGATGCATTCTTCGGCTGCATCAGCGTCCCCTGCGGCATTTGCGCCGCCGGCCGCCGGTTGGATGCTTCCTTGGTGGGGAGACTGGCGCGGGTTACGATCCCGTTTTTCGCCCTGGACGACGCGCTATGTTCAAGATCGAAGTCGAAGACGCCAAAGGTATCTGGAGCGACGTGTTCGGCAGCGACGGCAAGCTGCTGACGTTCGAGACCGAGACCGCGGCGCGCGCGGCGCTTGCGGAGCGGTATCCGATTGCCGTGCAGATGGAAAAGTACGCCGGCGGCAAGCGCACGCGCGTCATTCGGATCCTCGAGGACGAGGACGACTGGCCGAACCCGCCCCAAAAATAGCTGTGCGCCCCGATTGCTTTGTCGTGTCCTCGCTCGCCCCTCGCTGTACCTCTATGTACTATCTCGGGGCTCGCTGCGGGCCTTC
>Ga0070708_100000720_pt1 | contig 25109 bp, 17 predicted proteins | sample KBSK5503metaG_FD_65469 | JGI IMG/M metagenome (GOLD analysis project Ga0070708, IMG submission 65469) | Corn, switchgrass and miscanthus rhizosphere microbial communities from Kellogg Biological Station, Michigan, USA - KBS K5-50-3 metaG | ecosystem: Host-associated > Plants > Roots >... | reverse complement strand
GTTACGGAAATTCGCAGGTTGGGAAGGGGGCAGTCGATAGGTTCAAGGTGCGATAAATTCAACGCGCCCCCGCCTCAAGTTTCAGCGGCTTCCTCCTCGAATCAACCGTTCAATGCAGTTGACGGCAGAGGCTCGAGTGACACATATAGGTCCTGGCATTCAAAGTTGAGGCGGGAGCGCGTTGAATTTATCGCACCTTGAACCTATCAACTACCCCCTTCCCAACCTGCAAAATCTTCTTAACTTGCGTCATATCCGGGATCGATCTAATTTTTCACTGCTTCTGCCGCACGGTGGTACTGATGACCTCATGGGACCGTGGCATGAGTGAGCTCAGAGAACTCCATTGAGTTACATATGAAATACAAAAACAAAGTAGTCATCATCACCGGCGGCAGCAAAGGCATTGGCAAAGGCTGTGTCGAAGCGTTTGTCGCGGCTGGTGCGAAGGTCGTCTTCTGTGCGCGTCACGAAACGGAGGGGCAAGCACTTGCCGAGAAGCTAACAAAGCAGGGACCCGGCGAAGCGCAATTCAAACCTTGCGACGTCTCAAAGACTGACGAGATCAAACGCCTGATTGACGACACCGTGGCGGAGCATGGCCGGCTGGACTGTCTCATCAACAATGCCGGCTGGCATCCACCCCACCAGTCAATTGACGATTTTTCAATTCAGGATTTCCGCAGTCTCCTGGAGCTGAACTTGGTGAGCGTCTTCGCCGCGTGCAAGTTTGCAATACCTCATTTACGACTGAATCAGGGAAACATCATCAACTTGTCGAGCCTGGTCGGTATTATCGGTCAGCTACATGCCACGACCTATGCAGCCACGAAGGGAGCTATCGCGGCCTTTACGAAAGCGCTGGCCATCGACGAAGCTGCGCACGGCGTGCGCGTAAATTCCATTTCTCCTGGCAATGTCTACACCCCGCTTTGGCAGGAAGCGATCGACGCCGCGCCTGATCCGAACCAATGTCGTGCGGAAGGCGAGTCAGCTCAAGTGTTGGGTCGGATGGGAACTATCGAAGAGGTTGGCAAGCTTTGTTTATTTGTTGCCTCAGAAGCAACGTTCACTACCGGAGTGGACCACATCATTTCCGGCGGCGCCGAACTTGGTTACGGCAAGAAGTCAAGAAAGTCCAATAAACTTTAAAAGGCAAATCGGAGAAAGGCTTCGTTCTCCGTTCCTCAACCTTGCCCATCGGTGCTAGCATAATCTCTACTGGAGGTAGACATGCAGGTTCTAGAAACGCCAGCGCAGGTAAGTTTCTCACCACTGCTGCGCCGCTACACACTGGAAGAGTTCTGGGCTTTGCCTGAGCCCGAAGATCGTTCTCACTACGAACTGATTGGAGGCTACTTGTTCATGGTCCCACCACCCGATCCGCCTCACGGGTCAATCGATGCTCGATTGAACAAATCATTGATTAAGTTTCTCCTCACACACGAGATTGAGGGGGACGTTCATCACCCACGCGAACCGATTTATCGGCGTGCTGAAGGTGCGACTTACCTTGAACCGGACATGATGTATGTCTCGAGTGAACTCAGTGGTCGCATGGGAGATAAGCGAACTTCGGCAGACATAGTGTTCGAGTATGTTTCCAAGAGTAATGCCACGTACGATCGCACCACTAAAGCCGACACGTACCTCGCTCTCGGTGTTCGCGAGTTGTGGCTTGTCGATCCTGTAGCAGTGACGATCGAAGTGCGCTATGCAACCTTGCGTGCCGGCGAGCCAGCCTGGGAAAGCTCGAGGTATTCAGCGGGTGACAAGGCCAGGTCGCGAGTTCTTGATGGGTGGCAAGTTTCCGTCGCTGAGTTGTTTGAAGGACTCACCTCCGGTTCTTGAAGGCCTCATTCAATTCCGTATGACGACTTGTTAGTGGCACCTCCCGCCCGTCGATAAAGAGATACCGAATGTGCGTGCGAGGTTCGAGCAGATCGCCATCAGTTACTACCAGGTTCGCCATCTTTCCAACTTCTACTGAACCCAGCCGATCGGCAACATTCATAATCTGCGCCGGATAAAGAGTGACCGCTTTCAAGGCCTCCAACTTGGGCAATCCAAACGCAGCGGCCATGCCCGCGTACAGCGGGAGATTACGCACGTGGGCGCCACTGTCGCCGGTTGAAATGCAGAAGCGCACGCCAGCTCGTTGCAGCTTGGCAGCGTTCTCGTAGAGTACGTCGTAAGGATCGTCTTCGCGGCCCGGCAAATCCAGTACGCCAGTTACTATAACTGGGACGTTCTTCTCCTTTAACAAACTCGCAATCTTCCAAGCATCGTTGCCGCCGAGAATGATAGGCTTTAATTTCATCTCCTCGGCAAATTTAACGGCGCCCCGAATTTCGGCTTCGCGATCGGCTTGGAAAATTACAGGTTGCACGCCACGCACATAAGGTACGAGAGACTCGAGTACGACGTTGCGGTCAGGCCGGGGCAGCGAATGATCTTTCGCGTAAGCATCCTGGGCGCGCCCGTAGCTTTCGGCGTCGCGCAACATCTTCCTAATCTGATCCACTTGTCGCTCATTCGTAGCAAGCGTCTCACTGAGATTGCCAATGGGCTGCTGCTGCCCGCCAAAATCTCCCGCGCGTCCGGCAATGCGAGGATAATTAATAACGAGTGCAGCATAGGGAACAATGGCCATCTCACTCGGCGTTGTGCCCAGCAGATTAATCAACACTGCCTGGCCGGAAATGAGACCACCTGCAGGTGCAGACACCGCGTTCGTAACACCGTCAACCCGGCTTATAGCGATGTGAGCGCTGTGCGGATTAAGAGCGATGACCGCTTTGGCATTAGGATTCAACTCACCGGTCTCCGATGTGTCGACAGTGCCGTTCGCGCCCTGGCCCACTTCGACCAGTCCAAGCTTCGTGCTGGGGTCCATCATTCCGGGATAGACGAAGAGGCCGTGAGCGTCGATCTGTTTCGCGCTTGAGGGTATGTTTACATTTGTCCCTACTGCTTCGATCTTGCCGTCGCGGATTACGACAGTTCCATTGTCGATGTCGGCGCCGCCAACCGTTATGATATGCGCATTGCGAATTGCGTAGGTGCTGCGCGGAAAGGTCACGTCTTGCTGCGTTGTGGGATTGCCGATCTGCTGTCCGCTGGCATTCGTCGTCAACGCCAGGAGCATTACAACAAAGAACCCGCCGAAGTTTGCGTCCTTCTTCTTCCCTTTCACTAATCGTTCACCTCTCACCGTATTGTTCTGCCTCCTGCGCCTGCTTCTGCCCGTGGTTATCATGGCTTATCAATGTCTCCTTCCCAGGTATCGTCGTCTTCATTGGTTGGGCGGCGACGGCGCGGCGCTTGTGGCGATTGCGCACCCTGGGTCGGTGGTTTATTTGGTTCTGCCAACTCAAGTCGGGCCCGTTCTTTGGCGAGCTCAGGTCGCCGAGCGAGGTCCTGCTGGCGATCAAAGAAAATATCACCGTCGATGAAGGTAGTATCAACGCGCGCGTAGACACTCAACGGATGCGCGTTCCAGATTGCGAGATCGGCATCCTTACCAACCTCTATCGAACCCACCCGGTTTTGAATGCCGAGTTGGATGGCCGGGTTAATAGTAATTAGTTTAAGAGCTTCTTCCTCACTGAGGTCGCCGTAATGCATCGCCTTTGCTGCTTCGATATTCAGACGGCGGGCCCGCTCATCTGAATCTGAGTTCATGGAAACAACGACGCCGGCGCGCGTCAAGATGGCCGCGTTGTAAGGAATGGCATCGTAGGCCTCAATCTTGTACCCCCAAAAGTCTGCAAAGATGGAAGCGCCCGCGCCATGTTGGGCAATTTCTCTTGCCACTTTGTAACCCTCGAGTACGTGTTGGAAGGTTTTGACTTTGAAACCAAACTCGTCGGCCAGATTGATAAGCATCAGTATCTCGTCGGTGCGATAACAGTGTGCATGGACATACCGTTTGCCTTCGAGCACTTCAACTAGCGGTTCGAGCTGCAGATCACGCCGCGGCGGTATCAGGTTCTTTTCGCCTTTCCCCACAGCCGCGCGATACTCCTCCCAGGCTTTCTTGTAATCGCGGGCACGCGTGAACGCATCGCGAATCACCTCCTCAACTCCCATCCTCGTATTTGGATAGCGACGCTGGACACCCGGAAAGTTAGGACTACTCGACCGCTTCGGGTTTTCGCCCAAGGCGAACTTGATCCCCGGCATAGCGCCCGGAAAAATAAACTCTGCCACGGGGCGCCCATACTTGATTTTCACCACAGTGTTTAGTCCGCCGATCGGATTTGCAGAACCGTGCAACAGATTCAATGTTGTTACACCCCCTGCCAACTCGCGATAAAGATCGACATCGGTTGGATTGAGCACGTCTCTCGTGTGGGCCATCGATGTGACCGCGAGAGTTCCCTCGTTGATAGCATCGAGCATCGAGTGCGAGTGACAGTCGATGATCCCTGGCATGACAAACTTTCCCGTCCCATCCATGACACGTGCGCCGGCGGAGCCCTTCAGATTTTTTCCCACTGCAGCAATCTTGCCTTTGCGAATGAGCACATCGGTGTTTTCGAGCGTGCCTTGAGTAATTGTCAGGACAGTTGCGTTGCGAATGAGCGTTTCTGTGGGATTCTGCTCCGTCGTCTTTTGTCCACGGGTCGCGCCGAGTGGCAGCGTACAAACTGTCGAGAGCAGCAGAAGTCTGGCGATTAATCGGTTCATTTGTTGACCCCGTAGTTGAAAAAGAAAAAAGTTAGCTAAGGCGTAGGACTGGCTGTGGGTGATGCCAAACGGGTCGCCTTAAATGATCCTGGGGCGCGGCCCTCGATAGTTACCGTGCCACGTATTTCATTTCCCGATGTCGTCCCCGCAAATGTCGCTTCCCGAGTCTGTCCCTCGGCCGTTAGAGAAACGGTGAAACGTACTTCACCCGTTGGCAACACTGAAGCGCTGGAGATTTCTCCCGTGCCCAGCGGTCCCTGAATCGATCCGTGCAAACGATCGCCTTCCTGCTGCAGGTTTAGGGTTGCGGCAATGTCATTCTGTCCAAGATTCACGCTCAACGACCAGGCGCCGCTCAGGTTTCCGCGTTCCTGTTCGGGGGGAGTCGCAGGTTTCAAATCTACAGGTCGACCATCGATAAAAACATGTACGACACGGCTGTTGCGATCCAGCAAATCGCCGCGTGTCACGACCAGGTTCGCGATCTTGCCGGCCTCGAGCGAGCCTAACTGGTTCGCTACGCCCAGAATCTCTGCGGGCCAGATCGTGAACGCTCGCAACGCGTCGTCACGCGACAGGCCGTTCTCAATAGTCCTACCGGCGTTTACCGCCAAATCAGAGATGTTGGCCAGCGCGCCAGATTGAAAAGCGAAGCGTACATGTGCCACTGCCAGCTTCCCTGCAGTTTCCTGGGCTTCGACACGTTCACGAAGCAGTCGCAGTGGTTCGGGATCGGCCTCCGGAAGCACGGCGGTGGTGCGTCGGGGTAGATTCAGCGAAAGTAGCACCGGCACGTTTTGTCTTACCAAACGATCGGTTAGACGTGCAGATTCACGGCCACCGGCGATGATTGCGTGTAGCTTAAACTCTTCAGCCAGGTCCAGGGCCCGCTCAATTTCGCGCTCCCTGTCCGCATACATCACAACCGGCAGCTTCCCTGCGAGCACCGGGATAAGGGCCGCAAGCGATTTATCAGTTTCGGGTCGACGCAAACCTCTTGGAGCGAGCTCGTAGATCTGCACCGCAGTACGATAGCGCTCGGTATCGAGGAACATCTGACGAAGTGAGGCAAAGACTCCCATTAATGACCCCGGGTATGTTCCACGCAGCGGCGTGAAGCCAACATGCATGGCCACTGGTGAGCGGACGATCATTTGTTGGGGCGTGTCGCCAGCCAGATTAATTACAGCGGACTGGCCTATCCAGATACCAGTTCGGGGTACCGTTAGAGCCGTCGTAATGCCAACATTGCGAGACGATTCGATATCCGCACCACCCGGTTTAATCAAGTCCTCAACCATCACTTCCGGTTGCAAGCCAGCTGGCTGAGTTGAATTGGGTGTGCCTGCGGGATTGGTTGCTGGCGGGCGCGTTATTGTTTGAAAAAACCCGCCGCCGGGAGATGGCGAAGGACTCGGTTCTGGCAGACCCAAACTCGTATAGGAGTCGAACAAGCCCGGATAAACTGTCAGACCACTGCCATCGATGATTCGGGCGTCGGCGGGAGCACTGACACTTGCACCCACCGCGACGATCAATCCATTTCGAATTACGATCACCCCTCGTTCAATCACCGGTCCGGAAACAGGCACAATGCGCGCATTCGTAATCGCATATGTGTCGATGCCCTTACGTTGAGCTGTAGCAAGATGATTAGAAACGAAAGTAAAAAGAGAGAGAGCGATGAGCACGGCAGGAAGCTGCAGGCGGACTTTTGGCATAGGTAACCAAATCCTCATCAAGTTGGTATGCAAAAGCCAAGTGCCGGTTGAGAAGACCACCGGCAAACCCTCGTGGAAAGTGTGGGCGAAAGCTTAGCCTAGAAATCCTTAACAAGTAAATAAGACAGTGTTATGGGGAAACGGGGTAGCAGAATGATTGCCTCTTGCTCTGCTACCCCAGACCACGTTTTATCATTCCCGCTCGAGCCAACCGCGCCAACTAGTATTTCTTCTTCGCAGTGTTAGTGTTCGTGTTGGCCGTATTGCTGTTGGTATTAGCGGAGACTTTAAGCAAGTTCTTGACGCTCTTTACGCCTTCAACCGACTTGGCTACCGTCTCAGCTTTGGTTTTCTGGGCAGGGTTGGCCACGGTACCACTGAGAGTAACTACACCATTGTTGACGTCAACGTTGATTGTTGAATCTCTCAAATCATCCGCAGCGGCCAGGTCAAATCGCGTCTTTACCCAAAGCCAGCCGTCGTTGAGCCCCGTGCCTATCGTCCGTCCTGCTTGTTTGGCTTCTCGCTCGTAACGTTCTTTGTCACGCTCATACTCCTCGCGAGTTAGTGCTTTTTTCGAGTTGCTGTTGGCATTAGCGTTAGCGTTGTGGTTTTCATTGGCCATGTTGGTGTTGGCCCGCGTGTTGGCATTGGCCGCCATGTTCGCATTCGCGTTGTCGTTAGTTGTCGGGTTGCATCCTCCGAGTGCGAAAGCAAGTGCGGCAATACCTATGAATGCTACAAATCTGAATTTCATCATTGGAAACCCTCCTGTGGTTACCGATGCGACAAAGTTCGGAAAGCATACGTGCGCATCAAAACATGCCAGCGAGGCCGAGGCTCGTTGGTGTTCGCTTACAGTTTTGGGGGTTTGACTAAGCGTCGGCGGGCGGAATCAGGGGAGAGTCAGCCGGTAGCGATGTGTTGCAAGCTGAGGGCCGGAACAGGTTATCTTTCTACCACTTCACCGTACCTTCTTTCGTGGTGTCGATCTCTGCCTCGGGAATCTGAGAAACTTCCCCGAAGAGAAACCCCTTGATGTTATCGAAGAGAAAGGTTTGCGCATCGGGACTTGTAAGATCCAAGCCGTAGTGATTGATGATCTGCGTCTGCTTTTGCAGCCATCCAGCCCAACAAGGCTGGCAAATTTCAGTTGCAATTCTTCTGCCCAGCTCATTGGGAAACGGCGCGAAACCGAGCGCGGGTCGCTTCTCGCCACAGTGTTTACATTTAATATTGTCAGCCATCCTAATTCTCCTTCGCAGGGATTATAGCGGTTGCGCGAGGAATAATCATTTGTACTCACTTCCTCTGCGCTGCGTTGATCGCTTCAATGGTGGAGTCGTCCTTCGGTCGAAACAACCCTAATGGACGGACATCGCTGTAACGCAGTATGCCTTGAGCATCGATCACAAAGACTGAGCGTGCAACTTTACCCGGAATCAAAGATCGCGCGCCATACAAATTCGATGTCTGACCATCGCTGTCCGAAAGCAAACGCAACGGCAAGGCGTGATGCTCCGCAAACTTCTTATGAGACTCGATGGAATCCGACGAGATGCCGACAACCTCCGCTCCGGTTGCAAGATAATCCTGCCAACGATCTCGCACCGAACACATTTGCCTGGTGCAGATTGGCGTCTCATCGCCCGGATAAAAAAGCAGGACCACGACTTTGCCGCGTTGATCTGACAGGCGCCATCGTTTGCCATCACTGTCTGGCAGTGAAATCTCTGGTGCTGTCGTACCGATCGGGACGTTCTCTTTGCTCATATCGTCATCATATCAGGTCTGCCAAAATAGCCATGGCCTCTTCCACTTCTGCGTCGGTATTAAAGAAGTGAGGTGACAGCCGCAAGCCTGCACCCGGACGACAGTCTACAAAAACTCGCTTCTCCGCCAGTTGTTCCACGATTGCCGGCCCGTCTTTAACGCCGACCATTACCGAGCCTCCTCGTTCACTCACAGGGCGCGGCGTGTTCAGTTGCCAGCCGTGCTCCAAAGCAAATTCAATCATGTGTTCAGTTCTGCGCTGCGACTCGAGTGCAATTTCCGCAACTCCAACAGTTTCGATTATCTCTAAGCCGGGCAAAGCCGAATACAGCGCCGGAATACTCGGAGTACCCTGGGCAAACCTTCTCACCGAACGAGCATAGCGCATGGGTGGATGAGCAAAATCAAACGGCGCATTGTGGGCGACCCATCCGGTTAGCCGTGGATGAAGATCTCTTTGCAGATCCGGCCTCACATAAAGATAACCGCAGGCCGGACCACCGCACAGCCACTTGATAGTGCCGCCGATGAGAAAGTCTACTTTCCAATCCGCAGCCTCAAGTTCGACGACGCCTGCTGATTGATAGACGTCTAACAGTACCAGAGCGCCCTTCGCATGAGCGTGTTCCACAATCGCTTGAGCGTTGACGCGAGAAGAGCTGCGATAAGAAGTGTGCGACAGCGCAACAAGACAAGTCTGATCGTCGATGGCTTCCAGAATCCGCTCGAGCGGGATAGAGACCCCCGCAGAAGTAACAACTTCCACGCGAGCGCCAAGTTGTTTCTTGGCTTCCCAGATATACTCCATGGAAGGAAAATCCTGGTCAGTTGTAACTACTTTATTCCGACTCGACGCATTGAAATCAAAACAGGAAGCGACAGTTGCAAGCGCGATGGACGCATTGGGCTGGATCTGAACGGAGCCCGCTGCCCCGCCAAGTATGCGCGCGATACGGTCGCCGACCCGTTGGGAAAGTTCCCACCAGCTTGTGGCCCACGCGTCTTCGCTGGTGTGGTTTTCCCAAGCATCGCAATAAGCCAGCATCGATTCGCGTGCGGCTCGCGGCACCGGACCCAGGCTATGACTGAGCAGATGAATACCGGAGTCCAGGGTGGGAAACTCTTCGCGACGACGATTGATAAATGGAGCTGTCATGTGTTCGTTTGTTGCCGGATACCGCTGGAAGAAGAGAAATTATTGCTCATATATCATTTGACATTTTTCATTTGTCATTTGCATAACACACAGAACCTTTTTGGATCGATAGCAGTTGAATCGGTAACACTTGTCCATTTAGTACACGGAACGCTTGTCCCAATGACAATATGATAAATGTCAAATGATATATGACCAATGATTCTCAATCTGCATTTACGTCTGGACCTTCCACCGGCGGGATTATCTCTGACTGATGTGTCTCTTCCATTTTCAGGCTGCGCCCCGCTCGCAGGCGTGCCAACCCATACAACGCCGCTCCAACGATCGCCCAAACCACCACCAGCTCAATGCTGGTTAACGAGTGCTCGCTGATCCTCTCGCTCAGGGTTTTAGCGCTAAGGGTTTCTGCATCCCTGAGCAGCTGAATAACGATCAGCACGCCCATGGCAACGACTGAGAACAGCGCGCTTACTCGCTGCAGCCAAGTTGGAATGTTGACCGTGATCTCGGCGTTGAGTTTTGGATTCCGGTAAGGGAGCAGCAGGAAGATGAGACTATGGATGAAGTATAGAATTACGAGAGCAAAGACTGCGACGTTTAGCGCCAGAGATAGCTGCCCACTGATGAGTAATAGAATGCATGCTCCGAGGGTAAGAGTAAGCGCGCGGATGGGGGTTGCCGTGCGGCGATTTACGAAGCCAATCCAGCTGGGAGCAAGCTGGTCTTCGACAAACATGAGGGCAAGTCGAGACGGCACCATTAATGTTCCGTTGAGAGCAGTCATGATCGCCATTATTGCTCCAAACGTTACAAACATTGCGGCACCGACCGGAAGATATATGGAGGCCACTTCCGCCATAGGTGCGCTGCTTGACTGCAACCGCACGCCCGGCAGTACGCCGAACGAAACGATCGATGTGAATACATAAATGAGCGCCGTAACAGTGATGCCTCGGAGCAGAATTCTTGGCAAACGTTTCGTACTGTCCTTAGTTTCGCCCGCCGTTTGGGCCAACGACTCGAATCCTGCGTAGGCAAAAAAGAGCGGAAGTAAACTGGCGGCAAATCCGCTGAGACCGTGGGTCACAAACGGAGTGTAGTTTGACGCCTGCAGAACAAACAGGCCGGGCAGAATTAGCACGAGCAGCGCGAGTATCTTTAGCGCTCCCATTACCACCTGCACGCGACCAAACCAGCGGATACCGACAACATGAATCGCATAAAAGAAAAGCAAACCGGCCACGGCCAATGGAAGACGAAATCTCTCCTGATTCAAACTCCCGCGGCTAAAAGCGATCAGGTAGCCTGCCAGCGCATTTGCCAGATAGGCTCCCGCTCCAACGTAAGAAATGATCTTGAGCCATGCGCCAATGTAGGAGAGCCGGTAGCCGCCAAGGGTGCGGGAGATGTGGAGGTATTCGCCACCGGGTTCGCGTCCGAGTGGAGTGGACAGAAATGCTGCGTAGGGAACGGACGTGGCAAGAATTGCGGGCATGAGCAGGATGTAGCCAAGAATTACGCTCGGCCCAGTTAACGCCCAGGCTTGGCTGGTAACTTGGAAAATGCCTGCGCCGATTAGAATGCCAATCAGTGCCGCGTACGATTCGAGCGTCCCAAGGTCGCGACGCAAGCGGCTGACAGAGGCTTCTGAGTTCTTATACTTATTCAAATCATTGGTCATATATCATTTGACATTTCTCATTTGCTATTTAGTGAAAAGGTAAGTGGTTCGTAGTCAGTAGTCCGATGACCAAGAATTAGTTCTTCATCAACTCATTCGAAGGCAACTTTGGATTGAGCACCTTCTCAGCGCTCTCCACTCCTGCCACCGGGAGACGCGACGTGTCGATCAACCCAAGCTGAGCGAGCACGGAGGCCTGATCCCAATAGATATGTTCGTGCGCCAGTTTTCCGTCGCGGAAATGGACAATCACTACCAGCGCGACCTTCACGTGTTTGCCGGTGGGTTCAACTCCCGGCAACATCCAGTCCATTCTTATCGTGTGCGTAAACTCAAAGACCATCTCATCGACGACTCGATCAGTGCCGATTGTGCGTGAGACGGGCGTCATGCTCGTATCGCGCGGCATCTGTGGGATGAAGCGCTGCGAGTAAAACTCCCGAAGCTCATCTTGTCCTACTCCACCCGTAAGAACGGGCACATGATTCACGTAGGCGGCCCCAATCATCGTTCGTAAAGTATCTTCCGTATTGCGCGAGGCAAATTCATACTTCACGTGTTCGTCCCACCTATCTGATAGTGTCTGCTGTGCGTTTGCCAAACCTGAGCCCGCAAGATTTCTGACAAAGAACTCGAGCGTTCTGAGGTTAGCCAGCTCAGCAGCGGCTGCGTCGTAATGCTCGCCCCCAATCCGGCCAAATGCATGATCCTGTCCGGGGTAATCATTAATGGTCGCAAGTTGGATGGGGTCGAGCGCTTTGTGGATCTCAGCTTGCGCCTCTGGTGGGCAGTGGCGATCTTTGCCGGCGATGTGCAGGAGCAAAGGAGCGCTCAGATTTTTTGCTTCAGTAAGACTTTTTTCGATGCTGACTCCGTAAAACCCGGCAGCACAGTCAGGTTTGAACCTTACCGCCAACAGGTAGGCAAGATTGCCACCGAGACAAAAACCCACCGCTCCAACACGTCCGGTGCATGATTGTTGGGCACGCAGAAAATCGACCGTCGCGGCTGAATCCTCGACCGCTTTCACCTCATCCAGGCCTTGATAAAACGCGAAGGCCTTTTCCAAGTCCGCGCCTTTGTCTGTCAGTTCTGCTCCTCGTTGCTGGCGCCAGAAGAGATCCGGACAAAGCGCGACAAACCCATGGGCGGCATACCAGTCAGCAACGCTGCGAATATATTTGTTGACGCCAAATATTTCCTGGAGGACGACAATACCTGGTCCATATCCAGCGGCCGGCAAAGCCAGGTAGGCGTCAAACTCACCACCATCGAACGATTTGATTGTGACCATAGTTGCTGAATGGTAAATGGAGCGGAGGGAATCGTAAATAGCGACCGGAAAGATTGGGACTTTGGGCTTTGTACTTTGGGCTTTGTACTTTGCTTTGCAGTCGTTGAGCGATGATGCAGGGATGAATCAAACAACGATCGTCCCATACACAAACAAAGTACAAAGCTCAAAGTACAAAGAAGAGGGCAAGCTTAACGACCACCTTTTCCAACTGTCTGTCTTCCTGCTGTACAAATACTTAGAAAACTACACATCCTACAGTGCAACTCTGTCCTGACGGGAAAATCTTCAGGCTCTGATGCGGAAACAATTTGCAGCATCGCTTCATCAATAGCTCTCTTGCAAGCTTCCGGTGCCAATAGATCGTCTACTAAATGGAATTCGAGGTTAGGGTCTAGAAAGTGAAGAGTTACCTGGATCTTGGTTTCCGGCGATTCCAACACAGGAATTAGTTCTCTCGCCGCTAGAGCATATGCCTGCATTTGCAAGATATAGTCTTGTGCTGCAACTCCCAGACTCTCATCCGGAGAGACAGGATCGGCTGACGCTGCGGCTCGTGCTTGCGTGGGATGGGCCGAAAAGTCGAAAGCTATTTGTGGACTGGCGCCTGTTACTGCAGATACGTATCGCTTGCCTCTTGACGGGACGGCCCTCATCAGAGCGTCGGTTTTGGAATGCGATTGCTGCGATTGAGTCTTGAGAAATCTATTGGTCTTGAAGTCGATGATTTCGATGTCCAAACTTCGGCCGTCAGGTGAGCGCGTAATCAACAACTTGTCGATGGCCCCACTAAGAACTCCCAAAGGACGACGCAAACGAAAACTCAGCTCACTCCACAGACCTGATTCGCCGCTGGGTGTTGCAGACATCTTGACACTCGCAGCCGCGCGCGTCGCTTCAATGCGAGCAAAGACCTTGCTGGCAAGATAGTTTTCCGCTAAGGGCAGCAAATCTCTTATAGCCGTTTCAGGATCGATCTCCATCAAACGATCGGCGAGTTCTGCCTGTCTCAGGCGTACGACTTCGTCGAAACTTCGTCGCAAGAGCTCTTTTGGATCCTGCTCAGCACTATAGCGTTCACAGAAGCGATGGATGACGGCCCCTTTTAACGTCGCTGTTAAATTTGAGGGCGGCTCGGGCGCCTCAGCATTGTTCCACACGGCCAGCTGATCTGGTGCGGGCACGTGCAACACGCGGTCGAAATAGTATTGCCGCGGACAACGCTGATAGTTGATGAGTTGGGTCACGCTAAATCGATAGACTGCAGTATCCTGCTGCGGCTCAAGCGTCTCTAAAAGAGGAGACACGATAGAGAGTGAATCACTCTCTATCAACGCCTGTTGTTCTCGATCTTCATCGGGTAGTGCCATCGCAGGCTCAGGTTGTTCAGCCAGGTTTAGCGTAAGCTGAAGCTGCGCATCGTCGGTTAAATCAACGACGCCGCTCTGCGTCTTTGCTAGATCAAGTGAATTCCAAATCCACTTCAACCACGTATCGCTCTTTCCACTTAGGTTATCGAGCTGTGCTGTGGTGCCTGAAAATATCAACCGATCCTGCGCGCGTGTAGCTGCAACATAAAGCAAACGCATACTCTCAAACTGTTCGCGCAACGCATGTCGTCGTTCGAAACTATTAAACGTGCAACCAGCGACCAGCCTGCTGCGACCGTCAGGGACTTTCAAAGTAAGACCCTGATGTCGATCCAGGAGAATCCAACTATCCAGTGGTTTTGATGAACGCTGCAGGTCAGGAATTATGACTACAGGAAATTCGAGACCCTTTGCCTGGTGAATCGTCATCAAACGAACAGCATTGGCTGCTTCATCAATCTGCCCTTCGCTTTCGCGACTGCCAATTGCTTCAAACTCTTCGATATAACGCACGAAGTCGCGGATTAGGTGGGTGCCTGAATGGTCAAACCGCACTGCAAGCGTGAACAGTCGTTGCACGTTAGCCAGTCGTTGCGCTCCATCGAAGGTAGCTGCGATAACCGTCATGTATTCCGAATCTTCGACCGCGTACCGCAGCAAGTCGCCGATGGCGTAGTGATGACGACGAGTGATTAGGCGTTCGATAAAATGCGCGGCACGATCGAGCAGCTCATGTTCTTCATCGTTAATGAAGGCTATCTCGCGATGCCGCCGCAGAGCTTGGAACAGCCGGCGGGTTTGTGTGAAATGCCGCAACGGATCGCCGCTGTTCACTTCCGTAAGCCAGGGCGCACAACGCAATGCCAGCAGGGCATTGTCTGAAATACCGCAAAGCGGTGAACGCAGCACTGCAGCCAATGCCAACTCGTCGGTCTTGTTATCAAGGAAGCGAAGCAACTGGATGAGATCGGTGATCTCCTCGCGTTCGTAGAACCCTCGGCCGAGAACCGTTTGATAAGGGATGTTTGCGCGACGAAAGGCTGCTTCGTACGTCTGCACGTGAGTCATCGCGCGAAAGAGCAATGCGATGTCGCTATATTTGATACCAGTTACTTCCTCTTCGCTCGTCTTCGGGTGAGACGGGAGAGCCGTAAGACTAATGATCCGGTGGGCCAATTGTTTCGCATCGAGTTCTCGGGACGTTTGCTCGGCCTTGGGATCGTCCTCTGCTCCGGATGCCTCAGTGGTGATCAGCAACTCAACCAACGGCCCCGGATCGCGAGGCTCGCGCTTAGCTTCGCTGGGTTCGTGTTTGACATAACCGAGTTCTTCGAGATCGCGCGGAGCTACGCCTTCAGTCGACTGAAACAATCGCTCGAAGAAGTAATTGAAAAAGTTAATGAGAGGTGGTTGGCTGCGGAAATTCAGCTGCAGAGGCTGCGACTCTCCCCCGTTCGCTATTAGTGTCTCGGTCATGTCGCGAAATACATCAACATCCGCGCCGCGAAAACCATAGACCGACTGTTTGCGGTCGCCCACGATGAACAGATTCGCGCCTCTACGCCTGTCTTCAGGCAGCGCCAGGCGCTCGAGCAACCGTCGCTGCAAACCGTTGGTGTCCTGAAACTCGTCGACAAGAAAGAATCTGTAACGCTCAGAAGCGCGCGTTAGCACTTCGGGACGCTCCAACAGCGCGAGCGCTTTCAGCTCTAGATCGTCAAAATCCAGGGCCGACAGTTTTTGCTTTTCCTCTTTCAGTCGTTCATCTATGCGGGTCAGCAGGTTCACCATCTCGAGCGCGTATTGCTTGGCGAACAGATCCAGGCAAACCTGGGGCACTCGACCGAGCAAGTCCTTTTCCCAAAGCAACGTGTCGAGCGCTCTTACGTAGTCGATAATTGGTGCGCGGGCCTGCGGACGCAGCTTGCGAAAACCCTCTACCGCACGGCAGTAGTCGGCCAGGGTGTCTGGCTCCGGGATCGTGTGGATCAGGGGACGCAGATCGAGCCAGCCGGAACTGACCTGGGCCTGATTGTCTCGTCCGGCTGGAGTTGTCCTGCCAAGCGCCAGAAACTCGTCCATCGTGGCCTCTAACTCGATGATCGCTTTCGCATGATCTTCTTCAGTCGCGTGACTTTCAGCAGTGTTGCGAGCGAGGTCATTGAGAGAGAGACCCTGGCCATGTACGTCGCGGTAGAGTTGAGCCAGGGCGGTCGCTAACTTCCCGCGACCGACACCAAGAGTTAGGCGGGAGATCTCGATGTGGCCAGAACTAATGAACTCCGTGAGTGCTTCTTCGACCACCGCTTCCAGCAACATCGCCGCGCGGTGTTCGTCTAGAAGCAGGAACTGAGGATCTACTCGCGCTTCGACGGGAAATTCCCTCAGTAGTCGTGCGCAGAAACCGTGAATAGTTGTGATCACTGCGCCATCGAGTGTGCGCTTGTAATCCAGCCAACGCCGGCGTTCCTTTCCCACTGCCTTCTTAAGAATGTGATTGAGCCGGTCCCTAAGTCGCTCGCGCATCTCATTGGCAGCGCGATTGGTGAAGGTAATGGCGACTATTTGATCGATTGAGAGTTTGTGTTCTCGCAGGATGTGGAGATAACGCTCGACGAGCACGGTGGTCTTACCGGAACCGGGTCCGGCAGTAACAGAGATGTGTTTCTTGATCTCATATGCGGCCGCTGCCTGCTCCGGCTGCAATTCCCGTTGTTGTTTTTCTAGAGACATTATCCACCGATAACCGATGTCCGATATGCTTCTTCAGCTTATCGTTGTTGTGCGACGGAGTCTTCTTGGATAGTCATCGACAAGCTAAAAAAGCATATCGGACATCAGGATTTCTTCCGGTCAATGCGATATCGATCGTAGCGACAGACGGCGGCGAAGTCACAAAACCGGCATGTCTTCTCCTTCTCAGAAGGATTCACACCGAAACGTCCGGCGCGCATGCGATCGAGGAAGTCCCAGATCTTCGCGATCACGTCGGCGCGGATCTGCTGCCACTCCTCATCAGACAAAACGCTGCTAACCCTGGGGTTGATTCCCGAGTACTTCAACTGATTCGCGCGATGTAGTCCCTTGTTGCGTCGCTCACTGCCGCCGCGAATCACGTAGTAGCCACCGCCGGCAATCGGATGATCCGGAAGGATTAGCTTTTCGAGGGCCTCGAGATAAATCGGAAGCTGTAGACTGCGACCCGACTTGATGTCGTCCTTGCTTGAGCCGGTCGAGAGTTTGTAGTCGTAGGCGATGATTGTGTTGTCGCGGGCCACGTCGACGCGATCGATCTGGCCGCTGATCTTTACGGTTTCTGCACCAACAAAAGTTGCCCTGGTTAGCTCGAGCGCTTCTTCTTTCGAATTAGGATCGCGGGCAGCGGACTTCATCCCGCCAAAAGCTATCTCAAAATATGCCGGCAATACTTCCTCAGCGCTGGCCTTTTCCTGCGTCTCCAACTCATAAAGGAGCACCTGATCCAACAATATCTTGCGAATCTCGCGATCGATTTTCCAGATTTGTCTGTTGAGGGGTGGCACTACGCGCTCATGTTCATCGAAAACTCGATCAGCCAGATCTCGCAGTTCCTGCTGCAGTGCGGCGCGATCCAGTTTGTAGAGTTGTTGGCGCCGGTGTTGCTCGAAAAAATGACGCAGAATGTCGTGCAACAGTTTGCCGGCATCGATTGCCTGCAAGTCGAGTGCTGCTTCGCCGCGTGGTTCCAACCTCAAGACACGCTGTCCGAAGAATCGAAATGCACAATTGCCGTAGACGCTCAAGCCACTTGCGCTGTGTACAAAATCAGGCCCGAATTTCTTGTTCAGTAAAGCGAGCAGTTGCGGGTCGGTAATCTCGCCATCATATGGACCAAAGGAGAAACCAGCACGCTCACGCTCAATCTCGATACGGCGCAACGCCGAGTTACTGAGGAAACCATCATTGCGCGCCAACATTAGCAGGCGTCTGATTCGAGGTTGAGGCAGCAACGACTTCTTTTCATTGGGGGAGGCATGCCTTTCCTGTTGGCGCACAAGGGCAACATTGAGTTCGCTGGTAGTGGACACCACCTCCAGGTTCGTGCCGTTGTAATCGCGTCGGATAGTTTCAGGCTTGATTTCCAGAGGCGCGATTGCGCGACGCAGTTCATCAATATAGTAGGAAGCGACGGTTTCCGAATCGTCTTCCAGCGACAGCGGGCGGCTTAGATAGAGTCGCTCGGTAGCCCGACAGGCCGTCTGGTAGAAATAGTGTTCTTCCTTCAGGAGCGTGGCTGGCGAAATGTCTTCAAGCGTCAGGCCGTAGTGCTTGAGTCGCTCTCGTTCTTCGTGCGGATAGATCCAGTCGCGTGATGCGCGTAAGGGAAACCCACCCTCGACCAAACCTGCAATGAATACGGCGCGAAAGCGCAGGCCACGAACATCAGTTGCCTCGAACACGCGCACACCCCGCATGTCCGCGGCGCCAAGAAGTTGCGACTGCGAACCGAGTGAGCGGCGCACCTCCTCGATGAAAGTTGCCAGCCGCGTCGTCGATAGTTCATTAGACTCCCCCGCTACCGGCTGGGACCCATCGGCAGTCGGTATTGACGCGGTGATCTCAATACTTTTGATGGCGGCGACAAATGCACGCCGCAAGGCCTCGAGGCTATTGAAATTGAGCATCATCTGCGGCAGTTCTCGGTCCTCAACCGAGCTTCTAATTGGGCTGACGACCTGCTCTCGGAAACAGAACTGGTCCAATAGTCTCATCAAGGCGAGGCGTAAATCCGCTGGCTTGCCTTCGCGAGGGACAGCCTGTATTCGTTCGGCAAATCGTTGAATCACGAGCGAAGTCCAGGCAATGGTGGCGGGATGAATATCGCGCGACGGACGTCGTTTCTTTTCGACGTCTGCATTTTCAATCTTCGCCGTTTCGGCATTTTCGATTTGATCGGTGACATCTGGATCAAGGTCTCGCTCACCGCTGTCGATATTCAGCAATTCCCTGGTTGCCGTAGCAGCCGGCAGCTCAGTGATCAGTTTGCGGGCCCTCGCTAACCAATGGCTCACTCGCAATTCGCTTCCGACGTAGGCGAAAGCGTTCTCGAGCGAATCTGCGTCCCAAACACCAATCCGATATCGCTTCTTGAGTTGCGCTTCGCGTGCGGAGTTGAGTGGCTGGTCGTTCTCAATTAACAACCCAACGTATTCCGCGTCGAAGCGCGACGAGAGCGCGCCAAGATCTTCCTCACTGAGCCGGAAGTATTCCGACTTAACCAGGTCGGCCAGTTGCGAGATTTTTGGCGCTGATGATTCTTCTTGCGAAAGTTGTTCGAGTACCCCCAGGAGTTTGAGGGCCGCGCGGTTGCCGGGAACATCGTTGGCCTCAACGCGCATTTCCAGATTGCACGGAAGCGATTCTTCACGCATCACCCGGGCAATTGTTTCTGAGTAGGAGGCACGTTGACGAACGACCAACGCAATGTCTGCGAGGTTGTAGTTTTCGCGTAAGACCAGACGCTTGACCTCTTTTGCAACAGCCCGGATCTCCGTGTCGCGATCGCCGCATTCGAAGTATCGGATCTCGGATTGTTGAGCAGCCGGCGTGTCTTGCCCGCACTCAGCGACTGGCTCAAGTTTATCGGACAGAGAAGGATTGAAAAGGTTTTCGCGAAGACAGGACAATGAACCAGATGTGACTATATGCTCGCCGCTCCTAATCTCTTCAAATGGTGCAATCGAGCAAAGATGCGCAATCGTTTCTTGAAACGGACGAAAAATCTCCGGGTTGCGTTCGTCGTGATTTAGATTGACGACAACGTCTGTAATCTGTGGGATAAGGCGTCGCAATATCTCGCCCTGTACCGGCGTGAAGTCGAAGAACCCGTCGAGCACGAGCAGTTGGACATTAGAAAGCCATGGAATTCTTACAGCGTTACCATCTGACTCATCATTCAGAAGGGAACGCGCGCGTAACTGATCGGCGTCTTCTTCCGTAAGCTGATACCGGTGCAGCAGATCGGAATAGGTCGAATAGATCAATGCGACTTCTTTGTCGAAATCGATCTGCCGAGCCAGGCCGCCCGTGATTGCCTCTCGTTCGGGTGCGAGATCCTGAGCGCGCGCGGCGATGATTTCAGCTATTTCCGCCGGCGACTTTGCGGCGCGCTCAATCTCGCCAATCAAGGTCGCAATAGTATTGACGCATCCTTCTCGACTCGCGAGCGGTGCGAGGGCCTTCAGTCTGTTTGCGGCCAGCAAGCGCGTCAGAATCTGCGAGACTAAACTACGTTTGAGCGGCAACTCTTCGCGATCGATGGGTAACCTCGGCGACAGGCTCCGACCTTCTTCGTCTACGGCAGTAGAAATTAGTCGTCTGACAAAACCGCGAAAAAGATAGACTGGTAGTTCACCCCACAAGCCGCGGTTTTTGCCGCCATCAAGAATGCCTTGGGTAACTATTTCGAGTAGTGGATGCGAAGCGGTCAGATAGAGAAAGGAGCCGGTATGATTTTTCGCGACAAGATCGGAGCATCGCTCGATCAAGCGCGAGCGATTGTTGCCAAGCACGGGACCTAACCAAATTTCTTTCAAGACGCTTTCCACTGACTAACGCATCAGATTTCCCAGCGCGGCTGATGCCGTAAACTAGATGAGGGCAATTGGCCGGCTTTGCCGCTCGATGTGAAGGCGATGGCTATGCCTCGCCGGTTAGCTGCGCTTACATTTGGGCTGAGCCCTTGGGTTAGGGCTTCCCTGGACGACCCGCAACTCGGCGTCCCAGCATAGTTCTGAGCACACTGATGAGGGGCGCAGCCCAAACTTCAAGCCATCCTTGTTCTGTGCAATCTGCAACCATTCTCATTGCGATTCGCCGCCATGGGCGCTTTTGGAGCTGAGCAACGGAAGTGTATCTTCTTCTTCCTCGGGATCGGTTTCTCCCGCGACCAGGTCAGGAAATAATCCACCTTCATCCAAACTCAGTGCGCGCGCTGCCTTGTCGATCGGCTCGAGGGTTTCGATCTCTTCACCTGCAATTGCGCCACGCTCCTTAAATTTTCTCGCTGTCACAAGCACGCGTGCCTCGAGTGAACCGACGCCTTTGTTATACGACTCGAGCGCTCGATCGAGTCCTCTGCCGATATCGGCGAAATAGTTGGTGAACGTGCGCAGCCGATCATAAAGTTCTTTGGCGAGCTTGCTCACTTCCTGAGCGTTTGCCGCCATCTGTTCCTGGCGCCAACCGTATGAGACCGCCTTGAGCAACGCGATCAAAGTGGTCGGTGTAGCGATAATCACTCCCAAACCGACACCGTCTTCTATCAGTTTTGGATCGTGCTCCAGCGCCGCGCTGTAGAAAGTTTCGCCCGGCAAAAAAAGCAAGACAAACTCCGGCGTCGGTTGGACCGACTCCCAATAAGATTTCTTGCTCAAAGAGCCGATGTGTGTGCGTACCAGCCGTGCATGATCTTTGAGTCTTGCACTTCGAATATCGTCATCCATTGTGGAGATAGATTCATAAAAGGCATCGAAAGGGACTTTGGCATCGACCACGATTGTGCGATTGCCCGGAAGGCGAACGATCAGGTCAGGCCGTAATCGGCCGTCCTCGGTGGTCACGGTTTCCTGTTCGACAAAATCGCAATACTGAAGCATCCCAGCGAGTTCGACCACGCGCCGCAACTGGATTTCGCCCCAGCGGCCGCGCACGTGGGGAGCGCGCAAAGCCTTGACCAGGTTTCCAGTCTCGGATTGTAACTGCAACTGCGAGGTTGCCAGCGTCTTTACCTGCTCGCGCAATTCCGAATAAGCCCCGGCTCGAACCTTTTCCAGCTCGCCAATCTTGCCGTCAACCTTGTCCAGCGATTCTTTCAGCGGCTTGACTAACTGATCGATTGCTTTCTGCCTGGATTCAAGGTCGCCCTTTGCCGTCTCCTGAAATCTTTCGAGAGTCGCGCGCGCCAGCTCGAGAAAAGACTGATTGTTATCTTTGAGAGCATCGCGCGAGAGGGCCTTAAACTTCTCGGCTAATTCTCCGGCCGCCTGTTTGAACGATTCTTTCCGCTCCTGTGCGGCTCGACGTTCGCCTTCCAGATCCGCTTTCAGGTTTGCACTTTGTTCTCGCAACTTTTCACGATCGATGATTTCCTTGTCGAAGGCTTCTTGCAACTTGAACAGCGCTTGCTCGCGGCCCGCCAGACGTTCCTGAAGCGCAGCGAGCTGCCCAATGCTTTCGGATCTGGCGGTTTGATAGCTTTGGCGCGCCTTGGTGCGAAGCACAAACCATACGGCTATGGCTCCGACGACAATGCCAACGAGCAGCATAAAAGTAGACATCACGTTGCTATCCATCGATAGGAGTCTATCAAAGCGTGTTGCGAAAATGAAACAGCGTCGCGTTAACGGGATTATGAGGTTTCAGCGACCAAAGCAACTTACCATGCGTTCGTAGATTTTGCGCGTGACGCGCACATCGTTTAGATTGTATTCCCTGATGAGGTCGAGCCTTCCCGCCTGATAAAGGTCAAAAACTTTGCTGCCTTCGACTTCCGCGGTTTTGCTCGATTCAATTCCCAAAGCCCACGCAATATCGTCGAGACTAACTTTGCGTCTGTCCCCGAGCCACCAATGACGCATCGTGTCGAACACTCCGCGGACGTTGTAGTCGCCGAGATTTACAAAAGGCCGCGCCGATATGCAATGCACCAGACAGCGCTGGAAAATGAACGGCAAATCGAACCCGATTATGTTATGTCCCACAAGCTCGTCTGAATCCGGATCGAAGGTGCGCATAAACTCGAGAAAGTCCTGGAGGGATTTCCTTTCGTCCTGTTCGTTTCCGTCCTGATCAATTCCAAATACCTGTTCGCTCTGACGCTGCTCCAGATCGCCAAAATCCACGCCAGGAATCGGACCCAAATGAACAGCAATCGACAAAATTCGGCCTGACGCTGCGCTGAGTGAGCCGAGTTGGTAAGAGCGTTCCTCCTCGGCGGCAATGTCTTCGAGATACCTTTGCTGTTGTTCAAGACGCATGTTGCCCAGACGCATTAATCGTTCGAGTTGTGATCCGATACGCTCGCGAAAATCAGGCAAGGTGAGTGTTTCGATGTCGAGAGTATAGGCTCGAGGTAACCTGGGATCCTCGGTCTGATGTTCTCGATACTGCTCGATAGTGATGGGCCGGTATTCAGCAACTACAAACTGCGATCGATCCTGGAACGTTTCGAGTCGTCCGGTGATGCCCCAGAGTCCGGGCTCTATTTCTTTGCCCGCTTGGAGTGTTTCGCCCCATATTTTCAAGGCAATTGTGCCTGTGGCGTTTCGCGCGACAGCATCGTAAAAAAGTCTTCCCTGCTGGGTGCGTCGTTCGCGGACCGACGTAATGAGGACCATTAACCAGAGATCTTCTCCGTGAGGAATTTCCGAGATGCGGATGTTGCCTCTCATGTTCGTTACTCGCAGACAGTTGTCCGTGGTCAGTGGTCAGTGGTCCGTAGATTTACTGCTGCCTCTCCCCCACTTGATCCTTCACCTCGTCATTCATCTTTCCGGTCAGCATTAACGCAATCATTTTGTAATCACCGATGAAGGACCAGAGCGGATACTCGAACGTCGCCGGCCTGTTTTTCTCAATAAAGAAATGGGCGAACCATGCGGCGCCATAACCTGGTATCAGAGCTAACGGAGACAACCACCATTTGCCCGCAACAATAAAAAAGATAACGCAGCAAATGCCGGCGGTAGTGCCAACCAGGTGAAGCAAACGCGTTGCGCGTTTGCTATGTTCGGTGACATAGAAGGGCCAGAATTCGGAGAATGAGTTGAAACGTTGGTTGCTCATCGCCTTGAAAAAGACGCTCTTGTAAAGGCATGTAGCGTCGAATTCCTTTGCTATCCTCCAAACGCCTTCAGGAATTCCGCCTCGCCCAATGGTTCGATCCCCGCGAGCTGAAGATTCTCTTCGACGTGTTCGCTGCTGCTCATGCCTACCAGTGCCGTTGTTACTCCCGGAACAGAACGAACAAACTGAATCGCGGTTTGCGCATCGCTAGCCAAAGATCCCAGGGGTTGGCGAATCGTTTCCGGCAATCCGCGGGCGACACGACCCTGTAGCATTGAAGCACTGGAAACTATGGTGACATTCATCGTGGCCGCAGCTTCCAGCACTGATAACTTGCTGCCATTGACAATCTGATTGCGTAACATCAGCGCCTCAGGCATGGCTAGATTGATCGGCAACTGAATAAAACGAAAACCGTGTGTCTCGCCACCAGTCTCTCGCGCGAGTTCGATCATCCGCGCGAGAGAATGATACTCGCGTGACTCCGCCGGTACACGAAAACCATTCCAGGTTGCGACTCCATACATTCTTAGTTTGCCCTGCTGCCGATTTTGCTCCAACCGTTCAAACGCAGCTCTCAGGCGAGTATAGAATTCGGATTCCGAGACAGTTCCCAGTTGCGACTCAGGATTGTGGATATAATAGACGTCCACACAATCAAGGTTCATATTCCTCAACGACTGATCCAACTGGTTCTGCAAGTATGTTGGAGTCATGCAATGACTGCCGCCCACAAAGTCCTCGAAGCCTGCTATGCCAGTTTTGACAAATGTTTCCTCCACGTAGGCCCGTACATTGCGGGGAGGCGCTCCATCGAATGGCAGATAACCACCCTTCGTGCAAATCACAAGCTCGTCGCGAGAGAACCCGTGCTTCTCCGTCAGTTTGGTAAGTGCGGCGCCGATGGAGCGTTCACTTCTTTGAAACCGGTAATTCGCTGCCGAGTCGATCACGTTTGCTCCCAATTGCACAGCGCGAGCAACTGCGTTCGTGTAGCCGGAGTCAGTGGCTTCGTCTGGATCGCCCAGATATGTGCCAATGCCGATAGACGACAGCAAAAGGTCCTGCTGCCGGTGGAAGTGGCGTTTGGCTGCACGATCTCGGAAGCGGTCGCGATAGCGAGTGGTGCCTTCAGTAGTGGCGTGGCCGCGTATTGGCATGGTGGCGATGTTAACACTCACCGTACAGAACCGGGAGCGGTAGCGACCGCACTCAACTCTCAACACCACTCATCGCCGCAATCAGCAGACTCACCGTACAGAACCGGGAGCGGTAGCGACCGCACTCAACTCTCAACACCACTCATCGCCGCAATCAGCAGACTCACCGTACAGAACCGGGTGCGGTAGCGACCGCACTCAACTCTCAACACCACTCATCGCCGCAATCAGCAGACTCACCGTACAGAACCGGGAGCGGTTCGACCGCACTCAACTCTCAACACCACTCATCGCCGCAATCAACAGACTCACCTTACAGAACCGGGAGCGGTAGCGACCGCACTCAACTCTCAACACCACTCATCGCCGCAATCAACAGACTCACCTTACAGAACCGGGAGCGGTAGCGACCGCACTCAACTCTCAACACCACT